>Ga0182021_10006911_pt1 | contig 13458 bp, 16 predicted proteins | sample 612E3MmetaG_FD_120493 | JGI IMG/M metagenome (GOLD analysis project Ga0182021, IMG submission 120493) | Permafrost microbial communities from Stordalen Mire, Sweden - 612E3M metaG (Illumina Assembly) | ecosystem: Environmental > Terrestrial > Soil > Wetlands > Permafrost | place: Sweden...
CAGCGCCGTGCCCAGTTCGGCGTTGAGCGCGACGCTCAATGGGTCCGGCTCGCCGTCGGGAACACCGTCATCGTCATCCTGCAATTCCACAATCACGGAACGGCCGCGCGTGCGCAGTTTTTCCGCGGCCCGGTTGTGGGCGATCGCGAAGAGATAGGTCACAAATCGCGCAGTGGGCGCATAACGGCGCTTGCCTTTGATGACGGCCAGCCAAACATCCTGGAAGATTTCGTCCGCTTCCACGGATGGCCCTGTCATTCGCCGCACGAAACGATGCAACCGCCCGCGATAGCGCTGGTAGAGGACTTCGAAGGCCCTGTTATCGCCCCTCTGATAACGTTGCATCAGCGCCTCGTCGGACAGATGTCCGATGGCGGGTGCCGTGTCCTTTTCGTCGCAAGCTTGGACGACAGGACGTAAGATTCCTGCAGTTGCCATGCACTCAGCACCCACAGCTAGTCTCCCATCATCCCAGATTATCAGTGTGTTTATCGCTGCGGCGGACAAAAAGGGGTTAGAGTGGCCAAAAACCCTTCCCTTCCGCCCTCTTCCCGGCTAAAACCCCGTCCATTCCTCGAAAGGTCAAGCCTGGAGAGGTCGGTGGGATCGGTGAACGCTCCCCCGGCAATGGGAGAAGATTTACATGGCCGCCGACAGCAAACCGTTGATGCCCAAAGCCACCGCCGTCTGGCTGGTGGACAACACCTCGCTCAGCTTCGAGCAGATCGCCGAATTCTGCGGTCTGCATCCCCTGGAAGTGAAGGGCATCGCCGACGAAGACGTCGCCAAGGGCATTAAAGGGTCAGACCCGGTCACCTCGGGCCAGCTCACCCGCGAGCAGATCGAGGACGCCGAGAAGAACCCGAAAATCCGCCTCAAGATGGCGCCGCCCAAACACAAGATGCCGGCGGTCAAACAGAAGAAAGCGCCGCGCTACACGCCAGTCTCCAAGCGCCAGGACAAGCCCGACGCGGTCTATTGGATCTTGCGCAACCATTCCGAATTCACCGACGCCGACATCATCAAGCTGGTCGGCACGACCAAGGCGACAATCCAGAAGATCCGCGAGCGCTCACATTGGAACGCGGCCAACATCAAGGCGGTCGATCCGGTGACGCTGGGGCTTTGCTCGCAGCTTGAGCTCGATCTCGCGGTCAGCCGCGCCGCGGCGAAGCGCGAACGTGCGATCAAGCGCGCCGCCAAAGCCGGCGGGACACTGAAGCCCGTGCAGGACGCGCCGGCCTCACAGCTCGTACCGGGCTCGCAGCCCGCGCCGGGCACCGGGCCGCAGCCCGAGCTGCTGTCCGAAGCGCCGGTGATCGCCGAGGATTCGTCCGACAAACCGGAAGACGAAACCAGCGAGCCCTAAGGGCTCCCGCGCGAGATAAAAGCTCGCCAGCCGCACCGGAATATTTACGCTGGCACCCTTGATCTTGCCGGCCCGGTGGAGGACGCTCAACCCTGGGTAATGGGTCCGGAGATCTTCTACCCACGCTCCGGCTCAATCTCGGAGGGAAAAATCCATGAACACCTACAAGAGGTTATTGGCAGGCGCTGCGCTTCTCGGTCTGTTCGCGGTTCCGCTGCAAAGCGCCAGCGCGGCTGTTACGGTTACCGATACGGTCGGCGCAAGCGGCAAGTTCCTGCTCACCGGCATGACGGTGAATGCCACTTCTCCCGGCTCGATCAAGTTTGTGTTCAGCAATCTCACCGCCGGCACCAATCTTCAATTGTGCGCTGGTTCGTCCGCCGATTTCGGCGCGGGGACCTGCGCGATGGAGCTGTCGAGTTCGGGAGGTCCGGGCTTCAACTTCCTGACCATCTGCGAACGCACACAGTTGAACGGGAAATTCCTGTTCGTGAAGCGCGCTGTCGGCGGTGCCAATGCCCAATTCTCGCTGACCGTCGAGTAATCCGTGGCTTCGGCGCGTCCTCTCCGCGAGATGGCGGAAGGGCGCGCCGGCCTTACGTTGCCGGTTTCGCGTCCGCCTCGCCCGGCCCGCGCGGATCGAGTTCCGCCGAGCTTGGCGAGGCTTCGTGCGGCAGCGGTTCGAACTTGTCGCGAAACTCGGCGCCGGGTGCTTCCTTGATGCGCAGGCGCACCAAGGTGAACGCCATCATCGCCACATGGACCGCCGCGGTGAAGAAGAACAGCGACTGGGTGCCGAACGCATCCATGATGGACGCGGCAAGCGTCGGGCCCACGACCGAAGCGAGTGAGTTGATCAGCAGCAGCGTCGCCGAAGATTCCACAAATGCCTCGCGCGGGATGCGGTCGTTGGCGTGCGCCACCGACAAGCCGTAGAGCGGCAGCATCAGAACGCCGAACAGCGTGATGGACCAGAGCATCACCTCGCGGCCGTTGCCGACGAACAGCCCGATGGCGATGCCGGCCGCTGCCGCCAGGGCGCAAGTCGCGGCGATCACGTAGCGGCGGTCCATGCGGTCGGAGAGTCGGCCCACCGGCACCTGCACCAGTGTGCCGCCGACGGTGAAGGCGCACATAAAAAGCGCGATCCAGCCGCTGGAAAGTCCGTGGCTCTGCGCATAGACCGGCGCCAGCGTCCAGATCGCGTTGTTGGCAAGGCCCACGGCGATGCAGCCGGCGACGCCAACCGGCGAAATGTGGAACAGCCTGAGCGGCCGCAGCACCGGCACCGGCGCGGGCGCCGGCTGTTTCAGCCCCGTCAACCCCACCGGGATCAGGCACAGCGCGTAGAAGATCGTCGCCAGACTGAACAGCACGAAGCTTTGCGGCCGCGCGGTGGCGAACAGCAACTGGCCGATCAACAGGCCGGCGAAATTGACGCTGAGATAGGAGGCGAAGATGCGGCCGCGGGTTTCGTTGCCGGCGCGGTCGTTGAGCCAGCTCTCCAGCACCATGTACATGTTGGCCGAGGCAAAGCCGAACAGCGCGCGCATCACGACCCAGGCGGGAACGCTGATGACGATGGATAACGCGAGCGTCGCCGCGGTCGCGATCCCGGCGCACACCGCAAAGGTGCGGATATGGCCGACGCGCGCCAGCCAGCGCGGTCCCGTGAAGCATCCCACCACGAAGCCAGCGAAATAGGCCGAACCGATGACCCCGATGGCGAGGGTGGAAAATCCTTCCAGATGCGCACGCACCGGAATGAGCGTGCCCAAGAGGCCGTTGCCGACCAGAAAGATCAACGTCGCGAATAGAATGGCACCGATGGAGCGCAGCTGCGGGATCATGCGTTCGATATCCGGCCCAGTTGCGAGCGAACCTGCTCGCGGCAGGCTACTTCATGACGAAGCTCACGAGAACAACGCCAAGAACGACCAAGACAAGGAAGGCAATCAGCGCGACTTCCAGGTATTTGTCCAGAATGGCTTGGGCCTGTTCGCCAAACCAATAAACCAGCAATCCCTCCAGGACGATGAACCGCATGCTGCGCGCAATCGTCGAATAGAGCATGAAAAGCGCGAACGGAACGCCCGCCAGCCCGGATGCGATGGTCACCAGCTTGTAAGGAACGGGTGTCAAACCCTGCAAGACGATCAGATAGGCGTGGTGCGTGTAGCCGAGGCGCATCGCTTCGACACGAGAAACGGGAACCTGCAGCGCATGGATGATCCAAAGCCCGGCGGTATCCCAGAACAGAGCTCCGATGACGTAGCCGAGCATCCCGCCGACCACCGACCATAGCGCACACCACGCTGCGAGATGGAAAGCGCGCTTGCGGTCGGCCAGCATCATCGGCAGCAGCATGATGTCCGGCGGGATGGGAAAAAACGACGCTTCGGCAAAGGCAAAGGCCGCCAAGGCCGCCCAGGCGTGTCTGCCCTGCGCATTTTTCATCATCCAGCCGTACAGCGCGCGCAGCGGCCCGCCGCGTTTTACCGGCATCGATTGTTCGGTCATGCGCTCCGTCCTTTTGGATGGTCTTCCTAGCAACGCCTGCGCGAGGCGTCCATGCGCCTTGCCGTAATACGGCCACACGCTTAATTTTCCGGCCCATATCGAGTCTGGGGAACACAGTCGATGGCAACTCGAAAAAAGGCGAAAAAAAGCACGCGCAAGAAGGGGCTAAGCAAGTCCCTGCGTAAGCCTGCGCGCACCAAAAAGGCCAAGCTGCGCAAGCCGGCGGCGAAGGTGGTGGTGCGAACCAGGCCGCCTCGGTCCGTGGCGCGGCGCAAGGCGCTCGGCGGCCGCCGTGCCATGCCCCACCTGCAGCCCAAACCGCTCGGCAATCAGTATGAGACCGGCCTCGACAAAAACCCGGCCAATTACCAATCCCTCACCCCTCTGACCTTCCTCGAACGCGCTGCGCGCACCTTTCCCGATCATGTCGCGATTATCCATGGCCAGGCGCGCACCAGTTATGCCGACTTCTATGCGCGTTCGCGCCGTCTGGCTTCGGCCCTGACGGAGGCTGGCATCAAGAAAGGCGATACGGTGTCGGTGATGCTGGCGAACACGCCGGCGATGCTGGAGGTTCACTATGGCGTGCCGATGATCGGCGCCGTTCTGCACGCGATGAACACCAGGCTGGACGCGCCCGCGCTCGCCTTCATGCTGGACCATGCTGCGGCGAAGGTTCTGATCGCCGATCGTGAATTCGCTTCCACCACCAAAGCGGCACTGGCGCTAGCGAAGGTAAAGCCGCTGGTGATCGATTATGACGATCCGGAGTTTCCGCAGCCCGGCGAAAGGCTGGGACGCGTCGGATATGAAGCGTTCATTGCCGGCGGCGATCCGGAATTCGCCTGGAGCCTTCCCGCCGACGAATGGGAGGCGATCTCGCTCAATTACACCTCGGGCACGACGGGCAACCCCAAGGGTGTCGTCTATCACCATCGCGGCGCTGCGTTGATGTGCTACGCCAACACGCTCGCCACCAACATGGGCCGTCACCCGGTGTATCTGTGGACGCTGCCGATGTTCCACTGCAACGGCTGGTGTTTCCCCTGGTCGTTGTCGGCGGTGGCAGGCACCCATGTCTGCCTCAGAACGGTGCGCGCCAAGGCGATGTACGACGCCATCGCCGACCACAAGGTGACGCATCTTTCCGGTGCGCCAACCGTGATGTCGGCGCTGATTCACGCGACGCCGGAAGAGCGCCGCAGCTTCGCGCACAAGGTCGATTTCGTCCACGCCGCCGCGCCGCCGCCGGAAGCGATCCTACTCGGCATGGAGGAGGCGGGCTTCGCCCTCACCCACGTCTATGGGCTGACCGAAACTTACGGACCGGCGACGGTGAACGAATGGAAAAACGCGTGGGACGGGCTCGACAAATCCTCGCACGGCGCCAAACGCATCCGCCAGGGCGTGCGCTATCATGCGCTTGAGGCGCTCGCCGTGCTCGATCCGTTGACGATGGAGCCGGCGCCCGCCGACGGAGCGACGCTCGGCGAAGTCATGTTCCGCGGCAACATCGTGATGAAGGGCTATCTGAAAAATCCCTCAGCGACCGCGGCGGCCTTTGCCGGAGGCTGGTTCCATTCGGGCGATCTCGGCGTGATGCACGAAGACGGCTACATCCAGCTCAAGGACCGCTCCAAGGACATCATCATTTCCGGCGGCGAGAACATCTCATCCATCGAGGTCGAAGACACGCTGATGAAGCACCCTGGCGTGATGTTTGCAGCGGTGGTGGCCAAGCCCGACGAAAAATGGGGCGAGAGCCCTTGCGCCTTCGTGGAAAAGCGCCCCGGCCAAAATGTTTCGTCCACCGATCTGATTGCCTTCTGCCGCGCCAATCTCGCTCACTACAAATGCCCTCGCACTATCGTGTTCACCGAGCTGCCCAAAACTTCCACGGGAAAAATTCAAAAATTCAAGCTACGCGAGTTGGCGAAAAATGCGCGTTGAGGTTGCATTAATATGTTTTTGACGCTGTCCTGTTACAGCGGAGAGATGCTCGAGCGAGCTCAATTTGGTCCGGCCGACATCGTGAGCGCAAACGGCTTCAACGCCACCGCCGCGCGCCAAGGTTGGCCGGTGCTGTGCGACGCGACCTGTGAGTTTACGAGTTCCAAACTGCACGAGTTTCTTTCTCTTTGGCGCGGCATTGCAGACAACGATCGCATCCCGTTCCGGCGAGAGATGACGGCGCGCCTGCTCCAGCCCTTTATGCGATCGATTGCGCTTTACGAGCGTGTCGCTGGCGAGGACGGATCGCGGCGCTGGCGCGTGCGGCTGATGGGCAGTACGGTCGTGCGGTTCCTCGGAGAATTGACGGGCAAGTTCCTGGACGAAGTCGTGCCGGAAAAGTTCCTGCCGCGCTGGCATGCCATGGGCGACGTTACGCTGGCGATAGGTTTGCCTGCGCGTTTCCTTGTACGTTCCGACACGTTCGACAAACCCTATCTGGTCGCAGAGTACTTTTTCGCACCGCTGCGCGCCGACGACAGAGCGGCAAGCATGGTCCTCATGGTCGGATGCTATGACGGAAAATTCTCTTGGGCCGACGTGGACGTCGAAGAGCGCCAGCATTTAGGCCTGCCGCCGAGCCGGTATTGTTTAGAGCCCCACGCGTCGCTGTGACGGGCCAGCTTCCGACTCAAGACAGCCATTAAATCCGTCGAACGACGGCATAGCGCCATTTCCGGACGTAGGCTTCAGAGACTTTGGAGCAATTCGTTGCATGTCCTTGCTTTCGATCGGTGTGCCTTTCGGCGTGTTCGAAAGCCATGACCAACCGGACAATAGGAATCGCTTACGCCATGGCCGCTGGTCCAAAGGGGCGCCAGACGCAGCGCGGAAATCGACGCGCTGATCGAACGTGCCGAGCACGCGATCATCCGCGTAGATATGGTGTCGCGCATCAAAAGAGCCTGGGAAAAGCGGATGCGGTATATGTCCGCAAATCGTGCAAGGGTATCGCGCCCTTTGCGGGCGCATCGAATCCGCAATAGGTTTGACTTTGGGACCGGCGTGGGGCCGCCGAGGATGGGGACCGAACGCCATGATCACGGATGCTTCCGCCTACAACGCCATTGCCAAGAAGGAGGGCTGGCCGTCGTTGTGCGACGCCACGGTCCGGTTCTCCCATCCCGATCTTTGCCGCCTCTTAGGCGTGTGGCGTAAAGCAGCGAAGGCGGGCGGCCTTCCTCGCGAATACGATATGACGTCGCGCCTGCTGAGGCCTTTTCTGACCGACATCGTGATCTACGAATGCATCACGTCTAAAAAGGGCGTACGGCGGTGGCGTGTCCGCCTCATGGGCAACGCGTTCGCCCAGATCATGGGGGATCTGACCGACAAATTCATCGACGACGCGGTGCCGGACGCACTCCTGCCGCGCTGGCATGGCTCTCTTGACGTTACGTTAGGGGCGCGCGCACCGCTGCGCTTTCTGGCCCAGGTCGTGACCAGCGGCATGAAATTTCTGGTCGGCGAATATTTTTCCGCCCCGTTGATCGCGCCCGACGGCTCTGCGAGCCTTGTGCTGGCAGCAGGCCGCTTCACCGGCGGCCGCAGCTGGCAGGATGTCGAGGCAGAAGCGCGTCAGGCGTTGGAGCTGGCTTGAAGGAATCCGTATGGGGCAGAACAAAACGAGCCGTACCGCGCTCGTCTTCATTTTTATCACCGTCTTCATCGACGTTATCGGCCTCGGAATCATCATTCCGGTCGCGCCCAAGCTGATTTCCCAATTGACCCATGTCGGACTTAGCGACGCCGCGCGCTATGGCGGCTGGCTTTTCATGATCTATGCCGCCATGCAGTTCCTCTTCGCGCCGGTCATCGGCAATTTGAGCGACCGCTTCGGTCGTCGCCCGGTGCTGATCCTGTCGCTTCTCGTCCTTTCCCTCGATTATGCGATCACCGGCCTGGCGCCGACCATTGCCTGGCTGTTTGTTGCTCGATTTCTCTCCGGTATGGCGGGAGCGAGCTACACCACCGCCAGCGCATACATCGCTGACGTCACGCCGCCGGAAAAGCGCGCCGCTAGTTTTGGTCTGATCGGTGCGGCCTTCGGACTGGGATTTATGTTCGGTCCCCCGCTCGGCGGCATCCTCGGGGATATCTGGGTGCGCCTGCCCTTCTTTGTCTCCGCCGCGCTGGCCATGGCCAATGCCGCCTTCGGATTCTTCGTGCTTGCCGAATCTCTGTCGAAAGAAAAACGCCGCAGGTTCGAACTTTGGCGGGCCAATCCGTTTGGCGCGCTCTTGGCGTTGCGCCGCTTTCCCTATGTGCTCGGGCTATGCGGGGTCATCGTTCTGATGCGCATCGCCCACGATTCCAGCCCAGCGACCTGGACCTATTACACGATGCTCAAGTACCACTGGACGACGGCCCAGGTGGGTTACTCGCTGATGGCAATCGGTGTGGTGACGACCGTCTCTTATGGCGGATTGACCCGCCTCGTCATTCCGCGTATCGGCGAAGTGCGCTCGGTCTATGCCGGTCTTGCCGGAGGCGCACTCGCTTTCGTCGGCTTCGCTTTCGCGAGCGAGGGCTGGATGATGTACGGCTGGATGTTGCTGTTCGCTCTAGTGAGCTTGGCCATGCCGGCCATGAGTGCGATCATGTCGAAAGGCGTGGGGCCCACCGAACAAGGCGAACTGCAGGGCGCGATCGCCAGCGTCGGTAGCCTCACATCGATCGGCGCCCCGGTCGTGATGTCCCAGCTCTTTGCTTACTTCACCGGCCCGCAGGCGCCGGTCTATTTTCCCGGTGCGGCCTTTCTGGCGGCGAGTCTGTGCCTCGTCCTGGCAGCGCTGGTCTTCGCGCGCGTCAAGCCGCAGCCCGTCAACAAACCTGCCGACCCGCAAGGTGCCGTCGAGCAACAAACATAGACCCGCGTCGCCTCAAGGGCGTCGCATTGCGCTGGATGAGATCAGTGGACGGAGCTTCGCAGCCGCTCTAATTCGTCCTTTATTCGGAGTTTTTGCTTTTTGAGGGCGACGACCCGCTGTTCGTTCCAATCGGGGTGCGCCATCTCATGTTCGATGAGTTCTTCAAGTTTCTTATGCTTTTCGGACAACTCGTGTATATGCCCTTGCAGTGCCATGCATGCACCTCATCGTTGTAGGCAGCAAAGATTAAAGCACCAACGCCGGGCTCTGTCACGAGCCTCTTCCGCCCATCCCTTCCGACCTGTAAAGGCGTGAGCCATGGCAAAAAATTCACCAGAAGCAATCCCCAAAGACCGCCTTATCGTGGGGATTTCGGGCGCTTCCGGCGTGGTTTATGGCATCCGCTTGCTCGAAGCCCTTAACGACCTTGGGGTCGAATCCCATCTGGTCGTGAGCAAGGCGGCCCAGCAGACCATCGGCCAGGAAACGACGCTGTCGTCCAAGGCCGTCGCGGCCAAGGCGGACTTTGCCTACGCCGTCGGCGATATTGCCGCACCTATCGCTTCGGGCAGCTTCCGAACCATGGGGATGATCGTGGCGCCCTGCTCGGTGCGCAGCATGAGCGAGATCTCCACCGGCGTTACGTCGACACTGCTGACCCGGGCTGCCGATGTGGTTCTGAAAGAGCGTCGCACTTTGGTCCTTATGGTTCGCGAGACACCTTTGCACCTGGGCCATCTGCGCACTTTGGCGGCGTTGGCCGAGATGGGCGCGGTTATTTTGCCGCCGGTGCCGGCGTTCTATACTGCACCGCGTACACTGGATGACGTGGTCGATCACACAATCGGTCGCGCGCTTGATTTTTTCGGCTATGATTGGATCAGAGCCAAGCGGTGGGGCGAAAGCCCGTCCCGGAACGCCCGCACCAAGAAGGCTTGAGATGACTGGCGAAGTTACCGCTCCCGATGAAGTTGCGTTGCGCGCAAAGCTCGCCGAGCTGACACAAGAGCATCGCGACCTGGATGCGGCCATCCTGGCGCTTGGCGGCACGCACGATATGGTGCAGCTGTCGCGGCTGAAGAAGCGCAAACTTCAACTCAAGGATCAGATCGCAAAGATCAACAACCAGCTGTTGCCGGATATCATTGCTTGATTAGCGCCCGTTGCGCTTGTGCGCGTACATCGCTTCGTCGGCTCTCGCCATGGCGATGTCGGCGGTGTCGCCGGATTTGAGTTCGAAGGCGCCGTAGGAAAAATTCGTCGGGATCGTCTTGCCGTTCCACTCTGTCGGCGCTGCGTGCAACTTTTGCGCAAGCTGGTCCGCTTTGTTCAGCCCCTGCTCCTGATTGGCGTGAGACAGAAGCACGCCGAACTCGTCGCCTCCCAGCCGGCCGACGACATCGCTTTCGCGGACATGCCCGAGCAGCGTTTGGGCAAAATGACTGAGGACGGCGTCGCCACCGGCATGACCGTAGGTGTCGTTCACCTGCTTGAAGCCGTCGAGATCGAAATAGATCAATGTCGCCGGTGTCCCGTAGCGACCGGTAAATGCGATATAGCGCGTCAGCTCGCGCACGAAGGCGCGACGGTTCAGCAGCGGCAGGAGTTGATCCTGGTCGGCCGCCTTCTCCACTTCCCCCAAACGCTCGCGCGTCTGCTGAAGTTCGCGGCGCAAATTGTCCACCTCGCCCATCAGCGTCATGATCGCGTCGCGCACACGCGGCGTGAATTCGGATTCGGGAATGCCAAGGACGCTTGCTGTGGCGCCGACCGCGGCGGGGCCTTCGGCCGCAGCGACGGTTTGGGCCTGCTTGGCATAGGCAGCAGCCCCCACCGCACGCGCTCCCCGCACGGAGCCCGTTCTCTCGACTTTCATGCGTCCCTCGGCCCTTGACCCATTCGGGCTATTTAGAAGCCTAATGGCACCCCGTTAACAACTCGTTTATGAACACCACCAAATGGTTAATTCGTTCGAAATCCATACTTTCCTTGGTTTTTTCCGTCCCTATAATGTGCCGCTTCCCCACTAGTGTGGCGAATCCGAAATTCGCCGTACCTTGGTGCAAGGCTACGAGCGAATTTCGGATTCTAAGCCACACTAGCAATTTATTGTTTCTAGTGCGGTTTTCGGATTTGAAGTTCCCAGGCTTGGGTGCCATGCACATCTTGGGAACTTCAAATCCACCGCACTAGCCGATTCGCGGCCCTCAAAGGTAAGGAAGCATGATCGTTCCTCTCGTCGGCCTCATCATGGGAAGCCAGTCGGACTGGCCCTGTCTGCGCACCGCCGCCGACACGCTGGAGACACTCGGTGTGCCGTTTGAAAGCAGGATTGTATCGGCGCACCGCACGCCCGATCGCGCAATCGCCTATGCCAAGACGGCGGCGGAGCGCGGCCTGAAGGTGATCATCGCGGCGGCCGGAGGCGCGGCGCATCTGGCGGGAATTACGGCCGCGATGACTCCGTTACCGGTGCTTGGCGTTCCCATGGAATCCAAGGCGCTCAAGGGCCTCGACAGCCTGCTGTCCATCGTCCAGATGCCCGGCGGCATTCCGGTCGCGACGTTCGCCATCGGCGAAGCGGGCGCCAAGAATGCGGCGCTGCACGCCGTGGCGATCCTGGCACTCTCCGACGCGGCGCTCGCGGCACGACTTGCCGCTTGGCGCAAAGCGCAAACCGATTCTGTCGCCGAAACCCCCACCGACAAATAGACCAGACATTAAATCCTAAGACTTCCGCGCGCTGAGGCCAGACAGAACGTCGGACAACGACGGAAGTTTCTTCGCCCTTTGCTTCACCTGTACCTTGAGTTTCTCGAACTGCATGACGTTTTCGATGCGCGCCGCGAGGAATGCATCGGTGGCGCTTTCGTCTTCGCTGTCATCGGTGAGCCAGCGCAGCAGCGTCGCCGAATAAACCCCGGTGAGAATTCCGCGCTTGGTATAGAAATTGAAATCCGTGGAAACGTCGCCCGCCGCGCGCCACATCGCATCCACAGTATGATAGACAAGCTTGACGCCAAGCGGGACGTTGGGCGGCAGGCTGAGATGCGCAACCGCGCGCCGCACGGCTTCCTTGTGCGGCTTCAGGATCGCAAGCCGCGTCTTCACCGCCGTAGCGACACGCGCCCGCACCGGCATGGATGCAAGCTTCAGCTTCGCCAGACGTTTTTCCATCTCGGTGTCGACGCCAAGGGAATAGGCTTCCAGCAGGCCGATGGCGCCTTTGGGAAATAGGCGGGCCAAATCTTCCTTATCGGCGCCGGCTTCCTTGGCGGCGCGAGTCATCAACGTGTCGGTGAATCCGTCAAAAGGGATATGCGGCAGCGCCGCCTCAATGACGGCGCTTTTCAATTCGGCATCGTCTTTCTTGCCGGGATTCTTCTTGCGCGCGGTCATTCGCTGTCCTTCACCCAGTGTCTCGCTTCGGACTCGAAGATGAGTTTGGTCAAATCGGTCATCCGCCGGGGATAGAGGATACCGTCCAGATGATCGCATTCATGTTGCACGACCCGGGCGTGAAAGCCCTTGGCCGTGCGCACAATGGGATGTCCCTCATGATCAAAGCCGCGATAGCTGATGTGGGTGGGACGCTCGACGAAGCCGCGCAGGCCGGGAACGGACAGGCATCCTTCCCAGCCGCCTTCGCGTTCCTCGCTGAGGATCTCGATTTCGGGGTTGATGAGCACGGTCAAGGGTGCGGTGTGATCGAAGCGCTCCGCATCAGCCAGCCCGTCGTCGGACTGCTCGCCCGGCGCCTGGAACACCACCACCCTGAGCGGCACATGGACCTGGGGGGCCGCCAGCCCGGCGCCGCCCGCGTCGACCATGGTCTCGAGCATGTCCGCTACCAAACGATGGATTTCGGGCGCGGCAGGATCACGCACCGGCTCGGCGCGCCGCGCCAGCACCGGATGTCCCATACGGGCGATTTTCAAGATGGCCATGAGCACACTATGAGTTTCAGAGGTTTAGCGGTCAATTTCCGTCCCGCCCAATTGAACCTCCAAAATTGAAAGGGGGTACCCCCTGCGGCCCGTGAGGAGCGCTTGCAACAGGGCACCCTTAATATATAGGCAGTCCAGCTGGGGTTTGCAGGGGTGTGGTGGACAGAGGACACCCCTTCTGATATTTAGCCGCCCCTTACGAAACGGCAGAAAACGGCCAAGGAGCTTGCCTTTGCAGATCATCGTTCGCGACAACAATATCGACCAGGCGCTGAAAGCGCTGAAAAAGAAGATGCAGCGGGAAGGCATCTTCCGCGAGATGAAGCTGAGGGGGCACTACGAGAAGCCGAGCGAGAAGCGCGCGCGCGAACGCGCCGAAGCCATCCGCCGCTACCGCAAGCTCCAGAGAAAGCGCATGCAGCGCGAAGGCTTGCTGCCGAAATAGGCGCGCCGGTCCCTGCGGATTTGTGAAAGGCTGCCATTCCGGGCGGCCTTTTTGCTTTCAGCTGGACTTGTGGCGCATCACGAACTGCGTGATCCAGGCGCCAAAAGCGGGCGGTCGCTCGGTGACGAGCACGTGATTGGCGAAAATCCGCCCCGTCTGCCGTATCAGGAATGCCGTCGTCAGAACGACCAGCACCGCCGTAAGCCAGAGCTGGATCGCGGGCGGGTGAAACGGCAGGCGAACCAGCATGAAGAACGGCGTGTAGATCGGTATCCAGGAAATGATCGTCGCCAGCGG
>Ga0182021_10006912_pt1 | contig 13457 bp, 11 predicted proteins | sample 612E3MmetaG_FD_120493 | JGI IMG/M metagenome (GOLD analysis project Ga0182021, IMG submission 120493) | Permafrost microbial communities from Stordalen Mire, Sweden - 612E3M metaG (Illumina Assembly) | ecosystem: Environmental > Terrestrial > Soil > Wetlands > Permafrost | place: Sweden...
CTTGCCCAGTAATTGCAGTGTCTGTTTACAGTTCGGACGGCGAAAAAAAAGTGTTAATTCTCAAGCGTGAAGGTCTGCGAGAAAGCAACCAACATCTGGCAGCAGATATAGATATAGAATTCTGCGAAACCGAGGAGGACTTGCTTAAAAAAACATTTGCAGTACTTTCTGATTACCCGTTTATTTTGACTTTTAATGGGGACGACTTTGACCTCCGATATCTTACCCATCGTGCCATGAATTTGGGCTTTAGAAGAAGCGAAATTCCAATAGAGGTCGGTAAACGGGTCTGTCTTCTAAAATCCGGTGTCCATTTAGACCTATACAAGTTTTTCTTCAACAGGTCAGTTCAAATCTACGCTTACGGCGGTCGCTACAAAGATGTCAGCCTAGATGATGTAGGCAACGCACTTTTAGGCGTCCAAAAAATTCATTTAGAAAAAACCTTTGGAGACCTAACCTACTCTGAGCTTGCAGCCTATTGCCTTCGAGATTCAGAAATTACTTACAAATTAACCAGTTTTGATGACGATTCAGCAATGAAACTGATGCTTGTGCTAACAAGAATTAGCAGTATGCCAATGGAAGACGTAAGCCGCCAGGGTGTAAGCCGCTGGATCCGCAACTTCATGCACCGTGAACACCGAAAAAGAAACATGCTCATACCAAACGCAGAAGATATTTTAACAAAAAAAGGCAAAACCTCCACCACCGCCGTAATAAAAGGCAAAAAATACAAAGGCGCCATAGTAGTCGAACCAACACCGGGTGTACACTTTAACGTCGCCGTCATGGACTTCCCGAGCCTGTATCCATCTATTATCAAAGTCTGGAACCTCGGTTACCAGTCAATTGATTGCCAACACCACGGCTGCAAAGTCCACACAATTCCTGACACGCAACATTGGGTGTGCACTGAAAAGCGAGCATTAGAAAGTTTACTGATTGGTTCACTGCGAGACTTGCGTGTGAAATGGTATAAACAGCGATCCAAGGACAAAACCCTATCGCCCGAACTTAGAAGCTGGTACAACACAACTCAGGGAGCACTTAAAGTCATATTAAATGCAAGTTACGGAGTCTTTGGCGCAGAAAGCTTCGACCTTTACTGCCCGCCAGTAGCGGAAGCAACAGCAGCAATCGGCAGATACTCTATTACCCAAATACTCAAACATTCTGAATCGGTAGGCATAAAAGTTCTCTACGGCGACACTGATAGTCTTTTTCTCAAAAACCCCTCTAAAGAACAAATAGAGGAAGTAGTCCGCTACACTGAACATGAATTGAATATGGGCATCGACGTTGACAAAGTCTATCGATATGCCGTTTTTAGCTCGCGAAAAAAGAATTACCTTGGGGTTTTGGAAGATGGCACTGTAGATGTGAAAGGTTTGACGGGTAAGAAAAAACATATTCCGATCTTCATAAAAGAAGCTTTTAACAAAATGAAAGATAGCCTTGCACGCGTTAAATCTCCAGCTGATTTCGAAAATGCAAGAAAAGAAATTGCCAAAATCATTCAGGAAAGACACGCTCGGCTAAAACGACGCGAATGGACTGACATCAGTGAGCTTGCATTCCATGTAGCACTGGGAGATGAACTTGCAAGTTATACTAAAACTACGCCTCAACATGTGAAAGCTGCAAGAATTCTTCAAGAAAGTGGAAAAGAGCTACATACTGGCGATTTGATTAGTTTTGTTAAGGTCATTCGGGAACCGCATGTTAAACCTGTTGAATTAACTTCTAGAAATGAAGTTGATGTCGACAAATATATCGCTTATTTGCATGCGACTTTTGATCAAGTTCTTGACGCATTAGGATTAAGTTTTGACGAAATTATCGGGTTAACTAAGCTTGAAAGGTTTCTCGGATAGGTAACCTATAAAAATTCGATAATAACACCGAGCAAAGTAAAAAGTGCAACTATTCCGGCTACTATTACGACTACTTGACGCTCAGTTAAGGGTCGATGATAAGTAATTAAAGTAACTAAGCTTTTTTTGTAATCAGAGAATAGCTTTTTTCCGTCAAATCTTAAAGCTGCTCTTTTGTGTGTGAAGAAAATTGTCAATAGTATTAAGGATGAATTGAAGATATAGGGCAAAATCATAATGAGGAGGCTTAGTTTCAAGTCGGAAATAACAGCGAATGATGCGATAGTTATGCCTATGGCAAAAGATCCTGAGTTGCCCACAAAAATCTTTCCGTTAACATTAAGGTAGCCTAGAATTAGCCAAAATAATATGGGTGCAACCATTAGAATATAGAGCGGCGATACTATCATTAAACCCAATATGACTATAGCTGGGCATATTGTTTCTAAACCGTTTAAGCCTCCAAGCATATTCACTGTGTTTGTAACTATCATAACAATTAGAGGGATAATTACATAGAAGTAAATCGAACCGAACTGGATGGTTCCTATGAAAGGTAACGCTATAGATGTTCTTACTTGCGCTTCTTGCGCGAAGGCTATCAATGGCAGCGCGGCAATTAAAGGCATAAATGCTTTGTATCGCCATTTCAAGTCTACCCAGTCATCAAGTAATCCCATGAAACCGCCAAAAAGAATACATCCGGCGAGCGTGAATGGTGCAGAAGCATTTGGTATTTTTAAAAAATAAAGAATGAAAAGATAAACGGTTGTGAATAGGACGTAGAGCACGCCTAAACCGTTGGAAATTAAAGGTTGACCAACTTTATGTTGATCTGGAACCTTTGGAAACAATTTTGCTCCCTTATTTATGCGCTATTTAGGTTGGTCCTGTTGTGCCTGTTGCGTTATAGTATGCATTCCAGTCGATCTTGTAGATAGCTACGAGTGGTATTAGTCCGCCGTATTGGGCTGGTGATGTATCTAAACCGCCGATGTATGCTTCTTTAAAGTAGGTTGGCGCTGACGTTGTTGCATCTGGGTTAATTGTGTAGCCTACGTTCAAGCTGTTGATGTTGTTGCAGTATGCTACTTCTGCGTAGTTCATTAGTTGATAGATTGTGCTGTTTGTTCCTTGGAGGTTCCAATCCCACTTTCCTGTCGTCGTGTCAGTTGATCCGAAAGCTTTTTGGTCTGTCCATGCTGCGGATGCGTTCATGAAGCCTTCATTTATTAGCCTAGTCTTATCGGCACCTGAAATGCTTGCCATCCATACCCATTTTCCTTCATCACCGTATCCTGCGGGGCTAGCGATGTATGTTGAGGAGCCACTGCTTGATGACTGGATCTGTAAGACTGTGAAGACCATGATGTAATTGACGCGAGCAGGATCGTTGTAGTTATTGTATGTGGCTAGCATTTTCATTGAATCGTTTTCGGGAGCCATATAGACGAAGCCTACGTTTGCAATCTGTGTCGTGTTTTCTGTGGTATTATCATTTAATGTTGTAACGTTTCCGAGATAAGTTAGCCAGAAGCCGTAGTCCCACCATGAAACCACAACATTATTTGAGGGAACATTACCTTTTAGCCAATCTACTGTATCAAGCCATGCTCTTACTGGTTGACTTAGACTTGCACCGCCTACCGGCAGGCTTGAGGAGCTAATTGCAGTCGGGATGAAAGCTGAGTTAATGGCTCGTGGCACTCCACCAGTTTGTGGAGAGAAAGCAAAGTTTGTTACCAATATCATAAATATCAAAAATATTGCAACGCCGCTGTATTCTTTGCTTACTCGTGCTAGTTTACGTTTTGTTTTAGCGATTGAACGTGGGCTTTCCTGCAGTAATGTGTAAAATGGTTTGATTATACCTAAAATACCTATTGCAGCTATTATTGCGAATGCGGGCGCGAAAATCGCGAGTAAACGCACCATTGAAGCTGCAAAGTAAAGCGCTGTAATGCCAAAGAGTATTAGGAAAACGTTTTTTGTAGTGGGGTTTCTTATTATTAGGTACAAACCAACTAGGAAGAACAATATTCCGATGCCTAGTTCGATGTAGATATTTCCCCAAGCAGAAATTTGTTGTTCTGCGACTGAATTAATAATCGGTGCTGTAGCTCTTATGAATGGATCGATAACTGTGTCGAATTTTCCTGCAATTCTTCCAAGATACCCTGTTAGCGCCAGAGCAATAAAACCGCCGGCAATAACGACTATTGCTGAAACTGCTAGGGTAAGTTTTGTTCTAGCAGATATGTTCTGACGTAAAGTTTCTGCAACAAGAAGCAAAATGAATCCTGCAGCAATTGGAAGAACGGCATATGAAATTAAGTAACTTAGGGAGATGTATGGAATCTTTGTTGCAATAAATAATCCTAACCCAAAAGTTATGCTGTAACTTAGCAAAAGTCTTTGACTGTATCTCTTTAGTAAGATTACAACGAAGACGAACAAGACGGATAACCCGAGTATGTAGTATGCTCCTCCCCAACCGCCTATGAAATATGCTAAAGCAGCAGCAGCGCTTAAGGAGTACAATACGGAAGCACGTATGGATCTATTATTGTCAATTGATCTCATAAAGAGAAAGATAAATAAAACTAACCCAAGGGTCCCTACGACTTGGGTATCAAAGAATCCAAGAGAAGTTCTTTGTACAATTGATGGTTCCAGAGCAAAAAATAACGCAGCTAGTAAACCAACTGCTTTGCCGCCCATATCTTTGCCTAAGAAATAAACTACTAAACATGAAAGCACACCTATGAATGGCGGTAACAAAGAGCAAAATGTCATTAAATCAATGTTTGCACCAAACACCTTGACTATGTCATACAATACCGCTCCTGTTATGGGAGTTGATGGTAAAGATGTGGCCATGTTATATCCCCATGGATACCAAAGTTGAGTGTTAACCCAACCTGTGCCCAAATAAGGTGAAAGCAAACCGAAATTAACCATATGTTGAGTAATGCCAAATTGATAATAGGGGTCAAATTCGTTAAGGAGTGCTGTACCTCCAGAGAGATTCTCCCAGCGTAAAGGTAAAATGCGAACAACAAAAGCTACAAATAATATTAGCGCTAATGCCGCGATTGCAATTATTGAACCGTGGCTAACCGTAATACGTAATCTACTAAACGGTTCCATACGGTCGCTAAGTTTATCTTTAATTCCTTCCCCCACTTTAAGCCATCTCTCCAAAGGTGTGTATATCTAAAGTTACTTTTCTGGTTAATCTTTATTTATACACATTCAACGTTTATTTATGGCTTTTCCAAAATGGATGGAAACGGCTTCAAAGTTACCGCGTAAAGGGGTCAAAAAGAATTTGAAAAAAATAAATAGATTAGAAGAATACTACGTTAACTTTCGTAGACGTTAACAGTTGCAATCATTATTTTTTTCCAGATTTTTCCAGTTCACAAAGCATTTCAAATATTACTTTAGCGGCAACTACTGTTGAGGCACCTTGGTCGTAAATTGGTGCAATTTCTGAGACATCAAAGCCTATTACGCGTTTGTCACATTGAGCCAAAACAAGATCCAGCAGTTGGGTTGTAGATATGCCTTCAGGCTCAGGGTTCTGCACTGCAGGAGCAAAAGCTGGATCAAGAACATCCATGTCCACAGTCAAATACAAGTTATCGTAACTCGCAAGTTTCTCTTTCAACTGCTCAGCAACCTGGTCTGAACCTTTCTGTATGATTTGTTGAGAAGTGAAAAATTCAATCCCCGTCTTCTTGGCGTAAGCTAGTTCTTCCTTGCAAACTGAGCGGGTGCCAACTTCAATTATTTTCGCTGGCTTCACTTCCCCGTTTATCAACTGCATAAACGTTGTGTGCGACAAGGTTGAATCTAAAAATTCGTAGCGTAAATCTAAATGTGCATCAAAACTTAGCACTGCAGTTTTAGCTGCTTTTTTGCCGAGAGCCTTTGCAATTCCAAGTGTTATTGTGTGTTCTCCCCCAATAGCAATTGGGATTTTTCCAGCGTTCAAAATTTCTTCAGCTACAAGACGGGTCATATCAATAGTTTTTGCCGCATCAGGTGAAACGTGCAAGTCTCCAGCGTCATAAACTGCTAAATCTTCAACGTCAATTCCACTGCGGAAACTGTAGCTTTCAATGTTTAGGGATGCTTGCCTGATCGCGTTGGGTCCAAACCTTGCCCCTGAGCGATAAGAGCTTGTTGCATCAAAGGGCACCCCGAAAATAACGTATTTCGCTTCTTCAAGAGTTTTTTGCATGCCGCTGAAAACGTTTGTTTGCGAAGTGAAAAGTTCAAGATAGCTCATATTTTAATTTCAATCCTCTATCTGTGGTATTCGCCAAATCCTACTCTAAACCTTTTCGATAACCTTAACAAAAGGAAAAATCCGTTTAAAACAAAGGAAATTTGGAAATAATCAACCAAGTTAGCCAAGAATTGTTAGGTTCACTATCTCAAACAAATGGTTTTAGCTTGTCGTAGCCGCATTCCAAAAATTTATTAGTTATACCATACTGCTTAAGGTAAAAGGCGAACACAAGTGACCATAGCGGCTAAATTAAAAAGCTTCAATCGAATCGAATTAGCATCTCTATCATTCTATGCAGTTTCAGGAATAATCCTCTTGGTATTTTTGCCGTTAACTTCTTTTGCACCACAACTGGGGTTACTTGGTATTCTAAGTTTAATCGTGGCTTATGGTCTCTTCACTGATAGAGGCTGGACACCTTGGTTACTGTTCATTTTACTTGTTGCTGGATTATCCTTTTCATTGTACACTCTGTACGCGGTAGGATTCAGCAATGCTTTAGTGGGCATAAGCATGATTGCTTACGCAGCCCTAATATTGATATTTTCAGTTTCAATCTTGCTTAAGAAATAAACACCTTAATTCTTAGCAGTATTGCGGAAAAGCATAACCGCAACTTCTTCATCTGCATCAACAAACTGTTGATTTTCAGGAATTTCCACAAACCCATCAGCCTTCGCCAAAGTCGTGATCGCCCCAGAAGCACCAGACTCCACGGGTTCAGCAAGCAACCTGAGATCTTTGTCGAATTCTAATTTAACCATAACAAATGTTCGTCTACCTTTCGCACTAAACATCCGTGAGCCAGCAAAGGCCCTAACCATCTTCATTGGTGTTACTGGTCGGCCAGCTAACTGCAAAATTAAAGGTCGGGCAAGCAAATAAAAAATCAGCAAAGCAGAAGTGGGATGACCAGGCAAAGAAAAAACAGGTTTATCGCCTAAAAACCCAATAGTGGTGGGTTTGCCAGGCTTAACTGCTATGCCGTAAACAACTATTCCGGGTTTACCTAGTGAATCAACGATTTGAGGTGTGTAGTCTCGTGGACCAACGGAGACGCCGCCTGAAGTAATTACCATATCTGATGAAGCGACTGCATTTTGTAAAGCTTTAGATAAGGCTGCTTTATCATCTGGAACAACGCCGAAGTAAATTGGTTTCGCTCCGCTTTCAATTACTGCAGTGCTTAAACTATAAGCGTTGATATCATAGATTTTTCCTGCGGGCAAAAACTTGCCCGGCTCTATGATTTCTCCGCCTGTTGACAAGACAGCAATTATGGGCATTTTCAAAACTTTAACCTTAGTTAAACCTAAAGCAGCTAAAACACCAATCTCTGAAGAACCCAAAACTTGCCCTTTTTTCAGCACCGTAGCGCCTTCTTTTATGTCTGATCCCTTCTTCATCACATTCTCATTGATGGTCACTGTGCTGAAAACATGTAGTTCGTCGCTTTCTCTCTCAGTATCTTCAACCATCACTACTGCATTTGCCCCTTCAGGAATTGGTGCGCCAGTAACAATCTCTACCGCTTCGCCCTTGGTTAAAACGACCTTTGGTTGTTCACCGATGTTCACGGCGCCTGAAACCCTCAAAATTGCTGGTTGGTTTTCGTCTGCTTCAAAAGTGTCCTCAGCGTTTACTGCGTACCCATCAACAGTTGAACGATTAAACGGTGGAATATCAAGCGTTGAAACTATTTCTTCGTTTAAAACCCGATTGTAAGCTTCAAGCAATACGGCTTCTTCTTCCCCTAAAAAAACGGGTTTAAACTGGTCTCTAATCGCTCGTTGTGCTTCATCAAAGGTCATAAGTTTCCTAAACATTAATTCTCAACCTCCAAACTACCAAACATATGAACTACGACTGTTTCGCCTTCGCTGACGCCTTCACGATTTTCAGGTACAATCACAAACCCATTGCTCTGAGTCATAGTAGATATCGATCCTGAACCTTTGGCACTAACCGGCTCAGCAATAAATTCACCACCCTTCAGGATTACACAGACCCTGACGTAAGTTTTTCTTCCAAGAACACTAGTAACTCTTCTTGCCAAAGTAGCCTTTAACATGGGTCTTGACTCTGTTTTGGTCATACCAAGCATCGAACAAACCATTGGTCTACCAAAAACTTCAAAACCAATTAGCGCTGCTACAGGATTGCCTGACAAAATTAGAACAGGTTTACCGTCTAGAGCAGCGACAGCCGTCGGCATCGCAGGTCTTAGTGCAACACCATGAACAATTACCCCTGGTTTGCCAATCTTATTGACTGCGTCGGGCACCAAGTCTAATCCTCCAACACTTGTGCCACCAGTGGTTATGACAGCATCTTGTGTTTCTAGGGCTTTTTTGATTACAACTGCGATTTCCTCGATGTTGTCTTTGGTTATGCCAAAATTAGTTGTTTCTGCCCCGAGTTCTCGGCACACAGCTGAAATCATTATTTTGTTTGAATCATAGATTAAGCTGCCGGAAAGCTGAGTGCCCACTTCTGCAAGTTCGTTTCCTGTGGCTAAAATGCCTATTTTAGGTTTCTTCGCCACCTTTAGTTGATTATATCCTAATGCGGCAGCTAATCCAATGTGGTAAGGAGTTAAGCGAGTGCCAGTTTGAGCAATAATGTCATCTTTTTTGATGTCTTCGCCTATTTTAGAAATGTTCGCCGAGGGCGCCAGTTGGCTCCAAACTTCCAATTTTCCACCAGTTTTTTGGGTGTCTTCAAGCATAACTACTGCGTTTGCACCTTCTGGGATAGGGTTTCCAGTCCAAACTTGCTTAGCTTGCTTGCTGGTTATTTCTTGGTTATCAGTTAATTGGAAAATTGCTGGTTTGGATTGTGAAGCCCCAATTGTTTCGGCGGATTTTAATGCGTACCCATCCATGGCTGACTTGTCAAACCGTGGCAAAGCATTTTGTGCAATTAAGTCTTCAGCTAAAATACGGCCTAAGGCATCCTGCAACGACGCCAGCTCTGCGTGAGGTTTTCCGATTTGCAGTACATTGAGCCAGCGTCCTAGGGCTTGATCTGTTAATGTCAGTTTTTGGAATCCGTGCAGTTTTACCAAAATGATCCCAATACTGCATTAGCGACTTATCATAAAAAACATATCGAAAATAAATTACTAAAAGACAAAGCGATTACGATCTGGTCTCGTAAACCACAACTGAATCGCTCTTTATTTGCATCACTAGGTCGTGGCCTTCGACTATTTTCCTCAGACCACTCATGCTTTCTTTAGTAAAGTTTGCCTTTATGTGAATGTGGTATCCTTTGTATAGTGGATACATGGCCTTCTGTGGAATCAACGAGATAGTGCTCCCATCTAAACCGGGACACCTATCAACAATTTCTCTTAGCAAGACAGCAATTTCTGCAAATTTCATAAATTACCACTATTTTACATTTATTTTATAAACGCCATAGTATAATTCTTTTTCTAATAATTTAGAGTTTTTTGAAGAAAGATTTTTCAGAAATATCCATAATCAGGATTTAGTTCGGTTTTTTGATCGTCGGAGATTTAATTTGCTATTATTTCTTATTTGTTTCTATGGTCATTTTTTTGAGGAACCCTTTGATATCTTCTGGTTGCCCGTAGACAACTAGGCGCCCGTCCTTTTGTGCGTTAACTGAAAGATTATTTTCTTTGACCATCTGCTTTATTCGTTCCGAAGTGAAATTACCGTGGGGTTCAATTCTTACCCATTTTTGGTCTCTGGGAACTCCAGTGATAAACGCGTTTTCCTCTATTTTTTCCTCCCCTGTTTCAGCAGTAGCTTCTTCTATATGCCTGAGCCATTGATCAACTGCTTCAGAGCTGAATGTTTTTTGAGCTTCACTTATAAGAGATGATTCAACGCTTGCAAGGTACTCTTCTACTTTTTGTTCGGCGTCGCCTCTGCTACCTTCTGATTCTGAAATTTTGATCATAAGCTTAGCGCTTCTTAAATCATTAAGAACATTCGGAGGTACGATTGCTCCTTTTTTCCTAACCTCTATCATCAAGTTCTCGAGAACTTTCCAAGTGGCGGTGTGACCCATTTTCTTTCCCTGCACAAATATTTCATTAGAAGGCTATAAGATTTAATGTCGGAAAGAAATAAATCATTAATCTATCCTGTAATACTACCGTCAGCTACCTTCTCTGTAATAAAAAAGTTAGTTGGCAAAAATATAGCTTAGTTTTGGCGAATAAAATGAAACTAGAAATAATAAAGTCGGAAGGTTTAGCCCACAATAGTTACTACTTAGCAGACGAGAATGAAGCGGTAGTAATTGATCCAAAACGTGACTGTGAAATTTACACTCAACTTGCCGAAAAAGATTGCACAAAAATTAAGTATATTCTTGAAACCCACAGAAACGAAGACTACGTTGTTGGCTCGCTTGAACTTCAAAACTTGACCGAAGCAGAAATCGGACACAGCAATGCGCTAAAGTTCAAGTATGGAGAACACAACTTAGCCGAAGGCGACACCTTAAACGTTGGCAGCATCAAAATCAAAGTCCTCTATACTCCAGGTCACACAAATGAATCGTTATGTTACGTTGCCAACTCTTCGGCAAGTGATGATCCGTTGATGGTTTTTAGTGGCGACACTCTTTTCGCCGGTTCCGTGGGAAGAACAGATCTTTATGGAAAAAAAGTTCAACCAGCGCAAGCTGAAAAACTCTATAACAGCCTCTTTGAGAAGCTGTTGCCTCTTGGTGATCATGTTCTTGTTTATCCAGCTCATGGTGCTGGAAGCGTTTGCGGTCACAGCATAACCGGGCAAGAACCAATCACAATCGGGTATGAGAAAAAAACTAATCCCTATCTGCAGTTAAGTAGGAAAAATTTTGTTGAGAAGGTGAGTAGTGAAGAGTTGGTTTTTCCTCGATATTTCCGCCAGATGGAAAAGTATAACCAAAACGGTCCGCCTTTGTTTAGCGAGCTATCGTATCCGAAGCCGTTTTCTCTTGCGGCTTTTAATGAAGAAATTCGAGAGCCTATCGTCATGATAATGGACACACGGATGCCTTATGCTTTCGCTGGGTCACATATTCCTAATTCTCTAAGCATGTGGCTTGGCGGAACCAGCGTTTACCCAGGGTGGATTCTTGACACCAAACAATACATCGTTTTTATTCTCGAACGACCAAGCGACATTGACATTGTTGCTCCAAGACTCCGCAGGTTAGGGCTTGATAATATGTGCGGTTACCTATGCGGAGGCATAAATGAGTGGCAAGAAGCAGGCAACCCCATAACCACCACTGGCACTATGTCAGCTCTTGATCTTAAAAACAAGCTCGAAAAAGGGGAAGTTGAAGTTTTGGATGTTCGTGAACCAAACGAATGGAAAGAAGACGGGATAATAGAAGGCGCAAAACGTATTCATTTCGCTGACTTGATAGATAAAACGGGTTCTCTGACAAAAGACAAGCCAATCGCAGCAACGTGTTCAGTAGGCAACCGCGCCAGCACCGCCGCAAGCATACTAGAAAAAGCAGGTTACAAAAACGTCAGCAACGTTCTCGGCGGCATGACAGCTTGGACAAACCTCGGCTATCCAACAAGAAAATAACTCTTTAAGTTATCCAGTAAGAATAAACAGGCAACTTCTCGCCGAATTCTTTCTTGAGAAAGGCTCTTATATCGTCATCTTCTATGCAGCGTGTTCCAGTTGCGTCCTTGCGAATTGAAATTCCTGTTTCTCTCAATGAATCGCCTTTTGGGAAATCAACATAAACATAATAGTTTTTGGCTGGGAGTATTATCCGTAGGCTTGTAAACTCTCTTGTTTTTGAAATTCCAGTTTGTTCAATATTGTAAACTATCGAAGCGGGTTTCAACTCATTAACTAAACGTTTGAACTCTGACCATTTGCTAACACGGACCAATCTATTGCTCAAAACTTCTCGCCGATCACTCTTTTGGGGCTTCTTGCATCCCCATTGCCATTCTGCTGGCTTTATCTTTGGGCGCTAAGAGTTCCTTAACGAGGTTGAATTGCCGTTTGTAAATATGACAGTTTTTGGAGTGAAAGATCAATTTGCCTGTTTGTAACCTGAGATTTGCTCGTTCGTTAATCTCAGATACAAAAGCCTCATTAAACATCTGCAGACCCGCAATGTTTGCGGGTAAACCTGCGTAGGCATCCCATGAACGGAAGTAACATGTTAAATGCATTTTGCCGTCAAGAATTTCCGTGTCTATGAGGCTTAAGCAGGGTGGTTCATGTCTCTCTTTTGTTTTTGGATTAATCTTATAGATGTCATCAGGCAACCTAACTACCATAGTAACTTGCCTGTCCCTTTGCTCTTTTACGTAGTTTTTGATTGCTTCTTCAACTTGATCTACGGGTTCACGTAATCTGCTGCCATAAGTGTAAATTTCATCTTGTTTTCCTTCGCCACACCAAAGATAAGTTAACGCATACCACTGTACATATTTCATGTCACATGGTGCTTTGTCACTAACAATCGGGCGGTTCTCAGGATGGGAAATTTCTATGGTTAAGTTGAGTTTCTTGGTGTCAGTAACTTCGGAGCCGTAACCTACTTGAAAATCGTCCCCTTCCTTCCAAATAACGTTTAACGCTTTGAAATAAGCATCGGGACAATCAAACGCGGTTATCTTAACATGCTTCAAAGCAAACTCTCCAAGATACCGAACAATGTCTATGTGTGTGAATAATAACTTTACTTATAAATAGCTAATACGAAAAATGACGAAACTTGCTTCTTAAAAATTAAAAAAGAGTAAAGAAGGGTTTTTAGTAGGGCATTCCGCCGCCCATACCGCCCATGCCACCCATTCCGCCCATACCTCCCATTCCTCCTGGAGGCATTGGTGGCATTTTGCTGCCGCCTTTGACGCTGATTAAGTCGTCGATTTTCATTATCATGTTTGCTGCTTCTGTAGCTGATTTTATTACTTGTTGCTTTACCCGAAGTGGTTCAATGACAAGTAGCTCGCGCATGTTTTTGATTTTGCCTGTTGAGACTTCGATACCGAAGTATTGGCTATCTGGTTTCTCGTGTTGCGCTCGGAGTGCTACCATGATGTCTATGGGGTCTAAGCCTGCATTTTCAGCTAAAGTTAGTGGGATTGCTTCAACTGCGTCTGCAAATGCTTCTACTGCTAGTTGTTCTCGTCCGCCGACTTTTACTGCGTAGGCGCGTAGGTTTTTGGATAGTTCTGCTTCTGGTGCGCCGCCGCCTGCGACGATTTTGCCGTCTTCAATTGCATTGCGAACAACGCATAAGCCGTCGTGTAATGAGCGTTCTGCTTC
>Ga0182021_10006913_pt1 | contig 13457 bp, 9 predicted proteins | sample 612E3MmetaG_FD_120493 | JGI IMG/M metagenome (GOLD analysis project Ga0182021, IMG submission 120493) | Permafrost microbial communities from Stordalen Mire, Sweden - 612E3M metaG (Illumina Assembly) | ecosystem: Environmental > Terrestrial > Soil > Wetlands > Permafrost | place: Sweden...
CATCGCGGCATGGACCAAGTTGGATACGCTCGACCGCGCCCTCCACAACATCGTTGACCACGGCTACACGCGCTCGCCCAATGCCGACGTATCCCTCAACTTTCAGGCTGGGGCGTACTGGATCGGTACGTGGACTGGCGGATCGGGACCGACCTATGGGGCCAGTATTGCCGTGCCGAACGGTGATGTCGGGGTTTGGAATCACCTTGCCGGGACGTACGACGGAACCAACTGGCGCCTCTACCGCAATGGTGTCTTGGTCGCATCGGTTCCAGCCACGGTCGGGGCCGTCACAGTCTCGGCGGATTGGGTGATCGGCGGGTCGGCTGTGCCTGGCGACTTGCGCTCGTTTCCGGGCACCATTGAGGACGTGCGCGTTTACAAGCGCGCACTCTCCACCACGGAAATCGCATCATTGGCTAGCGGACAGTAGGGGGACGGGCACCCTAGTGGCGTCGGCTACTCGCAGCGCCTCCTCGGCGTGCTCAACGCCGATTGGCATCACGGGGACGGGCACGGTCTTGCGGGCCAGCAGCGAGTCGAACGCTGCTCGCCTAGAATGCTGCTGCGGTAGCTCGCAAGCGGATCAGGGCTGAGCGCGCGGTCGTGTAGGCTCCGGTCACCTCACGCTTGTAGGTCTGTAGCCGCCCGAGCAGGGCCTTGTCGGCGAGCGCCCCCGCAGGGGCAATGCGACCTGTCCCGAACGGTTGCCAGCGCGCGGGCTCCTCCAGCGCTCTCCGGCCGGCAACACTGGATCGAATCCCTGGGCTTGTAGGTCGTGGAACAGGACCTCGTGGCCGGCCGCGCGGGCCGGGATCGCGCCCCGCGTTTCACGGCGATTTCTGAGCCGAAAGTCTTTCCGGTGCTACTACCATGGGTGGTAGGTCTTTCATGATGCGAAGTGCATGCTTGCTCACACCGATCAAAGAGATGAACAGAAGATTCTCGCGACGTCTCACCATTCTGAGATGGACTTCTCTGCGAAGCGTGGTGCAAAAGGGACGAGAGCCGCAATGGAGCTAGATGCCTCACGCAGCATGCGCGGGCAGGCACCTTTGGTCGCTTGTGTCCTGCTCGCCCTGGTTTCTAGCTGCGCTTCGGAGCCAGAGACCAGAGAGATGGGTCTATCGAACACGTCGCGCGCCCAGCATGTGACTTTGGCCCACGCGGCGGTGACTGGCGACGACAAGGCGATGGACCTGCAGATGTCCATCGGCGTGCTCGACCAGCGCGCGGTGGAGAGGGCGATGGCGCCCCATGTACCCGCTTTGGTTGAGTGCTTTGATCGCGCCCGAGACGCACGCAGGTATCTGTCGGGCCAGATTGTTCTACGGTTCGTGGTCGAGGCCAGCGGATCGGTTTCCAACATTCAGGTCGTGAAGAACGAGTTGGGCAACCACCGGGTCGAGCACTGCCTGACCAGCACCGGCAGGCGCATCGCGTTTCCCCCACCCGAAGGCAAACAAAAAACTGATTTCGAGTATTCCATGCGTTTCTGAGATAGTCCGCCGACGGTGCATCGTCCGGCAGAACCGGGGCGTGGCGTACAGAGATCCGACAGGCGCACCCGGCCGATCCAGTTGCCGATCGGTCAAGGGTGCGAAATCATGGTCGTGTCTACTGCCCTGTACTGGGCCATGCGCAAGGCACGCGGCTTGCTTCCCTTCCCGGTCGTGTGGAGAAGAACTGCATGCCGTTGGCCTGGCCCGCTCCTGCTTGCGCTCAGCCTCGTTTGCGGGCTGCCAGCCGCGGCAAGCCCGGCGGCGCGGCGGGTCGCTGTCCTGGAATTCCAGGGCCGCGCGATAGATGACGAGGCACGGATGACACTTTCTGATTCGGTTCGCAGCGGCGTGCTTGACGCGTCCAGGGGGCGCGACCTACTGGTCATGACTCGCGAAAACATGGCCGCGCTGCTTAAGGAGATGGGCAAGCCCGATTGCAGCGAGGGAGACTGCGAGGTAGAGACCGCCCGCAACATCGGCGCCGATTATGTGCTGTCCGGCGAGATCGCCCGCATCGAAGGGACGTATGTCGTGGTCCTGAAGCTGCACGCGTGCGATGACGGCCGACTGCTGAGCACGGCCACGGCGCGCGGGCAGACCCAGCTCGACCTCATCGATCCGCTGCGCGAGCGTGGGATGGACCTGGTCAAGGCGAACGTCGGCGTCACACCCATATCGCCGCGAGAGATACCGCGGCCCCCAGCGCTTGCCGCCGCGGTGCCGGCCGCCAGCCCGAACGGCGACCAGCTCTGGCCGTCGAGCAGCGGCGAGCTGCGGAGCCCGTACGAGCTGCAGCAGCAGTCGTCGACGGTGCGCGTTGTGCGCATAGGCGAGCTGGCGGCAGTCTCGCCGACGATGCCACAGAGTGGCTACCCCGTCGGGATGCCGACCGACAGGGATCTGCCGTATCTCCCGACCGATGTATCGCGCGACATGACGATCCTCGTGCAGTCGGCGAACGCCACGCCCCTGACGGTGTACGACAGCAGGGGCGAACGGCGGAGAACAGCCGCCGCGACAGTCGAGGAGCCCGTAGCGTCGCGCAGGGTATATCGATCGATGCCAGAGCCCGTCGGACGCGTCCCCATGGCTGCTGCGCCAGCGCGGGCACAGCTGCGTGCCCGTGCTTGGGCCACGGTTCCACCCATCGGGCGAGCCGTGCCGGCTCAGCGGCTGGCCGAGCCAAGAACGGCGTCCAGACCTCCGGTCGCGGCCGTTCGTGCCGCTGCAGCGCCGTTGCGGGCGGGGAGTCACGGCCGGCGGTAGCATCTGTCGCGGTAGAGCTGGGCGACGACCGAGACCTGATGCTGGGCGCTCTCGGCAGAGCGCGACGGGGCGATAGAGTCTATCTCGTCGATTGCGGCTCGGGCTCTCCAGGGCGAGGATCAGTCAACTGCTGGACCTGACGTTATTGGCGCCGGATAGCCAGGAGCAGATCCTCTTCGCCGAGTCGGTGGATGCGGTCGAGCCGATGAGCGAAAGTGCCCTGCAGGAAGTGGTGCGTCTGGAAGACTGGGCGAAGCAACGCGCGGCGCCCTCACTGTGTAGGGGATAGTTGTTGCCGACGGCGGCCGCGCGCGTGCTCGGGCGCCTGCGTGACCTTCGCGAAACGCTTCTCCTGCGAGATCGCTTCCAACCGGTCCCGGGCCACGGCCCGGACACCAAGGAATAGTCTGCCTGGGAAACCACCGGCAAGAGAATACGCGACTCGGGTAGCGCCCCCGCGAAGTCCCGAGGATCGGCAGCCGGGTTTGCGCTGTCTACTGCCTACGGAATGAATATCGGGATCGGAACTTGGCAGGTTCCGGCCACCGTCAACCACTTGATGGTGTTCGTCCAAAATAGCGGAACTTGATAGTCTGGGTGGTTGACCCACTCGCTGTTGTAGGTGATCCACTCATCGCCCCAAACGTCCACGTGGCCTTTGCCAATTTGGATGGCCTCGCCGACCCGGTATCCGCCTCCGGTTGCATAGACGGTGAAGTTGGACTGCGGGTCTGGGCTTGCCGGGCCGCTCACTTCATATCCGTTGTCTACACCCACCGCGGTGACGCCAGTAGTGATGGGGTGGGCTACGAATTCCGTGATAGGGACCGTAGTTGCACTCGCACCCTTTTTCAGAATCTGCACCTCGCCGTAGCTTAGCCCGAAGGGAGCAAGGAGAATGTTCACGTTGGCATTGTCGTTCGGGGGACTGGAGTATCCCGTCATGGTTATGAGACCGCCGCCCTTGTTGACCCAGTCGGAAAGAACCTGCGCCTCGGCGGCCGTATAGGCTCGCCCTTTTCCGTACAGATAGATGTCCTCAATGACAATAATGTTGAAGGGGGTGATGAGATCAGCAGTCAGCACCTGGCTGCCCAGCGAGACCACCGCTCCGCTGCTGGCTCGGCCCGCGATCCAAGTACCAAACACGTCGAGCGTGCCATGCGTCCCAGGATTGCCCACGGTCGCAATCTTGATGCAGTCACAGATGCCATCATTGTTGACGTCGAGATCGTCCACGATCCCATTGCAATCGTTGTCCAGGCCGTCGCAGATCTCGGGCGACGGCGTGCATTGGCAGACGCTGCTACTCTGGCCGTTCATCGTTCCACAGTTCCAACCCGCGAGGCAATCCGATGTGCTGCCACAGGTAGTGGTGCACACATTCGTCCCGCTGCTGAGCGGAATGCAGATTCCACTTGGGCAACTCGCGTTGTCGGCACACCCATTCGCGCCCGCAGCGCCGCCACCCCCACTCGAACCACTAGCGCCACCAAGGCCAGTCAGAATAACAGGCGATGCCGACGAACTGCCGCCCGCGGCAAGTCCTCCTCCTCCGCCTCCGACCGACCCGGCACTGCCTCCGGCCGACCCAATACTGCCTTCGACAAGGTCATTTCGACACGCGCCAGCCAAGATGGCTGAGCCCAAAATGAGTCTCGAAATCCGCCTGGACAACCAGGTCGGCCGATTGGAGATCATGCCCGATCCTTTCCTGTCGATTTGCCACGCGGTTCGACTCCGCCATAACCAGGTCGATCCTCTATTGTCAGGTGTTTGACAATAGGGTAAGTCGAACCGATTCTGATTCGCTGTCGCATCGCTGGCAAGAGCTTTGGCAGGGCAACTGACAAGCGACTAGCGCATGGAGATGTACGCCGCATAATTCTTTGACGGGAAGGCTGACTCCATGACCCCAACTGGAAGAAGTCTATGTCGCGTTCGCGCCAGTCTTCGTTCTTGCTTGCTCGGCCTGGCACACCCGTGGTGTGCAGAAATTCATCGCCACCCTCATGCGACAGCACGGTCGTGGTGGGTCAGGAATCCCCCGAGGCGGGAGTGGCAGGCAACCGATGCCCCCGTAGTGTGCGACAAGTCGTCGCAGGGACTCTGGCATGATTCGCGAAGATGCGCAGCTTGAATCGGCATGCCTGAATGGGCAGGCTTCACGGCAGAGTTTTTCGGCTCCAAGTCCTAGCCGTGTTGCTAGACTCTAACCAAGCCTAGCCGGCTGTCTGGCCCCCGATGAGGTGCGTCCCCATGCCGAGTATCACAGTTTCAAGTCGCATTCGTTGCACGACGAAGTGGGTCTTCCTCTTCCTAGGAGCGATGGCGGTGCTGACCGCACCGGCCTGTTCACCTGCCAGCGTTAGCGGCGCCGTCCCTCCGGGAGGGGGCGGAAATGGAGCCGGAGGGGGAGGCGGCGGTTCAAACGGCGCGGGCGGTTCCGGACCAAGCATCATCAACACCCAGCCACCCGGGCCCCGCGACGCGGGGCCGCCGGTGACTGGCAAGTTGTGCGGCAACGGGGCGATCGACACCAGCCAGGGCGAGAACTGCGACGACGGAAACACCGCGAGCGGCGACGGCTGCAATAGTATATGCCAGACCGAGGCGAACTGGAACTGTCCCACCCCCGGACAGAAGTGCGAGAACCTTGCCAAGTGCGGGAACAGCATCCTGACCTCCGACGAAACCTGTGACGACGGCAACACCGTCAGCGGCGACGGATGCTCGGCCGACTGCAAGACCGTCGAGCCTGGTTGGCAGTGTCGGGTCCCTGGCAAGCCTTGCAGTCCGGCCTGTGGTGACGGCGCGGTCACCGCGGGCGAGATATGCGACGATGGCAACACGGTCAGCGGCGACGGATGCTCAGCCACCTGCAAACTAGAAATCGGCTACAAGTGCACCGGCAGCTCGGGTCAAAAAAGCGTCTGTACCCCGACCGTCTGCGGCGATGGAAAAGTCGAAGGGGCCGAGGGCTGCGACGACGGCAACACCATGCCGTTCGATGGCTGTTCCGAGGATTGCCAGATCGAGCCGAACTGCAGCAATCCCCCGTGCACCTCGAAATGCGGCGACGGCATAGTGCTCAACGAGGCCTGTGACGACGGCAATCAGGCTAATGGCGATGGTTGCTCCAAGACCTGCCAGGTCGAGCCCGGCTGGACCTGCACCCAGCCGACCCTGGGCGACACGATGATGGTTCCGGTCATCTACCGGGACTTCAAGTACCGCAACCCGAGTGACTTCCAGGCAGGAGTGATTGGCCAGAGCGTCGCCACCCTTGGCGAAGTCAACTCTGACCTCGACCAGGACGGAAAGCCGGTCTTTTCGGGTCTGGCGACTGCTCACATCGCGAGCACGACCACCTTTGCCGAGTGGTATCGCACGACTGCAGGCGTGAACCATGCCACCGCCTCGAAGCTGGCCCTGTGGAAGAATGCCGATGGGAACTACGTTAACCGCTACGGACCGAACGGGGAGCAATGGAACGTCACCGAACCGGCCAACTGGTGCGGCAGCGTGGGGCAAGAACTCCTGGACGCGAATGGCAAGGCCATTCCTTGCACCTTCCAGTATCAGCAATCAGCGACCAATCCGACCGGGGGGCAGACCGATTGCCAGAAGGAGGAGGCGAAGGGCTACACGCAAGTCCCCGGCAGCTGCAAGAACAACGGCAGCGGCACCTACGTCGCGGAATACATTGTGGCCAAGGTCGACGGCAACCCGCTTTTCTTCCCCATCGACAACGATCCGTTCTCCGCGTCCGAATTGGAGGCTGCTCAGATTCCGTCGGTCCCCCTCGGCCTCTACGACAACAGCGGCACCTGGCCCTGGGACGTCGATGCCAACGGCAAGAATGTTATGCACAACTTCAGTTTCACGGGCGAATTCCGCTACTGGTTCAAGTACGATTCCACCAAGAGCTACACCCTGGATTTCGTGGGCGACGACGATGTCTGGGTTTTCATCAACAACAAGTTGGCCGTCGACCTGGGCGGCATTCACACCCCGGTGGAAGGCTCTGTCACGCTGAACGCCGCCACCGCCAGCAAGCTCGGAATGCAGTCGGGCAACGTATACCAGATCGCGGTTTTCCAAACCGAGCGCCAGACCACTTGCTCGTCCTACAAGCTGACGCTCAGTGGATTCAATGCGGCTCATAGTGATTGCACGCCGAAGTGCGGGGACGGCGTGACTGTGGCCGACGAGGAATGCGACTGCGGCACGGGAACCGGGCCGTTTCCCGCGGGCTGCTCGGGCCCCAACGATGACAATACCTACGGCGGCTGCACGACCAAGTGCAAGTGGGGCGGATTCTGCGGCGACAACGTCGTGAACGGATTGGAGGAGTGCGACAACGGCCCGAAGAACGGCACTCAGTATGGCGGCAGCGGATGCACCCTGGGGTGCACCAAGGCCCATACTTGCGGCGACGGCGTGGTGGACACCGCCCAGGGCGAGGAGTGTGACCTGGGCACTGCGAATGGTGGCGAGCTGTGCACGGACAAGTGCAAGCTGGTGATTCAGCAACAGTAGGCGAGGAGAGCACGCACAGCCCCGATCAGCCTCGCTGGCACCCACACTGCGGTCGCTGCGAAAGCCACCGCGGTGGGCGCCAGGAGGCCCACCTTTGCACCCGAAGTGCAGTACCCCACAGACTCCTGCCCTGATGCCATTTCCGTCAGCGACTTCAATGGCGATGGAGCGCCCGACCTCGCAGTGCCGCTCTATGTCCCGACGAACGGCCCCCTGTGCCTGGTGGGCGCGGTTCTTCTCGGCCACCAGTATCTCCCACCAGCTGGCGCCGTCGCGTCAGCACGGGACCTACGGGAAACGCACGTCATTGGAGCTAACGCTGCAGGTGCCGATTGTGGCTCCGATGAAGAAGGTCTCACCCATGCCACGTCCGTATGTCGTGGTGTAGGTGGTGGCGGTCGTCGTGGCTATCGTCCCGAGCGTTGACGTGGAAGTGAAGTACAACACGTCGTACCTTGGTGCGCTCACATCGGTCCAGCCGAGCAATGCGACGCCGCTAGAAGTCCCGATGCTGGTTGCGGTTGCGGTGAGACCAATGGTTGGGCATGCCGCTGCCGACCCGTCTTTCGCAGCTCCGCCGTCGGTTCCCGTCGCCCCGACCGCAGCATCGGCACCGGCGCACTCGCTCTGCAGGACGCACCCTTCCCAGCAGATGCTGCCTGACGGGACATAGGGCGCTTCACATGAGGGCGCCGCCATATTGCAAAAGACATTGCCACTGCAATTGGCGTGACCGCCATCGCCGCAGCCGATGAAGTGCGTGCAGCAGCCAGCAAAGGCACAATCGCAAATGCCAGAATCCATGAAGACCGAGTGGCAATCGCTGCGGCTGTCACATTCCGCCTGGGTCGTCACCTGGCCGCAGCTTCCCGAAGAAGCGTCGCTCGTTCCAGCGTCCGGTAGGGGACAGGCGAAACCAGGACACCCTCCGGTCGAACAGCCACCCGTTCCATGCGTGCACCCTGGGCACCAGATCTGTCCCGCTGGGCACGGTCCCGCATCCGCTCCGGCATCCGGGCCACCAGCCATGACGAAGGTCATGCACTGACCGCTCACGCACTCCAGTCCGACGATGCCCCCCTGAACCGTATTCTTGCCATCCTCGGCCTGCTCCGGCTGGTTGGTGTAGGCGGGGCAGGCAGTGTTTTCGCAGGACGGCGTGGGAAAAGTGCACGAGGACGACTTGGCCAGGCCCACCTCCATGAGAGGGCCACAACAGGTTGGCTCGACTACCTGCCTGCAATCGCTCGCCAGGGTGCAGGTCTTGGCCGTGGTCGCGATGGCGCCGCTGGAATCGTAGCAGGAGATGCCGGTGCTACTCGACGAAGCACCTCCGACCCCGGCTGTTCCGCCGTTTCCACCCTGGTCCGCGCTGCCACCACTGACGGTACTGCCATCTTGCGCTGTGGTTCCACCAATAGCCGTGGTCCCGCCGGAGCTATGGAGACCGGTCTTGGCGTTCGAGGTACAGCCGCTGCCCAGCATTGCTGGGCAGAGTCCAAAGACTGCGATTGTGCACGGCCTGAGATAATTGAGTTGGTCGGTATTCATGATGCTTCTCGTGGTATGTGGCCGTCTACCGGTGTCGAAGGCGAAAGTGAGTGGATTCCCGCGGGCTTCTATGTTGGAGGAGGAGGTAGTACCACGCATGACCAGTAGCCATTCTGTCCGTCGAAGGCACAGCTCTTGAGAGGCATGCAATCGCTGTCGTCCATGCAGGTGTCGCTTGAGGTGTGGCAGTGATAGGGCGCATCGACCCATGAGGGGCTTGGCGAGCAGAAGCCGGCCAGACTACAATCCGAGTCGACGCGGCAATCGCTCCCGCTCCAACAGCGGTTCGGCGCCGAGCTGGAAGCCGAGTCACGGCATTCGCAGGGAATATTCGCCGGACAGTCCGCGTCGCTGAAGCACTCGTCGTAGGAACACAGCGCGAGTCCACCCGGATTGCTAGTCAGACAGCGACCGTTGGTGCCAGCCGTGCAATTCGAGTCCTGGACGCAGGAGTAAGCCGGACAGGTCACAGAATTGCAGCCAAATGTGAACGGACCGGGACCGGGGGCGCGTTGTGCTGGACAGGTGGCGCCGACGGAACGATGGAGCAGCGGCGTGCGCGTGCCCGCACCCTGAGCATCCTTCGCCACGCCGGCGTCAGGGAGCGGGGCGCAGATGGGACAACCGCAGGGCTCGGGATTCGGCAGGTATCCATAGGTGCAGGCTATCATTGGGCACATCACGTTACAGATCACCGGCGTGTCTGGCTTCCCAGCGTCGCTGGTTCCACCGTCCACCGGCATGCATCCGGTGCAGCCGCAGGGCGGAGAGACCAGCTGGGACCCAGCGGGACAGGTCTTGGGGGGTGGAGCGCAGGGGGGCATGGGGCCGGAACAGACAAGGCTGTCCTGGCTGGTGTCCTTCGCGATCCCAGCGTCCACCGGAGCGCAGATGGGACAGCCGCAGGGGTCGGTGCTTGGTGCGTACCCGCTCGAACATCAACTACGGGGAGACGGACACAAGTGGCGGGTGAAAACACGGCCATGGAGTCCGTCAACCATCAGAATTCTGAGACTGGCACCAGCGACTACATCGTGCACGGCACATTGACCGCGACCATGATTGAGGACCAGAGCGCTGTGGATGCGGGGGTCGTGAGCGCTAGCCTGAGCCTTAGTTTCTAGCCCGAGGGGATCGCTCGTCGGCACGTGGTAGGCTCTGTCGGTGAAGACGCTTTCGCTTCGGCTTCTCGAACATGCCAATGCGCTCGCCCAGGAGATCGACGCGAAGGCGGTTGTGATCTATGCCGACGCGCTGGAGGGGGAAAGCGACCTGCGGGAAGCGCTCTCGACCGTCAAATTCCCAACCATCCTGTTTTCGCGCGTCCGTGAGGCACCAGCGCCATCCCAAACTGGTGGGCCGACATGGATTCGGGTCGAAGGCGTCCATACTACGCGTACGGGACAGGCACGTCTTGCCTTGCTCATTTGTGCCGCACGGGGAGTGCTTCGTCGCGGTGACCGCGTTGTGTGCCTAACTGGACCCGATGGATCGAACCGAATCGACACCGCTATGGTGCTCGATCTCGGTACTGAGTCTGAACTTTTTCCCTCCTTGGGCGACCTAGATCTCGGCGGCGACTTTTCCGCGGAGGTTTTCGAGCGCGTCTTGTGGATAGCTTCCCGCATCGCGGCCGAAGGCCGTGAAGGCCGTCCGATTGGCACTATCTTCGTCCTCGGTGACGCTCTTGAGGTGCTCGCCCAGACCCGTCAGCTGGTCCTGAACCCATTGCAGGGACATCCAGAGTCCGGGCGAAACGTTCTTTCTTTGGAACTAGAGGAGACCATCAAGGAATTTGCGACCATTGATGGAGCATTCATCGTTCGCGGCGACGGTGTCGTGCTCGCGGCAGGAGTTCAATTGCAAGCGAAGCCGAGTAAGCTACTCGACCTTCCCGCCGGGCTCGGCACGCGCCACGCGGCCGCCGCGGCCATCACGGGCTCGACGAGCTCCGTCGCGTTCGCGATTTCGCAGTCCACAAGGACCGTCACGGTGTTCAAGTCAGGACGTATCCTCACCCAGATCCAGCATTCAGAGGGGCATCGCGAGGCGAGCGCGCCTTAGGTGGTCGCGGCGAGCCGCGGGTGGTCGGCTCGGGTCTACTCCCACCCCGCCGACGAAGACTTGGTCCGCGCGGTCAGCGAGCTCCCCTGCTAGGAATGGTCATCAAAGCCGGCTGGCGTAGGCCGTCTTCATCGGCGGATAGAGCGCGAGATCCGGCAGGGCAGTGTACGTATTCCCCGACCGCTGCCAGAGCGCGTGGGTGGTGGTCCCCGACGGGTCGGACGGCTGAGCCGCATTCCAGCTCCCCTGCGAAGTAGGCTCCCAGTCGAACGTCCCGAGCCCCTGGTTGTTGGGGAGGCCGAAGACGACGTCGTTGATCTGCCGCTCCATGGGGCCGTACTCGGCCGCGAAGAAACGGATGTTGGGGTAGTTCGTCACCAGCTGGGAGAACGTAGTCTGCCATCCGTTTTGCGTGTTGGTCTGGCTGTTCGCGTCGCCCTCGTACTGCTGATAACAGGACTCGCCGAATGCATCCATTGTGGCGCCCTGTTTGATGGCATTGTCGATCCAGTTCTTGGTGGTGGAGTATGCGTTGCCACGATCAATGTGGAACGAGATCAGGATGCCGGTGTCGACATCCTTCACGCCCTGGACGCCGGCTTTGAGCAACATGCCGAGGTTGGGCCAGCCGGCGGTCGTTGCCGCGCCCGTGACCTTTGGCGCGGTGCTGGTCGGCTGGCCGCCTGAGTCGCAGATGTGAAGCAACATACCGGGCGTCGTCTCGTTGCCGATCTGGACCATGTCCGGGCGGGCGCCGCCGGCGATCAGTGAGGTGATCGAGCTCTTCACGTAGTCGTGGAGGGCCGTCGAGAGATCGGTGATGTTGGTGTAGCCCTGCCAGTCGACCGGGACGCACTGCTTGCCCGGATCGGCCCAATTGTCGCTCATGTGAAAGTCGATAAGGAGGCCCATCCCTGCGGCCTTGACCAGCGCGCCGAACGCGACGGTATGGGTGATGTCGTCATAGCCGTTGGTCTGGTCGTATCCGTCGGAGGCCTTGGGATTGACGAAGGTTCGCAGGCGCACGAAGTTGAAGCCGTTGGACTTCATCTGCGACAGGAGGTTGTTGATGGCCGCGGTGGGTGCCGGCTCTTGGTCGGTGACGTCGGCACCGAAGAAGTAGCGCGGCAGCGTGCTCGTCCCCGAGCCACCGGTCCCCGTCGTTCCGCCCGTCCCACGCGTGCCGGCGTTGCCTCCCGTCCCGGTTGTACCGCCCGTCCCCATCGCGCCGGCGTTGCCGCCGGTGCCGGTTATACCGCCCGTCCCCGGCGCGCCGGCGCTGCCGCTGGTGCCGGTTGCACCGCCCGTCCCCGGCGTTCCACCCGTCGCACCGCCAGTGCCGGCCCTGCCGCCAGTCCCCGGCGCGCCGGCGGCTCCAGACGTTCCAGCCGTACCACCGCCGGTGCCGGTTGAGCCTGCCGTGACCCCGCCCATTCCCGCGACGCCGCCGGTTGCGCTCGCCCCGCTGCTGCCGCCGCCGGCACCGGTTGCGCTGCCACCGGCGCCAGACCCGCCGGTGCCGTTTCCACTCCCTCCCGAACCGCCGTGGCCTGGCGCTCCGCCGGTTGCGCTCGCCCCGCCAGTGGCGGATCTTCCGCCTTCACCGGCGTGGGTGGTGCCGGAGCCGTTGGCGCAGCCCCATAATGGGACCGCAAACAGAAGGAGATAGGCGTGCTTTGACATGGAACTCCTCGGATGTGGGATGTGGAAGGACAGCCATCACCGCCACTGTCTGCCGAGCCTAGCAGAACCAATCAGGGACGAGCTGCTCTCGCGTGCGCGGAGCTGTACCAGCAGCCCGACGGCCGAGCGCCAGCTACAAGACGCTCGCGCCAAGCGGCGAGCCAGGGGGCGGCGGCGGGCGGAAGGCGACCTTGGCGGGGACGCAATGGGGTAGACTGCACCTTGTGGTCCAGACAGACTTTTCAGCGCCCATCAGGCGGTCAAACCCGCCCTATCGGGCCCTCCCGGCGCGCACCGAGGTGTGGCCGCGTGGAGAGGAAGGGGTTCTCTGACCAGAAATACCCCTATCGATTGCCCTATGCACCGCGGAGGCGAGGATCAGGGTAACCCCAAAATCGTAAGTGCATAAGTGGCGTATTTGCACGTGTATTTGCACGGATGCGACGTCGACCTGCAGCGGTACCAGCGCTACGGTCGACTCTGTTGTTCTGAGCAAGAGCGGCACATCGCCAACTGTGGCACACCTGTCACCGTTTCCACCAAAAGGCGGCGGCGCCTAGGATCCGGATGGGTACACGATCTGAATACCGTTGACCGGCGCGCGCTGCAAACCCGTCGACGTTCCCGGCGTCGCCGTCAACGTGAAGCTGGTTCCGGTCACGTCGTGGAAGACGACATAGTTGCCTGTGCCTCCTTCGGACGTCACCGGTGTGAACCCTGCGAGGTCATGGACGGATATTCCCGTCTCTGACACGGCGTGCGTCGTCGAGCCGATTGTGTATCGGAAGGTGCGCGTCTCCACCAAATAGATATCCCCGTAGCAATAAACGTAGACGTCGTATCCGCTGC
>Ga0182021_10006914_pt1 | contig 13447 bp, 8 predicted proteins | sample 612E3MmetaG_FD_120493 | JGI IMG/M metagenome (GOLD analysis project Ga0182021, IMG submission 120493) | Permafrost microbial communities from Stordalen Mire, Sweden - 612E3M metaG (Illumina Assembly) | ecosystem: Environmental > Terrestrial > Soil > Wetlands > Permafrost | place: Sweden...
CAGAATTCCAGAATTTTGGATTGATCTTTTCCCCGGTAGAATATTTCATTCTTCTATTTCCGAAATTGAAATACAGGAAAACAAGTGTGTCTGTTTCTGAAGTGGGCTCTTTTAGAAAAAAACTAGCTTTTGCCATGTCATTTTTATTTGACATAAAACTAATAAAATTATTAATTAGGGGACACTACAGGGGACACTTATTTTTAATTTGAATGCAATTGGTGATTTTTGATTATTCCTTAAACAGCCATTAAATGGCTGATACAGATAATAATTAGCGATAACCAGTGATAACCAGATAAAGGAAATTCGAGACCTGACGGGACAACAAAACTGAGCGAGAGTGAGAGCGTGAGCGAGCACTCTCGTTCTGTTTTATAGTTAAAGGTTGAGGCTGAGGTTGAGATACTCTTAATGATATTCTCAGCCTTAACCTTAAACTCAGCCTAATAAGTTTGTTGCCAGGTTCTTGCCAGGTTTTAGGGGCTTTTAAGAATACTCTTTCAGAATTTGGCAATAGCAGGTGGTAATTAACACCATTCTTTTCTTATCAGAAAATCCAATGCCCTTGTCCACCTTTGGCCGTCTCAAACAGTTTATGAAAGAAACGATGTTCTTTTATTTACTCAACAAACCATCAAAAGTAAATGATGCATAGTATAAGCCTCCAATTGAAGGACCTCCAATAAATTGAGTATAATACCTGTTCAACAAGTTAGTTCCGCCAACAGCAAATGTTCCTTTGGTGTTTTGAATATGGTATTTAAGTTCCAAATCAACAGTTGACCGGGAAGGAACAGTCCCGGTCGCGAAATCAGATTTCCAATATGTTTTGTCTGTCCATTTGTATAATAATTTGAAACCAAAGTTTTTAATAACACTATTATTTGATAACGAAATATTTACATTAAACCTAGGTGTATTAAACCCATTGGTCAACGCATTTTTAGGAGTTGTTCCCCAATCGAAATCGTTATAGTTGAAATTACCGGATAAATCATAACCTTTATAGAAATTATAACCTAAACCAACACTTGAACCATAAGCATATACCGTTGAAGTTACATTTGAATAGGTTAAAAATGCTGTAATTTTATTTTGAAGTAACTCAGTTGCTCCCTGAACATTATCTGAAGTCCCGTCAGTTGGTTTTATTACGGTAAAAGTTTGAATAAAATTGTTGTATTTAGTACCATAAATATTTAAGTCAAAAAAGATTTTATTATTTATAAAAGAACCTCTATAACCAAAATCAATTGTTTGGTTTTGTTCCGGTTTTAAATAATCATTATTATAAACTGTCAGCAAACCTATGCTTGAAGCAAATGCCTGTGCTGATGTATTTCCTTGTAACAAAGCAGCTTTATAAACTGAAGTAAATTGTAAAACAGAAGCATAGTTGTATGAATTATTTAAAATATTTGATGGTTGTAAGTTTTGTTGAATACCACCAACAAATCTGCCAGCTGCTACTGTAACATTAGTCCAGGCTTCATAAAAAGTTGGAAATCTGTATCCATTTTGATAAGATAGGTGAAAGTTATTTGTTTTGTCTGGAGCAAAAATTAAACCCACTCTTTCTGTAAATTTAGGATCAAAATATTTCTCCTTATCAAAGCGAACAGACCCTACTAATCTGAAGTAATCTCCTATATTACGGGCCGCTTGAATAAACCCTCCGAATTTTACATCATAAACCCGTTTTCCTCCGGCAGTATCAGCATAAAATGTTCCATCTGAATTAACTTGCGTGTAACGGTAATCTGCACCAACGCTCAAATCTGCGACTTCTTTGGTGAATCTTGATAAATCGTAAATAGCCTCGTTATGCCAGAAATAACCTTTAGCAAGAAATTTTGCTCCGGTTTTCCAATTTGGATTTTGCTTAATAGCATTTACAGTACTATCAAATCTGGCAGTTCCGGGTTGAAATCTGTATGTGTCGGCAGCGTTGCGAGCTGTTTGATATGCTTCATTAACAGATTGTCCACCAGCAATAGCTGCATTATAACCTGCTGTATAATTTGCATTCCAATTTGCATTTGTCGAAGCAGCAGTATTCAGGCCGTCAGCTAAAAATCTGAGATTATATGAGTTCCCCGAGTTTTCTGTGTTGATATATGAACGCAATGAAAAATTCGGACTTTTTAGTTGAACTTCATGTTGCTGAACTACAAAATCATCAAATTTTAGCTTGTTATATCTTGTAAAAATTCCATCCATGTCACCAACCCGGTAAGTATATGAAATTCTGGTACTATCTGAAATTTTATAAACCAGCGACGCATCTGCGTGAAGTAATTTGCTATCATAATTTGTTAAATCCTTTTCCAAATAACCTGTCCGGCTAACGTGAGTAGGAACTCCTGTTAATATTAAATTATTTGATAATCCACCTTCATCACCATAAACATTAGCGCCGTCATAACCCGGATCAGTAAGATTATTAATACTTTTCCCATTAAAATTTTGATAATCATTAACATCTCCTGAAACCCAATCCCGGGCTTTTAAGTAACCTAAATTCACTTTAAAAGCAATCTTGTCTGTTAAAGCTTTTGCATAACGAAATGATAAATTGTTGTATGATGAAGCTTGAATATTTTCGCTGGTCTTAAAGGGAGAATTTATATTATTTACACCAGATTTCAGACTAACACTTAAACCTTGTAATGTAAAAGGATCTTTTGTTATTAAATTGACTAACCCGTTTGATGAATTTAACCCGTAAATGGCAGATGAAGCTCCAGGAATCAATTCAACGCGCTGAACATCTGATTCACCAGGTCCAATGGTATTTCCAATTGGGATACCTAATTCAGGAGAAGAATTGTCAGCACCATCAACCAATTGAACAAAACGCAAGTTGGTAGAACTTTGAAATCCCCTGGTATTATATACTGTAAAAGCAATACTGGTATTTAACGTATTTACACCTTGCAATGTAGAAATTGCATCATAAAAACTCCCACCGGGAATGCTTTTTAACTCAGTTGAATTTATGGTTTGTAATGAAATTGGAACTTTGGATAAAGCTTCCGATTTTTGGGATGCAGAAACTACCACTTCTTCCAATTTGTTTAAACTTTGACTAAGTGAGACTTGAAGAGGTTGCATTTCATATACATCAATCTCTTGTGTACGCAATCCGGTAAAGCTCACTACCAAGATTACCGGTAAGGGCTTATTGGTTTTCAGACTAAAATTACCCTTCTCATCGGAAACAACTCCGGTTGTAGTTCCTTTAATAAGAACAGTAGCGCCAGGTATTGGTTGGTTTTGATCATCTACCACAGTCCCGCTAATTGTATTACTGTTTTGTGCAAAAAGATTTGACGAAATGAAGAATAGAAAAATAAAAACTGTTTTGGTTTTGTTTTTTAATGAACCAATCAGATTCTCTTCCTTTTTAATAATATGATTTTTCATGATCAGATTTTCTTTGATTAATATATTTTACATTTACTATTATTCCTTATTAAATAAGGATAGTTTCTTAGGTCGATCAATTTATAATCGTAGCTTTCAAAGAAGTAATTGAATGATAATAATATGATTTTTATCGAATTACAACATGATGTCAGTAATCTCACCTAAAAAATCCATTTAATAAAAAATATCAGAAAAACTCTATTATTAATAAATAGTGATTTAAATTAACTTACATTATTTATTACAAAACAACAAGTCTTCTAAATAACAAACAAACACTAAAGAGTTCAAAAAATATCATTTTAATGATTTTTAAACTAATTTTTACAAATTAGTTTAAAAATAGGAGGAAAGCAGAGAAATTGTCAAAACATTTAATATCAGCATTATTCTGGCTGCGATTGAAAATTTAAAATAAACTAATGCTAATTCGGATGGTGCTATGAGGCAGCATTGGCAGTAAGTTCACAAGGAGTAGAAGCTCTCTGGCCAGGGGGCGATAACGTTATGGAATCATAATCTGTTTGTCAGGGCAGATTCGATAGTAAAGTGATCAAATAAAGCATTTTAATAGTCAGTCAGCGTTTTCTATATAACACGAATCTGTCATATTCGAAAGTTATGTATATTTAATGACACTTCACCTTTAACCTTAACCGCTTCATATTTAACATCATGACAGATAAAATGGCAAAGATCATAACTAACCTGGATTTAACTCCGCATCCTGAGGGGGGATATTACAGGGAGACATACCGGAGTGCCGGAATGATAAATCAGAATAGTCTTCCTCCGGTGTTTACAGGGGAAAGGAACTATTCAACTTGTATTTATTTTCTTTTAATTGCCGGATCATTTTCGGCATTTCACCGTATCGTGCAGGACGAGATCTGGCATTTCTACGATGGCTTTCCAGTCATCCTTCACCTGATAACTCCGGATGGTAAATATTCAAATATTTGTATTGGACGTGATATAGATAAAGGAGAGTCTCCGCAGTTTGTTGTTCCCGGGGGAACATGGTTTGCTTCAGAAGTATCAGCCTTAAATGAATTTTCATTGGTTGGTTGTACTGTGTCGCCAGGATTTGACTTTATAGATTTTGAACTTCCTGGCAGAAAAGAATTAATTTTAAAGTTTCCGCAGCTTTCGGAGATAATAACAAGGTTAACAAAAACTTAGAGTCTCCTTTGGCATTTTTGGCATCTGGTGGAGAAATGTTCAAATTTACCAGGTGAAATACATGTTTGTGTATTTTAACGCTTTTTGGCTAAAGAAAGGAGTTTACGTAACCAATCGAAATAAAGCGATAAATATAATACCGTACACATCAACCATATTACCGAAAGGTCGAACCAGAAAGTATCAAAGGATTTGCCGGCGATTCTTTTTTGTGATGCCAGAAAATGGGCTCTTCCGTTGTTAAAATCAGGATCTTTGTATATGGGAGCTATCTTTTGCATAATACTTACCGGAGTAACCCTGTAATAGTCTTTGACATCTGAATTCAATACCAATGCTTCAAGAGATTTGTTATGATATTTCATCTTTTGATTGTAAAGGAATTCATCTCCTTTTGTATGCGAAATTTCTTTAATAATTTCATCCTTTTTCAATGAAAGATCATCACTGTTCCTTGTATAATAATTCTGCAGTTGTAATAAATGGGCTTTAGCTAATTCAGCAACATCAAAATTGAATTGGCCGGTGTCTAGCTTATTAATCTCGGCAAATGGGGCAAGATGATTTTCAAGGTCAAGTTTTTGCATTTCATTCCTTACGAGGATAAGTTTATTTTCTATATCCTGTTGAGGCTCGCCAGTTTTCTGCCAACCTGCTGCCAGGTCAAGTTTCCCGGTTAATTCCGAAATAAGAAGGTCTGAACGAAAACGGTTCTGCCCAATCTTTTTTTCAAGTTCAAAAAACGGAACCATGAAAACATTATTTTTATATTGCTCCACAGCAAGAGCTTCAAAAGCCCATCTCGAGACCATAATTTCTCCGGCAAAGGGTACCGAATCCTTAATGGAATTTTTATCCTGAAGGTCATCAAACTTGACAATTACACCGCAAAGGAGAATCTGTGGAATAAGAAGCAACGGAATAAGTATATAAATTGTAACAACCGAGTCGAATGAGGAAGAAATGTTTAATCCCATCATGTTGGAAAATACTGCAACAGAAAACAATATCAGCCAATAGGTCATATTCATCTGATAAATGCCAATGATAAGGTTTCCGATAATAACAAAACTCAATGTTTGAAATGCTGATAACAGTATCAGAAAAATAACCTTGGAATTGATATAACTGAAACGGCTGAGGTTAAGAAATGATTCACGCTGCAATATTTTACGGTCTTTGACGATCTCTTCCGCACTGATGCTCATCCCCATAAAAAGCACCACTACAATTGACATGAACATGTAAGATATCAGGCTTTTATTTTCAAAAAACAGATACTTACTACTTTCTGAAAAACGCGTAAAATATGCCACTATGACTGCAAGTACCGGCGCTTCAATCAGATTAATCAGTATATATTGTTTGTCCGATACCTTAATACGAAGATTGCGTTCGAAGAAGATCCGGAATTGTTTTAGCAATCCTGGTTTTCTAAATCCGGTGTGTGGTAACGGCGGATCAGATATTTTACTTTCCTCTTTTATCGTTTTTGCTTTTTTCAGAAACCTCTGGTGCCAATAATCGGGGGTAAAACGCCTTTCTGATGTGAAATTTCCGGAACTGTCAATCTTTTTGGTTTCTACAATTTCCAGAACCTGTTCAGGATTTACATTGCCACAACTCAGGCATTCGCATTTATCAGAATTAATATGGTTTACCTGTTGTTTATAATAAATAATTGCATCAAGAGGATTTCCGGTATATATTGGTCTTCCACCCTTGTCCATTATCCATAACTGGTCAAACAACTTAAAAATGGCAGATGATGGCTGATGAATATTAACAATGATCAATTTACCTTTTCTGGCCTGTTCTTTAAGCAGAAGCATCACCATTTCCGAGTCGGTTGAGGATAACCCTGAAGTAGGCTCATCTACAAAAAGTATAAAAGGTTCGCGGATTAATTCCAGGGCAACATTAAGCCTTTTTCTCTGACCTCCGCTTATTGTTTTCTTGAGCGGACTTCCTACTTTAAGATCCTTGTAATCAAGAAGTTCAAGTTCTTTAAGCATACCAAAGACTTTCTTCTCAATATCAGACTCAGATAATTCGTCAAAACAAAGTCTTGCATTATAGGAAAGATTCTCCCATACGGTGAGATCTTCAAATAAAAGATCATCCTGTGGAACGAATCCAATTAATCCTTCAATTTCTTTTTTGTTCTTCTGAATATCAAATTGGTTGATTTTAATTTCTCCCTGCTGGGCAACAATATTCCCGTTAAGAATATTCAATAAAGTTGACTTACCAACTCCACTGCCTCCCATAACTGCAATTAATTGCCCTGAATGTTCGGAAAATGAGAAGTTGTAAAGTCCGTTTTTACTGTTTGCAAATCTGAATTCCAAATCTTTACCACTGAATAGGAATTGAACATCTGCTTTCCGGTCGACGAAACTATTTGAAATGTCAATATGGTACACAGGCTGTATTCTCTGACCACGGATAATGCCTCCTTCCCTGAATGCATAAAAGCGTCCCGGCAAAATATGGTTTCCTTCAAGAGTTAACTCTTCATTCCCATGGTAAATGAAAATAAAATGACCTATCAGAGAGGATCGCATAAACAGAATATTCCCGTCAATGTTTTTCTTATTGATATGTTTATAAATTAAACCCGGTGTTTTTTCTTTATTGTCAATAAGTAGAAAATCCTCTGAATCAATCTGATTGTCTGATGTATAAAAAATGAAAGCGAGGAATTTGCCAAGTTCCGATTCATTTATATCAAATACCTGTGCCAGGATAGTATAAAGCTTTCTGGCTCTTTCTGTATCCCCCCCCTTAGCTAATTCGAGGAATCTTAGAAAAACCATTATCTGCTCATTTTTCTCCAGTCTCCCTTTTATCCTCGTACTGATCCCAAGGGCCTGTTCATTCAGATCACCCGAAAAAGGTGAATCTCCTTCAATCCCATAAAATTCCAGTAATTCATTAAATAAGTCAAGATACTCCTCAAAAGATGCAATCCCAAGATGCAACTGCAGGTACTGGGAAAAATTCCGAAGCGCATCCTCTTTTTTTGACCCGGTAATTGCAGAGAACAGAGCAAATAGATTAATAAGGGCATTAAGTGTTGTCTCGTTCATTGTGGATTTGAGATTGCGGAATGTGGATATAGTATTTCGGATAGCGGATAGTGGATTCCGGAATGAATTAAAGATCTGGGATCATTTTTTTCAAATCCGGAATCCGACATCCAAATTTTAAATCATAGTAACAAAGTATGCCTACCCTGACACTAAATCATGCTATTCCTCAACTTTTCAATTTCAGGAGCAATCTTTTTTAATTCGGCATTACCAATTTTATTGTTTTCTTCAAAAAACTTCAGAATTGGTTTGATGCGCTCATAATATGGCTTTATTGTTACATCCCCTGACAGGGCCTCCAGAAGTTTTGAAACGCTTCTGACACGTTCCTTCTGACTACTCATTAGCTCAAGGAATTTGCTGTTATCCTTTGCATACAGACTTACCTGAGTCAGAATATATAATGCTTCAACGTTTGCACTCATTATAATCATTCCATATACTTTGGAATGACTTCCATTTACCATCTCTTTATGAAATTCAGTAAATGCTTTGCTGGTAAGAATTTCAACTGAATCTTTATTCGATTTGTTGTCGGCAATTCTCTTGATTAATTTATTTACAACGGTTACGTCCCCGGAAATTCCAAGATCGACAAAAAAACCAAGCAGGACCTGATTAATTTTCATCTCAACATCACCACGGTTGTATAATGAAGCATATTTTGTATCAACCCCATAAAAACCGGCTGCAAGGCTTTTTGAAGTTATGGTCAACATTTTTTCAGCTCTTTCAACAGGAAGAGTAATGTCAATCATATAAGGAGCGCCAGCTTTGTTAAGCATTTCAACCAGTTGAAATCCTTTAGGAGAATTTTTGACTATTTCCATGACCTGCTCTTTCAATTTATCCTGGGCATTTACTTCGACCGGGGCTTTACCTGTAGGAGATTTAGTTACTTTTGCCTGACCATTGGCATTGTTCCAGCCAGCAACCATTAAGGTTATCAGAGCCAGAGTGATAATGTTTCCGAATAATTTCTTTTTCATAATTAATTAATTTAAATTTATAATTGGTGCGTTTAAAGCCTGAATATTATGCTGAAATTGCTGAGTCCTTATCCGGATGCATTGAAAAAATCGAAGAAAAGCCGGATATATCAAATATCTCCCTGATAGAAGGCTGAAGGCAGCAAAGAATAAAATGACCATTCAGCGCTTTCATTTTTTTCTGAACTACAAGGAAGATTCGTAAACCTGAACTGCTTATGTAATTCAACCCGGAACAATCGAGGATAAGTTTTTTGCACCCTCCGTTAATTACCTCAGTTAAATGCTTTTCAAATTCTCCCGCATTAGTGGTATCAACCCTTCCTTCAACACTTACTAAAGTGTATTCTTTTGATACAATAACTTTTACATTCATTCTCCTGTATTTTTTGTAAGAATTAATAAATTTCTGTTCTCTCTTCTTTTATATTCAACTTTATCCATGATTTTTTTAATCAGGAATATTCCTAATCCGCCTACAGGTCTTTCGTCGACCGACAGAGTGATATCCGGATTAGCTTTTAAGGTTGGGTCGTACCTATGCCCGTCATCAATAATTGTTATCAATAGATTATTAACGTTTTTTTTGAGATCGATCTCAATTGTATGTTTACTGCCCTCATCAAACCCATACAGAATAATATTGGTCAAAGCTTCTTCCAATACCAGGTTTAAAGACGTTACCAGTGTCATTGACAATCCCCACTCCTCCCCCGTTTCATCAAGAAAAGATGCTATCCTGGTTAACTCATCAATTTGATTATTAACCTTTAAAACTTTATTAAGCGATGCTTTCTCCATTGTAAACAATTGTCATCATTGTAATATCATCCGACTGAGTATGTCCATTAACGTGTAAAGCCAGTCCCTCTTCCATTTTATGAATTAAGTCGCGCGGAGTATCCATTCTGTTCTCCCTGATTATTTTTAAAAGGTTATCATCGCCAAATAGCTTATTATCTGCATTTTCAGCTTCACTAACACCATCAGTATAGAGATAAAGCTTGTCCCCGAGTCCAAACTGAAGAGATGCTTCTCCGTACTCAAAATCTTCAAACAAGCCGACAGGAATGAATTTGGTTTTTTCGAACATTGAAACTTCTCCATTTCCCCGGATGATAACCGGCGGATTATGACCTGCATTGGAATATTTCAGTTCGCCTGTTGTGAGATCGAGGACTCCGAGGAAAAATGTGACAAACATGCTCGATTCGTTATTTGCGGATAATGACTTATTAAGCGAACTCACAATGGCCGCTGGAGAAATTTCCTTATCGGAAATGGAGCGGACCAGAGTTCGTGTAACCGCCATAAACAGTGATGCAGGTACCCCTTTGCCCGATACATCACCGATTGCAAAACAAAACTTATTCCCATCGATAATAAAAAAATCATACAGGTCGCCACCTACCTCCTTAGCCGATTTTAAGACAGCAAACAAATCTATCTGGGGAAGATCGGGGAAAGGCGGAAATATATGAGGAATCATGGCCATTTGAATTTCTTTTGCAATCCGCAATTCGCTTTCGATTTTTTCCTTGGCTGCAGTTGTGTTTTTCAGGTTCTCTATATACTCAGAAAGCTCCTTTTGCATATAGGAGAATGAATTAAATAACTCTTTCATCTCATCCTGAGTTTTTATCTCAGGCAATTGAACGTTAAAATCACCTCCGGCAATGAGTCTTGCAGATTCAGCAAAATGTTTGAGTGGTTTTGTCAGATTATTAATAATCCTTATAGTGAAAAAAGAAAGAAGCGATAATCCTATAACAATAAGTAACAGAAGAATATAATTTATTCTATGCAACGACATAAACATCTCCTTCTCGGGATAAATCACAGCAATTGACCAATGGCTCGATGGTAATCCTCTGTAATTAATCCATAGTTTTCCCGGATGGTATTTACTTTTGAAATCGGCAGAGGTAAAATTTCCATTTCCGCTGATCATCTCCCTCCCTATGTTACGCATTCCCGGCTGGTTGTTTTCCTTAGCAATAGTAAAGATGCTCTCGTTCATCACGTAATCCTTATTGGGATGGGTAATTATGACTCCGTTACTTGACAAAAGAAAAGCATAACCGGTCTCAAGTATTTTAACTTCCGACATGATTTTTGTAAGCCAATCGAGTGAGATATCTATAGTCACTACCCCTGAAAAAATCTTTTTCCCTTCCCTATATGTGAAAAATGGAACTGAATAGGTAGTCATCAGTATATTACCACCTCCTTCATCGTAATAAGGTTCAGACCAATATGAAGTATTTGTCATCCTGGGGATCTGATACCAATCCATGTAAAAATATTCGTAGTTCACATCTCCAAGCATAATCGATTTTATTGAATCACTTTTCAGAAATACATAAGGAGCAAAATAAAGTCCTTTATCATGGTAAAAGTCTGGTTCATAGGCAATTGTTGAACCGAAAATATTTTTATTATTTCTAAGAATTGTTTTTAGAAACGGAATAATAGAATCTTTTGGCAGTAACCCGGATTCCAGCATAACAGCCACATTTTCGGGTATCTTCTCTGCCGGGCCCATTATTTTTTCAATCCTGTTAACTGTGTTGGTGGCAAGTAATATAGCATTTTCGCGTGTTGTTTTCTGTATAGTATAGTATGTGAAAGAATAATATATTGAAAAAGTCACTATAAAGAGTCCCGCACAAAAGATCAAAACACTACGGATAATATGGGAAGCCAGAGTTGTTTTTTTCATTTATCCCTGTTGTATACGAAATATTATTTTAATACAGGTTTATAAAAATCAGTGAATGAGTATTTTAAGATAGATTTATCTTCTTTATCCAGGATTTCTGCTACCCTTTGAAAGTCCATTTCCAGCAGTTCTCCGCGCGCGACATGTTTGGTTCCTGAGCTCATCATTTCCAGTACCTTATTCAGCATCCATTCCTGATGGGCCCTGTTCGCCGGGACATGTTCTGACTGCATCTGCTTAATAACTGCGTCAACAGCATATTGTCTGTTTTGAGCAGCATAATCCCATCCTTTAAGTGTTGCCTCAAGAAATTTTCTCAACTCATCCTTTTTATTTTCATAAGTTGATCTCAGGCAATAGAGACCGTCTTCCGGAATATCATATCCAAAATCAGAAACAGGGAAAGTATTCAATTCATTTTCATTCAATCCACTGTTAATGATCTGATCGTATTCATTATACGACATTACTGTCATTGCGACAATTCCGCCAAGCATAAATAAATTAATAGTTGAAAGAAGCGGGACCCAGGTGATGTTGTATTTTTTTTCTGCCATGAGAGCTTTTGGCACCTCGTCAAATCCGCTCTTCCATATACCAATTTTCTTTCCGTCCAGTTTGCTAAGCTGGTCGATACCTCCAGACTTCTTTGTAACAAAAAGTATAGCTGAATGTTGGGAAATCTGCCCGACATTTACAATATCCAATCCACCATTTTTGACCGACATTGCACTTATTAGAAAAGATGATATCATATCAGTTTTACCGCTGGAAAGCATTTCTGTAGCTTTCACACTGGCCGAAGGGTGAATAATCACTACATCTAATCCCGCATCAGCATAAAAGCCCTTCTCAAGCGCAATATAATATCCGGCAAACTGGGCCTGTGGGAGCCATTGCGGTGTGAAGACAATTTTGGAAAGTTGTGCCTGAGTTAATAATGTATAAAATAATATTAAAATTACTAATCCCGGTTTCCGAATATAATGTGTCACATTTTTGGGATTTCATTTTACCTGATAATCTCCAAAGAGATTCAGGACAGAAATTGAATCAATTTTCCTTGTCGATATTGCTGCCTGTATATCTGACATTCAATTGAACGTAATTACTTGTTTTAGATCTTCTTCAAGTAATACTTTAAGATTTTGCATTTTAATTTCCGGTGATTCTGTTGATGGTATTGCACCGATCAAATTACCTGCCAGGTCTGAAGCCTTATTTATTGCTATTGTTTTCTGCTATAACACTCTTTTCCAATAATAACCATAATGGTTATAATTAATATGCTGATTTTATTTTCATAATTATAGGCGGTTTCTAAAAATTCATTCCCCCCATTCTGATTGAAGATGAATCGTAGAAACATTTAAACAATTTTTTTTTAGTCATCACAAAAGTACTATCTTTTTTCGGATATGTGTATCTAAAAAGTCAATATCCTGCCAGATTCTATCTAAACAGGGGATAAATGTAATATTTTCGCATAAAGACAAGGCAAAGGTTGTGCCAGTGATAAACGATAAAAAATACAACGACTTTTGATAGGTAATTATCTTAATATCAAATGATAATAAATTTTATTTATTGAGAATCCAGTGAATTGATTATTTGAGGATCATGATAAAATCATTGAAATAATCCCACATGTTTGCGGAAATAGGTACATAGGGAATTGAAATATTAAAGCAAAGGGGTTTTTCATCGGCCAAATGTGGACAACGTGCCGGGTCCTTGCTCATATGGAGAATAAAATCTCTGGGAGCCATTGAATGGAAAGGGGCTTTGGATATCATTCCATTTTGACATCTGTAAAGTAACACCTATTGAAAAATTTCCGAAATTATATGCGGATCCGATGGCATAACTGCTTTTTGGGAGACAATAAAATGGAGAAGTACCTGTAAGTTGTTTTATCCCGCTACCATATAAAGTCAACTGAGAATTAATATGATAGCTAGCTGATCCGTATACAGATAATTCGTTAAATGCTCCATACATCGCCCCTTCAGGATTAGAATTCAATA
>Ga0182021_10006915_pt1 | contig 13446 bp, 8 predicted proteins | sample 612E3MmetaG_FD_120493 | JGI IMG/M metagenome (GOLD analysis project Ga0182021, IMG submission 120493) | Permafrost microbial communities from Stordalen Mire, Sweden - 612E3M metaG (Illumina Assembly) | ecosystem: Environmental > Terrestrial > Soil > Wetlands > Permafrost | place: Sweden...
CACGCGGCGTCGCTCGGTCAGGCTTTCGCCCATTGCCGAAGATTCTCGACTGCAGCCACCCGTAGGTGTTTGGGCAGTGTCTCAGTCCCAATGTTGGGGATCATGCTCTCACATCCCCTACCCGTCATAGCCTTGGTGAGCCATTACCTCACCAACAAGCTGATAGGACACAGGCTCCTCAAGAAGCGGCAATATTGCTATTGCCTTTACTCATTGATTGCTCAATGAGGCCATTTGGAATTACCTTCCCTTTCGGAAAGCTATGCCAAACTTCTCGGTAGATTCCTATGTATTACTAACCCGTTTGCCGGTTGCTCCGAAGAGCCCCCGTGACTTGCATGCCTTATCCACGCCGCCAGCGTTCATCCTGAGCCAGGATCAAACTCTCAATAAGAATTATTTTGATAAAATAAATTACCAAAATAATTTTGAGAACCTAAGATCTCTTGATGGAGATCCGTAGTGTTCTCTAAAGTAAACAATTTGTAATTTGAATAGATTCTTAGCACTTTCCCGTCGCCCGAAAGCGAGCGGGACCAGGACAACCACAAAAACTTGCGATTGTTTTTCCCATCAATCTTTTCGCTGGCAAATTGATGAGAATTCAGTTGTCAAAGTTCACGTGTTTTTGTTGAGTCAACGAAAACACGACCAGAATAATCCACAAGATTCTTGTGCACTATTCCAGTCGCGTCTTTCACCCGAATTTTAGTTCGATTTAGTGATTGACTAGGTTACTTTTGTGTTTTCAAGTTAATTCTTAGCGCAAGGTGAATAATAGCAGATTGGAAATGTGTGTCAAGAGCCATTCCCCTACACCACATTCACCACCACTTTCCGCGAGCTGTAGTTCCCCGCCCGGTCGAATATCTTGACCCTCAGGATGTGCCGGCCGCGGGAGATCGAGGATGAAAGAAGGAAGTGGCTGGAGGTGGTTTTTTTCATTCTACCGCTAAAGGTATACTTGGAGTATTTTACCGCAGTGTTGTCTTTGGCTTTCCAGAAGATCTGTTGTCCGGGTCTTTTGGTGAGAAAACGGGGAAGATCGGTAAACTTGGGACTTTCGGTGTCCACTTCCACTTTGCTCGAAGATGATGTTTTGATCAGGTTTCCGGCCTGATCATAATAGCGGAAGGAGATCTGGTAGGTTCCGTCCTTTTTGAGGTGGATACTTTTGCTCCACTGGCCGCCCTCGGAGATGGTCGCGGTCCCCGCTTTCTCTTTCCCGGCGTAGATGTCCACTCTCCCGTTGGCAAGGCCGCTGGTTTCCCCTTTGAAGACCAGGGTGTGGGAAGAGAAATGGACAGTTGAGTCGTGAGAGAGGTCTTGCGTTTTATCGTCTGTTTGGAGGCCGGGGCGGGAGATGGAGACGGCCTGAGGAGTATCGTCAGATGATTCTGCCACCGAAAAGCTCAACACATATTCAGTTGTATTGATATTGAGCGACGCTTCACGGCAGCGGACATAGTAATGGAAAGTAGCGCCGTTAGAAAGACCGGTGACGGTGGTTGAATGAGCTGTTCCACCAGTCGTAGAAAAAACATTCAGCATGTCTTCGTAAGCAGTTCCGGCACTCAACGAATAGCGGCAGGCAGCATCTCGATTGGTGGAAAGAGAGAGTTCCGTTTGGGTGGTATTTGATGGAAGTGTTCCTGAAGGCTCGCCATCTGAAATAATCACAGGAGTTTCAATCAAGATCGGCGATGGTCCGATATCCACTTGCCCATCGGAAACCAGGTGAATACTGCCTGCCAGATCCCGATAATATGAAAACTGGCTGGGTACATCATATTGTTGACTGCCATCGGGACTCCAAACTGCCCTCGCTTCATATCCGTTTGGCCTCGTAAAATCGCATTCCCAAACTCCGCCTGAGGACGCACAAGGACTTTTCATTGTTGCCCCCACCATCCATTTATATACCTCGCCATACGCCGTTCCGGTGGGATATATACTTTTGCTGTTTCCATCCCACAAACCGCCATAATTCGGGTCCATTTCCCAGCCGAACCAATAAAAACGGCTGATTCCTTCTGACCAGCGCAAAAGATAGGAACGCGCTACATATGCCGCTGCGTCGCTACTTGAGGCATTCAACAGATCGGCTGGATCCTTCTCTTGATCATACCAATTTCCCTCTGTGTCCCAGAGGGGTTTTTCGGCAACGCCTGCTCTTTCCATCTCGGCCCGATAAGCGCTTATTTCCGTCGAATTTACGCCAGGAATATTTTTCTCTACAATATTTTCCGCCGGGCGGCCATCATAAAGATGGACGGCAATAACATCCGCGTAGGCTGCGCCGCCCGCCCCAGTTCCCCAGATCGAAGAATTTGTACAGTCGACACCAACTGGTTTTAGATAACATTCCAAGAGGCCCGCATTATATCCGCCAACGCTCGGAGCCAAAACTACGGCATCGGGATCGATACTTTTGATGATGTTATAGGCGTGTTGGGCCATCGTTGCCAAACCGACTGTGTCGATATGATAACCCAGCGGAGGTACCCCCGAGGCTACGTCTTTGATCGACCAGTTGAATTCATTCCATATTTCCCAGTATTTTATCCGACCATTGGCATGGGTCACCACCGCAGTAACAAAGTTATCCCAATCAGAAATGTTGGGAGTTTTGGTGCACATAAGGCCATCGCTAGACAAAAAGTCACCCGAGCACTCCCCTCCGGGAACTGCCCATGCAGGCGGATCGCCAAAAACGTACGTGACATCTGCGTTGTGCTGTTCGGCATCGCCGAGGCGCGTATCCAGCTTCGCCCAATCATATGTTCCGCTGGATGGGCTTATGTCTTTCCACGCCACTTCATTTTGCCAGAAACGAACGGCTCCAAAAGAAACTGATGGCCAACTTGTATCCGACCAGTAATAATGCATTCCAAAATAATCAGCAGGAATGGGCGTGCTGGAAATATCCGCAGCATTTGTTGGCGAGACTAAAAAAAATAAGAGATAAAGCACAAAAGCCAAACCTGGTCCAAAATAAATAAACTTATTCTTTTTTAATATTCTTTTCGTATGCACTTTATTTTTTATCGTTTGAAAGATCCTATTTCCTAGATAGCCTAAATTATATGCTTCTCTTCCAGCTCTATAACTGCTTCTCGAAACTCTTTTCCTTTTTCTTCGAAATCCTTCCAAAGCGAATAGCTGGGAGAAGCGGTGGAAAGAAGGCAAGTTTGCCCTTTAGCGGTGTTTTTGAAAGCGAAAGCAACCGCTGCTTTCGTGCTACGCGTTTCGAGGATATTAAACCCTTTCCTTGATTTCAGAATGCGCTTTCCGCTATCGGGGAAAAGCACAATATTTTTTATATTGTATTTCCGCAGCATTTTTTCCAGTTTCCGAAAATCATATCCCCGATCCTCTCCTCCAAGAAAAATGGTGCCAATATTTTTGATCGATTTGATAGCCGCGATCGTCGATTCAGGAGTCGTGGAAATTGCGTCGTCGTAAAATCTGATTCCATTTTTTTCACCCACAAATTCCAGCCTGTGCGGAAGCGGTTTGAAATTTTCGATGGCTTTTTTTATCGTTGCGTCCGGAACCTTGAGGATTCGCGCCACCTTGACCGCCGCTTTGATATTTTGAAGATTGTGATCGCCAAGAAGCGGAATTTCGGATTTTTCGAGCGGAATTTTATCGACAAAGGGTGACTTCACCGCAAAGTCGCTGAAATTTTGAAATTTGAAAATGTTCTTCTTAGCCGCGTAATAATTTCCGACGCCCTTATGATAGTCCATATGTTCGGGAAAAAGATTGGTCAGCACCGCGATGTTCGGCGAATATTCAATGTCTTCGAGCATATAGCTTGAAAGTTCGATGACAAAAATCTCTTTCGGATCAACTTTCCCCAAAAGAACTTCGAGCATTGGTTTTCCAATATTCCCGATAAGGCGCACTTTTTTTCCCGCCGTTTTCAGAATTTCATAGATGAGACTGGCCGTCGTGCTTTTGCCCTTGCTGCCCGTCACGCCGATCGTGAAATTTTTGTTCAGCGAGAAAAAAATATTGGTTGCGGTGGTATATGGAATTTTGACTTTGCTTTTTGAAATTCCGGATGTTTTGATCGCCAGGTCATAATCTTGCTGTTTTTCGAGATAATTTTTATCAATTTTTTGATCGATAATTCCTATTTTCAAAGCTGGATAATTTTTCCGGATATATTTTTCCGATATCTTTCCTTCCCTGCCATAGCCTAAAATAGCCACGTTTTTTAAGCCTAAAAATTTGAACGGGGTCGGGAGTGTCGGCGCGGCAGCTATTTCGAAAACTTTTTCAATGGTTTTTTGAGGATTTTTTATTCTTGGCAAAAAAGTTTTTACCACTATATCGTTTCGATAAATTTTTGAGGCAAGAAAGAGAGCCGCTTGCGCCTCTTCGAATGTTCCAACGCAATCAAAAGGCTTCAGCTTGCCAAATCCAAGCAAGTCCCGAAAAAGCGGCAAAAGATTTTTGTCTGCCAACATATTTTTCTTAAATATGCCAAGTATATCTTTCTTGCTCAAGAAGGGAGCTAGTATCAAAAAAACAAAAGCGCACTTCGGGCATTCGCCGCACCATAGAGAATTTGGCCGTTCCTCAAATACCCTGAAATTTTTATTGCAACTGGAGAAGATCGGGAAATATTTTTTGTATTTCGCGAACATTTCCGCGACCCGAATTTCATGAAAAGGACGCAAAAGCGAAAAATATGTAATATCTGGCGTTATGTATTTATTAGTATAATCCTGAAACATCACTTCAAATTCCGACGATTTGCTCCACTGATGATTTATCGTTTCTCCTCCATATTTAATGTTTCCGAAATTACTGCTCTGCTCGTTGCCCACAATCACGTATTTATAATCATAAATGGCTGCTGATAGCATTCCAAGGAAAGCAAAAACGGCTGAAATTGGAACATGACCATTATATCCACCAACGCACTTTTTGAAAATTTTGGGATCCAACATCCTTTTTATTTTGAGCGACGGATCTCCGATCTTTTTCATCACTATTTCGGAAATTTGATCTTTTTTCTGCGTCTCGACCAGAAAAGAGGTAACGGGAAAGCCGCGAAGGAGTTCCGCCGCGACAATTGAATCTTTTCCTCCCCCGATTCCGAGCAAGGCACGATCGCTGACCTTCAGGTTAATTGAATTGGTTTTTGTATTTGAGGATGGAAACTTTGCGATTTTTTTCGGATCAAGATTGTTCCGGCAAAAAAATTCTCCAAGGCCTTTTCGATAAACCGTGTTCCAAAAATCCGCCTGCTCTTTTGAGAGCCTGAAAGGCAAGATAATTTTCGGCGGACAGTAAAGTTTGTAGTAACTGATACCCAAGATGAGATGCAACGGCTCGAGAAAATTTCGCAGCCCTGTCTTCGAAATATTTTTCGATACGTTAGAGAGAATGATCGTCTCGGTAAAATCCAGCGACTCACGGTTAAAAAATTCGATCTTGTAATCGAATTTTATCTTAAGCGACTTGGGCTTGAATTCATATCCTCGAAAAATGAAATTTTTGGCTTTTGGTTTCATGATTTTAAAATCCCGTTTATTCTTGACGGCTATGCCACTATAAACTCTCCTGCCATCTCCCCTGTCAGTTTTCCTCCAAGCATTGCAGGTTTCCCGTTGATTATCACTTCGCTTAAACCTTCCGAATATTGATAAGGATTTTCGACTGTCGCTTTATCAGTGATCTTGTTCGGATCAAAAACGATGAGATCGGCCATATAGCCCTTTTTTATCACCCCTCTTTTTTTGAGACCGAACTTATGCGCCGGAAGACTGGTCATTTTTCTGATCGCTTCTTCAAAAGTCAGCAATTTTTCCTCCCGTACATATTTTCTGAGAACCCGCGGGAAAGTTCCGAAACATCTGGGATGGACCAGCTCCCCGCTATTTTTATGGGAAATGCCATAGCCGGCTCCGTCCGAAGCGATCATGCTGAGCGGATGCCGGATCGCTTTTCTGACATTTTCTTCGCTCAAGCAATCAACGATCGTCACCACTCTCCCTTCGCTCGCGATGAGTAGGTTGATGAGTGCCTCTTCGACCGAAATTTCCTGAGCCGCGGCAATTTCGGAAATAGTTTTTTTAGCCAGAGACCGGCTGATCGGGCTTATGGCGATAACCGCATTTTCATAATGATATTGGGCCGTCTCTCTCATTTCCCGGATGATCTGCTCGCGAAGGCTTTTCTCTTTTAACCGATTGAGGAGCATCTTTTTCCCTCCTTCGGCCACCCAGGGCGGCAGATATACATAAAGGACCGAGCCGGTTTGGGTATAGGGATAAACATCAAAATTGACCCTGATCCCGGACTGATGAGCCGCATCGATCATCCTCAGCATCTCGTCCATTAGGGGCCAATTTTTTTCTCCCATTATTTTGAGATGGGAAATTTGGAGATTGACATCCGTTTCTTTTGCGAGATCGATCGCCTCCGCGAGAGCCGCAACGGCATTTTGCGCCTCATCCCTTATATGAGTCGTATAGACGCGATCATAATTTTTTGTAATCTCGATCATCTCTGACAGCTCGTCCCAAGTCGCCCCTCTTTCATGGCTGTAGGCCAGCCCCGTGGAAAAACCCAAAGCGCCTTCTCTCAATGATTTTTCCAATATTTTTTTCATCACCTCTAGCTCATTCCGGTCGAGGCGCCGCATTTCATCAAGCGCCACTCCCCGTCGCAAGGTTCCGTGACCCACCAGTGTCCCGAAGTTAACCCCCATCTTTCGTTCGCCCATTTTCTCAATAAACTCCTTCATCGAGAGCCAGTCCACGTTCACTTGCCTCAGATCCGCCCATTTTTGGATCGATTCGATGATCTTTCCGCTGGTGAGAGGCGCAATAGAGGTTCCGCAGTTTCCGCCCACGATCGTGGTTATTCCCTGATGGATCAGGCTTGGGAGCTGCGGCTCCAAAAATATTCTCCAGTATCCGTCTGAGTGATTGTGCGCGTCTATGAATCCGGGCGAAACCGCTTTTCCTTTAGCGTCTATTTCAATTTTTCCTTTCGCCCGCTTCAGATCGCCGATCTTTGAGATTTTATTTTTCTTCACCGCCACATCCGCGTTATAGCCGATCTTTCCGGTGCCATCGATCAGGATGGAATTTTTGATGAGAATGTCAAACATTTTTTTCTATTTTATTTTTTTCCGATCAGCTCCGCCATTTCGACCATGCGATTTGAATAGGCCCACTCGTTATCATACCAGCCGACGACTTTCACGAGATTGCCGTTGGCCATTGTGAGCGGAAGATCAACGATCGCGCTATGGGGGTTGCCCTTGAAATCCGAGGAGACAAGTTCCGTGTCCGTTGCCTCCAGAATATTTTTGAGCAATGTTTTGGCCGCTTCGCGATAAGCAGAATTTATTTCTTCAACTGTCGCCTCTTTTTTCAGGATGCACACAAAATCCGTCGCCGAAACGACCGGGGTCGGAACGCGCATCGCGATGCCGTTCAATTTCCCTTCCAGATCTTTGAAAACTTTGGCTACTGTCTTCGCCGCGCCGGTCGAGGTCGGAATGATATTTATGGCCGCCGCCCGCGCCCGTCTCAAATCTTTGTGCGGAAGATCCAGAATACGTTGGTCGTTCGTATATGAATGGACCGTTGTCATAAATCCCTTTTCCACTCCGAAATTTTCGTCCAGCACTTTGATCATCGGCGCGAGACAATTGGTCGTGCAGGAACCATTGGAAATGATTTCCTGCGCCACGTCAATTTCATTTTCATTGATACCCAGAAGATAAACCGGAATGTCGTCCCCCTTGGGCGGAGAAGAGAGGATCACCTTTTTGGCTCCCGCATCCAGATGCTTTTGTGCTCCGGCGCGATCCGCGAAGGCCCCGCTGCATTCAAGCACTATGTCTACCCCCAAATCCTTCCAGGGAAGCTTCATCGGATCGGGTTCAGTGAAACTTTTGATACTCTTTCCGTCAACAACGATCTCATCGCCCCGAACCGTAACGTCCTTTCCGTAAATTCCATACGAACTGTCATATTTCAAAAGGTGTGCCAAAGTTTTGTCGTCCGTCAGGTCATTGATGGCCACGACTTCCAGATTCTCATTTTCCAGGGCGATCTTTAGCACTGGCCGACCGATTCGGCCGAAGCCGTTTATGGCGATGCGCGTTTTCATATAGTGATGCTTATTGTTTAATATATCTCAAGTCCGGCAAAAAATTTTTCATATCCCGCGAGCGCTTCTTTTATCTCATCTAGGCTCATTTCGAGCGCCGGATCGAGAAGAATTTGCTCCGAGATGGCATGAGCGGCTGTCACCTCGCTGACGCCGATCAGCTGTCCCTCGGGAATTTGTCCCATTTTTTCTGTCACGTCTTTTCCCTGGTAGCCGACTTTTTCCAGCACTTCCCCGAGCAACCGGTCCGCCTCGATCAAAGCAAACTTTCCCCCTGAAATACCCTCTTCTTCGACTCGCTTCATGATTTTTCCCCAGCGCTCCCGATATTTTTCTTTTTTAAACTTCGGAACGTTCGCGCCATATACTGCCACCGTCACATCCGTTTGGACTCTTTTGGAAAGCAGAAGAATATCGGCGATAAGGAGTATGGCCACGATGAATCCGGCCACTATCCTGAGATAGAAAAAAAAGCTGGACTGAGAAAAAGCCGCCCAAGAAGATTGAAAAATTGTGATGATATTCATATCCACAACCGTTTTCTAAATAAATTTTAGCTCTTTTCAAAAACGTGCGCCGCGTTGAGAATTTTTTCCTCATCGAACCATTTTCCCATCAGCTGAAGACCCACCGGAAGATGTTTTCCTCCTTCTTCAATTGTACCACAAGGAATGGAGATCGCGGGAATGCCGGCAATGTTGGCTGGAGCCGTATAAATATCCGCGAGATACATCTCCAGTGGATCTTCCATTTTTTCCCCGATCTTGAACGCCGGTGTTGGGGCAGTCGGTCCAATGATCAAATCGACTTTTTGGAACGCTTCTTCAAATTCCTTTCTGATGAGAGAACGCACCTTTTGGGCTTTGATATAGTATTGATCATAATATCCGGCCGAAAGCGCGTAAGTCCCGAGCATGATCCGGCGTTTCACTTCACGCCCAAGATATTTCGCTCGGGTCTTAAAATAGATATCCCAAAGAGTATAGTCCGCTCCGGTTTTTTCGCTCTCGGCCCCGATCGACTGGCCAAAGCGGATCCCGTCGAAGCGCGCCATATTTGCGCTTACTTCAGAAGGCACGATCACATAGTAGGCGGCCAGCGCATACTTTCCACTAGGAAGACTTATCTCGACGATCTCCGCTCCGAGACTTTTATATTTTTGAATTGATTTCTCGATAATTTCCCGGACTCTCGGATCCAAACCTTTTCCCTCAAAATATTCTTTTGGTACCCCAATTCTCAACTTTTTGATGTCCCCCGTAAGGCCGTCTTCAAAATTCTTGTCCGCCGTCGGCATCGAAGTTGAATCTCTCGGGTCGCGGCCCCTGATCCGGCCGAGGACGATCGCCGCGTCTTCGACCGTCTTTGCTATCGGACCGATTTGATCAAAACTCGAAGCCATCGCGATGAGTCCATAACGGGAAACCGTGCCATACGTCAGCTTCAGTCCGACTGTTCCGCAAAAAGAAGAGGGCTGGCGAATTGAACCTCCGGTATCGGATCCCAAGGCCCAGACGCATTCATCGGCCGCCACCGCCGCTGTGGACCCTCCGGAAGTTCCGCCCGGAACTCGCATCGTGTCATGAGGATTTTTGGTTATCTGGAAGGCGCTATTTTCGGTCGAGGCCCCCATCGCAAATTCGTCCGTATTGGTTTTTCCCAAAATGACAGCATCGCGCTCTTTCAGCTTGGTGATCACTGTGGCATCGTAAGGCGGTACATAGTTCTCCAAAATTTTCGAGCCGGCGGTCGTGACGATTCCTTCCGTACAAATGACATCTTTTACGGCAAACGGGATCCCCGCCAAAAGGTCGATTTCTTCCCCTTTTTTTATTTTCTTGTCGACCGCGCGCGCTTTATCGAGAGCAAACTCCTTGTTTAAGCTTAAATAAGCCTTTATTTCAGGATCTTTCTCTTCGATCTTAGCAAAATAATCCGAAGTCAGCTGTTCGGAAGCGATTTCTTGATTAATTAATTTTTCGTGGAGATCCTTAATCACAAATAAATACAAAATACTTTATACAAAATACTAGATATTAGATATTAGATATTAAAATACCGCTTTCACCTTGTCGAACCTGTCCTTCTTTTCCGGGAAATTATTGATGATATTTTCTTTTGTTTCTTCGCTATATGGAACAACTTTATCCTCGCGCAAAACATTCTTCGCTCCCGTGATATGGGCGATCGGCTCAATTCCTTCCGTATCCGCCTCGTTTAATTTTTCCACAAAATTCAAAATTTCCGAAAGCTCTTTCGAATATTTTTCGGCTTCTTCATCGGTTATTTCAATGCGGGCCAGGCTCGCAATTTTTTGGACTTCGGATTTTGATAGCATGTTTATAGGTTGATGAAACAAAAAGTTGAAGTTTAGAAAGTATTGCCCGCCTTGTCAGCGAGACAGGCGTTCTGCTCTGAAATGGCCTCAGAGCAGGTTAGCCTACTTGAGAAACTTTAATTTTTTGTTTCTGATGAGATATTATCCGGAAATGATCCTTCTAAACTCTTTTTCATCAACAATTTTTACTCCTAATTCCCTTGCTTTATCATACTTCGAACCTGGGTTTTTGCCAACTACGACATAATCCGTTTTTTTGCTGACCGATGAGGATATGTCCCCTCCCAAGGCGCGTATTTTTTCTTTGGCTTCGTCGCGGCTCATCGAGTTTAGTTCTCCGGTAAGAACAAAGGACTGATTTCGAAATTTTAAATTTGAAGTTTGAAATTTTGGAATTGAAATATCGACTCCTAAATTGCTCATTTTCTCGAGTAATTTTAGATTTTCTTTATTATTGAACCATTCTACCAAGCTTCCTGCGGACTTCTCCCCTACGCCTTTTATGCTCAACCACTCGTTGGCCAAAATTATTGGAAATACATTAATAGCATCAGATAAATTTTTAATTTCTTTTTTCGTTACAAGTTTCAGGCTTTGAGTTATGAGATGCGTTGTTTCCTCTCCCACATGTCTGATTCCCAGCGCGTATAAAAATTTCGGAAATTCTATTTTTTTCGCTTTTTCGATCGCGATCACGAGATTATCGGCTGATTTTTCCGCGAATCGCTCAAGCGGTTCGAGATCGCCTTGCTTCAGCTCAAAGATATCGGCAAAATTTGAAATTATTCCTTCGTTCATCAATTGCTCCACGATTTTTTCGCCCAAGCCTTCAATATCAAAGCCCTTCCGGGACACAAAATGAATGATATTTTCCTTCTCGATCGCGAAACACTTTTTGTTCTGGCAATAGTGCGCTGCGCTCACTTCCCCGCCTCGCGTCGACGAGTGATCTTCGCGAGTCGAGGCTGGGCCCCTTTTCCCCATTTTTATCATTTCCCGCTTTACTCCCCCTCCGCAAATCGGACAGCGCGTGGGCATATGAAATTTCTTTTCTCTTCCGGTCCGCAGGTTTTTAAGCACTTCCACGATCTCGGGAATTACGTCCCCGGCTTTGTGGATCACCACCGTGTCGCCGATCCGGACATCCAGCCGCCTGATCTCGTCTTCGTTGTGAAGGGTCGCGCGTGATACTGTCGACCCAGCTACTGGCACTGGCCGAAGATGCGCCACCGGCGTGAGCGCCCCTGTTCGGCCCACTTGCACTTTGATATCCTTGACCATAGTCGTGACTTTTTCCGGAACGAATTTGTAGGCCACCGCCCAACGCGGAGACTTTCCGGTATACCCAAGCGCGTCTTGCAAACTCTTCGAATTTATTTTTATGACCAATCCATCGATTCCATACTCCTGCTTGTTGCGCTTATCTTCCCAAGAACGAAAAACCTTTTCAATTTCCTCTGTGTTTTTGCATAATTTGTGATATTCATTGACCTTGAATCCCAATTTTTTGAGAAGATCCAGCTCTTCCGTTTGAGTTTCTGGAAACTTTCCCTCAATTTCGTCAAGGTCGTATATAAAAGAACTTAGTTTTCGCTCAGCCGTGATCCTCGGATCAAGCTGGCGGATCGAACCTGCCGCAGAGTTGCGTGAATTGGCAAACGGCGTTTCCCCATTTTTGATTCTCTCTTTGTTTATTTTTTCCAGATCGCTTTTTTTCATCCACACTTCTCCAACGACCGTGATGTCAATATTTTTGTTAAGCCGCAATGGAACGCTTTGGATCGTTTTGATCTGTGCTGTCACGTTTTCTCCGATCACCCCATCTCCCCGCGTCGCCGCCCGGATCAAGAGACCCTTTTCGTATGTCAAAATGATCTTGAGCCCGTCAATTTTTATCTCCGCGCAGTATTCCGGTTTCTCATCAATGCCCTTTTTCTCAAGCAGACGCATTACTTTTTCCTCCCATTTTTGAAGTTCTAAAAGATCAAAAGCGTCATCGAGCGACCACTGCCGACGAGCGTGCCGCACTTTTTCAAACTTCACGAGCGGCTTCCCGCCGATTCGCTGACTGGGGGAATCAGAGCTCCTGAGATCGGGATATACTTCTTCCAATTGGCGCAACTCCCGCATCAGGGAGTCGTAAACTTGGTCCGTGGCATCCGGCCGGTCCAAAACATGATAATCATAGCGAAATCGGTCGATTTCCTCGCGAAGCTTTTCTATGCGTAATTTTGCCGCTTTTTTGTCTGACATAAGCTTATTTTAGCAGATACAAAGGCAAAAATAAAGAGAACGGGTCGAAAACCTGCTCTCACAAAACAACTATCTCTTTTTCTACTTCCCAACATTAGGATGTCAGGAAGCGGTCAAATTTACATGCAACAAACATAAGCCTCACCGGCAGTATCGCTAACGCCAGTAAATCCGGGCATATCGCAACCACCGCCTGGTGGACGTGAAATGTACCAAGTGCCGGTGCTACCATGGCACATGCCCCAAGTACCAGCAGAACCCTTATTGACAAAACCAGTCACGCAACAGCCGCTAGTCACAGGCGAATCGCTACAGCCTGTCTTATAGGATACATAGCACCCTCCCCCTCCACTTGCCACCGCCGCCTCAATGGCGCGCTGGGTGTCTCCGCCTTGGTCCCCGACAGAGCGGACAGCTTTGACTTCGGAGAGGGTTGCTGAGGTAGCCAGAACCTTTCCGTCCTTATCGAGAAAGAAGACATTGCAGCCTGCGAAGGGACACTTCACGCTACCATCGGTATTGGTGGTGATTCCGGGAAGATTGGCGATCTGCATGGTGCTATCGCTGCTCGCGATCTTGTTGAGAGCCCATTCCACTCCGGATTCGGAGTTATAGAAGGAAGCGACAGAGGATTTGGTCTTTCCGCTCATCTTTTGTTCCATAACCGTTACATAGGAGAGGCTGACGACCATTCCTAGGATCACGAAGAG
>Ga0182021_10006916_pt1 | contig 13445 bp, 13 predicted proteins | sample 612E3MmetaG_FD_120493 | JGI IMG/M metagenome (GOLD analysis project Ga0182021, IMG submission 120493) | Permafrost microbial communities from Stordalen Mire, Sweden - 612E3M metaG (Illumina Assembly) | ecosystem: Environmental > Terrestrial > Soil > Wetlands > Permafrost | place: Sweden...
ATATATTCTATTTTGAGAGCTTTTATTTGCAACTTATCGTGATTAATTGATACTTCACAGTGATTCGCTATGCAGAAAACTAAGCTTGAAATGTACGTTGGCGTTCTCAAGATTTTAGACCAAAATGATTCAGTTAAAACCACCAATGTTGCAGATTCTCTTAATTTAAGAACCTACGACCTGAAAATATACTTAGTATTTCTTTTGAAGCAGGGTTTGGTTGAAGAACGAAAACTAAGCAATTACAGAGTGGTTTACTTGATTACCCAGCGAGGCAGAAGAGTCCTTAAATACTTTAAGAAACTAAAACAAGAGCTTCCTATAATCGGGTAGACAAAGCGATTATAAGCGGAGCACCAACTCCTCTCTTTTCGGTGAACTAAATGACCGACAAAAATTTTAGTATTGTCGGCGGCGCACCTTACATAAAAAAAACCGAATTATATGTCCTATTACAGAAAAAGTCTTAACTATCAAGAGAGGTTAATCTTGGATTATGGAAGAGATAGAAGTCAAGATTCTAGAAGTAAACAGAACAACTCTTGAGAGAAAACTCGCTGAACTGGGCGCCAAAAAAGTTTTTGATGGAAACATTCAAACTTTTTTCTTTGACTTCAAAGAGGGCACAATAATTAACAAAAAAAATGTATTACGTTTAAGGAAAGAACAGGACAAAATTGAATTAACTTATAAAAAAGTTCAAGTGACCCCAACAGCAAAAACTGCCCAAGAATATTCCGTCGAAGTTTCAAGCTTGGAAACTATGAGAGAAATCTTGGAAAATTTGGGTTTATCAGTTATTGATAGCATGCAAAAGCACCGAGTCAGCTACACTCTTGAGGGCGCACGTTTTGACTTTGATCGATATTTGGGAAGTTTCGTATATATTCCCGAGTTTTTGGAAATAGAAGCGAAAAGTACCGATTTGATCTACAAATATGCTAAAATTTTGGGTTTTAATTCGAAAGATTGCTTACCATGGTCTACTGAAGATCTAATCCACCACTACTTCAAACTAAAAGAAAAATATTAAAATAAAGTTTTAAACCGCTTTTTTAGCAGGCTTACTTTTCGATATAGAAGTTGCTACAGCTTTAACAGCTTTATGTAAAACCGGAGATTTTTGAGCGGGTTTCTTGGCTAGGTTCCAAGAGGGGTATTCGCCGTGTTCTTTCTTGAAACTTTCCAGCAGTGCTTTTTGTGCAACCTTCGGGTCATCGCTTACCATCCAGCTAATAGCCACTTTTTCAAGGACCCCGTCATTAAGGAGCATAGAGTTGATTTTTCGGGTTGTTTTACCGCCATAGCCAGACAGGTACCCGCCAAAAACTCTCTTTGAAGGTTTCTTTGATTTGCCGATATACAAAATATCAGAAGCTGGTTTTCCAGTGATTGAAGAGTCAGCCAAAACTAAAACACTGCCTTTTTCAATTGGTAAAGCTGAAAAAGATAGAACTTTTATAGGAATAAATTCGGCAAAGCCGCTTTCTTTAAGGGACAAAGAATTCATAATCTTTAGTAAAGAAAAAGCGGGATTTAACCTTTCCTACATAGACTATTTATTGCTATATATTCTATTTTCAGAGTCCTTAATGACAACCTTACTCAAATAGAAAGCAGGGTGTGTTGGAATGAACAAAAAAGTTCCGCTTTTCGAGTTTGAGATATTTGCTGTTCGCAAGCCAAAATGTGTCGAAATCCACGAGTTATCTAGGAAGCGCGACCGCTAACAAAAATACGCCAGAAGCAAAGATTTTTTTAAAATGTTTCCTTTATAAAATACCAGCGGCTATTATTTCCATCATTAAATGAAACGATACATGGTAGAGGTTTTTGTTAGCTACAAACAATCTTGATTCAGAGACAAACAACGTTCAACCCCAGAAAAAACTGCTAGATAACCCTAGCTATTTTCTAAATAGGGAACTTAGTTGGATAAGATTTAATGCACGAGTCCTTGAGGAAGCACTTGACTTTTGGCATCCATTGCTGGAGAGGGTTAAATTCATCGCCATCTGCGGCAGCAACCTTGACGAGTTTTTTATGACAAGGGTTGCTCGGTTGATCAAAAAAGTCAAAGCCGGGTCTGATGAAAAATCCTTGGATGGTATGAGTTTCTTCGAACAGATTAACGCCACGCGTAAGGAAATCATTCCATTAATTGAGAACCATTCAAAATGCTGGAGAGATGAGCTTCTTCCTGCTTTAGCAAAAGAGGAAATTCGCATTAAAGATTTTAAGGATTTTTCGGAAAAAAACCGTGAAAAATTGCGCGAGTTCCTCAAGTCATCAATTATTCCATCGATTAAAATTCCAAAAGTTGGTTTTGATAGCGTTTCAATCGAGAATTTACACATAAATCTCTACATTTCAGGCTTTCAAAATCAACCAAACTTTTGCATCTTGCTCGATATACCGACAGAAGAATTCGGTCGATTGATAAGCCTTCCAAAAAAAGAAGACAATGATAATGCAATCGGTGAAACAGAAAATAGGGAACATTACTTCGTGTTTTTGGAAGATTTAATTCTAAATAACCTAGATTTAATTTTTCCAACAGAAAAAAACCTTGAGGCTTATCCATTCAGATTGACGCGCAATGGAGAAATAGACATCCTGATGGATGAATCCGCAGACTTTCTTAACACTGTACAGAAAAGTCTCTCGATCCGTAAAATAGGATTTCCTACGAGAATCGAATTTGACAAAAAGTTGCCTAATGCAATAAGAGAAACCATATCCAAAAAGTTAGGGTTACCAGATTACTTAACGTACGAGTTTGACGGACCTCTGGGGCTTGTTGACCTCTGGCAACTGCTCAAAATTAATCGACCAGACCTAAAGGACAAAAGCTTTTTTCCATGCCTTTCGCCTCTGATGCTCTCGGAAAACAACATTTTTGAGACTATTGCTAAACAAGACTTTGTTCTCTACCACCCCTATGACGGCTTTGATGTTATAATTGACCTCTTGAGAGAAGCATGTATAGATAATGATGTTTCAGAAATCTGCATAACAATGTATAGAATGGACCATAAATCGCCGATTGTCGATGCGTTGATTGAGGCTGCAAGGAATGGCAAAAAAGTCACTGCCATAGTAGAGTTAAAAGCCAAATTTGACGAAGAAAATAACATCCTTCTTGTCACTAAACTACGAAATGGCGGCGTCAACACAGTTTACAATTTTCCAAGTTTCAAAGTTCATGCAAAATTGTGCTTAATCAATAGAAAAGAAAACAACGGCATTGTCAGGTACTCTCATATTGGTTCTGGAAACTACAACGCTGTCACAGCTAAAATTTACGGCGACATTGGCTACCTGACAGCAAACCCCGAGGTAGGGTTGGAACTTGAAGACTTATTCAATGCCATAATAAATGGTGTTCAAGAAAAAGAAACCAAGCATCTTCTCGTAGCACCAAAAACTTTGAAGAGGGAAATTCTAAGGCGAATAGATAGGGAAATAAGCGTTCATCAGAAAACAGGGAAAGGCTATCTAGCTTTCAAACTTAACAACTTAGAAGAAAAAGAAATCATTCAAGCCCTCTACAAAGCATCCATGGCAGGAATCAAGATTGACCTCAATGTCCGAGGCTTATGCTGCTTGCGACCGGGAATCAAAGGAGTAAGCGATAACATTTCAGTAATATCCATAGTTGGACGCTTCCTTGAACACGCCCGAATATACTATTTTAAAGATGACACTGAAGATGAAGTTCTCATCGGCAGCTCGGACATGATGTTTAGAAACCTAAACGAGAGAATCGAAGTCCTCTTATCAGTACCTGACCCCTTCCTGCGAAAAACTATTCTTGAAGACATTCTCAAAATCCATCTTCGGGATAACGTTAAAGCAAGACGATTACTCCCCGACGGAACGTATGAAAGAGTTCAAGTTAAAGAAGGCGAAAAAATCATCAATTCCCAAGCATGGCTCATCGAGAATAGGGGCATTTGGAATGAACGAGATCAATAACGTTCAAACATGCCAAACAGACATGAATTACTGCAAATTTGGTTCTGAAGCTATCCTAAAACTACTCGAAGTTTTCGAAAAACAGATCGATGGAGTAATAACAAACAACGACATCGAATATGTCCATAAAACCCGTGTTACCTCTCGTAGACTAAGAGCCACCATGCCTCTTTTTAGAATCTGCTTTCGTAGAAAAGAATTCAAGGAATGGCTTTGCGAAATTAAGAAGGTCACGCGTCTTCTTGGTGATGCAAGAGATTTAGATGTACAGATAGTCTTCGTTGAGCAATACATGGAAAAACTGGTTTCAGCAGCTGAAAAAGCTTATGTAAACATTCTGCTTGAAAACCATAAAGAACTTAGAAAAAAGATTCAACCCTCAGTCAATGCCGGATTGGAGGAGCTAAAGACAACTGAGGTTTTAGATGAACTTCGCCATTTTTGTGAAAAAACCATTAAGGAGCAATCAAAGGGGGCTTTTGACGCTCAAAAGGTTCTGGAGAAAGCCCGTTGGCACATTTCCTTTAGGATAGACGATGTCTTAGCAATGGAAAACTATGTTCACTTACAAAATGAAGGTCTAAAGCACCATGAAATGAGAATACGAGCAAAAAAACTCCGTTACACCATGGAGTCCTTTTCACCGTTATACCAGAACAAACTTGCTCAAGAAATAGAAAACATCAAAAAATTACAAGATGTTCTAGGCGAAATGCATGACTGCGACGTCTGGACCGAATACATCCCCAAATTTATAGAGGAAACAAACGTCAAGATAGGATCCAAAGGAAAGAAAACGACAGAAAATAAAAAATTCGAAAAAGCGTTATTAAATTTCTTAATTTTTGTAAAAGAAAAAAGAAACCAAAATTATTCAGAATTTGTTAAATTCTGGGAAGAAAACAAAAGAACAAGTTTTTTTGCTCAACTTAGACAGACAATCCACACAGAAGTCGCATCAAAAAATGAAGAAAAAATAAAACAAGTCCTTTTGAATCCTGACGTCAAAATCGCAGTATTATCGGATATTCATGCTAACCTGCAGGCTTTGGAAACAGTTTTTGCGGATGCAGAATCACGGGGGATTGGCGTCTTTCTCAATGCAGGCGACTCGATAGGTTTTGGTTCTTGCCCAAATGAAGTCGTAGAATTGCTTTGCGAGAAAAATGTTTTGAGCATCGTGGGAAACTTTGACCTAGACGTTATCGAAGGCAAAGCCAAGGCTAAAGGTGTGAAAAATCTTGCTTTAAAATTTGCTAGAAAAGAACTGGCTAAATCCTGCGAATTTTACCTGTTTTCTTTACCTCATGAACTTAGGCTTGAAGTTGCAGGTAAAAAACTGCTTGTAACGCATGGGAGTCCCGAATCTATTGAAGAGCATATTTATCAGGATACCCCTATTGAACGGCTGAAGTCTCTTACTGACGAAGCAAAAGCGGATGTAATTATCGTGGGACATTCTCATGAACAGTTTTACAAAGAAACAAACGACGCCTGCTTTGTGAATCCTGGAAGCGTAGGAAGACCTGGCGACGGAAAGCCTCAGACTGCTTATGCAGTCTTGAGTTTTAACCCTTTCAAAGTTGAGTTAATTCGGCTGGATTACGATGTTGAAGATGCGGCGGATGCTCTTAGAAAAAAAGGGTTGCCTGAAAGTTTCGCTCAAATGTTGCTTCAAGGTGTATCTCTCGATGTAATTATCGAAGAAGATCGAGCTAAAGAAGACATGATGGTGGAAGATTGCAAAAAAACCTTGCAAGTTTCGGCGGAAATTTCAAAAAAGTATTGGCCAGACATCAACCATTACAGCCAGGTCAGTAAACTTGTTTTAGAGTTGTTCGATGGATTAATCAAGTGGCATCATTTTGGGATGCGTGAACGTTGCATGCTTGAATGCGCCGCGATCCTACATGATATCGGATTGTCAAAATCGCGGCGTGGTCACCACAAGAAATCTGCCAAACTCATCTTAAATGACCCTCTTCTGCCATTTACTTCCCAGGAAAGACGAATAATTGCCAGCATCTCCCGGTACCATCGGGGAGACCTGCCTAACTCAAGTCATTATATCCTTGCATCTCTGGATCGTGTAACTCTCAATAAAGTAAAGATTCTGGCAAGTTTATTACGCTTAGCTGACAGCTTAGATTACTCGCATCATTCAATCGTTGAAGCCATAAACGTAAAGATGGGCACTAAAAGAATCACCGTTGAATGTGTTTGCGAAACGAAATCTATCTTAGAAGAGCAGGCCTTTAATAAGAAGAAGGATTTGTTTGAAAAGGTCTTCGCTAAGAAAGTGGTGCTGATATGGAAGAAAAAACCGTCAAAGCCGCTGGACATGTAGTTGGGTTTGTGGACATTGGAACAAATGCTGTGCGCCTTTTAGTTGTGAGGATAAATCCTAACTTCTCATATACCATTATCAGCCAAGAAAAAGAGGTCGTTAGGCTGGGTGAAGAAGAGTTCAAAGATAACATTCTGAAACCTAAAGCGATGGAACGAGCCATCTTTGTCTGTGGAAAATTTGCAAGTTTAGCCAAAACCTATGGCGCTTCTGAAATAATAGCTGTTGGAACCTCAGCCATTCGGGAAGCTCAAAATCAATGCGAGTTCCTCGAGAAACTTCATAACGAAACAGGTCTCAATGTGAAGGTCATTTCGGGACAGGAAGAAGCCCGCTTGATTTGCGTAGGCGTGTCGAGCGGAGTTGATATTGGCGAGGAGAAAGCTATTTTCATCGATTTAGGCGGAGGCAGCACGGAAATTGCCATCGGCAATCAGCATGAATGTTTCTCCGTTGACAGTCTCAGGTTGGGGGCAATCAGATTAACAGCCAAATTTATCGGCGAAGGTTGGACCGGCCCAATCGATAATAGTGTTTACAAGCGCATAAAACAATACGCCGAAGACAAAGTGCGTCCATTAAAACCGAAAATTCAAGAGTACGGTGCCCGACGAGCATGGGGATCATCAGGCACAATAATTAACCTAGCGGAAGTTGCGAACAAACTTTTCAAGAAAAATGGGAATGGCGGTGCTCTTACACTAACAAGGCGAAATCTGAAAAAGCTGGCACCGATTCTCTATTCGCTTCCACTTGAAGAAAGAAAAAAGCTTCCCGCCTTAAACCCCGATCGAGCTGACATCATAATTGCGGGTGCAGCCACGATTGAGGTAATCATGGAAGAGTTCGGCCTCGAGGAAATCTGTGTTAGCCATAGAGAACTTCGAGATGGATTACTTGTCGAGTACTTGTCGAATTTTGAGGGTTTCCGAGAACTACAAAAGACACCCATGAGAAACAGAAGCATTTTGCATTTGGGCAGATCATGCAATTTTGATGAGAAGCATTCAGAAACCGTGGCAACTTTGGCTTTGATGCTTTTTGACAGCGCAAAACAAATTGGGCTACATAACCTCGGCGAGACAGAGAAAGAACTCTTGAAATACGCAGCGACCTTGCATGATGTTGGCGATTTTCTCTCATTTAATGATCATCAACTTCACTCACACTATATCATCTGCAATGCTGAACTTCTTGGTTTTGACAAAAAAGAAATTCAAATTATGGCAAATATAGCGCGTTTTCATAGGAAAAAATTGCCTTCTAAAAAAGCTCTGAAGAATACCGGATTAGACGAAAAAACTAATCATGCTATCGCAATTCTTTCCACGTTTCTTCGGTTCGCAGAAAAGCTTGATCGAAGTCACTGTTTCCTAGTGAAGAAGGCGGAATTTATTAAATGCAACAAAGAACAGGTACTGCTCTCATTTTATTCTGACTCAGATTGCAGCTTAGAAGAATGGAGCATCATTCAGAATCGGCAAGCATTCAATGAAGCCTTCGGAAAAGAGCTAGATGCCCATTGCACAGTGACGCCTATCGCATAATCAGAATTTGGAAGCGCTTATTCCTTTTCAAGTTCAGTCTTTGCCTTTTCTAAAGCTTCACATTGCTCTTTGCTCAAAACAGGATATTTTAAATCCAACTTTTTAATTTGCGAAAGGATAATGTCAGAAATCGATGCATGTGTAACCCATTTCTTGTCTGCAGGTATAATATACCAAGGTGCCCATTCGGTGCTTGTTTTGTTCAGCATATCCTCATATGCTTCCATATAATCCGCCCATTTTGAGCGTTCCGAAAGGTCAGTGAGCGAAAATTTCCATTCTTTATCTGGATTTTCAAGGCGTTTAAGCAAACGCTGTTTTTGCCTCTCCTTTGAAACATTAAGGAAGAATTTCAGCACTACCGTGCCGTTCCGAACCAGATGGCGTTCAAAGAGATTTATGTCCTCATACCGCTGATTCCAGAAAAGTTTCCCTCCCTCGTCAGAAGGCAACTTCTGTTTTTCTAGAACTTCAGGTCGAACTTTAACTATCAACACATCCTCGTAGTAGGAACGATTAAAAATGCCTATGCTCCCCCGTTCTGGAAGAGCTTTTTCGTGCCGCCACAGGAAATCGTGGTTTAGTTCCTCTTCGGTTGGAGTTTTGAAGCCTGTAACTTGGCAGCCTTGCGGGTTAATGCCGGACATTACATGTCTGATTGTGCTATCTTTGCCTGCAGCATCCATCCCTTGAAGAATAATTAACATTGAATAGGTGCCGCTTGCCCAAAAAAGCTCCTGCATCTGAACCAATTGTTTTCTGTTTGTGTCAAGAATAGCTTGAGCTTGTTCTTTGACGCTTTTTTTGCCTTCTTTTTCTTCTTGTTTCTTAGCCCATTTTGGAACCCAATCTGAATCAAAAGAGTCCAAACTGACCGTTTTTCCGGCAGGCACTTTGAAGTTTACCGCATCAATCGACATACAAAACCGTCTCAAAGAGATTAAGTTATGGCGCTTAATATTAGCTGTGGCATAGGCAGTATGAGACTAAGTCTCTAAAGTTCGGAAATTGCTTTGAGTTGTTGGGTTAGCCTAAGTTTACTTTTTCACCTGTCACTATGTACACGATTGATTCGCAAATGTAGACTGCGTGGTCAGCAATACGCTCTAAATATCTAGTCATTAAAGCGCTCGATAAAACGCATTTACTATTGGCTTGTTCTCCTTTGATTAGTTTGTGAAGGTAATCAAAGTACATTTTGTCTACCGAGCGTTCAGTTTCTGAAATCGTTTTGGCAAGGATAATGTCCTGTTTTTTTAGGGCATCTATACTTATTTTGACCATTGAAAGGACTTTTTCGCTCATCTCGTCAATGTAGTCGCGTGTCCAAGTTTCACATTCTTTTAACCCATGCAATTGGTCGTTGATGAATGATATGTCAAGGGCATATCTGCCGTATCTTGCAAAGTCGTTGCCTATTTTCATATAGGATTTAATAGTTCTGAGGTCTGTGGCGACGGGTTGGAAACGGGCAATTAACTGGAAGGTTTGGTCTTCAACTTTATCAGCCATTGAAAGGAGCATGTCTGAAAGTTCTCTGACTTGTTCTTGAACACTTTTGCCTTCGAGGTAGCCATGTATTGATAAAGCGAGAGTTTCGTAGGTTAACTCGCCCATTCTGACGATTAGCACTGATTGTTCTTCTAATCCGCGGTCAATTATTCTGCTCATTCTAACGTCTCCTATCCGAATTCTCCTGTTATGTATTTTTCCGTTAATGGATTTTTGGGGGATTCAAAAATGTCTCTGGTTGGTCCAAACTCAATCAGTGAGCCAAGGTACATAAAAGCTGTAAAATCGGATACACGCGATGCTTGCTGCATGTTATGGGTTACGATGGCAACTGTATAATTGCGTTTAAGTTCAACTACCAACCGCTCAATCTTAGCCGTCGCAATTGGGTCCAAAGCTGAACAAGGTTCATCCATCAAGATGACTTCAGGCTGCAAAGCTATAGCTCTTGCAATGCATAGCCGTTGTTGTTGTCCCCCAGAAATGCTGGTGCCTGGTTTTTTCAACTCATCTTTGACCTCATCCCAAAGGGTTGCTTGCTCTAAACTTCGCTTGACTACTTCGTCGAGATTTTTGCCCTTCTTTGTTCCGGTCAACTTTAAACCAGCAGCTACATTGTCATAGATGGACATCGTTGGGAAGGGGTTGGGTTTTTGGAAAACCATGCCAACTCTTCGGCGAATCTGCACGGAGTCAACTTGTTTGTCGTAGATGTTTTGTCCATCCAAAAGAATTTGCCCGGTCATTTTGGCGTTTGGTGTGAGCTCGTGCATTCGGTTTAAACAACGGATGAAAGTGGATTTGCCGCATCCTGAAGGGCCAATTATGGCGGTTACCGAATTAGCTTTTATGTTTATGTTTACGTCTTTTAATGCTTGCTTTGGACCGAACCATGCGTTCAAATCTATACTCTGCATTTTCATGTTTGTGTCAACGACTTTTTCTTGAGAATTAATTGTGCTTGTCATCTTTTGTTTCTACCTCTAGTTGCTAATCTAACGATTATGTTAAGGCTTAACACCATCAAAATCAAGATAAGCGCTGCGCCCCAACCCTGCGCCTGCAAACTGGCTTGTGGCTGAAGAGAGTCGCGCCAGATTTCAAGGGGTAGGGCAGCCATGGGTTGGTTTAAGCCTTGGAAAAAGTACCTGTTACCCAAAATAGTCATGATTAAGGGCGCGGTTTCTCCCGCAATTCGGGCAACGGCAAGAAGTGTACCCGTCAACAGTCCTGCTTTGGCCGTAGGTAACACGACGCTTAGGGTTGTTCGCCATTTGTGGGCTCCCAGCGCTAGCGAGGCTTCTCGGACGCTGTTTGGAACGAGTTTTAGGGATTCTTCAGTTGTTCGGGCTACGATTGGGATGAGGATAAAAGATAATGCGATGGAGCCGGCAATGGCCGAGTAATGCCCGATTAACCCAATTACGATTACACCATAGGCAGTGATGCCAACGACGATGGAGGGAAACTCGGTTAAGACGTCATTGATTGAGCGCATAGCGGTTGCATACTTGTTATTCCCGAACTCTGCAAGGTAAACACCAGAGAGTATGCCCACAGGGATACCGATGACACTAGTTAATCCAATCAAGATAAGGGTACCCTGTATTGCCGGTCCGATGCCTCCTGCAGAATTGTTGTTTAGCAGAAAGCCAAGGCTCAGTACAGGTGCGCCCCTTACGATGACTTCCCAAAGGATGCTAATCAGAGGCGTAACCGCTATTATTACGCAAGCTGCACAGAGAATGAAGAATAAGCGGTTCTTAAATTTCCTAAAAGCGTAATTGGAGATTATTCGATTGCGCCCCCTTTAACCTTCAAAACTCGATGCACCATAATGCCTGCACCAACGTTGATGAGTAAACTGACTATGAGCAAAATTAAGCCGACACCAATGTAAGCCGAAACCTGCAAAGAACCTGTGGCTTCCAAAAACCCGTTAGCGATTAGTGAAGCCATGGTTTGACCAGGCCGAAAAAGCGATGTCGGCATAGCCGCTGGTCCCGTGGCGTTGCCAATAAGCATAGAAACCGCCATCGTTTCACCGACAGCTCTGCCTAAGCCTAAGATGACAGCACCAAAGATGCCAGAGCGACCGTAGCTGATAACCCAATGACGTATGGTCTCCCATTTGGTGGCTCCGATGCTGTAAGCGCCTTCACGGATGCTGTTGGGAACAGCGCTTATGACTTCTTTTGAGAGAGATGCAACTGTGGGAATTATCATGATTGCCAAGATTATTCCTGCGGTAAAAATATCCAAGCCAAAGGGTGTTCCGCTGAAAATTGGAATCCAACCAAGGTATGTAGAAATTGGTTTTTCTATATAATCAAGAATCCAATAACGGAAGATAAACAAGCCCCAGAGCCCGTATATTACGCTTGGGACAGCTGCCAATAGCTCAACTAAGTATCCGATTGGCACTCTTAGCGTTCTTGGGGACATCTCAACAAGAAATATTGCTATACCTAAACTCAAGGGTACGCCTATTAAGAGTGCAATGCCTGAGGTGACAAGTGTGCCCATCACGTATGGAAGTGCACCATAGATTTCTCTGCCTTCAACAGGGTTCCAAGCGCTGCCAAAGAAAAAGTTTGCTCCAAACTTTTGTATCACAGGCACGGAGCCGGTTGCAAGAACATAACCTGTTATTATTAAGATAACAATTGCTGAAGCCGCTATGATTGCGGCTAAATTCTGGAAAATGAAGTCGCCTGTTAATTTTGATTTAATTTTAGTAAGAAACTTTTGGGGGTGGGGCTGATTCAGAGCGTTATCCACCTTATGTTGTTGAGAGGTGTTGTCCATTGAATGTTATGGATTGTATGGTTGTTTCATCGATTTTCACGACGTTTGATGGCAATTTTGCGTAAGAAAGCCCTGGGGCTAAGTTTTGGCCATCGTGGACGACGTACCAGAGGAATTGGACAAGTGCTGTGGCTTTTTCATTTGTCATGTCAGAAAGCACGTTGAGTTCCTTGTAAACGATTAGGTACGTAAAGCTGACGATGGGGTATGCGTTTGCGTCTGGAGCGTTTAGGAGACTTACGCTTGTCCAACTTGCGTTGCCTGCTGGCAATCCGCTTGAAGCGCCCGACTGCACGGCTAACTGCGTTGAATCAAGGCTTGGCAATACCCAGTTTCCAGAGGGATTCTGGACGGCAGCAACGGTCATGTTGTTCTCGAGAGTATAAGCTAATTCGACATAGCCGATAGAGTATTGATTCCCTTGCACTGATGAAGCAACACCTGTATTGCCGCTTGAACCTATTCCAACAGGCCATGACACTGATTTACCCTGTCCAACCGAGCTATTCCAAGATGTGCTTGATGCACTAAGATAGCTAGTAAAGATAAAAGTCGTTCCTGAACCATCAGAACGGTGAACAGTGTTAATTCCCTTTGCTGGAAGAGTAGTATTTGGATTTAGGTTTTGGATTGCAGGGTCATTCCACATCGTTATTTTGCCTTGGAAAATGTCTGCGATTACTGGACCCGTTAAGTGGAGACCAGAAGATTCACCTGGCAAATTATAAGCAATTGTAACTGCACCTATAGTTTCAGGAATATGCAATGCATTGGGCACATTAGCTGCATCTGACGCTGTAAGAGGAGCGTCGGAGGCTGCAAAATCCACAGTTGCTTGTGACAGCTTGTAAGCAGATATTCCACCACCGCTACCGATTGGTTGATAATTTACTTGGACGTTGGGTTTCAAGTTTGCTGTGTAGTTCGTTATCATCGAGTTAAGGAGCGGGTAGGGAAATGTTGCACCTGCACCCTGTAAAGTTATCGATGAAGATGAAGACGAGGGTCCTGAGAGGTAAATGTACGCCACAACCGAGCCAAGAATAATTGCGATTGCAACTATTGCTACCACCACGGCATATTTAGTGTTCATATTTTTAATCCTCGTTTTTGTATAACTAACTAATGTACATTGGTTATATAGTAAATCTACATAAAACTTATAGACTATATAGAGATACCTAATATAATGACAACCCATAAAAAGAGTTACTTGGAGTCAAGCGTGTCAAAAGAACCAGAAAAAGTAAGCG
>Ga0182021_10006917_pt1 | contig 13443 bp, 6 predicted proteins | sample 612E3MmetaG_FD_120493 | JGI IMG/M metagenome (GOLD analysis project Ga0182021, IMG submission 120493) | Permafrost microbial communities from Stordalen Mire, Sweden - 612E3M metaG (Illumina Assembly) | ecosystem: Environmental > Terrestrial > Soil > Wetlands > Permafrost | place: Sweden...
CCGTAAGGATCATTATGCCCGCCAAAGGAATAGCTTTCTATTCCCCGGGAATTAAAATGATACAAACTATCTGTCGATGCATCGACAACAAATAAATTTCCGGAAGGATCGAGTGCCACACCTCTGGGTTGAACAAACCGGTTAATCTTCAATAAATCAATATCGCCATCGACGCTGGGATAAAATTTTGAAGCCCAATTACGTGTTTGTCCCATCGCAATAAGTTTTACCCATTGGACTTTCCACAAGGGAACGACCGCAGAAACCTCTACTTGTGCAAACACAAATTCTATGCTCGTTCCAGTAGGCAGCGTAGCGAGGCCTGTGACATTGTGCATGGAAAGCAATCCTGTGCCTTGCTGCGTAAAGTCGTTCGTCACAGAAGATTGAAAAATATCGTTATTGGAAAAAAGAATAATTGCATTATCCGGGTCAAATGTACCGCTGTTTTTTTGTCCGGTGCGGGCGACAAAATAAGAATTATCAAAGAGGGTCGCCACGGCTGTATATCGCCGTGTCGCATAATTTCCGAGTGTCGTGTCCCAGATAACCCGCCGGGGTATTGCACGTGTTATATCATGATTCACTGCAGGCAGGTTCAGCCGATAGACTGCCCCGAATGTTGCTGTCTGTCCCTGAAGGAGGGTATCGAATTCAGCGCACACAAGTAATTGCAGCCGTTTATCCTGAGCAAGAGCGACCGGCCTCTGGATGCGCTGCGAATAACCGATAACGCGTCCTGCAATATCCATCATCACGATTCGATTGTTATAGGTATCGGCAACATAGACGAGCGGCTCGTTCCCAACGATTACTGCCTGCGGATTGCTGAATGTTCCTGACTGCGGAAATCTGGCATCGCCCCACGGTATCCCTTGCTGTATGTACATCGTATCGCTGATATTTGCATTCGTTGTCGCCTGCGGAAGACTATTCACGTTATACTTATCTTCCTGACAACCGAAGGAGGACAACAGGAGAATTCCTAAACCTATGTGCAAAAGTATTTTCATAACTTCACAAGCATTGAAATACGGTGAACACCGCCAAGATTGGTATACGCTGCATATCCATAATCAACGTAGAGTGAAATGCCGCTGATCGTTGTCGCAAGACCGCCGCCGATGGTAAACGATTGATCTTCGACATTGAGCTTGTATCCGCCGCGCAGGAAAAGAGTTTTCATCCAGCCATATTCAGCGCCAAGGCTGATGTTTTCCGAATTATCATTCGGATGATTGAGCTGAATGGCCGTCGTTAACAAATTCGTTTCGTCGTTAATCGGATCAACGGCAAATCCAAATTTAAAATTTGTCGGAGGCGGATATTCCTGGAACTTATTCACTGTCTGGCCTCCGGAGAGTGCAATCGATCCGCTTGGAGACATTTGATTGCCGAAATTCGTAACCACGGCAGAGAACCTGGATGATCCAAGTCCTGTCCAGTAGTATGTTCCCAGATCTATCACAACGCCGCGCATCTTGAGTACATCCATGGTTTCTTCCACATAGCGAATCGTACTTCCGAAGCTGAATTGCGGGGTCAATTTTCGGCTATACGTTAAACCAACAGCCAAATCTCCAAAACTGAAATATGTTCCTGTGCCCAGCGGTGCGAATTCTGTTGTCACCTGCATATCATCCATGTGCAAAGACGTAACCGAAACTCCCACTGCATCATTCGGCGACATGTGATACACCGCGCCGATAAACTGGTGTTGAATATCGACGAACCAGCTTGTATGTGCCACCATCACTTCATCTGTTTGAAATTGAGTGATACCTGCCGGATTCCAATAGAGTGCCGAAGCATCGTTTGCAATCGCAACAAAAGCATCTCCCATCGCCGTTGCCCTGGCACCGACACCGATCTTCAGAAACTGCGCCGTGGCTGTTCCGGCGCGCTGGGCGCCGAGCACGGGCAGCAATTGTGCTTGCGTCATGTTCACAATGACAAGACTCAGGATAATCACCAATAAATAATTTAATTTCTTCATTTTTAGAACTTCATGCTTAGCCCAAAAAGTACATTGCGTCCTGCAAGATACCGCGATGGATCATAGGGAAATGCTTTTACCGGCGCCTGGAGCTGCGGATATAACGGGTCATTCCAGCTTAACGGCGTTGGATCGCCGTATTCGTACGCTTTACCGGTAACAGGATTGATGATCGCGGCATTTTTACTATCTAAAATATTCTTGATCTGAACAGAAAAAACCATTCCTAAACCCATCACATCGAAGTTCTTTTCGAAATTCACATCAATCCAGAACCAATATTCTCCAAGAGCGCCGAGAAGATTTGTCGGGTCTATTTCATAGTCAGGCCGATTATTCGTCGTAATCGTTCCAAGCATAATATACGGGTTATACCGTTTTCCCGATTCATAGAAGGCGCGGACATACAAAGAATAATCATCCAGGATCCCCTTGCCTAATCCAAAGAGCGGTTCATCCTTGACGACCGTAAATGTTGTTGCAAGAGTGAACTGAAGGGGACGATCCCATTGCATGTAATTTTCTTTGACTGTTTCAAAGTCAACGCCTTGCGCTACTAACACAGCCTGATCGGGTGTGGAGCTCTTTCCTGTGGTAATAGAATATGATCCGGACAAAGAACCGTTGAACCATTTTCCGATACGTTTTCGATATTCCGCCTCGATACCGCGTGAAGTGGCATAATCCTGATTGACATACGTTATATAATTTGTGCTGGAAAGCCGGGCAGATGTAATCTTTGCAGACTTTGTGGATGCATAATCAAAAATATCTTTGTAATACGCCGTAACGGATAAGACATCGTTGTTTGAAAACTGGGTTTGCAGTCCTAATTCATACGCAACGGTCGTTTCCGGATTAAGATCAGGATTGCCGAATTTTTGAAATGATGACTGTGCAGCGGACGGGCTTAACTTTGCATAAACGAATTGAGGCTTGGGTCGTTTTGAAAATTGTCCGTACGAGAAATACAGCATTTGATTGTCCGATATGGGATGCGAAATACCAATCCGCGGGCTTATTCTTCCTTTCCAACGATGACCAAAGAAGGAGTAAGTTTTATCCATATAGTCCTGCCGAATCTGATCCGGGATAGTGATAACTGCCGGATTGTTCACAGCATCATCCACATATTGTCCCGGAGCCCAATAATCGAAACGCAGACCGACATTGAGAATCATACCGCCATAGGTAATATTATCCTGAGCATACATTGCGCCAAAGGCAGGAAAGACTTTGTAAATATCATTGTTCAGTCCAAGCGTGCCTACCCATGGTTCATAGATATCAACATTCTGCATTTCCTGGAACGTGATATCAAATCCCGCTTTGAATTTGTTCTTCTCTGTGAAATTGTTCGTAAGGTCGAACTTTAAAGAATTTTCAATGACATAATGGTCGTGCCATGTGAACCCGTTGCCGACATCCCAGAGGCCGTCACCTGGAATAACGCCGACGGTATCGCGCGACGGCCAATTCGCAGGATAATAGACCAACGGGAACGTGACAATATCCTTCGGTTCCTGATACTGTGTGTAATTCAAACCATTGGCATCGGCTCGAAGGTGGGTAAAATAATGCGAATACTTTAATTCATAGAACATGGAATTCGACAAGGTCTGTGTAATGCTGACCATGTGCATCTGATTATCGTGTGTGTAGGTATTCGCACCGTCTAAAATATTTTGGAATTCATACTGGTAACCCGGGCTTGATTCGACATACTCAAGATTTGTCTGCAGCGACTGCGAATTTTGATTGATCGCGACAGAACGGCTGTATGAATACGAGACACGCAGCATGGGCGTAATTTTCCATGTCAGCTTTGCCAGCCAGAATAAATTATTTTCTTCCCGTGGTGTAAATCGAGTTCCATAGAAAATAGACGAATTTATTTGGTTTGCATGCTTTCCAAATGTTCCATCGGACAAGCCGCCGCTCATATCCGTAAAGAAGGTCACGGTACCGATATCGGGAACACCAAGAAGAGGTAAGAAGAACGTGGTGAACGGTTCCGGGCCGCTCAATGTCATCTCGCCGAGGTCTTGATTGAAGACATGCAACGAACCATCGGTTCTCCCAAGGTGATCGCGTTTATAGGAAAGACTTCCATGGTACGATTGCGATCCCTCTTTCAAAGATACATTCACAACACCGGAAGTTGCTTGCCCGTATTCCGCGTTATAGCCACCTGTGATAACCTGAATATCCTGTATCGCCTCGGTGCTGAGCTGCAAACCGAACCCCGTCCCTGCAAGCGGATCTTGAATTGATACGCCGTCCAGCAGGTAGGAATTTTCGCTTGCCCTACCGCCCCGAATATGTATCTCGTTGTCCGTTTGCACAACGCCCACTTGCTGGGAGACAACATCCCTTACATCGATGATGGCCGTTGCTTTTAAATCGTCAGTCGATATGGACCGTTTACTCGAAGTCTCTTCGAGATTGACAAGCGGTTTTTCTCCGACAATCACAACTTCCTGTCCAAGCGAAAGTACCGTCTCCTGCATATTCTGTTCGATAACGATTTCTTTATCCGCCTCTACCCGTATATCCGTACGCTGAAGCATCGTATAACCAACAATGCTGAATTCCAGCGTGTAGCTCCCCTGGCCCATTTTCGCAATTGTAAAGTTGCCGTCGAAGTCAGTGACCGCACCATAATAAGTCCCCTTCACCTTCACATTGACAGCGGGAAGACTTTCACCGGTTTTTGCATCCCTGACCTTTCCCTTGATCGTGCCTTTTCCTTCTTCGGCTGCAACCTGAGCAGAAAATACGATGCACATCAGAAGCAGAAATATTGATTTTATCCGCTTCATCTTACCGGACTCCAAACTCATCAGAAAATACTTTACGGAGAAATGCGGGAACATTGTTGGGAACACCAGCGCCTGGATTTCCTGCAAAACGGTGAAGAAGAATCGCCAGCATGATAATACTTGGCTGGTCTGCATCCTTCACACCCATAATAATCGGCAGAGTATCACGGGAAGCCCAGAGAGGCGACCTTCCCATATGGTAAATAACCTGGGCACTCACCTTAGGCAATAACCCGCGAGGATACGTATAAATGACAGGGTTAGCGTCCCGATATAATGTCGGATATGCAGGATCAACTGATACGAGACTGTCTTTCGCAAGGAGAATGGATTTAAAATAACTTGATTCAATATTATCTATCGGGGCAAAATCTCCAAATCCGCGTGCATCTGCCGGATACTGTGGAAATCCCGTTACAAAAAGAATTTTCCCGCCTGCGGCTTTGAACGCGGGGATGGATGATTGTGCAATATCCATCTGTGGATTACTATCGCAGTACCACAAAATATATTTGAATAATTTTAAACTTTCCGTAAACGTGGGATTAATAAGAGCAGGCACATACTTGCCTCTGGCCGTACTCGTATATCCAGCTTTAATATCCCAGACATCTTTTGCCTTGAGTCTGCCGTTCATCACCGTATCAAACATCTGGCTGTAAAACGATGCTGTCGCGTCGGCAATGCCGTAATCATCGATAATAAGGAAGTCGCCTTTTGGTTCTTTGACGTACCACGTTTTTGTGGTATCAATCGGCATCCGAATAGTTTTGCTATACGCACCTGCAACATCACGTGCTCTCATATAAAAAATATGAGTGCCTTCTGTAAGGCCGTCAATGTTATAAAGGGTTACTCGATTATTATCGCTCGTTAAATTTTTCCACCTGGAAGGATTGGTGGTATCATCGAGAACATACGTGTAGCTAACAATGGTTTCGTTCCCATCGATGTCGGATCCATTCCATTGAAACGTGGCAACCGGGTACGTCGTATCGGGAACATCGGACTGGAAAACAAAAGAAACGACCGGCGGTGAATTATGAATAGGATAGTTCAACGATGCAGGTTTCGGATCAACCAACCCTTGATCATCAACCGCTGCCACATAAAATTTGTATGTTGTATCGTTTGAACTGAGTTTTAACCCGATAACACTATCATTACTGGTTGTGAACGTCCAGTGGAGACTATCAAAAGAAATGTCAAATCCTTTTACAAAACCATCCGGATCAACGCCCCACCAGTGAAGATGCTGCTGGCTTGTTGTGCTTCGCAATGTACTGTCCGGCACAATCGTTAAGAAGGTTTTAGGCGGCTGATTCGGTAATGGCTGATTGGTAAAATGCTTTGAGCATCCAACCATCAATATTATTAAAAGAATGATAACAGCTGTATCAAGTTTCACTCAATTCCTCAAAAGAAAACGGAGAGGAGCACCATACTCCTCTCCGCATGATGAATTACTTCAGCAACAACATCTTCTTAACATTTCGATAATCGCCCGCCCGCAGTTCATAGAAATACACGCCTGTTGCAAGCCGGGACGCGTTATATTGGATTACATAAGAACCTGCTGTCTGATCAATGTTGACTAAAGATTCTATCTGTTGTCCTAGAACATTATAAATCTTTATTGTTACATTGCTCTTCGCTGGTATTGTGTAACGAATGGTTGTCGATGGATTAAACGGGTTTGGATAGTTTTGCTCCAGCGCGAATTTATTCGGAACACTATTGGGTTCCATGAAAACACCCGTTAAGATGGTGCCAAAGTCGTCATCCTTTCGCGGTTCGAGCTTGTAATTGCCGTTGGTGTAATCCAGCATACCACGTATATAGGAAAGTTTCGCTAACAATGGAATGAGATACGTCTTATTACCTTTCATACCGGCTAACGTTGGATGAGTAGTATTGTAGCTATTCGAAGTACCAGATATATATGCCGAATTCGTATCTGTATAATAATGGTTTACTCCATTATCGTTGATACGTACACCATATGCAGACATTGAGATCGATGTAGCATTTGAGACAAAGAATTCCCCATACGTATAGGTACTTGAGGGAACATCACCTGTGTTGTCAGCATTTCGATAAATAACATAGATAGTATCGAGTTCCTGCAGCATCGACATCCATGGTTGGAATCCTGAGTTTCCAATGACAGCCGTATTGGAGAGCGCGTAATCAAAATATGGCGAACTGCTCATGGAACGCTTATATGGAGCTGGAATAACACTACCGCCGCGTCTGAAGTACGGCATGGATGTTACCGCTAACTGAGTTCTATTTGTAGTTCCATAGACTGAACCGCGGACCGAAACGCTATCGCCACGTTTCAATGTATCGACGATAGATCCTACGGGAGACCAGATTTGAATACCATTCCATTTATTTGATGATGATCCTGTTCCCGCTTGCAGCCATAACAACGGTGTATTGGATCGCCCGCCTCGCGTTGCTATATCTTTGATATCGCTCGTGTCAGCAACAATAACACCGCTGACTGTCACTGTATCATACGCGAATCCCGATTGACCGTTTGCATATGGTGTAAAACAGACATCATAGAGAGATGGGCCGGCATCTCTTACAACATAGAAATATGGAAGTGCTGAATCTGGAAATGCACTATAAACATTACTTAACCAAGATTCAACAAAATAACTCACAAAACTACCTTCCACTTGAGCAGGAATCTGAGTATGGTACAATGAATCGCCGGATGTTGAGTCAACCCTTACTCTTTGCCAACCTGTACCGAATCTATTGGCCTGTGTTCCAACTCGATATCTGAAGAATGTGCTATCGGCTTTTTTAGTGTTTGCTAATAAAGTGGATGGATCATACGATTTATAGGTAACATTCACTATATCTGACGACTTCGGAGGTGTTGGTGAACGCTTGATGGTTGTAATTGCCGGACCGTATTTATCGACTACAATATCACCGGGGTAGGCTGAACCGGCAAGTTCTTTCGGTCCCGGGTACATTGGCATAATTGTATAGTCGCCGCATGTTCCGGTTCTTGATTGGGGCAGAATAACGCCGCGAATATATTTTAATACTGTTCCTACAGGCGGAGGAGTATACTTTGAATTTTTAAAAGCATGTCCGCGCTTCGTGAACCACCCTGAGCCGTCATACATCTTCATCTGGTTTCCGGCGGCATCTTGAAATGTAAAGCTACCATACGACGGATCAACAGCACTTACAGTTACATTTCGTACGACGACGTACATCCCTTCATATTTTTCAGCACGGGATGGCATGGGCTTCGTGCCAACTGCAAAACTATCGCACGTTACTTCAACCGGAGCCGGACGATTACCAGTATTCTGATAATATCCATTCACTTGTATAGGAACAACAGTTTGGAAAAATCCTGTTTTATACGCAAACATTTCCGTTAAACTGTTATTTTGTGTACCATACTCCGTTACGCGTCCGGTTATAGTTACCACCATTCCAGTATCAAGAGCATTAATACCGGTTCCTTGGGCATTTGCCGAAGAATCATCCGTTAGCACGTTTAGTCCAGCCCAAAGCTGGCCTGTCGTTGTATCCTGAATATATGTATTATATCGCTGAAGAGTATATGTAAGAATCGACGGTTTTACAATAACTACACCTGTTATTTGTACTGTATCCGCTTTTGTATCAGATCCATGCCAGTACGGTGACTTATCTAATCCCGTCGCACCACTTGCCGCACCCTGCAATGTGTCCAATTTTAGAAGCGAATCAATTGAGACCATTTGCAATTGTGGAATGGTTGCAACTTTCCCGATCTGCTGACCGAGAACATCCGTGAAGAAAGCACAAATACATACAGCGATGAATAAGAAAACGAGTAATCGCATTTTCATAATTACCTCCTAGAATGATAAGTTAATTGATAAAAATAATTTATTTAATTATTAAAAATTTTCCGCGTTGAATATTACCGTTATCTTTATCCTTCACGGTGAACAAGTACAATCCGGAAGCAACCGCCTGATCTTTTCTTGTTATCAGGTCCCAGGCATGTTCTCCGCCGGCCATTTGCTGCGATCCATCGGAATATTTTTGAAACCACCGGATGTCGCTTGCATTATATGTTGCCGCATCATGCTGCAAGACATCGATAACATCGCCGGCAAGCGTATAAATTCTAATTTCCGAATGTGCCGGCAAATTGAAGAAATAGAGTTTTCTATCTCGTTCCTGAGAGCCATCCCAATAGGCATGCGTATAATACGGATTGGGATACACACCGACAGGTACACTTCCATTTTGAACAGGCTGCGTTCCGATAATCACGCGATTGAGCGTCTGTATTTTACTGCTTTCGAGACTAATTAGTCCCGTTGCAACATCTCCGGAATCGTATGCAGTTACTGCAAAGCCATATTGCCAGCCGTTCAGCAGCTGGGGTACACTAAATTTATAATAATAGCGTGTCGTATCCGGTAAAAACTGTACAGGCTTCGGTAAACGAATATTATTGAAACCCGTATTATATCCTATATTATCGTCCGGCCGGTCAAAATCACCAAGGAGAACTAAGTTGGAAAGAAAATCCTGTGAAGCGGTCAAATCAATTCCGGCATTGGTACCATAGATCCGGTATCCTTCAAAGTCTTTAAGATTCGAAATAGGATCCTTCGAGTTTTCAGCACTTGCATCCCAATATATTTCCGCCAGTTTGCTTGATAAAACAATTTTCACACGCGGTGCATTGGGCGGAGACGGCAGGAAAAAACGCTTAGGCTGCGGTTGATGATTGGGTCCGAAGCTCGTCCAAATTTCATTTGTATCCTGAATACCGTTCCCGTTACGGTCTTCACCATTATACGTCCGCTGCGCCCAGGTGCATGTTTGATATAAATTATCGCGGTTATGGGGGAAGAAATTCATATCATCAGGATCCGGCAGAGGAGCGCTCCAGCTTTTCATCTTTGCTGCCATCAATGCGAAGACCACATTAAGAGAATCCCCTGAGGCAATATGCGAAAATGGTCCTGCTGTGAGCATCGTCATATTATTCAAAGGCTTGACCAGGCTGTTTTTAATTTGCGCCGGTAAGAGCCCAGTCGCCATCTTTGCATATTTTGCGTCATCCGTTGACGGGAAAAATAAAAGCGGATCCGTCGAATTATTAAATGTCCAGGATTGATAGCTCGTTTGGTTTTTAAAGGGGGATGAACCAAGAAACTTGATCGCCCCGTAACTATCTGCAAGCCCGGCATCGCCGTTATAATCATACGCGTACGCAAGATTGAGCGTATCGATATACCCCAGACCGCCTTTATTATAAAATGAGGCTCCAAAAGGAGGTGTCACATTCGTGTTCCTCACAACAAGGTCCGCGTACAGCCCGACAAAGACACTATCGATGGTGTTTGCACTGACATTCTTGATCCAATAATTGAGGATGACATAATTATCTGCAAATGAATAGTTGAAGGCGTAAGTCTCAAGATGAACGTTAATGCCGATCGGATTGTGTTCCGATATAGGCTCGTTATTCTGGTTCGGATTTGTCGTATTAGTGTCCGTGAAGTCCGCGATAAAATCTTGATGGCTCACCGCATCCGGGCTGTAATATCGATTATCCGGTAATGATGATTTTTCGACCACTCTTGAATCTATCCCCGTCGTGAATTCAAATCCCTTCATCACGCCGCTTTTAATAGAAGAAATATCCACAGCGCCTGTTGTGACCTGCAGACCGTTGATGGTTGAAGCACCTACCCACATTCCACCAACAAACATATGTTCAATACCGGAACCACGGGGATATTGGAACGATGGCTGCGTAGGCCAGGATCTAAAACCTGTGCCGATAACACCGATGTTCGTTATGGTAATAGCGATATTGCCAACGCTCGTGTATTTAGAGTTGTCCTCAATGGTCGTTTTACTTAAGTGCTGTGCTTCGGTTATAACAGGGGAAAGAAGAAAAGAGAAGATGAAAAAGAAGTGAAGACGCTTTCTACTATTCATGTGCTTATTCGAAAATATGACTGCAAAATCCTAACTCAATCTATGTGTTTTTGGTTCAGAGTCAATGTCCTTTCCCGACAAAATTGAAAATTAATAATTTGTTCATATCCCTGTTACGAATTCGTTTTGGGAGGAATTTTTAAAATTTGTCCGACAAGAATTTTGTTTCTGCGCAGGCCGTTTTGTTTCTTCAGATCCTGCACATCCACGCCGTACAGCTTGGCAATCGTGTAAATCGATTCGCCTTTTTTTACTTTGTGGGTCGGCGAGAAAATACCCGTGCTCGAAGTGGTTATTGAATTCTCGGAAGTGGTTTTCGCCGGCGATGCAATAATCTTGACATGTTCTTCCGGCTTGTCATAAATCTCCAGTGACTGCCCTGCGACAATCCGGGATGTACGGAGATTGTTCCACTGTTTCAAATCAGCGATGCTGACTTCATACGTCTTTGCAATTTTCTCTAATGTCTCGCCGGATGTAACCGTATGTTGAATCCATTCTGTCGATAAAGATTTCGTTCTCGTCGTTCCTTCTTCTGACTGCGCAGCTTCTGCAAGATCGCCCTTCATCAGAGATTGTTTCTCTGAAAATTCCATTTTGTCGACTTTTGTTAAAAGTTTTACCTTTGTATCCGGAACCCAGATGGCAAGAGCTTGACCTGCATGAATATACCTGCCGTATGCAATGTCATTCCAATTACGAATATCGCTGGCACGCACTCCATACCATTCCGCGATATGCCCGATAGTGTCGCCCCGTTTTACATGATAAACCAGTTTCCCTTTTCCCTTCGGCTGTTTTACCTCCTGTTTCGCATAGCGCAGCTTCTTTTTGCTTACATCGTCTTTTGCGGCATAAGATTTTAAAGCACCAAAATTCATCCCTCTCACATTAGGCGAATAATCAAATGGAACTTTGCTGTCTGCCACATCCCGCGGAATCGGAATTGCAAGCACCGTGCCGACACGCAAACGCCGGCTTGTATGGATATTGTTGACGTCGTTTAAAAATGATGCCGACAGCCCATATTTGCGGGCGATGGAACCGGCTGTTTCGCCGCGCTTGACGGTATGAATCGCCCAATCCTTTTTTTGTTCGGCAGGAATTTTAGAATAACTGACAAGAAATGTATTTTTTCTGCCGTAGGGAATTCGGAACCGATATCCGGTCACGCCTGGCGGTGTGCACCACCTCAGCAACTCCGGATTAAGTTCCTGCAGTGTGTCTACCGTGGTTAACGCGCATTTTGCCAGTATGCGCAAATCGATACAGTCATTAATTTCAACAACTTCGTATGCAAGTGAGTCTGCCTTTTGCACATTGATGAAACCATGCTTCTCCGGATTCAAGACAATTCTTGCAACGGCAACATATTGCGGAATATAGTTGCGGGTTTGGCGCGGTAAATTTTTTCTCATTTCCCAAAAATCTGTTGTACCGCTTCGCCGCATAGCGCGGTAAATTCTGCCTGCACCGGCGTTGTACGCACCGAGTACTAAATTCCAATCGCCTAATTCAGAATATAAATCCTTCAAATGCCTCGCTGCGGCACGTGTCGACTTTTCAAAGTCCTGCCTTTCATCAATCCACCAGTTCACGCGCAGCCCGTAAAGCGAACCTGTACCTTTCATAAACTGCCACAATCCAGCGGCGCGTGCCCATGACTTTGCATCGGGTCGCAATCCGCTCTCCGGCATCGAAAGTATAGTCAATTCTTCCGGAGTGCCTTCCTCCTTGAAAACACGCTTCATTATCGGGAAATATTTGCCTGAAAGATAAAGCCAGCGCTCCATATAATGCCTGCCTCTGCCCATAAAAAACGCAGTGGCACGCTCAACATACTCGTTGAGCGGCAACGGAACCGTTGTTCCTTTTAGATCAATTTGAGGAATTTTCAGTCCTGCCGTATCACCTTGTTCGACAACTTGATTTAATTTTTCTCGCAGTGCATAGACAGAAACATTCGGACCCAGGCTGTCGATTTGCGCTATGTATTTTTTATAATCTTCTATAAGACTCTTGCTCAAATCCACATATTCTTTAGAACTGTCAATGCTGGAATAATCACTTAATTCATTAAGAATCTGAATTGCGGCTTCAAATTCAATCCCGCAGCTGACGGAATCACCTGATTGTTGTGAAGCAAGTGCAAGTAGATAATGCTGACGGGCTTGTTCCAGCCGCTGAAGGATAAGTTCCATATCCTCGGGGGATGCATTGCCATTGGTAGAAACCGAATCCGCTGCCATGTTCACCGAATCAGCGGTGTTCGATTTCTGCTTGCTTATGCGCTGCTTGTTTCCATTTTGTGATTCAAACGAAGAGAGCTTGATGTCTTTACCGGATGGTAGGGTTGTTTGAACAGCCGAAGTATCTGTGTTGGTATGAGTTGCTTTTTCTGAAGAACAGCTGAGAATGAGCAATGATAATAGTGCAATAACAAACCGCTGCATCTGCCTCGAGACAATTTTTTGTGAATTGAACTCTTTATTTAAAATACGACATATATACCGCTTAATCAAGCAATGGAAAGAAAGGAGAAATGGGTTTCGCGGGAGTTATATTCTATTCACTCACACTGAAACTGTTTCGGGTGATTGAATATCCTGAATGAGTGAAAAGACCAGCATTTCC
>Ga0182021_10006918_pt1 | contig 13439 bp, 9 predicted proteins | sample 612E3MmetaG_FD_120493 | JGI IMG/M metagenome (GOLD analysis project Ga0182021, IMG submission 120493) | Permafrost microbial communities from Stordalen Mire, Sweden - 612E3M metaG (Illumina Assembly) | ecosystem: Environmental > Terrestrial > Soil > Wetlands > Permafrost | place: Sweden...
CGAACCCGACCGCGGCGGCGCGTTGCTGGACCTTGCGGGCCAGCAGCAGCGCCGGCAGCGTAGCGGCCACGTTGTGGAACACGCCCTCGCGGCCCTCGCCCTCGCGCTTGACGCGTTCCCACATGCCGCGCACCTCGCCGGCGGTCTCGGCCACCTCGTCGCCGAAGATGTGGGCGTGGCGACGGATGAGCTTGGCTTCGATCTCGGCCGCGACGCTGCCCAGGTCGCCGGCCTGCTCTTCTTCGAGCAGGCGGCTGAGAAAGTAGACCTGAAAGAGCACGTCGCCCAGCTCGTCGTGTTCGTCGTCGAGGCGCTCCCGCATGACGGCCTCGGTGAGCTCGTAGACCTCTTCGATCGCATACGAGACGATGTCCATGGCCCGCTGCTCGCGATCCCATGGGCACCGCTCGCGCAGGATGGCCGTGATGTGGCGCAGCGAGATGAGCTCCTGGCCGACGAGGGAGTCGTCGAAGGCCGGCCCCTCGGGGACGGTGGTGAGCGGCAGGGCCTGAGCGCCGGCCCGCGCCCGCAGGGCCCGGGCCAGCGCCGGCCCGCGTCCTCCCGCGATGCACACCGTGACCATCTCGCTGGCGCCCCGGTCGCACACCGCCGGCACGTCGTCGACCTCGATCTCGCCGGCGAGCGGCGAGCCGTGGGCCGCGACGATGAGGTCGGTGAGCTCGGCGGGCAGATCGCGGGGCGCAAGGACGGCGCCGTCGCCGAGCGCCCGCAGCGACACTGCGGGCGCCAGGTCGGCGACGGCGCCGATGTACAGCAACCGGAGGCTCATGCCTGTGGCGGGGTCAGCACGGCGCGCCGCGCCGCCCTTACTTGGTCGACGAGGCCGACGGCGAGGCGCTCGGCGAGGCGCTCGGAGCGGCGGTCAGCAGATCGGGGTTGAAGCCCGCCGCATACTTGACCTTGTCGGACTTGGTGGCCGCGCTCAGCCAGCTCTGCCAGACCTTCTGCTGCATCTGGCTGGTCAGCGTGCTCTTGATGCTGGCCTTGGCGCTGGCGTAGGTGGACTTCTTGGCGGGAGTGATGGCCGTGACCTCGATCACGTGCCAGCCGTACTGCGACTTGACCGGCACCGAGATGGTGTTGATCGGCAGCGCAAAGGCGGCGTTTTCGAACGGCTTGACCATCTGGCCGCGCTTGATGGGACCGAGACTGCCGCCAGTGTTCTTGGTGCCCGTGTCGATCGAGTACTGCTTGGCCACCTTGGCCCAGTTGGCCGTGGTGTCGTTGGCGGCCAGCAGGGCGCGCACCTTGAGCGCTTCGGCTTTGGTCTTGACCAGGATGTGACGCACGGTGCGCGTGGCCGCCTGGTCGAAGGTCGCCTTGTTGGCTTTGTAATAGGCCTGCATCTGCGCCGCGGTCGGCGTGGACGTGCCGATGACCTTCTGGTACAGCTTCTGGCCGAGCAGCGAGTTCTTGACGTAGGTCTTGAGCTGGTCCTGGTTCATGCCGGCCTTCTTGGCGGCGGCATACATCTTTGCCGTGCCGCCGTACTGGGCGGCGATCTGGGCAAGCTGGGTTTGAACGTCGGCGTCTGTGACGGAGATCTTCTGCTTGTCGGCCCCGTTCAGCACTACCTGCTGCTCGACCAGGTAGTTGACGATCTCGGCGGCGTAGCGATTGTAGGCGGTAGTCCCGGCGCTCGGAAACGCGCCCTGACCGTTCTGGCCGGCGCTCGCCTTGGCCTGAGCGATGTACTGGTCGAACTGCGCCTGGGTGATCGGCACGCCGCCGACGGTGGCGATGGCGCCCTGCGGGACCTTGTTGCCGCCGCAACCGGCGGCGACCAGGAGCGCGAGGCCCAGGACGAGCGCGAACGCGACCAGGGCGAGTTTCTTCATGAACGGCCTCTTTCGGGAGCTTGCGGGTCAGGCGTCGTGAACCTGCAGTATAACATCGAGTATTGAGCCTACCCAGTTCAGGACGTGTGAAGACTCGTTACGTTTATGGGCGATTAGTAGGTGTTTCTGCTTGAAGTAGGCGTACTCGTCGCCGGCGGCGCGCAGCGCGGCGGCCCAGTCGTCGTCGAGCTGCAGGCCCTCGAGCTGCAAACGGCCGCCCCGGTAGACGACGGCTGCGGCGCGCAGCGCCGCCGCCTTCAGACGTATCGACTGCAGGACCAGCAGGTTGTCGACCGGCTCGGGCGGCGCCCCGAACCGGTCGGTGAGCTCGGCTCGCACCTCGTCCAGAGCTCGCGGGTCGCCGGCCTGGGCGATGCGCCGGTGAGCGTCGATCTTGCTCGCTTCGTAGGCGATGTAGTCGGGCGGCACGTAGGCCGTCACCGGGATCTCGAGGCGCACCGGCGCCATGGCCGCCGCGGGCTCGCCGCGCTGCTCGGCGACGGCCTCCTCGAGGAGCTGGGCGTACATCTCGAAACCGATGGCCGCCACCTGGCCGGACTGCTCGTCGCCGAGCAGGTTGCCGGCGCCGCGGATCTCCAGGTCGCGCATGGCGATCTTGAAGCCCGAGCCCAGCTCGGTGTAGTCGGACAGCGTGCGCAGCCGGGCGGCGGCGTCCTGGGTCAGGTACTCCTCGCTCGGGTAGAGCAGATAGGCGTAGGCATACTGGTCGCTGCGCCCTATGCGGCCCCTGATCTGGTAGAGCTGGGCAAGGCCGAGCATGTCGGCGCGCTCGATGATCAGCGTGTTGGCCGTGGGGATGTCGATGCCGCTCTCGATGATCGAGGTCGAGACCAGCACGTCGGCCTCGCCGGCGAGGAACTGCAGCATCACCTTCTCGAGCTCGCGTTCGGGCATCTGACCGTGGCCGACGGCGATACGGGCGCCGGGCACGAGGTCGCGCACCTGCTCGGCCGCCTGAGCGATGGTCTCGACCCGGTTGTGCAGGTAGAACACCTGGCCGTTGCGGGCGATCTCCTTTTCGATGGCGATGCGCACGAGGTCGTCGCGGTACTCGCCGATGTAGGTTCGCACCTCGTGCCGGCCGCGCGGCGGCGTCTCGATCACCGAGATGTCGCGAATGCCGGTCAGACTCATCTGCAGTGTGCGCGGTATGGGCGTCGCCGAAAGGCTGACGACGTCGACCTGCAGCTTGAGCTGGCGCAGCAGCTCCTTCTGACGCACGCCGAAGCGCTGCTCCTCGTCGACGACGACCAGGCCCAGGTCGCGCGGCGCGACGTCGCGAGACAGCAGCCGGTGGGTGCCGATCAGCACGTCGACCTTGCCCTCCCGGAACTCCTTGAGAATGCGACGCTGCTCGGCGGCGCTGCGAAAGCGTGAGACCATCTGCACGCTGACGGGCAGCTCCTTGAAGCGCTCGCTGAAGGTGAGGTAGTGCTGTTCGGCGAGGATCGTCGTGGGCACCAGCATGAGCGTCTGCTTGCCGCCTTCGGCGGCCTTCAGGGCCGCCCGCAGGGCCACCTCGGTCTTGCCGTAGCCGACGTCGCCGCAGATCAGCCGGTCCATCGGGTGGGCGGCTTCCATGTCGTTCTTGACGTCGTCGATGGCCTCGGCCTGGTCGTCGGTCTCCTCGAACTCGAAGTTTTCTTCGAGCCGCCGCGTGAGCTCGCCGTCGGGGGCAAAGCCGTGGCCGGGCACGGCCTGGCGGGCGGCGTAGAGGACCAGCAGCTCGCCGGCCATTTCGGCGACCGCCTTGCGGGCCCGCGTCTTGACGGCCTGCCAGGCGGCGCCGCCCAGCCGGTTGAGCGGCGGAGCGGCGCCGCTGGCGCCGATGTAGCGGGTGACCTTGCCGATCTGGTCGTGGGGCACGAACAGCTTGTCTTCGTCTTTGAAGCGCAGGAACAGGTAGTCGCGGGTGACCCCGGCCACCGTGCGCGTCTCGATGCCGGCAAAGAGGGCGATGCCGTGGTCTTCGTGCACGACGTAGTCGTTGAGGCGCAGGTCGAAAAACGAGGCGAGGCGGGCGCCGCCGCCGAAGCGCGGCCCCGCCGGGGCCGCGCGCAGCAGGCTGCGCTCGCCGATCACGGCCAACTTGAGCTCGGCCGAGATGAAGCCCTCGCGCAGCGGCGCCGCCACGAAGTACACGCCGGGGGCGAGGGCGCCGGGAGCCTTTTTGGAGGCCTTTTCGGGAGCCCGCGGGGCCGCCGGGTCGGCGGCCCCCGGCTCGCCGTCGGCGATCGCTGCCGTGCCGTGCTCGCGCAGCGTCGCGGCGTCGAGCTGCGTGACGGTCAGACTCTTCATGCGATAGCCGGCGCGGCTGGCCTCGCCGGGGTGGCGGAACACCACGAAGACGCGGTAACCGTCGTCGGCCAGGCGACGCAGGTCGCGCTCGGCGGCGGTGATGTCGCGCCCGGCCGCCTGCGGCCGGGCGGCGTGGAACTGCCACTTCTGCTCGCGCTGCACGACGTCGAGCGACACGGCGTCGCTCAGCAGCCGGCGCACCTCGAGCAGCGGCAGATAGAAAGTCGCACGGGCGTCGCCGGGCAGGGCGGTCGAAAGCTCGGAGTCAAATGCGGCCAGCTCGCGGACGACGTCGTCGGGGCCGACGGCGGCGACGCGCAGGGCGCGTTGCTCGCAGAGCGTGGCGAGGTCGACGAAGCGGCCCGACAGGCGCCCCAGAGCGCGCGTCTCGGCGCGGCGGAAGGAGTCGTCGGCGGTCTCGTCGCGGCCGGCGAGCTCCCACGAGGCGAGCTCCTGGGAGACGGCCGCCTGGACCTCGTCGCCGGTCGGGTCGACCTCGCTGGCCGTCGTGACCAGGCAGCGCTGGACCTCGGCGACGGCGCGCTGCGAGAACACCGAGAAGCGGCGCAGCGACTCGACCGTGTCGCCCCAGAACTCGGCGCGCACCGGGTCGCCGGTCGACGGGTACACGTCGATGATGCCGCCGCGCACCGCGAACTCGCCGCGCTCGCGGACCTGCTCGGCACGCTCGTAGCCCAGGCTGGCGAGGGCAGCGAGAACCTCGTCGAAGGGGCTCTCGGCCCCCTGGACCAGCGCCAGAGAGGGCGGCTGCAGGGCGAGCGGGATGAAGCGCTCGAGCAGGGCGACGGCGTCGGCCACGACCACGCCGCCGCCCTGCTCGAGCGCGGCCAGCGCCCGTTGGCGCTGACCGAGCACATGCGCCGCCGGCGCCACGTCGGCGCCGTAGAGCACGCCGCGGGCCGGCAGCGTCTCGACGTCGCGTTCCAGGTACACCGCGAGCTCGGCGGCCAGACGCGCCGCCTGCTCGGCCTCGGGCACCACGACCAGCCAGCCCGGCGCGCCGCCGGCGCGGATCAGCCCGGCCAGCACGTAAGGCGCGTAGAAGCTCGGGGCGTACAGCGACGAGCCCCGGCGCAGGGTGCCGGTGGCCTTGGCGAAGCGCTCGTCGCTTGTCAGATAGTCGAGAAACATTGGTCGCACACGCCGAAAACCCCGGAACCGCTGGCGCCGGGGTTACTCGTTTGCGAGGAGGATTGTACCCGACACCGGGTTTACCCCACGTTGACCTGATTCATAGCCGCCGCGATGCCCTCGGCGACCCACAGCTCGACCGCGTCGGCCGCGCGCCCCACGAGGTCGTCGACCGCGGTGCGCGGCTCGCTGAAGCGGCCAAGCACGTAGTCGGCCACGATGTCGGGGTCGGTGCTGGCCGGGCGGCCCACGCCCATGCGCACGTGGTCGAAGTCGCGGCCGACCAGCTCGAAGATGCTGCGGATGCCGTTGTGGCCGCCGTGGCCGCCGCCCTGAGTGAGCCGCAGCCGGCCGAACGGCAGATCGATGTGGTCGTGCACCACGAGCAGGTCGCCCTGGGCCAGGCGCAGGTCGCGTAACGCCGCGGCCACGCAGCGGCCCGATTCGTTCATGTACGTCGTCGGGATGAGCAGACCGACGCCGCGGCCGGCGATCGCGCCGGCCGCGTAACGTCCGCTGTAGGCCCGTTTGGCGCGCGCATATGCGTGGCGACGCGCGAGGGCGTCGACGACGAGAAAGCCGGCGTTGTGGCGCGACGACGCATACTCGGCCCCGGGGTTGCCGAGACCGACGACGAGCAGCTCGACCGGCTGCCCGGGCGGCGTATCGCGACGCGACCGGCCGGCCGTGGGCGTCTACTCCTCGGACTCGGCCTCGCGCTCGCCCACGATCTCGGGCTCGGTCGGCTCCGCCCCCTCGCCCTCTTCGACGGCCTCGGCCTCGGCCAGGCGCGCGGCGAGCACGGAGCAGACGACCTCTTCGGGGTCGTCGAGGATCGTGACGTTGGCGGGCACGTCGAGGTCGGCGACGCGGAACACGTCGCCGATGTCGAGCGCCTCGACGTTGAGCGTGAAGTGCTCGGGCATGTCGGTCGGCAGGGCGCTCACCGTCACCTCACGGGTCACGACGTCGAGCAGACCGTCGTTTAAGCTGACGCCGACGGGCGTGCCCTCGATTCTGACGGTCACGTTCGACTCGATGGGCTCGGTGAGCTTGATCTCCTGAAAGTCGACGTGAGTCACGATGTGCTTGACCTTGTTGAGCTCATAGTCTTTGACGATCGCCACGTGCGGCTGCGCCTGGCCTTCGATCGTGACGTCGAGCACGGCATGCAGGCCGGCGCCGGTGCCGACGGCGGCGCGCAGGGCGTGCTCGTCGACGGCGATGCTCACGGCCGGCCGGCCCGAGCCGTACAGGACGGCCGGAATGAGGCCGCGGCGACGCAGGCGGCGGGCTTCGCGGCTGCCGGCGACGTCGCGCGGATGTACGACGAGTTTGACTCGATCCATGGGTGTCGTCTCCTGCTAGAAGAGGGCGTTCTCGCCGGCAAACAGTTCGCTGACCGATTCGCCTTCGAACACGCGCTTGATGGTGTCGGCGAGGATACCCGCCACGGACAGGACCTTGATCTTGGTGTCGGTCACGTTGAGCACGACCGGCAGGGTGTCGGTGACCACGATCTCCTTGACGGGCGACGCGGCGATGCGTTCGCGCGCCGGCCCCGAGAAGATGCCGTGGGTCGCGGTGACGTAGACCTCGCGAGCGCCGTGCTCGTAGAGCGTGTCGATCGCGTTCACGACGGAGCCCGCCGTGTCGATCATGTCGTCGACGACGATCGCGATCTTGCCGTCGACGTCGCCGATGAAGTGCATGGTCTCGGCCACGTTGTGCGCCGGACGCATCTTGGTGAGCACCGCCAGGTCGGCGTCGAGGCGGTTGGCGAAGCGCTTGGCGAGCTTGACGCCGCCGGCGTCGGCCGAGACCGCGACGAGCTCGGCGTCGCCGAGACCGCGGTAGCGAAAGTAGTCGGCCAGAATGGGCACGGCCGTCATGTGGTCGACGGGGATCTCGAAGAAGCCCTGCAACTGACCTTGGTGTAAGTCCATCGACAGGACACGGTCGGCGCCGGCCGCTTCGAGCAGGGTGGCCATGAGGCGGGCGGCGATGGGCTCGCGGGCGGCGCTCTTTTTGTCTTGGCGCGCGTAGGGGAAGTACGGCAGCACGGCCGTGACGCGGTGGGCCGAGGCCAGCTTGGCCGCCTGGATCATGATGAGCAGCTCGACGACGTGCTCGTTTAACTTGCCGTGCGGCGACTGCACGAGAAAGACGTCGGCGTCGCGGATGCTCTCTTCGTAGCGGGCGTAGATCTCGCCGTTGGCGAACGTCTTGAGCAGGATGGGGCCGAGGGCGATGCCCAGGTGCTCGGCGATCGCGTCGCCGAGCTGCGGGTTGCTGCGCCCCGCGAACACCATCAGCCGGCGCTGCGTCGAACCCAAGACATGACACACCTTGTCGGTCACCACGATCCCTTCGCCCCGATCGTCCTCGCGGCTCCCGATTGTACCATTGCTCGCGGCATCATCGCCGTGCCGGCTGCCATTCAGGCTCGGTCGCGGCGCCGGCCACGACGCCTGTCGGTGTAGCCCTCTATGTTGTCCTGGCGGGCGCGGGCCACGCCCAGCGCACCGGCGGGAACGTCTTTGGTGATGATCGAGCCGGCGCCGATGTAGGCGCCGTCGCCGACCGTCACCGGCGCCACGAACACCGTGTCGCTGCCTACCTTGACGTCGCTGCCGATCACCGTTTGATGCTTGTGCTCGCCGTCGTAGTTGGCGGTGATCGTGCCGGCGCCGATGTTGCTGTTCTCGCCGATCGTGGTGTCGCCCACGTAGCTCAGGTGCGGCACCTTGCTGCCCCTGCCCACGCGGCTTGCCTTGATCTCGACGAAGCTGCCCGCCTTGGCGCCCGCCGCGAGCTCCGTGCGGGCCCGCACGTGGGTGAAGGGACCAACGTTGCAGTCCGGCCCCACGTGACAGCCGACCAGATGCGACGAGACGATCGCGGCGCCGTCGTCGACCGTGACATCGGCCAAAAAGCAGCCGGGACCGATCGTGCAGCGCTCGCCAACACTGGTCGCACCGGTCAGCATGGTCTGCGGCCGGATCAGGCTGTCGCGACCGACGGTGACGCCCCAGTCGACATAGGTAGACGACGGGTCGTCGATCGAGACACCGGCGAGCATGAGCTGCTCGAGCAGCCGACGGCGCATGATCGCGGTGACCTGAGCCAGCTCGACGCGCGAGTTGACCCCCATGCTGGCCTCGACGTCGGCCGTAAGAAAGGCGTCCACCCGGTCGCCGGCCTCGAGAAAGCGATGTACGAGGTCGGTCAGGTAGTACTCACCCTGAACGTTGTCGGCCGTGAGGGTCGGCAGAAAGCGGCGCAGCTCGGCCGCGTCGAAGACGTAGAAGCCGACGTTGATCTCGGCGACGGCGAGCTGCCCGGGCGAGGCATCGCGCGCCTCGACAATGCGCGCCACATCGCCGCTCGAGTCGCGGATCACGCGCCCGTAGTGCCCGGGATCGGCCAACACGACGGTAGTGATGGTCGCCCGCGCGGCACCGTCGACGTGGCGACCCAGCAGGCCGGCCAGCAGCGCGGCGCCGACCAGCGGCACGTCGCCGTTCAAGACCATGACGTCGCCGTCGAATCCGGCAAGCGGCGCCATGCCGGCGCGCACGGCGTCGCCGCTGCCCAGCCGCTCGGCCTGGACGGCGCGCTCGGCGCCGGGCGGCAGCAGGGCTTCGACGCCCTGGTGGTCGGGACCGGTGACGACGACCAGACGGGCGGGCGCCAGAGCGGTGGCCGCGTCGAGCACGTAGGAAAGCAGCGGCCGCCCGCAGACGGGGTGCATCACCTTGGGTACGTCGGACTTCATGCGCGTGCCCAGCCCGGCGGCCAGGACGATCACGGCCAGCGGCCGGCTCGCGCGCGAAGAGGAGATCGGCTGATCGACAGACATGGCGTTCATTCCCATCGTGACCGGATGACCGTCGTCGGGGTACGCGGCGCCCGAACGCGATTCTGGCTGGGGCGGGAGGACTCGAACCTCCGATCACGGGACCAAAACCCGTTGCCTTGCCACTTGGCCACGCCCCAACGGTGCGCCGCGCAGAGGGCTGCCCCAGGCGAGTGTATCACCTTGGGCCGCGCGGGCCGCGCGGAGCGGAGCGGTCGGGCGCGAGCGCGCCGTGAGCACCGGAGCGCCCCGGCGCGGCCGCGGCGCGGGGCTGCAGGTCGGTCACATAGACGGCACGCGTGGGGGCGAGTGCGGCGAGCGCGCGTTGCGCGCTCGCCGCACTCACGAACAGCCCAAAGACGCTCGAGCCGCTGCCGCTCATGGCGGCCGCGAAGGCACCCGCCCGGCGCAGGCACCGCTCCAGCTCACCGATCACGGGGTGGCGCGCCACGACCGCTGCCTCGAGGTCGTTCTCCACGACCGCCGCCAGATCGCGCGGCCGGCGCGCCGCGCCCAGGCGGGCGATGCAGGTCTGGCTGCGCTCGACGAACGCCTTGCGCTCGCCGGGGGCCGCGCGCGCCGGGCCGGGGCGCTCGTCGAACCAGCGGTAGACGTCGGCAGTCGCCAGAGCCAGCGCGGGCAGGGCGATGACCACGTGCAGGGGTTCGGGCAGCTCGATCTCCTTCAGAACCGTGCCGCGCCCCATGGCGAGCTGCGGACCGGGCCACAAAAAGAAGGGCACGTCGGAACCGACCGCACCGGCGACCTCGTAACGCAGGCGCGCGGGCAGATCGAGAGCGAAGAGCCGCTCGACGGCGGTCAGGGCGGCGGCGGCGTCGGAGCTGCCGCCGCCCAGGCCGGCCGCCGCCGGCACGCGCTTGGCGATGCTCAGGCTCACGTCGAAGGTGCGTTCGAGGCGCCGTTCGAGCTCGCGCACAGCCCGGGCCGCGAGGTTGTCCTCGCCCGGCGCCACCGCGCACTCGACGGCGAGGCCGGCGCCGGGCGGCGCCGGCCTCGCCGTCACAAGGTCGGCGAGCGTCACCGGCAGCATCGGCGAGACGATCTCGTGAAACCCGTCCGGGCGCCGCGGACCGACCAGCAGACCGAGGTTGATCTTGGCCGGTGCGGCGACCTCGACAACTGTGCCCGCGGGCGGCGTGCGGCCGGCCTGAGCCGCACGCGCGGCGCCGGGCGTGTCGCCGGGGCCGGGCTGTGCGCCGGGCGCCTCGCCGGCGCCGGCCCGTCCGCCGGGCGTGTCGCCGGCGTTCACGCCGGCGGCAGCCACCCGAGCTCCCGGGCGAGGGCGACGAAGACCGGCGGCGCAAGCTCTTCGGGCCGGGACGTGTCGGGCAGGCTCAGTGCCGCAAGCGCGCGGCGCACGTCGTCGCGGCCGAGCGCGGACGCTCCCGGCGGTGCCGCGGCCGGTGCCGCCGCGCCCGACAGCGAGTTCACGATCTGCTTGCGCCGCTGGCCGAACGCCGTGCGCACCAGCGTATCGAGCACGGCGGCCTCGCCGGCCGGTAGCTGGCGGCCGCGATTGAAGGCGACGAAGGCCGAATCGACGCGCGGCGGCGGCGCAAAGACCGTGCGCGGCACGAACCGCTGCGCCTCGAGCTCGCACGAGAGCTGCACCATCACCGACACGGCCGAGTAGGCCTTGGTGCGCGGCTTGGCGAAGAGCCTGTCGGCGAGCTCGCGCTGCAGCATCACGGCCCAGCGCCGCACGCTGGGCAGTCCGGCGATGGTGCGCATCAGCAGGGGCACGGCGATGTTGTAGGCGAGATTGGCCACCAGGGTGGTCGGCGGCGGATCCAGGTCGGCGAGCCGGTAGCGCAGGCCGTCGGCCAGGTAGATGCGCAGATCGTCGCGACCGGCCGCCAGACTGTCGAGACCGGCGGCGAAGCGCGTGTCGATCTCGAAGGCGTGCACGAAGCGCGCCTGCTCGACGAGGCGCGCCGTCAGCAGGCCGTCGCCCGCCCCGACCTCGAGCACGACGTCGTCGGGCAGCACCCGGGCCATGGCGACGATGGCCTCGAGCGTGCCTTTGTCGACGAGATGATGCTGGCCGTAGCGCCGTCTGGCGGGAGGGCGAGCGTGCGCCGCGCTCACGAGGCTCGGGCGACGGCCGGGTCGTCGATGCCGAACGCGCGACGCGCGTTGGCGCTGGTGACGGCGGCCACCTCATCGTCGCTCCAGCCCCGCAACCGCGCCAGAAACCGGGCCGTCAGGGCGACGTAGGCCGGACGGTTGGACTGTCCGCGGCGCGGCATGGGCGCAAGGAACGGCGCGTCGGTCTCGACCAGCAGCAGGTCTTCGCGCACCGCCGCGGCCGCCTTGCGCAGGCCGTCTGAGCTCTTGTAGGTCAGGTTGCCGGCAAACGAGACGAAGTAGCCGCGCTCGTTGGCCAGCTCGACGTATTCGGGCGTCGAAAAGCAGTGCAGGATGGTGCGCAGGCCGTCGCCGTGCTCGGTGAGCAGGGCGAAGGTCTCGCCACCCGCCTCGCGGCTGTGCACGCAGACCGGCTTGCCGGCCGCGCGCGCCAGCTCGAGCTGCTCGACAAACACCGCCCGCTGGACGTCGCGCGGGGCGAGGTCGCGGTAAAAGTCCAGGCCACATTCGCCGACGGCCACGACGCGCGGCTGGCCGAGCAGCCGCTCAAGGCCGGTGCGCGCGACTTTGCCGAAAGTCACGGCGTCGTGCGGATGCACCCCGGCCGTGGCATAGACGTGGTCGTTGCGGGCGGCCAGAGCGGCGGCGATACGCGACGACGGCAGGTCGATGCCGACCGTGACGACCGCGTCGACTCCCGCCGCGCGCGCCTCGGCCAGGGCCTCGTCGGGCGTGCCCTTGAGCATGTCGAGGTGGCAGTGAGTGTCGATCAGTCCCATGCCGGCCCCTTCCGTTTGCGTCCGCGGCGCCCGGCTCAAAAAAGGCGACCCTACGCCTTGGCTTCGATGCGCGGAAACAGCGACGGCGCCGCCACGACGTCGGCCGCCGCGAGGCCGTCCCAGCGCGCTTGCTCGAACAGCAGGTCGGCGAGCTCGTGCGGCTGACCGAGGCGGCGCAGGATCTCGATCGCCGTCCCGGGTATCACCGGATAGAGCGTCAGGGCCACGAGGCGCAGGCCGGCGGCGAGGTCGTACAGGACGGCGTCGAGACGGCCGGCCCGCGACTCGTCTTTGGCGAGCTTCCAGGGCGCCTCTTCTTCGACGTAACGGTTCAGCCGGCGCACGAACTCCCACGCCGTCTCCAGCGCGGCCGTGATCTCGACGGCGGTGAGCCGCTCGGCGGCGGCCGCGACCATGGCCTGGCCTTCGACGGCGAGGGTCGCGGCGACGGGCTCCCCGATGCCGGGCTCCCCGATGCCGGAGCCGGCGGCGACGGGCTCCCCGCTCGCCGCCCCGCCGGGCGCCGCGGCGGCGAGCGGAATGCGGCCGCCGCGATACTTGCCGACCATCGACACGACGCGGCTGACGAGGTTGCCGAGCTCGTTGGCCAGCTCGTTGTTGTAGCGCTGCTCGAAGCCCTCGAGCGAGATCACGCCGTCCTGGCCGAACGTCACCTCGCGGAACAGGTAGAAGCGCAGCGCATCGACGCCGCGCTCCTCGATGACCGCGAACGGGTCGAGCACGTTGCCGCGCGTCTTGCTCATCTTCTCGCCGCCCATGAGCAGGTAGCCGTGGATGAACTCGGCGCGCGGCGGCTCGTAGCCGGCGCTCCACAGCAGCGCCGGCCAGATCACCGCGTGGAACTTGAGGATGTCCTTGGCCAGCAGGTGGATGTCGGCCGGCCAGTAGCGCCCCTCGAGGTCGTCGCCGGGCCGGGCGTAGGTCAGGGCCGAGATGTAGTTGATCAGCGCGTCGACCCAGACGTAGATCACCTGCTCGGCATCCCACGGCACGGGGATGCCCCAGGTGATCGACTTGCGGCTGATGGAGATGTCGTCGAGGCCGCCCTCGATGAACGACAGGGCCTCGTTGTAACGCGACCTGGGCCGCACCCAGTCGGGGTGCTCGAGGTAGAACCGGCGCAGCCGATCCTGGTAGCGCGACAGCAGAAAGTAGTAGTTCTCTTCTTCGAGCCACACCGGCTCGGTGCCGTGCACAGGGCAGTTGCCGTCGACGAGGTCGCGCTCGTAGTAGAAGCCCTCGCAGGCCGTACAGTAGAGGCCGCCGTAGGTGCGCTTCTCGATGTCGCCGGCGGCCCGCAGCTTCTCGACGAAGCCCTGCACGAAGGCCTCGTGCTGGGTA
>Ga0182021_10006919_pt1 | contig 13438 bp, 10 predicted proteins | sample 612E3MmetaG_FD_120493 | JGI IMG/M metagenome (GOLD analysis project Ga0182021, IMG submission 120493) | Permafrost microbial communities from Stordalen Mire, Sweden - 612E3M metaG (Illumina Assembly) | ecosystem: Environmental > Terrestrial > Soil > Wetlands > Permafrost | place: Sweden...
AAGAACACGCAACTTCGGCGCACAGGCCCGGTCGAACCAATAGACCAGCCAGATGCGTTCAAACCCTTCCAGGTCGGCCAGCCCTTCTGCGTAGGGCGGATACACCTCCACTGACCCCTCCACTCCCTTCGCACTGTACGGCTGGATCGGCGTGCCCTCCTGTTGAAGAAATGGGCTGTGAATGATGCCAATGGGAGTAGCCGTCAGCTTATCGATGCTCATGGGGTTGTGCCTGGGCGAGAGCGGCCGGTTGCACGCTGTGTGATTGAACGAGCAAGGCGGTCCACCCGCAGAACCCCGCCGTGATGAGAACAAGGCCGACCACCGCACAGGCGACCCGCACAGCGGCTTGTTGCTGTATTTTTGGACGGCGGCAAAGACTGCGCGAATGACTGCCACCGCCTGAGCTGCGCAACGCACCCGTAGAACTGCACCCAAGAGCCGCGCCCGCGCCGCAGTTGGAGCCCGCGCCGCAAGAGTTCTCCGTTGCCATCACTCTCCGTCAGACCGCATGCGATGAAACGTTCAAGCGCTGTCCGACTTCCCGATCATCACGTCGGTGGCCTTGATGACGACAAAGACCGCGTCACCGATCCTGAGCGCCAGGTGATCGATCGAGGACAGGCTGATGGAAGACGTCATCGTCTGGCCGCCGACATCAACGATGACCTCTCCCATCACGGCACCACGAATGATCTCCGTGATCTTTCCCTTGAGCTGGTTTCTGGCGCTGAGCTCCATTGTCTAGTCCTTCCCTGCGGGCGACGTGCTGAAACCCGGTCACCCGCGTGCAGTTGTTGCGTCACTCTTCACCATCAACTCTTTGGCTCAGGCGCCCTGCTGTCAAGCCAAGTCCTCACCCAGGGCGAAGAGTTAACCCGTCGGAAACTCCCCGTATATGAGGAGAAACCAACTGTTCCCAAGGGAACAATCTAGCGACGTCCGTACCTCGGCACACATCCAATGCTGCCAAGGTCGTTGTCAGAAAGACGTCAATCCCTGACTTTCTAGCAGCCTTTCTTCGACCAGGCAGGGCATCTTCGCGTCCTTCAAGGACTTCGCCGAGCCCGACTACTTCGATCATCTGATGCAGAAACAGGCCAGCTCCAAGTGGATCGTCTACGCCAAGAAACCCTTCGGTCGCGTAGACCACGTCACCAGCCTACGCGTGAGCGAAGCTCGTCGTCTCGACTGGCACCGATCTAGCTCACCCTGCATGCTGACCGTGGCTCGCCCATGATCTCAAAGCCGGTGGCCTTTTTGCTGGCTGACCTGGGCGCTACCAAGAGCCATTCGCGTCCCCGCGTCTCCGACGACAACCCGTTCTCCGAGGGCCATTTCAAGACCATGAAATACCGCCCTGATTCCCCCGACCGCCATCCGCCTCGACTGCACCACCATCGCGTTTTTAACGTCCTTTTAATCGGAAGTGCCGAATCATTGCCGTGCGGCCTCAGGGAGAGGCCTGAGTCAGGAGGTTTCATCATGACTACCGTAGCAAGAACAAGCTCCGTTATTACCATTGTCGTTGTTGCCGCCATGGGAGGCGTGAGCTGCGCCAGCGCTCTCGCCTCGGCGATGGCTGGACCACCCTCCGCCGCACAACAGGCAGCGATAGGCGATGATATCTGTGCGGGGGTGCCGCCAAAGGAGCGCGAGATGGGCTTGCTGGCATTCCGTGACGGTATCGTGAGTGTCGCGCCGCTCACAGCAGACAGCTTCGTGGGAAAGTCCAAGGTTAGCCACACTGAGGGGGCGATCATAGGGCTGAGGGCCGCGCCAGGCATCTCTGTACCATGGCTCGAACGTGTCAACAGCTGCCATGTTTCGCTCGTGAACTCAGGACGCCTAGCCGGAGATCAGGCTGCGCTGGATCCGTTCGTGATTCCGAAAACGACAGTCGGAGCAACTGCGGTCTATGCGGGGTACGCGCTGTATGTAAGAGGCCCCAATTACGATGTGGCGCGAGAGATCATAGCGCGATCCAGCGCACTTCTCTCAGCGCCCGCCCATCTGACGACAATCTCGCCCAGATCTCCTTGAGCCCGGGTTTCTCCTCGTCCGCCGTTCGGACGGCAAGCACAAGGAGACGGTTGGCCCCATCGACACTGTTGAATGTCGAGGTAGCGCGACAGTGAGCACGACGATAACCAGAACCAAGACCGTGCGCGACGGAAAAATGTGGCGCATGAGCCAGGCGCTGAAGCGGGATCTGCCCGGCGTCGGAGCAGTTGCAGCAGTCACCGTCTTGGGGCTGTGGCTCGGCGGCCGCGCAGATCTCACGAATGTGCCTATCGCATTTCTCTTCGTGATCGCTGTCGTGTCAATGCGGTTCGGCTACCAGGCGGCCATCCTCGCAGCAATCGCCAGTGCGCTCTGTTTTGACTACTTCTTCCTGCCTCCCTATGGGAGTCTTCAAATCACCCGCAGTCGGGACTTACTGACAGACATTGCGATGTTGGCGGTGGCTGTGCTCGTCAGCACGCTCAACGAACGACTCCGCAGAGAGGCGCGGTCGGCGCGCCTGAGCGAGCGCCAGACAGAATCGCTGTACTCGCTGGTCAGGGAGCTAGCCGATGCCCATTCGCTGGATAGTCTGAACATCGCTGGCATGCGGCAAATCGAGTCGGCCGTCGCGGAGGTATCGGCGCGCGTTCTGATTCGCGATGGAGCGGAAGGGTTCAAGTGTGCCTTTTCCAGTGGCGGCCGCGTGGCCCTGGAGACCGAAGACATCGAGGTCGCGAACTGGGCCGCCGCTCACCTGGAACCGGCCGGTCAAGGGACGAGGAACCTGCCCCTGGCTTCTGCCTGCTACGTCCCACTGGTCGCCGCGCGCGGGTGTGTCGGCGTTCTGGCGCTTCGCTCGCGCGCGAGCGACTCGCCGTTGGTGGTCCGGCCGTCCTCGTTGATCGAGTCAATGGCGCAGCAGTTGGCCATGGCGATCGAACGGGCGTTGCTGTCCCAAGAGAAGCACGTCGCGGAGATCGAAGCAGAGACCGAGCGCATTCGCAATGCAGTCCTAAGTTCGGTCTCCCACGATCTGCGCACGCCGCTCACGGTGATCACGTCGGCATCCAGCACGCTCGTCGAGCGCGGCGATCGATTGCAGGGCACCGCCCGCGCCGAGATGGCCCGACTGATTCACGATGAGGCCGAACGCCTGAGTGAGCTACTCAAGAGCCTACTGGACCTTACGCGGTTGCAATCCGGGGCGCTCAGCGTAAATCGCGACTGGGAAAGTCTCGAGGAGGTGGTGGCCAGCACGCTCCGACGGGTGGACGAGCGGACGGGGCCGGGAACACGGCAGCTGCGAGCTCATGTGCCAAACGACCTGCCGCTATTGCAACTCGATGCGATCCTGATCGAACAGGTGCTGATGAACCTGATCGACAATGCACTCACCTATTCACGTACCGACTTTCCCACTGAAATCAACATTGCGGCGCGAGGCGACCGCGACGTACTGGTATCCGTGATTGACCGCGGCAGGGGCATACCAAGCGACGATCTCAGGCGCATCTTCGACAAGTTTTACAGAAGCGACAACACCGCCGGTCAGGGCTTGGGACTCGGGCTGACCCTCGCGCGCGGCATCGTCGAGGCGCATGGGGGCAAGATCTGGGCAACCGAGACACCCGGCGGTGGACTCACGGTTCAGTTCACCCTGCCCATCACTGGCACAGCGCCAAGACTGCTGGGGCAAGAGCCGAGCGAAGAAGGCATGCAGCCATGGGCGAGGTAGCGGGAGGGCCGTGCGTACTGGTCGTCGAGGATGATCGCAAGATTCTGCGCGTGCTCTCGACCACGCTGGAAACTGAAGGCTTCCGCGTAGTCGACGCCAACACCGGCCAGCGAGCAATCGAGGAGGTGCGGACCAGAAATCCCGACATCATCCTCCTCGACCTCGGTCTACCCGATATCGACGGATTGGACCTCGTGCCCGCGATCCGGGTGCATAGCACTGCCCCGATCATCGTAGTGTCCGCACGAGGAGGCGACCCGGACAAGGTCAAAGCGTTGGACGCAGGAGCCAACGACTACCTGACGAAGCCGTTTTCGGTTCCGGAACTCCTCGCCCGGATTCGGGTCGCGATCCGCAGCCATGCCCAGGTGGGCGATGCCCCTCGTACCATCGTGTCTTTCGGAGCCTACCGTCTAGACTTGGAAGGCCGCACGCTTGTACGCGGGGAGGATCACGTTCGCCTCTCGGCGACCGAGTTCAAGCTTCTCGCGACGTTGGCGCGGCACCCCGACGAGGTGGTCACCACTCGTGCGCTACTCAAGGAAGCATGGGGATCAGCCCACTACGGCAAGAGCGGATATGTCCGCGTCTACATGCATTCGCTACGCCAGAAACTTGAATCCGATCCCACTCGTCCTCAATACCTGATCAATGAAGCAGGACTCGGTTACCGATTGCGCACCTCTGAATAGTCAGCAATTTGCACGGCGCCGCCCATCCTGTCGTGCAATTCGCAATCGCTAGAGGTAACGCTGCCATCCGCAGCATGCGGATAGCCCTTGAAGCGCAAGCCGTCCGTGCGCTGATGCGCGACTGGTTCCTGCTTTGCAGTCTGTCGACTGGAACTCTCGGTTCCTCGCGCGAAGCGAGGGCTCTGCGCCAAGGAATCCAAGTGACCATCGCACCAGTTATACTCGTCGTCGAAGACGACCGCAGATTGGCCCATGTAGTCGAGATGGCACTCCAGAACGAGGGGTATCATACGATCGACGTCAGCACAGGCCAATGCGCGATTACTGAGGTCCGAACCAGGAATCCAGATCTTGTGCTGCTCGATCTCGGTCTCCCGGACATCGATGGATTGGCGCTCCTCCCGACAATCCGCGCCAACAGCGCCGCTCCAATCATGATCGTGTCGGGTCGCGGAGATGCCATGCAAAGAGTACGGGCACTGGACTCCGGGGCGGACGACTACCTGATGAAACCCTTCTCGCTGCCAGAGCTTGTGGCGCGTGTGCGCGCCATACTACGAAGTCATGCACGGGTGGCCGGCGGCGATGCAATCACGGTCTCGTTTGGCGACTACACGCTGGATTTCGTAGCGCGCAGGCTGCTTCACGGTGAGCACCAGGTTCCTCTCTCTATCACAGAGTTCAAACTACTCGCGACGCTGGCCCGGCATCCAGACCGCATGGTCTCTGCAGACACGCTCCTCAAGGAAACCTGGGGCGCCGCATACCAGCACAAGCGCGGCTACGTCCGCGTCTACATGCACGCGCTTCGCCGCAAACTCGAGTCCGACCCGTCGCGCCCGCAGTTCCTGGTTAACGAACCTGGCCTCGGCTACCGACTGAATATCTCAGGGGGTTGACGCCTTCCCTCTATCTGCCTGATTGGGGAGGTGCCCGGCGCTTGAGACAACCGCCGACGACGCGCGCAACCCATCCACCCGCTCGGCGAGCCGCGACGCAATCTCCGAGTCGGCGCGCCGGCTGCGCACGCGCGCTTACCAGCACCGTCCCATTCGCCCAATGTTTCGCACGTGTCTCTCCGCTATTTCGCGGGCGATAACAAGTGAGCAGGTGCCTCTGGGCCAAACCGTTTTTAACGGAGTTTTAACTGCACCCCCTGCTACCTTCGTTGGCGTGCACTTCAGTCCAATATCTCCAAACGCAATTGGCAACGTAGCAATGAATGGTGGTGTCCAATGACAACGCGATCCCGAATATTGATTGGCTGTATTCTGCCGCCGGCCGTGCTTTTGAGCCTGCTGGGAGCGGCGCGAGCCAACCCTGACCCATCAACCACGTCAACAGCGCCGCTGGCAGAAGCCGCAATGCCTCCGCTGCCTATCGCGGAAACGTCACCTCCGATGCCCTCGGCGGCGGAGACGCTGGCCCCGCCCAGCGTTCCCGAGGGGGCAAGCGAGCCGTTTGCCTTTGGTGACTTTACTTGGTTGAACGGGAACAACCGACAGAAGACGGCTCTGCTCGACACCAAGTATTTCACGCCCTCACTCCTAGTCGATGTGAACTACACGGCGTCAAGGAACAATCCGATTGACAACACTGTCGTCGGGTCTACCGCGCTCTCGCGCAACAATGAGTTCACTCTGGCCTTCCTTGGATTTGGGGGCGATTTTCACGCGGAGGGTGGTCGAGCACGGCTGATGACACAGTATGGCGTTCGGTCGACTCTGGTGCCCCGGAACGACACGAGCACAAACCGCGGCCAGTTCGATTTACAGACTGCTCTTCGCTACATCAGCGAGGCGTGGGGTGGCTATCACTTGGACGTCTTGCACGGTATCAATGTCGACGCGGGAATCTTCATGTCCTACGTGGGGTTGTTCTCCTACGACAACTTCGAGAACTGGATGTATCTGCCGTCGTTTACCTCAGACAATACCCCGTGGTTCTTCAACGGAATTCGCGCTCAAATCTTCCCTACTGACAAGTTGAAGGTTGAACTCTGGCTGATCAACGGATGGCAGACGTATGGAAAGTTCAACGAGATGCCAGGCTTCGGGGGCGTGCTCCTCTATCGCCCTGTGGAATATCTGTCCTTCATCACCAACGATTACGTTGGTTGGGACACCCAAGACGCTCCCGGACGGATGCGGTTTCACTCGGACAACAGCTTCCTGCTGCGGTGGCTAAACCTGACGAAGCCGAGGTATGGAGTCACGCGTGCGGCGTTCTCCGTGACCGCGGACTTTGGCTTCGAGCATGGAGACGGCGTCGTCGGTTTCGGTGGCACAGGCACCGAGCTCAATTGCACGAATGCCACTCCTTGCACGCAGCACTTTCTCAGCGCGATGGCCTACCATCGGGTCTGGTTTGGCGAGAAATTCGCGTGGAACATCGGCGCTGGCTTCATGAGCAACCCGGGACGCTACCTTGTTCTGTCGCCGACGGGCAATGCGTCCAACCCTGCTCTGGTCCAGCCGCTTGGCGTTTCGCCCCCCACGGCGGGGTTCGACTTCAACTCGGGCACCAAGTTCAACGCATTCGACTACGAGATGGGCATTCAGTACATGCCCAGCCAGCTAGTCACATTCGACATTGAGTACAACCACCGCCAGGCCGACGTCCCGTACTTTGCGGGCCACGGGGGCGTGACCTCGCCGGATGGATACGTCAACACAACTATTCCTGGCGGTTGGCGCCCCGACCTGTCCAAAACGGATGACAGGATCATCTTCGCCATGTTGACCCGCTTCTAGCAGTGGCAGTTGAGTATCAAGCGGCAGAATTTGGAGAATTGTCATGATGAAGAGAACGATCTCGGTGAATGCGAAATCTAGTGGATCGCGCATCCTTTTGGTCATTGTCGCAGTGGTGGCATTGGCCCTCGGCAGCGGGTGCAACCAGGGGAAAGAAGGGGATCGCTGTAACCCCGATCTCTTCCCAGGGGAGAGTGACTGCAATAGCGGTCTGACTTGCCAGGAGTCCCCGACCTGCCCGGAGAACTACTGCTGCCCAACGCCACTCACGTCGAGCCTGAACCCGTTCTGTAACGGCAGTGCATGCCCGCCACCGGACGCCGGGAACTAGGCAGATCGCAAACTCCGTCGAAGTGCAAGCAACCCTGGAGAAGCGATGGGAGACGCCATGGTAGTCCACCTTGGGTCACAGTCACAATCAGACATCGCGCGAGCGCTTGAAGCCCGGCGCGCAGCGAGCGTCGCTGGTGAGACTCCTGGGTATTGGCTGCTGGACTCGCCGGGGTTGCGTGAGGTGATCGAGATGGCGGGGCGGTTGGCGCATGCGCCCGGTTCGCCCGTGTTGATCGAAGGCGAGAGGGGTACCGGGGTGCCGGAGCTGGCACGGCTGATTCACGATGCCGATCCAATAGCTCGGGCGGAGCGGCTGCGGGAGATTCCGGCGAACCTGGTCGGTCCCTCCGAGATGCGGGGATGGGGAGGCGTCGGGACGGTGTTCATCGAGGACATCGAGAACCTTGGGTCGGAGGGCCAGGATTGGGTTGGGGAGATGCTGGCGAATCGAAGCCAGGCGGCTCAGCCACTCCGGATTATTGGGGGTTCTCGGCTGAGTGCTAAAGAGCTGTTGGGGCGCAAGGGCTTCAGTCAGGAGTTGCTTCACGCCTGGGACGTCGGCAGGCTCGTCATACCGCCGTTGCGCCTTCGGGCGGGCGACATCTTGAAGCTGGCGCGTCGGTTTCTGAAGCACTATGCCGAATGGCAGGGCGGGCGTTCGTTGCGATTCTCAGAGGCGGCGGAGCGTAAGCTCCTATTGCATTCATATCCGGCAAACGCTAGGGAGCTGCGAAACATCGTGGAGCGGGCGGCGGCGTTGGCCACCTCGGAAGAGGTTGGAGAGGAGGCAATCGTCGTGTTCGACGAGGCCGGGAGGGCGACCACTGTGCGGGCAGCGCTTCTTCGGCCGGTGACGTCCGCTGCCGGGCAGGATAACAGCCATTTTCCCTCGCTGGTGGAATTGGAACGCGACTATCTCGTGATGTTGATTCGGGAATTCAGAGGACGGGGTATGGCGATGTCGCGGGCGATGGGTATGTCGTACGCCAGCGTGCGCAGGAAAATCCTCCGGCACGGCCTCGACGTCCGCGCGATCCTCGAAGCGGCCACGACCTCGGCCCCGTCCAGAGGTTGATCGTTCTCAAGCGTACCACGCGCGATCATCTTGCGGGCTTTGCGGTCGAGAGGCGCATCCCTACAATAAATTACTACTAGGGCAAACTGTCGATGAAGCAATGCTCTTGTCCCATGGCCTTGGCATTGGGAATTACGTTCTCTTTCTTGGACAGCACTCTGCCCGCACTGGCTCAGGAACATCTTGAGAATGCGTCTATCCCTGCCCATGTGAGCATGGTGGACGCCGTGCGCCTGTTCCGCGAGCGCGGCTTCGATCTCATCGTAGCGGATGCGACGGTGGATAGCGTCCGGGGCGACGCGCAGATAGCCAGCGCCATTGCCAACCCCGCCATCTCGGGCGGTGTGGGTCATTCATTCGGGTTCAACAGCGCGACCTGTCCCGGCTGTTCAGCGTTGGCATGGGACGTAGGCGTGTCTGATCAATCGGCTGTCTTCGACACGCTGTCGGGAAAGCGGGGCCTGCGCTCGCGCACAGCGGAGCTGGCCCTGGCGGTGGCACGCCAGAACCGTGCCGACACCCAGCGCACTCTGGAATCCATGCTCCGCCAGCAGTACCTGGAGGCCGTGTACGACCGCGACGCCCTTGACCTGACCCGCGAGTCGCAGAGCCGCCTCGGTCATGTGATGGAACTGAATCAAGCCCGCTTTCAGCATGGCGCCATCTCACAGGTCGACGCGCTCAAGGTCGAGACCGAGAAACTGGAAGCTGACCAGGAGGTGGAGCGCGCTGAATTCGACTTGGCCGAGGCCAAGTTTCAGCTCGCCTTCCTGCTGGGCGTGCGTGGCCGCGTGCCTGACTTCGAGGTCGATGCCGATCTCCCGCGCTATCGGGTGCCTGACGACCTGGGCCGCGCCACAGTCGAGTCGTTGCTGGAGCTAGCCCGCAAGCAGCGGCCCGACCTGGCCGCAGCCCACCTGCAACACGACCGGGCCGGGGCGGCCCTACAGTCGGCAAAGCGTCTACGCTTTCCCGACTTGGCGCTCTCGCTCGGCGTGAGCGGCCAAGGAACTGGCAGCGACGTCAGCTCACCGCCCACGATCTCGCTGGGACTCACGCTCACCCCGCCGCTGTTCTACCATTTCCAAGGTGAGGTGCAGAAGGCCCAGGCCGATGTGCGCGTGCAGGACACGCTGCTGGCCAAGACCGAGGCGCAGATCGTGAACGACGTGACTGTCGCGCTGACGCAGTTCCAGTCGACCCGCCGCCGGGTGGAACGGGCCGAGCACGGCCTGCTCGATCGGGCGCGGCGCACGCGCGATCTGGTCCAGATCCAGTACGAGAAAGGCGCGGCGTCGTTGCTCGAGTACCTGGATGCACAACGAATGCTCATAGAAACCACCCAAGGCTACCTGCGCGATCTGGCCGACCACTGGCTGGCGGTCGTACTCATCGGGGAGGCTGTGGGCTTGGAGCTGGGACCATGAACCATATTCGCATCACTTCCACTGTCGCTCTGGCCTTCCTTGTGGCCGCCTGCTCTGGCTGTCATCGGCGCGCCGCTGCCTCGCCAGCGGTCGCGCCGCCCACGACGGAGGTGTGGCTAGCACCCGAACAGGTGGCAGCAGCCAAGCTGGTCGTCGAACCGCTCGAACTACAGCCGGTGGGCGGCGTGGTGGTGGCCAGCGGTCGCGTGACCTTCGACGATCTGCACGTGGCGCATGTGCTGTCGCCGGTGACCGGCCGGGTGGTCAAGATCGAGGCGCAGCTCGGCCAGCGAGTGAAGAAGGGGGACGCGTTGGCGGTGATCGAGTCTCCCGATGTGGCGACGGCATTCTCCGACATGGAAAAGGCGCAGGCCGACTTCGGCGCGGCCGAAAAGGAAGCTAGTCGCCAGAAGGACCTGTTCGACGTCCACGCTGGATCGCAACGCGATTTGGAGAGCGCACAGTCGAACTACAGCAAAGCCAGGGCCGAGCTGGATCGAGCGAGGAAGAAGACCCGCATTCTGCGCGGAAGCTCCTCCGACAGCTCCAACCAGATGTACACCCTGCGTTCGCCCATCGACGGCGAGGTCATCGCGCGCAGCGTGAACCCCGGCACCGAGGTGCAAGGTCAGTACTCTGGCGGCACCGTGCTCGAGCTCTTCACCGTGGGTAAGTTGGACAGCGTGTGGGTGCTGGGTGACATCTTCGAGATGGATCTTGGCCGGGTGAAGGCGGGCACGGCCTGCCTGGCCACCGTGGTGGCCTATCCTGACAGGGTCTTCCGAGGCCTGGCCGACTGGGTTTCCGACACGCTCGATCCCGCAACCCACACCTCGAAAGTCCGCTGCAAGATCACCAATTCCGACCGCGCTCTGAAATCCGAGATGTATGCCACCGTGACCCTGCCGGTGGATCGCCAAGTCGCATTGGCCATCCCGCGCGGCGCGCTTCTGCGCCTCGGCGATCAGACCGTGGTCTTTGTCGAGGCGGGCAAGACGCCGGACGGCCGCCTGCGCTTCGAACGCCGCCCCGTGGTGGTCAACGAGGAGTTGGGCAACGAGTACCTACCGGTGCTGCGCAACCTGGCCAAGGACGAACGCATCGTGGTTTCAGGCGCCATTCTGCTTTCCGGGATGCTGTAACCATGATTGAGCGACTGGTTTCGGCCGCTGTCCGCGCGCCATTTCTGGTCTTCATGGCCGCGCTGGCGCTCGTCGGCATCGGCATTCGCTCGTACGTCCAGCTCGATATCGAGGCCTATCCCAACCCGGTGGCGCCCATGATCGAGCTTATCGCGCAGCCGCAGGGCTGGAGTGCCGAGGAGGTCGAACGCTACGTCACACTGCCGCTCGAGACCGGGCTGGTGGGCATGCCGGGGCTGGAACATGTGCGCTCGCAGTCGCTCTTCGGCTTGGCCGACGTGAAGTTCTATTTCGGCTGGGACACCAGCTACTTCACGGCACAGCAGCGCGTGCTCAATCAGCTCAATTTCGTCAGCTTGCCGCCGGGCGTACAACCGCAGCTTTCACCCTGGAGTGCGATTGGCGAGCTGTACCGCTACAAGGTGGTGGGCAAGGGTTACACGGCGGCGGATCTCAAAACCGCACAGGACTGGATCCTGGAAAAACAGTTCCGCCAGGTGCCGGGCGTGATCGACGTCGTCGGATTTGGCGGCCTGACTAAGCAATACCACGTGGACGTGGACCCGTATCGCCTGCGCGGACTCAATGTCAGCCTGGCACAGTTGCAGGCTGCCATCACCAACGCCAACCAGAACGTAGGCGGGCAGCGTATCACGCTGGGCGAACAGTCCTTCGACGTGCGCGGTGTCGGGCTCATCCGTTCGGTGCGCGACATCGAACAAATCGCGGTGGCCGCGCAAAAAGGCGTTCCCGTTCGCGTGCGCGACGTGGCGGCGGTCAGTGTGGGGGCGGCCCCGCGTCTTGGCATCGTGGGCCGCGACGGTGAACCGGACATCGTGGAAGGCATCGTGCTCATGCGCTATGGGGGCGACTCGCTCTCCACCGTCAAGGGCATTCACGATCGCGTGGATTACATTCGGCAGAGCCGGGTTCTGCCGCCCGGCATGGACATCGAGACGCTCTACGACCGGGCCGATCTGGTCAAGCTGACCACCCACACCGTGATGGAGAATCTCGTCACCGGAATGGTGCTGGTCTCGTTGGTGTTGTGGCTCTTCCTGGGCAAGCTGCGCGCAGCGCTCCTGGTCGCACTCAACCTGCCGCTCGCCCTTCTCTTCGCATTCTTCGGCATGGTGTCGACCGGCACGCAGGCCAACCTCATCTCACTGGGCGCGGTGGACTTCGGCATTGTGGTCGATTCGTCGGTCATCATGATGGAGAGCATCTTCCGCAACTTCGCGCGGCGCGGAGGTTCGGTCTTCGAGCGCATCGCCGCCGCCGCCCGCGAGGTCGGCCCGCCCGTGTTCTCTTCGACGCTGATCATCGGGGTGGCCTTCGTTCCGCTCTTCACCCTGACCGGCGTGGCCGGCGTGATCATGGCCCCCATGGCGCAGACCTATGCCTTTGCCATCGGTGGCGCCATCCTACTCTCCCTCACGCTCACGCCGGCCCTCTCGTCGCGGCTCTTGCCCGTGTCCACCAGCCAAGACGAAGAGGAGAAGGACACCCGCTTCATGCGCCTGGTGCACCGGCTGTACTCGCCGCTGTTTTCCTTCGCCCTGCAGCGGCCGCGCTGGGCCGTGCTGCTGGGCGCGGCGCCGGTGGTCGTGGCCCTGGCTGCCGCTGGCATCCTCGGGCGCGAGTTCATGCCCAAGCTGGAAGAGGGCAACTTTTGGATCCGCGCGACCCTGCCGACCTCAATCTCCCTGGAGAAGTCGGCCCGCTACGTCGGCCACATCCGAGCCATCGTCCTCGGTTGTCCAGGCGAGGACGCGGCTGACTGCCCCTTCGAGAAGCGCAGCCGGCCCGAAATCAAGAGCGTGATCTCGCAACTCGGGCGCCCCGACGACGGTACCGACGTATCCGGCTTTTACAACATCGAACTTCTGGCACCCCTGCGTCCCAGCTCGGAATGGCGCAAGGGTGTGACCAAGGCGTCGTTGACCGAGGACATGCAACGCGACCTGGCCCGCGCCTTCCCCGGCGTGGTGTTCAATTTCTCGCAGGTCATCTCCGACAACGTGGAAGAGGCCATGTCGGGCGTCAAGGGCGAGAACACGGTCAAGGTGGTGGGACCGGATCTGCAGGTGAACGAGGCCAAGACCGACGAAATCGTTGCCGCCATGAAGGACGTCCCGGGGGTGGCGGACTTGGGGATCTTTCGCTCGCTCGGCCAGCCCGCAATTCGCATCACCCCATCGCGCACCGCCGCCGGACGCTATGGCCTTAACACGGGCGACGTGGCGGCGGTCATCCAGGCAGCCATCGGCGGGT
>Ga0182021_10006920_pt1 | contig 13438 bp, 14 predicted proteins | sample 612E3MmetaG_FD_120493 | JGI IMG/M metagenome (GOLD analysis project Ga0182021, IMG submission 120493) | Permafrost microbial communities from Stordalen Mire, Sweden - 612E3M metaG (Illumina Assembly) | ecosystem: Environmental > Terrestrial > Soil > Wetlands > Permafrost | place: Sweden...
ACGATTCTAGCGCAATGATTAACTCCTCCTGTCGGTACAATTCACCGAGTAATCCGACTAGCCATGTTCAAATACCTCCGCATCGCAATCCTGCTTGTCATCCTCGCCACGGTCGCCGAGGAGGCGTGGCTCGCGCACTCGCATGCGGTGTCGTGGTCGCGGCCGCTGCAAGTGGCGATCTATCCGATCAACGGCGATGGCAGTGCCGTTGCTGACGCTTATCTGCGCGGCTTGCAGCCGCGCGCCTTCAAGTCGATCGAGGATTTCTTCGCCGACGAGGCGCGCCGCCGCGGCCTCGACATTCACCGGCCGGTGGAGATTGCGCTGGCGCCGATTGTTGCTTCGTTGCCGCCGCAGCCGCCGCGCGATGGCAGCGCCATCGAGAACCTGCTCTGGGGGTTGAAGATCCGCTACTGGGCATGGCGCCACGATGGCGTGCCGGGCATGCGGCCGCAGGCGCGCTTGTTCGTGCTCTATTTCGATCCGGCGACGCACGATGCCCTGCCGCATTCGGTCGGCAGCGAGCGCGGCATGATCGGCCTGGTGAACGCCTTCGCTACTCCTGCGATGGCCGGCTCCAACGCCGTGGTTGCTGCCCACGAGTTGCTGCACACGCTCGGCGCTACAGACAAGTACGATCTTGCCAGCGATCAGCCGGTCTTCCCCGATGGTTACGCCGAGCCGGCGCGTGCACCACGCCTACCGCAGCAGTTCGCCGAGATAATGGCCGGCCGGATTCCGGTGTCGGAATCGGACGCTGAAATTCCCGCCACTCTCGGCGCCTGCGTGATCGGCGATGCCACGGCGCGGGAAATCGGCTGGATGAAGCCATGATCGGCATGAACCTGGTACGCCGCTCATGATCGGCGTGTTCGACTCCGGCCTCGGCGGCTTGTCGGTGCTGGCGGCGATTGCGCGGGCACTGCCGCACGCCGATCTCACCTATGTCGCCGACACCGCACACGTGCCCTACGGTTCGCGCAGCGACGACTTCATCCGCGGCCGCGTGCTGGCAATCGGCGACCATCTGATCGCGACGGGCTGCCGCATGCTGGTGGTGGCCTGCAACACCGCGACGGCAGCGGCGGTGACAGAACTTCGCCATCGCCATCCGGGGGTGCCCGTGGTTGGCGTCGAGCCCGGCGTCAAGCCGGCTGCGGCCGCGTCCCGCTCGCGGCGCATCGCCGTGCTGGCGACCGAGGCCACGGCGCGCAGCGAGCGCCTGGCGCGCTTGATCCGCGATCATGCCGGAGAGGTCGAAGTCATCGTCCGCGCCTGCCCCGGTTGGGCCACGCGCGTCGAAATGCTGCATTTCGCAGCCAGCGATTTTGGCGCCGAGATTGCCGCCACGGTGGCGCCGCTGCTGGCCGCCGGCGCCGATCGCCTGGTGCTCGGCTGCACCCACTACAGCTTTTTGGTTCCGACCCTGGCGCCTCTGGTCGACGGGCGTGCCGAGTTGGTCGATGTCGCTGAAGCCGTCGCCCGCCAGGCCGTGCGCCTGATCGGCAGTGCACCCGGCAGCTGCCGCCTGCAGCTGTTTGCCACGGCACATCCCGAGCGTCTGCATGCGGCCCTGGCGGCACTGGACCTCGGCTGGCTGGCGGCGCGCACCGTGACGCCGGCAAGACAACTCGTGATTTGACCCATCAGCGCACTCCGACTGTCACCACCGTGACATAATGTACTGGGCATCATCCACCGGTCATTCGCGTTCGGAGGGTAGCGTTATGAACATCAGCGCCAAGCTGAAACTCCTGACAGCCGTAACCGCCATCGGCCTTAGCTTGATCCTGATCGTTGCCATAGTTGGTCTCAATGCTGTTCAGGAGGCATCCGACACCGCGCAACGGCGCGATTCCTATATCGCCGACATGTTGGAGATCAAGGCCTACGCGATGTCCACCATCCAACTGGACCCCAGCACGCGCGAGACGCGAGACATTTTCGCCGCTGCTGACGCGACCATCGCCAAGCATGGCGATGCCGCCCTGACCGTCATCCGGCGAGCCGATATCAAAGAGCAACTCAAGATCGTGTTTTCGCGCTGGACGACCTATCGCAAGGAATCCGATCGCCTGTTCAAGTTGGCGACCACCGATGCCAAGGGCGCCGCCGATCAGGTTCTGTCCGTCTACTCGAAGGACTTCAAGCCGCTGATGGCCGACCTCGAGCAATTCATTGCCGCCCGCGTCCAGGATGCCAGCCAGGCACGCGACGAGGCGCGCCGGGTCTCCGCGCGCACCTTCTGGACCTTGATCTCCCTTATCGCCGCTGTCGCCGTCGTCAACATCGCCGCGGTCGTCGCCTTGTCATTGTCGCTGCAACGATCGCTGGCGGGCATTCGCGCCAAGATGGCGCCATTGCGCGAGGGCGACCTGACCCAGAGACTGCCGGTGACGGGCGATGACGAGTTGTCGCAGATCGCCACCGATGTCAACGGCTTCATCGCCGAACTGCACGCCATCGTCCAGCGCACGCGCGATCGCTCAGTGCGCCTGACCAAGGCAGCGAAGATTCTGGCGACCGATGCTGAAAAAGTATTGCTCGACTCGAGCAGCCAGAGCGACGCCACGGCATCGGTGGCGGCAGCTGTTCAAGAATTCTCCGTCAGCATCGACCAAGTCTCGGACAATGCTACCCTGGCTGAGCAGAAGGCCTCCGACTCGGATCACTTATCGAAATCGGGTCGCTCGGAAGTGGACCATGCGATCACCGAGATCCGCCACATCGAAGAGGTGGTCAACAATGCCACCGGTCAAATGCAGGCGCTGGGCCAACAGGCACGCGACATCGGCAGCATTATCAATGTCATCAAGGATGTCGCCGAGCAGACCAACCTCCTGGCGCTCAATGCCGCCATTGAAGCCGCCCGCGCCGGCGAGAGCGGCCGCGGCTTCGCTGTTGTTGCCGATGAAGTTCGCAAACTGGCGGAACGAACGGCCAGCTCGGCGCAGGAAATCACCAGCATGGTGGCCGCCGTGCAACAGAATACCAAGCATGCTGCTGAGATAATGGAAGAGGGCAATACTTTGGTCGCCGAGGGAGTCCGTCAGGCAGAACAGGCCGGCCGCTCGATGCAGCAGATCAATGACGGCTCGATCGGCGTAATCAACGCGGTCAGCGACATTTCGGCGGCGCTGCGAGAACAGCGCGTCGCTGGCGCCGAGATCGCCAAGAGCGTCGAGCGTATCGCCCAAACGACGGAACAGGAACGCGGCACCGCTGCCGAAGTATCCGGCGCCGCCGCACGGCTGGGCACTTTGGCAGACGAACTCGAAGCCGAAGTCGCCGGATTCACCGTCTAGCGAAGCCTGGCCCGGACCTCGCTCAAATCACGGGCTATTGCCAGGCGGCGAGGAACTGGCGCCAGTGCGCACCGTCGGCGGCGGCCAGATGCTGGCGGACGATGTCTTCTTCCTTGGCCCGTGCCTCGACGCTATAACGCCCCTGCATCTGCGCGAAGCGCAAATAGACGAGATAAGTATTGACCACGTCGGTCTCGCAATAGTCGCGCACTTCATCGATGCGACCGTCCTGCCAGGCCTGCCAAACCGCCGACCCGTCCATGCCCAGCTTGCCGGGCGCACCCATCAGCTTGGCCAGCTGGTCGAGCGGCGCGCTGGCGCGCGGCTGGTAGAGCGCCAGAAGATCCATGAGATCGAGATGTCGCGTGTGGTAGCGGCTGATGTAGTTGTTGTAGCGAAAGTCGCGGTCATCATCGCCCATCTCCCAGTAGCGGGCGGCGTTGACGCCATGAATGAGGCCGCGATAGTGCAGCACCGGCAGATCGAAGCCACCACCGTTCCACGACACCAGATTCGGCGTGTATTTCTCGATGCCGACGAAGAAGCGCTGGATGATTTCCGCCTCGGAAAATTTCGGTTCGGCCAGCGACCAGACGCGCAAACCTTCGTCGCTGCGCAGCAGACACGATATGACAGCGACCCGCTGCAGATAATGCGGCAGAAAATCGCTGCCATTCTTCGCCCGCTGCTGCTGAAAGGCAAACTCCGCCACTTCAGCATCGGAGAGCGCCGCCGGCAGCGCACTGAGCTTGCGCACGCCAGCGACATCCGGAATGGTCTCGATGTCGAATACCAGGATCGGTGTCATGCTAGGCCGGGAAAACGCCGGTGGACAAGTAGCGATCGCCGCGATCGCAAACGATGGTGACGATCACCGCATTGCTCGTCTCTTCGGCCAGGCGCAATGCCACCTGTAGTGCGCCGCCCGACGACATGCCGGCGAAGATGCCTTCCTCCCGCGCCAGGCGACGGGTCATCTCCTCGGCATCCGCCTGGCTCACGTACTCAAGCCGGTCGACGCGCGAGAAGTCGCAGATCTTCGGCAGGTAGGCCGGTGCCCACTTGCGAATGCCGGGGATCTGCGAGCCTTCGGCGGGCTGGCAGCCGATGATGGCGATTGCCGGGTTCTGCTCCTTCAGATAGCGTGAGCAGCCCATGATGGTACCGGTGGTGCCCATGCTGGAGACGAAATGGCTGACCCTGCCCTGGGTATCGCGCCAGATCTCCGGACCGGTGCCTTCGTAGTGAGACAGCGGATTGTCGGCATTGGCAAACTGGTCGAGCATGACGCCTCGTCCTGCCTCCACCATGCGCTCGGCGACGTCGCGGGCGCCTTCCATGCTTGCTGCCCTGGGCGTCAACACCAGTTCGGCGCCAAACGCGCGCATCGCCTGCCGCCGTTCGACGCTCTGGTTTTCCGGCATCACCAGCACCATGCGGTAGCCGCGCATGGCGGCCACCATGGCCAGCGCGATGCCGGTATTGCCGGAAGTCGCTTCGATCAGCGTATCGCCGGCCTTGATCTCGCCGCGTGCCTCGGCGTGCATGATCATCGACAGCACCGGCCGATCCTTGACCGATCCGGCCGGGTTGTTGCCTTCCAGCTTGGCCAGAATGACGTTGCCCCGGCGCTCGTTGTCGGCGCCAGGGATGCGCTTCAGTCTCACCAGCGGCGTATTGCCGACGAAATCTTCCAATGTCCGGTCGTTCATGCAGGTCGCTCCAGGCACAGCAACACTGCGAATGGTACCCGATGCCACGCCGGTGACGTTGTGATCCCAGACGCGCTAATCCCCTTGCGTCGACACCGCTTGTCCTGCAACAATGACGCATGGCTCAATCCATGTTCGAAAGGAAGCACCCATGGGGTTGATCAGCGCCTTGGGCGGCATGTTCGGCTCGGGCCCGTCGAGAAATGCCGCCGTCGACCACGCATTCGAAGTCATCGCCAAGACCGTCGACCCGACCATCAGCGGTTTGGCCAATAGCCGCGACGCCCTGCAGCCGGCCGTCGAACAGGCACTAAGCTTCTACGATCGCTCGATCGCCGCCATCCCGGGGCCGATCGCCGTCGATGCCACGACGTACCAGAACAGCGTGGTGCTGAAGTCACTGTTCGGCCGCAGCGAGGAAATTTCCGAGGCGCTCGGCCGCAGCCTCGCCTTGCGCAGTTCGATTCGCTGGTTCGTCGACAACAACCATGACGACGTTTTTGCCATCCTCGGCATGCGCGTCAGGCCAGGCAGTCCTGGCGGCTTTGTCGACCATACGTTCCGCAGCCTCGGCACCAGCGAACAGGATAGTCGCGAATGCCTGCGCGAAGCGGCTTTTGCCAGTCTGGTGAAGGCCTTCGACGCACGCACGAAGGAGAAGCGCCGCGAATGGCGCTTGCGGCGGACCGATGCCAGGATCAGCGACGAGTTGCGCAGCCGCAACGGCGATGAGCCGGCGCTACCGTTCACCGAAGACCTGCGCGATGAGATCCTCGATCGCCACGCCGGCGGTGAGCACGACTTGACGCCAGCCCGAGCGCTCGCAGCATTGATCGAATGGCTACAGCGGCCGGAAAAACAGTTGCAGGTCGAGACCAGTGACGGCCATCCCTTGGTCGGCGCGGTAGCCGACGACGGTCGGGGTGAGTTGCACATGCCAACCCTGGCCTGCACCGACCGGCGCAAATGGGTGGTCTGCATTACCCGCTTCTCGCTGCCCGAGGCTTTGGCCGCCATCAACCAGGAATCGCAGCCACACCGCTACATTCTGATTTGATCGGCCGTAGCGCAGTCACTAACGCGCCCGACCCGGTGTCCGGGGTATCGTCTAGGCAATGCCCCTGATGGAGAGAATCAGCGTCAGCGGCTGTTTGGCCGATGCGACAAAGCCGTGATGTTCGTAGAAGTCCTTCGCGTCAGCTGACAGCGCGTGGGCGACCAAGCCACGGATACCAACGATGCCGGCCGCCTGTGCGGTGCGCAGCACAGCGTCCTGCAGCAATGCGACGCCCAGGCCGTTGCGGCGCCAGGACAAATCGACCGCAAGCCGACCGAGGATGGCCACGGGAATCGGGTCCGGCATGTTGCGCCGAACAGACCCGGGGGCATCGTCGGTGGCCAATGCGCCAGAGGCCAAGCAATAGTAGCCGACTACCCGGGCACCTTCGGCAGCAACATAGGTGCGCGAGGCACCGCCAATCTGGTTGGCGCGAGCGCGCCGTTTCAACCAGTCGTCGAGACTGGCTTCGCCACAGGCGAAGAGTTCGAGTTCATGCTCGCCGGAGAGTGGTGCCGGCGCCGACAGGCTTACTTTGCCCAAGGCTTCTGGGCCTTCATAAGCCTTGCAAATCCCTTGCCACCTGGTGGCCGGTCGAGAACCTTGACGAAGCGTTGGTAACTCTCCTGGTCCACACGCACCAGCGTCTGGTCGAGCAACGCTTCCTCCGCCGCCCGACGGGCTGAATCGATCATGAACTCGGAGCGCGACTTGCCGCGCGCCTTCGCGGCACGGTCGATCAGAGCGCGCGTATCATCACGAATGCGCAGATTGATGGCGCGGGCAGGTGTTGTCGTGGTGGTCGTCATGGCATTGCCTCAGAGTCACCATGATAGCTCAAGCGATACACAATGTGTATCACCGCCAGCGCAGCCAACGATCAAACCCGAGCCAGATAGTTGACGTACTCCGTTATGCCCTGTTCGACGCTGGCGAATGCCTGGCGGTAACCGGCGCCGCGCAGCCGGCTGATGTCGGCACAGGTGAAGCTCTGATACTTGCCCTTCAGCGCATCGGGAAACGGGATGTATTCGACGATGCCCTGCTCGACCATCGCCGCCAGCGATAGCGCCGGCTGGCCATCAATGGCGCGGCAGGCATTGACTGTTGCCGTGGCAATGTCGTTGAAGGGCTGGGCGCGGCCGGTACCGAGATTGAAAATGCCCGATTGTTCAGGATGGTCGAGGAAGAACATGTTTACATCGATGACATCGCCGACATAGACGAAATCGCGGCTTTGCTCACCGTCACCGTAGCCGTCGCAGCCCTCGAACAGTTTGACCTTGCCCGAGCTTGAGTACTGCTGGTAATGGTGAAACGCCACCGACGCCATGCGCCCTTTGTGCTGCTCGCGCGGTCCGTAAACGTTGAAATAGCGAAAGCCGGCTACTTGCGAATTGGCTTCCGACAAGCGCCGACGCACCACCTGGTCGAAGAGAAACTTCGAGTAGCCGTAGACGTTGAGCGGACTCTCATGGCTGCGCGACTCGGCGAAAACGCGGCGGCCGCCATAGACCGAAGCGCTCGAGGCGTACAGATAGGGCACCTCTTGATCGAGGCAGTAATCGAGCAGCGCCAGCGAATAGCGGTAGTTATTCTCCATCATGTAGCGGCCGTCGGTTGCCATGGTGTCCGAACAGGCGCCCTGATGGAACACCGCCTCGACCGCACCGTCGAAATGGCCGGCCTCAAGTAGGTCGATAAACTCGCTCTTGTCCAGGTAATCGGCGATCTCGCAATCGACCAGGTTGAGGAACTTGTCGGCGCGCGTCAGATCGTCCACTGCGATGACATCGGCAATACCCCGGTCATTGAGGGCCTTGACCAGGTTGGCGCCGATGAATCCGGCCGCTCCGGTAACGACGTAGTACATGGGCATCATCCCCGCTTCAGTTCATCGAGCGTGCATACCGCCGTACCCAGCTTGCCGACGACGATACCGGCAGCAAGGTTGGCGAGCGGCAGCGCCCGGAGCAAATCGAAACCGCTGGCCAACATGACCGCCAAGGTGGCAATGACAGTATCGCCAGCGCCGCTGACATCATAGACCTCGCGTGCCACAGCCGGCTCATGATGCGCGCCATCGTCATCGAACAAGGTCATGCCCTCTTCCGAACGCGTTACCAGCAATGCCTTGATGTCGAGCTGCTGACGCAGCTCGGTGGCGCGGCGACAGAGATCGGCCTCGTCCGACCAGCGGCCAACGACTTCGCGCAGTTCGCCGCGATTGGGGGTCAACACGTCGGCACCGGCATAGCGCCGATAGTCCTCGCCTTTGGGGTCCACCAGAACGGGTTTACCGCAGCCATGAGCCAGAGCAATCATGGCGTCGACATGCACCAGACCACCCTTGCCATAATCGGAAAAGACGACGACGTCGCAAGCCGGCAGGCGCAACTCGAATTCCGTCAGCTTGGCACGCAAGACTTCGTGCGCCGGGGCGTTTTCGAAGTCGATGCGCAACAACTGTTGCTGGCGGCCGATGACGCGCAGCTTGACGGTCGTATCAAGCTGGTGGTCCTCGTGCAGGCCGGCGACAATGCCGGCATCGGCAAGCAGTCGGGACAGCGTGCGTCCCGCCTCGTCAGCCCCGACGACCGATAGCAGTGTCACCTGGGCACCCAGGGCGGCGCAATTGCGCGCCACATTGGCGGCACCGCCGAGGCGTTCTTCGCTGCGCTCGACCTTGACCACCGGCACGGGCGCTTCGGGCGAGATCCGCGACACCTCACCGAACCAATAGCGGTCGAGCATGACGTCGCCGACCACCAGCACGCGCGCCCTGGTGGTGTCGGGTACCTGCATTACCGGCGGCCGATGGAGAAATAGTCGAGGCCGGCGGCGCGCACCTGCGCCGGCTCGTAGAGATTGCGGCCGTCGAAGACTGCGCCGGCCGCAAGTTTGGTCCGCATGGCGTTGAAATCGGGACTGCGAAATTCCTTCCACTCGGTGACGATGATCAGGGCATCAGCGCCGTCCAGTGCCGCCATCGGCGTATCGGCAAAGCCGATGCGGGATTCGCCGGCGTAGATGCGGCGCGCCTCGTTCATCGCCACCGGATCGTAGGCACACACCCGAGCACCACGCGCCAGCAGGTCATCGATCAGCACGCGACTCGGCGCCTCGCGCATATCGTCGGTATTCGGCTTGAAGGCCAGGCCCCAGATCGCGAAGGTCATGGCAGACAGGTCGGCGCCGAAACGCCGCGTCACCTTCTGGCTGAGCACGCTCTTCTGCGCCTCGTTGGCCGCCTCGACGGCGGTCAGCACCTTCAGTTCCTGGCCGGCATCGCTAGCCGTGCGGGTCAGCGCCTTGACGTCCTTGGGAAAGCAGGAGCCGCCATAGCCGCAGCCCGAATAGAGGAAGTGGTAGCCGATACGCGGATCAGCGCCGATGCCGTGCCGCACCAGTTCTATGTCGGCACCGAGTTTCTCGGCCAGGTTGGCCAACTCGTTCATGAAGCTGATGCGCGTGGCCAACATGGCGTTGGCGGCGTACTTGGTCAGCTCCGCGGAACGCACATCCATGACGATCAGGCGCTCGTGGTTGCGCTGGAACGGCGCATAGAGCTGGCGCATCACTTCAGCCGCGCGCGCGTCCTCGACGCCGATGACGATGCGATCCGGCCGCATGAAGTCCTCGACCGCGGCGCCTTCCTTGAGAAACTCGGGGTTGGAAACGACGCTGTAGTCGACGCTAGTTGCGCGCGCCGCCAGCTCCTCGCTGATCGCGGCGCGCACCTTGTCGGCCGTGCCCACCGGTACCGTCGACTTGTCCACCACGACCTTGTAGTCGACCATCAGCCGGCCGATATTGCGCGCGGCGGCGACGACGTACTGCAGGTCGGCCGAGCCATCTTCGTCGGGCGGTGTGCCGACGGCGATGAATTGGACACTGCCGAAGGCGACTGCCTCGGCAACGTCGGTGGTGAAGCGCAGGCGGCCGGCGGCGCGGTTGCGCGCCACCATGCTCTCCAGGCCGGGCTCGTGAATCGGGATGCCGCCGGCGTTGAGGGTGGCAATCTTGGTCGCGTCGACGTCAAGGCAGAGCACGTCATTGCCGACCTCAGCCAGACAAGTGCCCGAGACAAGACCGACATAACCGGTACCGATGACAGTGATCTTCATGACAACTCCTAGGGTTCGAGATCGAATTCTTCCGTACGCCGCGGCGGATAGGTCTCCCAGCCACCGCAGGCCGGGCAGCGCCAATGGAACTGCCGCGCCTTGAAGCCGCACTGGCCGCAGCGATAGCGCGCCACGCGGCGAGTGTGACTATGGATCAGATTCTTTACCATTTCGAGGTCGCCCCGCCGCTCCGGCGCGGCCACCAGCACCTGCGCCTCGAGAAACTTGTCGAGCGCCAGAAGCGTCGGATTGCGCCGCAACTCGTCACGCACCAGGACTACTGCAGCGTCGGGTCCGGCACGCTCCAGTTCCGCCGCGAAGGCAGCATCGAGCAGATCCAGCGACGGGTGGCGATCGAGGTAGCCGCGCAACACCTGGCAGCCATGGCTGGCCTGGTCGGTCTGCCGATAGGCAGCCATCAGTTTGTCGGCCACCAGTGCCAGGTAGGCCGGGTTCTGTTGTTCGATTCGCGTCCAGATTTCGATTGCGTCGCCGGGCCGGCCCTCGCCGACCGCCAGCTCGCCGACCAATATCGTGGCCCGCACGCACTTGCGGTTCGCCGCCAGCGCGGCATCAAGATGCTGTTTGGCTTCGACCAGGCGGCCGTGGAGGATCTCGCCGGAGGCAATCTCGCAATGGAACTCGGCAATCGCCGTTTGCCACAGGTGGTCGGCGTGGTCGGGCATGGCCTGCGCGATGGTGATCGCCTGCTGCCATTCCTGCTCCTGCTGGTAGATCTCCAGCAACGCCTTCAAAGCCTCTTCGCCACGTGCCGTAGCGCGCAATTTAACGAAGATATCCTCGGCGCGATCGAGCAAGCCGGCCTTCAGGTAGTCCTGGCCCAGTTCGGCGAGCGCCGTCAGGCGCTGCTCGTCCTTCAGTCCTTCGCGCTCGACCAGGTTCTGATGTACACGAATGGCGCGATCGGTCTCACCGCGCCGGCGGAACAGGCTGCCGAGCGCGTAGTGCAACTCGACTGTCTCCGGATCCACCTTGGCCGCCTCGAGAAAAGCCTCGATGGCCTTGTCCGGCTGTTCGTTGAGCAGGAAGTTGAGGCCGCGAAAATAGGAGCGCGGCAGGGCGCGCGATTCGCGCAGCAACTGACGGATGTCGATGCGCGCCGCCACCCAGCCGAGGGCGAAGAATATCGGCAAAGCCAGGAGCCACCAGAGCTGGATCGCCATCATGGCTGGCCGCCCTCACCGCTATCGGCGATCCGTCGCCGCAGCGCCCGCAGTTCGCGCCGTTCGCCGACCGAATGGACGATGGTCACGGTGAGGCCGACAAAAGTGCCGGCGACAAAAGCGGCCAGGATGATCAGCGATAGCGGCGCCTGCCAGGTGCCCTCGAGAAAGAAGCGCAACTCGACCGGCGCACTGTTCTTGACCGCCAGGCCGAAGAGAAGCAGGAAGACGACGCCGCGCAACAACCAGACGATGATTCTCATCACGCCTCGACAAGAACAGGGCGGTGACCGTCGTCGACGGCCGCCGTCCAATCAACCATTGCCGCCGGTCGTCGGCGATTACAACAAACGACCGTCAACCCGTTCGCGCAGTTCCTTGCCGGCCTTGAAATGTGGCACATACTTGGCCGGCACATGCACCTTGTCGCCCGATTTCGGATTGCGGCCAGTGCGCGGCGGTCGGTAGTTGAGCGCGAAACTGCCGAAGCCGCGGATCTCGATGCGATCGCCGCGCGCCAGCGCGGCGGCCATGGCATCGAGAATGACCTTGACGGCCAGATCCGCGTCCTTGGCGACCAGTTGCGGGAAGCGGGACGCCAGCCGGGCGATCAGCTCGGACTTGGTCATGGCTATCTGACCTGACAGCATCGCGGCTTACTGCTGGTTCAACTTCGCCTTGAGCAGGGCGCCGAGGTTGGTGGTGCCAGCGCTGCCGCCCGAATCCGCGGCCAGCTTCTGCATCGCCTCGTTCTGCTCCGCCTGGTCCTTGGCCTTGATCGACAAGGTCAGGCCACGCGACTTGCGATCGACGTTGATGATCAACGCCTCGACGACATCACCGTCCTTGAGCATCGTGCGCAAGTCTTCGATGCGCTCGCGGGAAAACTCGGAAGCGCGCAGATAGCCCTCGACATCGTTGCCGATATCGATGACGGCACCGCGCTGATCGACGCTCTTGACCGTGCCCTTGACGATGGTGTTCTTGTCGTGGGTGGCGACAAAGCTGGTGAACGGATCGCCTTCCATCTGTTTGATGCCCAGGGAGATGCGTTCCTTCTCGACATCGATCGACAGCACCATGGCTTCGACTTCGTCGCCGCGCTTGTAATTCTGCTTGGCTTCCTCGCCGGTCATCGACCAGGAGAGGTCGGACAGGTGCACCAGGCCATCGATGCCGCCGGGCAGGCCGATGAAGATGCCGAAGTCGGTGATCGACTTGATGGCGCCGCGGACCTTGTCGCCCTTCTTGTGGTTCATGGCGAAGTCATCCCACGGGTTGGCGATGCACTGCTTCATGCCCAGGGAGATGCGGCGACGCTCTTCATCGATCTCGAGGATCATCACTTCGACTTCGTCACCCAACTGTACGACCTTGGTCGGGTGGATGTTCTTGTTCGTCCAGTCCATCTCGGAGACGTGCACCAGGCCTTCGATGCCTTGCTCGATCTCGACGAAGGCGCCGTAGTCGGTCAGGTTGGTGACCTTGCCGAACAGGCGGGTGCCCTGCGGATAACGGCGGGCGATGCCTACCCACGGATCTTCGCCCAACTGCTTCATACCCAGCGAGACGCGGTTCTTCTCCTGGTCGAACTTGAGCACCTTGGCGGTGACTTCATCGCCAACGGTGAGCACCTCGGACGGGTGACGGACGCGGCGCCAGGCCAGGTCGGTGATGTGCAGCAGGCCATCGATGCCGCCGAGGTCGACGAAGGCGCCGTAGTCGGTGATGTTCTTGACGATGCCCTTGACGACCGTGCCTTCTTGCAGGTTCTCGAGCAGCTTTTGCCGTTCTTCGCCCATGCTGGCTTCGAGCACGGCGCGACGCGACAGGACAACGTTGTTGCGCTTGCGATCGAGCTTGATGACCTTGAATTCGAATTCCTTGCCTTCGAAAGGCGTGGTGTCCTTGACCGGACGCGTATCGACCAGCGAACCGGGCAGGAAGGCGCGGATGCCGTTGGTCATGACGGTCAGGCCGCCCTTGACCTTGCCGGTGATGACGCCCTTGACCAGAGCCTGGTCGGTGAGCGCCTTGTCGAGATCGTTCCAGG
>Ga0182021_10006921_pt1 | contig 13437 bp, 11 predicted proteins | sample 612E3MmetaG_FD_120493 | JGI IMG/M metagenome (GOLD analysis project Ga0182021, IMG submission 120493) | Permafrost microbial communities from Stordalen Mire, Sweden - 612E3M metaG (Illumina Assembly) | ecosystem: Environmental > Terrestrial > Soil > Wetlands > Permafrost | place: Sweden...
ACGTCAATGGCATCTCTGCGGCCTCCGAGGACCGGCAACCGCATGCAACCGAAGCCGAGGATGGAGACCTGCTCCCCCGTGCGGCCGAACGGACGATAAAGCATTTCAGTCCCTTCCGTGCGAAAGTGGGTGGCATCTACTCATGCTGAGCGGGACATCGACCACGGTGGCCTCCTCCCGATTGGGTGCTTGCTACTGCTACCACCAGTCTAGACGACCGAGGCAGGCTTTGACTGGTCGTAGGGGTTCAGAGGCTGATAATTGGTGAGCCAGCCGGGCCGGTCGGACGGCGAGGCACCCCTTAGCACTCGATTCGGGAGGAGCAATGAGATTCAGCCAGGGTTCCGTGGGACGGGTCTTCGTCCTTCGGCTCGAGGACGAGGACGTGTTGAACGACACGATAGAGCGCTTTGCCCATGATAAGCACCTGCTTCGGGCCCTCGCCTTCTACCTGGGAGGCTCCGCGAGCGGCAGCAAGCTGGTGGTCGGACCTGACGCTGCGCGAGACGACGCGGTAATCCCCCTCGTCCACATGCTGGCGGGCACGCGAGAGGTCCTGGCGCTGGGAACCATCTTCCCCAACGAAGAGGGTGAGCCCACGGTGCACATGCATGCCGCGGCCGGCCGGGAAGGGGATGCCACCGTCGGCTGCACCCGGGCAGGGCTACGTACGTGGTTGGTGGGAGAAGTGGTGCTGCTTGAGATCCTGGGCACCGAAGCCCGGCGGGAGACCGACGGCGCGACCGGTTTCGAGCTGCTGACGCTATGATGTTCTGATGTTGCGAAGCGAGAGGATCGGCTGCATGCTTCTGGTGCCCGGAGCGCTTCTCCGCTCTCGCGGTCTGCAGCGCGTCGATAGGTCCTTCGCGAGCCGGCGGCCCGACCGACGTCCAACCCAACCGGCTGGGATGGCCACTCGACGACCTGAGTTCGCAGGGGGAACCCTCCGACCGCGAGGGCTTCAAGAAGATCATCGTCTCGGGCCAGGACCTGACCAAGCTGCAGCCGTCACTGGGCCAGGCCACCAAGATCACCGTCTGGACCAGTGGATCCCACGAGTACAACCTCTACTTCCGGCCGTTACTGCCGGACGAGACCGCATAGCTTCGGGCCGGCACCCTTCCTGATGACCCCAGCGATCCTCACAGAACGACTGACGAAGAGATACGGCTACCGGCCTGGTATCGAGGGCTTGGATCTGGAGGTGCTCGCCGGCGAGATCTTCGGATTCATCGGGCCTAACGGCGCCGGCAAGACTACGACCATCCGGCTGCTGCTGGACCTGCTGCACCCCAGCACCGGCAGAGCCAGGGTCCTCGGCTTCGATGCCCATCGCGAGAGCGTCGCGGTCCGCCGCTCCACCGGATACCTGCCGGGGGAGTTCGGGCTCGACGTGCGCATGACCGGCCGGCAGTTCATCCGCTATTTTGCGCGGTTGCGAGGCCTTGACCATCTGGGAGAGGCGGCCCGACTCGCCGAGCGGCTGGACTTGGACCTCGACGTTCCCATGGGACGGTTGAGCCGGGGCAATCGGCAGAAGGTCGGCCTGGTGCAGGCCCTGTTCCACCGCCCGGCGCTCCTCATCCTTGACGAGCCTACCACCGGCCTCGATCCTCTGGTGCAGGACACCTTTCTGCAGATCCTGCGCGAGGCCCGAAGCGAGGGCCGCACGGTGTTCCTCTCCTCCCACATCCTGAGCGAGGTCGAGCGGGTGTGTGACCGAGTGGCGATCGTCCGCGCCGCGCGCCTGGCTGCGCTCGAGACCACCGAGTCGCTTCTGGAGAAGCGACGCAAGCGAGTCACGCTGGTCTTCTCCCAACCCGTCGACGCGGCGGTCTTCGCCGGCCTCCCCGGAGTGAGCGACGTGGCTTCTGCGGGCGTCACCATCTCGCTCCGGCTCCACGACGGCGTCGACGCCGTCATCAAGACAGCCGCCCGCTACACCCTGGTCGATCTGCAGGTGGAGCATCCCAGTCTCGACGAGGTCTTCATGGGCTACTACGAGGAGAGGCAGCCTTGGACGGCCTGAGGCAGGTCTGGACCGTGGTGGCGCATGAGTTGCGAGGGCGATGGCGCTCGCTCCTCGTCTGGGGAGTGGCGCTGGGCGGCCTGGGGGCACTCTACGTAGCCCTCTATCCGACCATGAGCGGGTTCTTGAACGACTATGTCAAGAATGCCCCCGAAAGCATGCGCCAGTACCTGGGCGGGTTGCAGGGCCCCATAAGCATCGAACAGTGGTTGGAGATGGAACTCACTACCTCGATCATCCCCATCGCCCTACCGTTCCTCGTGATCCTCACGGGGTCGCGCACCGTCGCCGGACGCGAGGAGCGCAAAACCCTGGATCTGCTGCTCAGCAACCCGCTGCCCCGGCGCCACCTGGTCTGGGGAGCGGTGCTGACCATGGCCCTGTCGCTAGCCGCGGTTCTGGGGCTCACCTGGGTGCTCACCTACATCGCCGTACCCGCGGCCGGGGCCCATCTGTCGGCGGCCCACTTGGCCGAGGGCCTCGTGGCTCTGTGGCCCTTCTGTCTCTTCTTCGGGACGCTGGCCCTGCTTTTGTCGGCGCTGATCCGCCGCGGGGTCTTCGCCACCGTGATCTCGGCGGTGATCCTGGTGCTCATGTACATCCTCAACGGACTCTCCCAAGTCTCCAGGTCCATCGAACCGGTCCGGGTGGTGTCGCTCTTCTACCAGTTGAGACATCCTCTGAGCGGGGACTTCCCCTGGACGGCCGTGCTCGTCATGCTCGCCTGCGCGGCGGTGTTCCTCGGCGGAGCCATGGCCGCCTTTGCCAGGAGAGACGTCTATACGTAGAGGAGTCTCCGCGCACGACGCCGGCGACGCCGGCGATGGTACCCTTACTCGCGATTCCCTCGCCAGCGGGGGATTGTCGGGCACTAGCGACCTGGAGGAAGCGCATGGCCAAGGCTTGTCCCACCCCACAGCCGCTTCGCGCGGTGGTCGGCACCGTGGTCTTCCTGACCTCGCTCTTCCTGCTGATGTTCTTGGGGCGCTTGATCTTCTCTCCCCTCATGCCGACCATCCAGCAGGACCCCGCGGTCGGGATCGCCCCCGGGCAAGCAGGCTCGCTGTTCTTCCTGGGCGCGATCGGAGCGCTCATCGGTTCGTTCCTCTCGGGGCTGGTCTCGAGTCGCATCAACCACAGAGGCGCGCTCCTGGTATCGGTTTTCGTGGCCGTTGCCGCCTTGACCGCCGCGTACTTCGCCCGATCGCTCTGGGGCCTGCGGGTGGTATTCATCGTGCTCGGCATGTCCGCGGGAGTTCACCAGCCCTCGTCGATGGCGACACTCACCGCCACGGTGCGCAGAGAAGACTGGGGAAAGGCCCTGTCCATACAGCAGCTTGGCCCCCCGATCAGCCTGGCCGCGGGCCCTCTTCTGGCCGTAGCGCTTCTCACCTGGTTCACGTGGAACCAAACGCTGCTGTGGATCGCGGGCATCACCGCCCTGGTGGGACTGGCTTTCTACTTCTTCACGCGAGGAGTCGGCGCGTTTGCCGGCGAGCCGCCCAGCGCAGCCGCGATCAAGCCGGTGCTCACCTGCCGCTCCTTCTGGGTGATGATCTTCCTCTTCGCGCTCGGAATGGGCACCCAGGTCGGCGTTTACACCATGCTACCGCTCTATCTGCACCAGGAACGGGGCATGACTACTTCCTCGGCCAACACGCTCCTGGGGTTGGCCAGCATCGCCCCGCTGGCAGCCGTCTTCCTCTCCGGATGGGTGACCTCCCGGATCGGTGAAAAGCGCGCCATCACGCTGTTTCTCTTCCTCACCGGGGCGGCAACGATGTTGGTGGGGGCGCTCTCGGGCATCGCCCTGAAGATCTGCGTGGTCCTCATGGCGGCTTCCGCGGTGTGCTTCTTCCCGCCGGGATTCGCAGCCCTGTCGCGCATCGTCCAGCCCAACTACCGCAGCCTCGCGGCGGGATTCGGCCCACCAGTAGCCTTCGTCCTGGGAGGCGGCCTTCTGCCTACTGCGTTGGGCTACATCGGTCAGGCCAGGAGTTTCAGCCTGGGCATCATCATTATCGGCGCGGTGGTGGCGGTCGGTTCGACCGCCGCGCTCCTGCTGCGCCTGCTCACGAACCTCGAGGAGGGTTGCTGATCATGAGTCGCCACACCCCGGAACAGGCCAAGGCAGATGCACTGGCGGGATTCAGCGAAACAGGCCCCGCGCACATCAACTGTGCGCAGACAGTCGTGCGCTTCGCGCTGCTGACGCTGAGCGAAGACCCCGAGCTGATAGAGGTCGCCCGCTACTTTGGAGGCGGCATCAGCGGCATGGGCGAGACCTGCGGAGCCATAACAGGCGCGGCTCTGGCGCTGGGGATCAGGGACATGGGGCTGGCGGAAGAGAGTCCCGAGCTCCGTCCGCGCGCCACGGAGCGACTCCAAGAACTCATTCGCGGTTTCAGATCGAAGTTCGGCGCCTGCAGCTGCGAAGAACTCACCGGATTCCACCTCGACGTCCCCGAAGAGCACGAGACCTTCATGAAGAGTGAGATTCGCGGCAGCTGCGCAGAATACGTCGGCTGGATGTGCGACGCTCTCACTCCGCTCCTGCTCGACCCCGAGGGCACAGCCGGCAGCTAGACGGCCGCTGAAGAGGGCTCCTGAGGCCGGAGGAACGGCGGGGGCCGTCCCGATGGGACGGCCCCCACAAGCTCTTGAGAAGCGCTGCGACCCCGAAGGCGCCGTTAGAAGGCGTCAGTCGGGTATCCAACGACTAAAGGCGAGCGCCACCTCCGGTCCAATGGCCGCCGCGCTGACTGGGCATGCTGTCTATTGGGACCACCTCCTTTCCACGCTTGAGAAGATTCTACATCAGGTCAATCGACGGTGCGAGGCCAGTCGTCCTTGAGAAGTCTAGATAACGACCGGTCGGCGAGTATCCGGCCCTCGGTCTGGCAGCGAGGGCAATAGTCGCACTCGTTGTCCGCGTAAACGATGCGTCTGACCGCCGTCCCGCAAACGGGACAGGGGGCGCCGAACCGTCCGTGGACAGCCATGCCGGCGCGAAAAGCCGTCACTTTCTCCGGGAAGGCATGCCGGGCTTCCTCGCGCAGGCGGTCGGTCCACTCGCCGAGCACGCTCAACGCCGCCTCATGCAGCCCGTCCAGTTCCGCGTCGCCCAGGCTGCGCGTCTGCTTGAGGGGTGACAATCCCGCGCGATGTAGGATCTCATCCGAATACGCGTTTCCGATACCGCTGAGGATCTTCGGGTCGGTGAGCGCCCGCTTCAGGGTGTGATTCTCACGCCGGAGCGCGGCGCGGAACTCCTCCGGCGTCGCGCTCATCAGTTCCAAGCCTCCTTGATCCAGCTCGGCCAGTGCCTCTCTGCCCCGCATGAGGCGCAACGACGCCCGCCGTTTCTTGCCCGCCTCCGTCACCACCAACGTGCCGCTGGTGAATTCGAAGGCGGCCAGGCTCGGACTTTTCGCGACCTTGGCTCCCGGCTCCTTCCAGTGAAGGCGACCCGCGATCATCAGGTGAATCACCAGAAAGTAGCGGCCGTTCTGGGGCGCTCCGGCCGCGCCGGTTTCGCCGGGTGTATCGGCCACATCGACCGCACCAGCCGCATCGGGGGGATCGGCGTCACCGGACTGGCTCAGCTCCAACACGATTCGCTTGCCCAGCCTTTCCACGCCCTCTACCCGAGCACCGCGGGCCGCTTCCAGCGGCGGATCGACGGAGCGCAGAAAGAACGGACTCAGAAGGCGGATGCCGAGCAGCCGCTCCCCGAGCATTCGCGCCTTCAGGGCCTCGATGTACGCTTCAATGTCGGGCAACTCGGGCATTGGTCTCTCTTTGTCCAGTATAGCTGGGGTTCTTGGCGTATCCTTGCCCGGTGAGATCGCGCTTGGTCATGGTCTTGATCGTTTTCTCCCTCGTCGCCGCGCTAGCCGCGGGTTGCAGCGGGTTGGGTGGGAGCGGGCAGCCGTCATCCACGACTTCGGGCGATACGATCTCGGGCACGACACCCGGCACGACGCCCGGCGCCTCCTCGACGACCACCAACTCCGCCGGACCTTCGACCTCGACGACGATCACCACGCTCTCGCCCGCGCAGGCGATCCTCGGGCGGATGACGCTCCGGGAGAAAGCGGCCCAGGTCCTGCTGTTGGCGTTCGATGGCACGACCGTCCTCCCTGATACGGAGCAACTGTTGACCGACGCCCCTCCCGGCGGGTTCCTGCTCTTCACCCGCAACGTCACGGGAGCGGACCAACTGCGATCGCTCACCGCCGGCCTCCAGGTCGGCGCCGCCGCGAACGGCGCCGGGATCGGCCTCTTCATAGCCGTGGACCAGGAAGGGGGCACGGTCCAACGCATCAACGTGGACGTGCCCTTCGTCCCCTCGGCCAGAATGCTCGGAGAACAGTCAAGCCCTACAGAGGTGGCCAGGATGGCCGCGGAGACGGCCACGGGGCTCTTGGCCCTCGGTGTCAACATGAACCTCGCGCCTGTGGCCGATGTCGTCTCGGACCCCACGTCCTTTCTCTATAGGCGGAGCTTCAGCGGCGACCCGACGATCGTGAGCCGATACGTCAGAGCCGTCACCAGGAGCTACGAGGACAACGGCCTCATCGCGGTGGTGAGGCACTTTCCCGGCCACGGAAGCGCAGCGGGCGACAGCCACGACAGCGTGGTAGTGTCGAAAGCCGGTGAGGCCGAGTTCGCCACCATCCATCTGCCCCCCTTCAAGGCGGCCATGGCTGAGGGAGCCGAGGGCGTGCTCATGGCCCACGTCATAGTCAGGGCATATGATCCGCTGTGGCCCGCTTCGTCTTCCGCGGCCATCATCCAAGGCCTGCTCAGAGAGGGCCTGGGCTTCTCGGGCCTGGTGGTGGCCGACGACGTCGAGATGGTCGCGGCCGCGGCCACAGGCGCAGAGGCGGGTGGGCAAGCGACACCCAGCACCTCGAATGGGGCCGCGACGGTGGTCGATCCGGGCGAAGTGGCAGTGCGGGAGCTTGCGGCAGGATGTGACCTCCTCATCTCCACAGGCACGATCGCGCGGCAGAAGGCGATGCTCGAGGCCATAGTCAAGGCGCTCGAGACGGGGCGCCTACCTGCTGAGCGCCTCGATGACGCCGTGCTGCGTGTGCTCGAGACGAAGCTCCGCCACCGGCTGGTCTCCCCGTAGCCGGTCGTTGATACGATTTCAGAACCCCAAAGAAGCCGCGCGGCTGGGCATCCAGTAGGACGGCCGCGTTGAGCCGGGACGCGCTTTTCGCGGCGCCCCGGTGCCTTCCGGTCTGGCGCCTCGCTACCGGCGCTTATGCCTCGAAGCCTTCACCCCCCGCTGTAGCTGCGAGCGCCGCCGTGATAACTTCTTGCGGAACGGTCTGAGAAGAGGAGAGTGATCGGGCTTGGGCAGCAGCTACACAGTCGTCTTCCAGCCCTCGGGCAGGCGTGGCCGCGCCGCCGAAGGCGAGGACCTTCTGACGATCGCCCGCAACCTGGGCGTGGATATCGAGAGCGCCTGCGGCGGCAAGGGCGCCTGCGGCAAGTGCCGGGTGCGCCTGGAGCCGCCCGGCGCAGAAGACGTGGGGGCCGCCTCCGGCTCCGCCCCACTCGCCGCCGTGTCCACTCCGACGCAAGCAGAAGCGCGCCTGCTCGGCCTCACCGCTCTCGCCGCCGGCATGCGGCTGGCGTGCCAGACTCAAGTCGCCGGCGACCTCGTGGTCTTCGTGCCGGAGGAGAGCCGCAGGGCGGCGCAGGTGGTGCGCAAGGAGGCCAGCGATCGGACGGTTCCCCTGGATGCCGCGATCAAGCGCTACCGGGTCGCTCTCCAGCAGCCGACTTTGGAAGATGCCACGCCCGACGCCGAACGTCTGCTCTCGGCTTTGGTAACTGAGCATGGCCTATCGGGGCTGACTCTTGACTTCACCGTGCTCCAGAGGCTGCCGGGCTTGCTGCGAAGGGCCGGTTGGAACGTGGCGGTCACCGTGTGGCGGACCGGTTCCCAGGCAGGAACCATCGTGGACGTGCGACCCGGAGGCGACTCCGGGCGTCTTCTTGGTCTCGCTGTCGATGTCGGTACCACTACCATCGCGGCCTATCTCACCGATCTCGAGACCGGCAAGGTCGTGGCAACGGAGTCGGCCATGAACCCACAGGTGGCGATGGGCGACGACGTCATCTCCCGCCTCTATCACACCACACGCGACCCGGATGGCCTGGCGCAGCTTCAGAGCACGGTGGTGCAAGAAGTCAACGCGCTGGGCGCGAGAGCGGTGGAGCGCTGCGGAGCCGCGCTCGACGACGTCTTCGACATCGTGGCCGTGGGCAACACGGCGATGCACCACCTCTTTCTCGGTCTCGACGTGCGAGCCCTCGGGGTGGCTCCATTCGTGGCGGCCGTTCGGGGAGCCGTCGATATCTTGGCTTCGTCGGTGGGCCTCAGCTTCCACCCGGGCTGCCGCCTGCACGTGTTGCCGGTGGAAGCCGGCTTCGTGGGAGCCGACAACGTCGCCGTGGTCATCGCTGAAGAGCCCTACAAACAGGACGAAGTGCTCCTCATCGTGGATATCGGGACCAATGGGGAGTTGGTCCTGGGCAACCGCCTGCGGATGCTCTCCACCTCGTGTGCCACCGGGCCGGCGCTCGAGGGGGCGCACATCGAGTTCGGAATGCGGGCCGCGCCCGGCGCGATCGAGCGCATCCGCATCGAGCCCGGGACTCTTGACGTCCGCTTCAAGGTGATCGGCCTCGAAGGCTGGCACACCGACTACCCCGCGGCCCAGGTGATGGCACGAGGCATCTGCGGCTCTGGCATCATCGAAGCGGCAGCCGAGATGCTCGCGGCCGGAGTCATCCTTCCGGATGGTGGTTTCGATCCCCGGCTTGTCGACCTCTCGAACGAGCGGATCGTCGTCGAAAACGGACGGCCTCGCAAGCTCGTGATCGCCCGGCCGGAGGAGACGGCCATAGGACGCGCGATCACGGTGTCGCTCAAGGACATCCGGTCCATACAGCTCGCCAAGGGTGCTCTTCGGGCGGGCGCGGAGATCCTGCTCAGTAGGTACGGCGCCGAGAAGCCCGATCGGGTGATCCTGGCCGGAGCCTTTGGCAGCTACATCGACCCCCAGTACGCACTCGCCATCGGCATGCTCCCCCATCTCGAGTCGGAACGCGTCGTCTCTGTGGGCAACGCCGCGGGCGACGGCGCCCGTTTCGCTCTGCTCAACCTCGGCAAACGCCGGGAAGCGGCCTGGGTGGCTCTGGCCATTGAGTACGTGGAACTCGCCACCGAGCCCGGCTTTCAGAAAGAGTACTTGGAGGCGATGACCTTCCACGCCGGCCGATAGAAGACGGTAGCAAGGGGATACAGCCTCGGCCTTGAATCAAGTAGTGGCTGTTCACGGCCGACATTAACTAGCGGAAGGTGTACGACTATGGTCGTAGCCTTTGGTATTGACCCCGCGGTCTCGAAGGCGGGACAATGAGACGGCCACAGAGAGACACCGGCAAACAGCAGCACCGGGGGTGCGTGGTGAAGAAGAGCGCGATCCTTGTAACGTTGATCGCCCTGTGCGCGACGGCGTTGTTCATCGCTACGACCGCTGTCGTGGCGGCTGCAGAGACAACCACGACCACTTCGTCCGGCTCGACCACCACTACGACTGGGTCCGGTGGGTCGACCACCACGACGGGGTCCGGCGGGTCGACCACAACGACCGGCGGCGGGTCGACCACCACGAGCAGCGAGTCCACCACGACCACAACCACGCCCAGCGATTGGTGGATGCGGACGTCGTTTGACATCAGCACGACGAACCTAGTGCCCTCGTTCATCTCGGCGGGCAACGGCCGAATCGTGTGGACCGGCACGGTTCCGGGCGGCTATTCCAACAACTACGTCTACGACGTGGCGGCCAGGACCAACTCCCAGATCCCGACGGCCTTCCCGGGCAACTACTACAACCCGGCCTGTGACGGGTCTCTCGTGGTCTATCAGGGTGGCAGGGCCGGCGGCTACGACGACATCTACATGTACGACACGACTAGCGGGCTTGTGCAGCAGATCACCCACAACTCCGACCCCGGCGACTCAAACGATTGGAACCCGCGGGTAGATGACGAGAAGATCGTCTGGCAGAAGGACATGGTGGGAGCTAACGCCAAGCCGGGCATCTACCTCTACGACATGGTCAAAGGGACCGTTGAGTGTGTCCTAGCTGGCCATGAATACCGCGACCCCGACGTTTGGCAGGACTACGTGGTGGCCGTGAAGGACGCGCCGACCGGCAACGGCACGGAGATCGTCCTTCTCAATTTGAAGACCAAAGAAGTCAAGACCATCGCTCCGGCCATCAAGAGCAACGAGCACCCACGTCTCGACTCCGGGTATCTCGTCTGGTCCCAGGGCGACATTCCGACCCCCATCTTCTTCCCGTGGGATACCTATCAGATCATGCTGTATTCCATCGCGTCGGGGATTACGGTCGCCTTCACCGACAACAAGCTCGGCAATGTCAATCCCTCGATAGGTGGGGACACGATCGCGTGGGAGCAGACCGACCCGGCCGGCATAATGTTGGACTTCGTCACCGACGGTGTGGAGTACCGCGGGCTGACCAAAGACAGCACTTCAGGCAAGGCACCTGAGGTGGTGGACGAGAACACTTTCACTTTCTTCGCGGACAAGACTCTCTGCTACGAGGTCTACGAGCCGAACGGCGCCAAGTTCATCGATGTAGGCGACACAGACCCCTATGCGAAAGCCATCAACACCCTGGCCTCCAAGAAGATCGTTGAGGGATACGACGACGGATTCTTCGGTGTCAACGACCCGGTCACCCGTCAGCAGTTTGCGAAGATGATCCTGCTCACCATGGCCCAATGGAAGCCCGATATCTATACTCCGACGCTGCACGACACCTGCAACTTCGTCGACGCAAGCACGATCGAGCAGACGGCGGGCGAACTATACGCCATTCACTACGTGGCGAGAGCGTCGCATGCCGGCCTTACACTCGGCTACCCCGACGGAACCTTCCGGCCGCTCGGCAACATCACCCGCCAGCAGGTCATCACTATGCTGGTTCGTGCGGCCTCCGACGTCCTCAAGACCCCGCCGCCCGGCTGGCAGGGCGTGCTCAGCTACCTCGATCCCGAGCACGGTGAGAGGATCCGGACGGCCGAGTACAACGGCCTCGTCGACGGCATCGGAGGTGGCACCTGGGGCGGTCAGTCCGGATGGGACACCCGGCTCAGTGCTACACGCGGCGAGGTAGCGCAGATGCTCTACAACCTGCTGCGCAGCCTCGGAGTAGTGACCGGCTAGGAGCTGAGCTAGTAGCGGGGCTTCTCGAGCGATTCCTCGCAGTACCGCTCGACGCCCACCTCACGCATGCGATCGTTGCACGTCCGCCACCGCTGCACCAGGTTCTCGGGATAGTCATTGCGCTGGCAGGGATACTCAGCGCACTGATAACAGAAGTCCACTCCCTGCTCGCGAAAACAGGTGCGCGCGGCGCAGAACGGCAGAACACCGCCTCCGTCACGGCATCCCGCGCAGCTCGCGCCTGCAAGCAGGCCCAAGATCTCCATGAAGCGGTCGTAGTGCTGTAGGACCGGGAAGCGGTCCGCTACCCTGGGCGCCATGTTCTGAAAGCCCTCCAGCGCTTCGGCTAGATCGGTGGACAGGTTCTTTACCCGCCCCCGCGAGCACATCACGCACCGCTCGCAGTCTATGCCGCAGGGGGCCAGGCGCTCGACGACCTGCTCGTAGGTGACCTGCGTTTCCATGAAGAACCTCCCGGGTGGTGTCACCCCGCCTCGATGACCGCATGGCGGCCGGCCTCGCCGAGACCTCGCCGCTCTGGACTTCTTGGTCCATTCTAGCCCCATCTTCGAGCTGGTCGCGGTGCATCGGGAGCTTCGCGAAGTGGCGCGCCGGCTCAAGCCGTCGATACCCCTGGTCGGGGAGTACGGGATTCCCATCCGCGACGAGATCGAGCTCGAGATGAGGCTCGGCTAGCCTAGCGGCGCTGCGCTCGGCGGCTCCGCCGCGGGCGGCGGCCCATCCCCAGGCGCGTCTCCCCCCGTCGCGAGTGCAGCCGCGGTCGCCGTTGGCGCCCACCCGGGCTGAATCGCCGGGCCGCGCGACCGGCGTCTCCACTGCCATATCGAGGTGACGGTGGCGCCGAAGCCCATCACGAGAGCGAGAGCCACGACGATAGACCCCACGAACGGAACCCAGCGGAGCACGCTCAGTATCACCACGCCTACCACGGCGGCCAACATCACGCGGCCCCGCCGGGCGTCGTCCCCACCAAGGATGAGCCTGCCGATGAGGGCCCCGATAGAAACGTACCCGAACAGAAGCAACAGGGGGACACCAATGAAGAACCAAGGTACCGCGACGATGATGCCGACGACGGTCACGAGCAGAACGACGGTCAACAGCGGGACGCCGATGAACAGGCCGAGTACGCCCCAGCCCAGAGACGAGGGCGCATGGCGCCGCGCTCGCCTACCGACAAAGGCCACCTGCTTGGGTGCGATGGCGGTGGCGATGACCGCGACCATGACGATCAAGATCGTGGACGCGATCCAGAGGATCACGGAGATGAGAGTCCAGGGTCGCACGACGGGATCGACCACGGCGTTGCGGAGCGCCGCCGAGTTCCCTCCCGCCACCTCGACGGCGCGGCCCGAGACCGAAGCTCCCGATTCGATGGTCAGCTTGCCGAAGACACAGACGATGGCTGTGTCATCGTGACCTGCCTCCAGATTATGACCGACCGAGGCTCCCTTGCGAACGGTGACGTCCCCTCCGACCACAACCACGTGGTCCGTGACCGTCCCTTCGATCACCACGTCCCCGCCGACCACGACAACGTCGCTCCAGGAGTCGTCCGCTCCCAGCGTGACGCTCTCGAAGAAGGCTACCTTTTGTCCGCCCGCTTGCCCGGGAGCTACACCACCGGCGTGGGCCAAGCCAACGGCCGGTGCCGCCAGCCACAACGCGAGCAACAGTCCACAGCTCACTATGAGAACAGCAACGATGCCCAGTGCAGCCCGGCGCATCACTCGACCTCCTTGCTCGGCCCGACTCTTCGGCGCAGTCTACCTGTCCGGCCTCACCGCCTGCTTCCACCCCGGCAGTCACTGGAGACCCGCGTTTTTCAGTGTAACGCACGCCTGGTTCTAGTATCCTCGTCTCCAGTTGCCCCAGGCGCGCCGCGGAGGCAAGATGCATCCAGTGCTGGCCACCTTCTCTATCGGCGGCACCCAGGTGGTGTTGCGTTCCTACGGCACCTTCTATGTCCTCGCTTGGGTGGTAGCCATCGCCCTGGCCACCTGCATCGCCTGGCGCCGAGGTTTCTCCTGGTGGAGAGCGCTGCTCACGTTCGCCATCGGGTTGGCGGTAGGCATCGCCGGCGCCCGACTCTTCGACCTAG
>Ga0182021_10006922_pt1 | contig 13437 bp, 13 predicted proteins | sample 612E3MmetaG_FD_120493 | JGI IMG/M metagenome (GOLD analysis project Ga0182021, IMG submission 120493) | Permafrost microbial communities from Stordalen Mire, Sweden - 612E3M metaG (Illumina Assembly) | ecosystem: Environmental > Terrestrial > Soil > Wetlands > Permafrost | place: Sweden...
CGCCGTCTGAGTCGTCGATTACCACGAGCTGACAATGCCGTTTCTACCACACATCGAGAGCGGTTTCCTGACCAGTGACGGTAAGCGCGAGCATGTCCTGGCTCGCGAGGACACCGAAGGTCAGTTCTGGGTAAGCCCACCCTTCGACGCTGCGTTTGATCCAGAGAAGGGGCCGCCGCCGACCGTCCCTTGGAGGCGTGCCGACCGGAGCGACTTCGAGCCAGACAGATAAATCCCCGTACCGGCTTCGTGGATCGAGGAGCGAAGCTTGCCCCCGGCCCTTTACTGGTAGCTTGAAAAGACACCGCTGAAACGCGCACACTGGGGTTTTTCGGTTCGCGCTCGAGCAGCGGTTTCGACGCCCGCGCCGCTGTCGCCGAGCTGCCGCTTCCGCTCGTCAATCGATGGGTGTACAAGGAGAACGTGGCGACTTCCTCTTTCCCGCGCGCGGCCTACACGGCAGTTCTCCGATCTACGGTTGCAGCACTTCCACTGCTCGTCGCTTTGGCCCTCGCCCCCGCGGGCGTCGGAGGAGCGGGCACTGCCGCTGCCGCAGCAACCCGGCGACCGGTGATCCTCTCAATCGGGATATCGACGCCGAAAGGCCTCCCGCTCCCCGCCAGCGGAGCGCGGGTGGTTGTCAGCGTAAGAGTCCGAAACGCGACGAGGTGCACGTTTCTCCGGCAGCGCCGCGCCTTCTCCTCGCTCTACCCGCTGAAGACAGTCAGGTGCGCGTCCGGCCACGCGAAGGTGACCGTGCCGCCGATCGCCAACCTCTACAAGAAGCCGGTACATCTCACCTACGCCGTCCGCGCATATGGCACCGGTTCGCGCTCGGTGCGGCGAAGCGTGAAGGTGGCTCAGGCTGCCGCCGCCAGCCAGCCTACGGCTTCGCTCTCCCTGAGCTCGAGCAGCGTGCCGTGGACGGGCGGATCTGTCGTCCTCAGCTTCTCGTCCTCGAACGCAACCTCCTGCTCGCTCTCGTCAACCCCGGCCTTCGGTACAGCCAGCAACCCGCTATCCGTCGCCTGTAAGGGGACATACACGGCGAACGTGCCGCCAAGCACGAGCCAACAGTCGTGGACATTCACCTTCACCGCTAAGAACGCCTCCGGGCATTCGGCGTCTACAAGCCAGACGCTCACCGAACTGGGCGTCCAAATATCCCCGAACTGGTCCGGTTACGTCGTCCCCTCAAGTAGCGCCCTTCTCACCGACGTCAGCGGTCAGTGGACGGTGCCGACGCTCAACTGCGCCGTCACGCCGAACGCAAGCGGGTCGATCTGGGTCGGCATCGGTGGAGTCGAGTGGCCGACCGGCGGCAGCTCCGGGACGCTGCTTCAGACCGGCGTCAACATTGAGTGCGTCAACGGCAGCCCGCAGTACGCTGGCTGGTTCGAGGAGTACCCGAGCATCCCCAACTTCTCGAAGGACTTTGCAGGCTTCCCCGTTTCCGCGGGGGACTCGATCGAGGCTTCGGTCTTTCAGACGTCGACCGGAAGCTGGACGACGCGGCTCGACGACCTGACAACCGGCTCGTCCGGTTGGATGGTCACGGGCGAAGACTGGGGCGTGGGTAGCGATAGCGGCAGCACGTTCTCCGACCAAGGCTCCACAGCCGGGCTGTCCTACTCAGGTGGATACACCGCCGAGTGGATCGTCGAGGCCCCCACAGTGCAAGGCTCGGTGGCTTCGCTCGTCGATTACGGCAGTGTCAGCTTCGGCAACCTGAGAACGAGCCTGCCCTCCTGGTCTCTGACGGCCGACGAGAGCATGGCGATGGGGCAGAACGGAACCGTCGTTTCGACTCCCTCGCTTCCCGTAAACGGCGGCTTCTCAGTCAGCTACACGGGGTAGCGAGTCATGCGGCATCCACTTCTTGAGCGGTGGGAGAAACGGAGGTCGCCGAAACGCGCACGACTGCATGGGTTGGGTTCACCCCGACTTAGCGGAGCGCCTCTCTTCTGCGAAACGTCTCGACGATCGCAGCGAGCGCAGCCATGAGGGCGACCGTTGCCTCGACCCGCGCGCCACGGTCGTGGCCCTCTCGGAGTGTCGAGCGGTAGGGCCAGGTGATCATGCGAACGAGAAGCCAGCAGGCGAGCGCCGCAACAACGGCAACACCCGCGACTGCGACAAGCGCCCCTTTTGCGACTTTCGGTAGGACGGAGACTTGGGGGACGTCGAGGGAGTTTCGGTTATCAGGCATTTGTAGGTCCTTCCTTCGCTGACGGCTCTCGCTCGTGAAAAGAAAAAAAACGAGCTGGCTTCGTCTTCTCACATTTAGTCCGGAGATCGGACAGCACTGCGCAGCTCAGAGCGTCGAGGAGGCTGCGCTACTGAGAGAGGAGAAGTCCACCTGCGGTCTGAGCGCGGGGGCCTCCACGACAGCTACGCGCGTTTACGGCGCGTTTAGTGGAGCGCCCTCCCACTTGACCCATTCATTCCTCGGCTCATCAAGCCAACACCACGCGTCCTCTGTCTCACGCCACCAGACACCCTCGTTGAATACCCAAGCAGGCGACTCTTTGTGGCACTGGGGGCAGTTACCGGCGTCTCGCGGCATCCCCTCACCACAGTGCGGACAGTGCCTCGCGAAGCCGGCTGTCGACACGCTCACTCCGCCTCCGATCTTCGCGCCCTTCCTTCGATTGCACGACTCGCAGCGAAGCCCAATGTTGCGGACAGTGTTCGAACCGCCATGGACAACCGGGACGATGTGGTCATACTCCAGGCGGTCGCGCGAGCCACAGTCGACGCATTGTCCACCGTCTCGTCGCCACACCTCACGCTGAACACTCTTCGGGATCGGCTCTCGGCCGTTACGCGGCCGCGTCACGACTGACTCGACAATCTTGACCTTCGCGCCCCTCTCTTCAAGCGCGACTTTCAAACTAACCGCATCACGCTGGACGATTCCTTCGGCGATGGCTTCCGGCGAAATGTGACGAACCCTCTCAATGAGATCCTCAATTTCACCTGTTCGATCTCGCAAACCAGGAATATCCCCTAGAAAGACGGCGGCCTGTCCCTCGGCCTCGGAGTCGTCAAAGCCAGAAAGAACCACGGAAAAGCTCCCCGGCGCAAATGCCTTTTCTCTCCACATCATGCGCTCGGCTTCGCCTTGCTCAACGATCGTTTGAATCCAAGCCTCACGGGCTTGATCGCGGATCCGTCGCGCTCTGCGGCGATAGATCTGGACAGCGCAGATGAAGCTGGCGACAGCAACCAAGGCCCCTAGCGGTGAGAAAAAGACGACGGTGAAGTAGAGAAGGACTCCAAACGACGTTGCCGGGAATCGACGTATGAGCACCATGGCCGCTAAATCGATGGGGTCGGTTTGATCGTCATCTCATGCTCCGCTGCGGTCGGCGGCGGCGGCGCGGCTTGCTCCTGCTCCCACCTGACCCAAATGCCTCTCGTATCATCGAGCCAGTACCACTGGCCCTGACCCTCTAGCCACCACGTGCCACCGTTGAGCGTCCACGCTGGCGATTCCCTTCGGCAGTGCGGACAAACGCCAGCATCTCGCCGCATCTGCTCTTTGCAGTGTGGACATTCCCGGTCGAGCCTGGGATCCGCTGTGGTTACCTCGCGCAGAGGTTCGGCCTTCGGCGTTTTTCGAAGCTGCAGGTTGCCGAGGAGCGCCCCAACGACAAACCCGAGCGCGATTGTGAGCAACTCGAAGCGCGTGTTCCAGACGATGGGATTGGTGAGACTGTTGGGATTAACCTTGCTTGTGAGCACAAGGTTAGGCGGAGTGATCACCTGGAGCGCAAGAGCGACCAGGATTGCTCCGAGGAAGCCGGTGTCAACGTTTTTAATGCCGGACATCGCTACTGCCGCGAGGAAACTAGGTTGTACAGTCGGTCTGGTTGCAGATTGCCCTTATGAACGCGTTTCTTCAGAGGAGAAGCCATAACCCTCCTATCGGAAGTGAGAGGTTTTGTCTGTAGAGCTTCTGTCGTCATGACGTGACGATGGAACGGTGGATGCGCGCCGCCGATTCGCCGAGAATCTCCGAACAGCACGAACCCAACGCGGGTTGTCACAGGAAGCGCTGGGCCACGTCTGCGACCTACATCGCACGGAGATCTCACTTCTCGAGCGTGCGGGGCGTGATCCACGCCTATCCACGATTGTTCGCCTCGCTCGCGCCCTTGAGGTGAAGCCCTCTGATCTCTTCGATGGCGTCAGCTAGGGTCGATTCCACGTCGTCGGTGGCGAAGCCCGAACTTTGTTTACGTATACGCCTTGGTAGGCAGCCGTCGCAATAGACACGGTGCCGATTCGGGAGCTCGCCGCCGCAGCGCTTGCAGCGCTTCTTCGTGCGGAAGTCGAGCTGCGAGTAACACGCATCGCAGTAGACGCGTTCGCGCCGGGGAAGCTCCCCGCCGCAGTTCTTGCAGACCTTCTCGGGGAGCGGCAGGCGGAGCTGTGACCTAGGTCGCCTTCGCATCGCCTCTCTAGCGTCGACGTGGTTCGACCGAGTCAGTGGAGTCAGTACCCGCTTGACCTTCGAGCCCGGCGCCTCGGCGAGCGTTTTCGCCACTTGCTCGCAAACGGGCGCGACCAGCTCCGCCCAGACGGGCGCGGTTCTGGCCAGCTCATGGGTAAATGGGCGAAGTAGGCGACAGACGCCCTTTCTCGTCTCGAAGAAATCGCCGGCTCGGAAAGTTCTACGTTCGAGTAGTTGAAGGACGTAGGCATCGACCTTCGGCCGTACGGCCTCCATTACGTCGAGCGCGAATGAGTCTCTACCTCTGTAGTCGGCATGGACGATCCCGAGCACGGGATCGAGCCCGATAGTGAGAAGCGCGACGCGAGTCTCTGCCTCGAGGATCGCGTAGAGGTAGTTCAGGATCGCGTTGATGGGGTTCGCAGCGAGCCGGGGTCCCGTAGTGAGCGGTGAGATGCGTTTTCCGAAGCTGTGCCATTGCCGCGGCACGAGATCGGCGTCCGATTTACGGAAACTGATCTCGACATCTCTCCAGCCCGTCCAGTAGGCGAGCGCGGCGTCCCGCTCGGCCATCATCAGTTCGCTCGTGTCGGTGGTCGCTCTCAGCCAGCGGAAAGCCCGGTCGAAGGCGCCGATCAGATTCTCGCCTGGGTTGAGCGTGAGCAGCACTTCGCGCTGGCCTCGGAGCTTCTCGCCGAGTAGATAGCGCGCAATCTCGAGCCCGGCATCATTCGTTGCTGCAAAAGCTTGCGCTCTTCGCAACCGCGCATCGCTCGTCGCCGGAGGCACGGAGACACAGAGCAGACGGCTCTCGCGATCGAGCGCAAGAAGGGGAATTCCTTGGTCTGCTAGCCAGCGAAGCGCTGCGAGCGAAACCGAGCCCGTTCCGCCGAGCACGACCACCCGAGCAATCGAGTCTCCAACCCGACCGAAGTTTCGTTCCTTTCTCTCTCTACCTGTGCCGTCCGAAATGACGAATCGTCCGCGCTCGACTTGGAGCGCCACGCCGAAGCCATCGACAACGATGACGCCTCCGCGTCGACGGAGCTGCGCGGGGACGGAGCTGTGGTCGCGCTCGACTTCCCTCGCGCGATCTATCGAAGTCGCCATCAGAAGGGCACCTCCCCGTAGGAAGCGAGAGTCTCCGCCCGACGATCGAACGCTTCCCGCTGGAGCCGGGCGTATCGACGGCAGCTCGGCGAGCAGTACTCCGCTCTTGAGGGTGGCTCGATCGGAACGCCGCACTGACCGCAGGCATGCCAGCCGGCGTCTCGTTTCCGCCAGAGTGCATACACGATGGCAAGCGCTGTGGCCACGATCAATTCAGGGTGGCTCCTCCTCCCGTGAGATCCCGATACCAGGGCGATAAAGAGCGAGAAGACGAGCGATATCCCGATGACGAGCGCCGACACGACGCAGGTGAGAATGAAGCGAAGAACGCGCCAGGCGACCTGGACTTCGTTACCTTTAAGTTGCATGCGGAAGATCCTTTCCGTGTGCCACGCCCCCGGACGCACCACCGTCGCGGGGGCTATTACATGTCCGATCTTACGATCTTATTGGCGAAGAGTCGAGTCCGCTATTTGCCTGCTAATCGACGAGAAACGGCGTGCGCTTGTCGTCTTCAAAGACCGCCCGCCCGAGCTTTAGTAGGTTGCGTCGATACTCCCCTTTGCAGCCGGGGCAGTGGAAGCACGCTGTCGTCTTTGACGCGTAGCGGAGATCTTTACTTTCGAGCCGGAATCGTGACCGAGTGCGCGGCCGGCGGTGGCTGGGCTCTTTCGGCCTACCTTCAACCTGGTCGTAGAAGCGGGCCGTGTCCTCGACGACCCCGTACTCCGCCTGGGCGTGGTAGGCGACGTAGTCGCCTAGCTTCGTTGCGCAATTCCCGCAAGCGATCTCGCGTGGTTGCCACTTGATGATGTAGCCCCCCTCCGCCAACTCCTCTCCCTGCCACGCCTCTGGATAGAGCTGTCGCCGCGCATTGGCCCAGACCTCCTGTACGCCACTCGGGCTCGGGTGTATCCCGTGCGTCTGGAGCGTCTGCAGTTGACCGTCCGGTCCCGGCGTGACCGAGCCTCCAAGAACGAGCGGGCGTTCCGGGTCGGGCGGTGGTATCGGATTCCGCCTCGGGATCACCTTTGGGGGTAACCGCCTTCCTCTCGGCTGCGCCATTACCCGAGACTAGCGTCTCTCACCTAGACGAGCTATCGTCTCTAGACCAATCCAGTCTTCTCTGCCGCGAGGCGGGCACGAAGACAGCGCCGTGGAGGGCACCGCTGTTCAACCCCTCCGCACTCGCTCCGAAAGCGGACAACCCGGGTTCGAGAGCGGGAAAGGCGCGCCTCATGGGAGGCAACACCGAACGGCACCTAACCGCTTTGCGGTCGGCGAGCGCGGAACTGAGTCCGCTCGAACGTAATCGTTTACTCAACCTGGAGCAGGTTGTCGAGCAGGGGCTCGACGCCTTCGTGGCCGTGGGCCAGGCTCTGCTCGAGATACGCGACGCTCGTCTCTACCGAGAGACGCACGGGAGCTTCGAGGCTTATCTCGACGAGCGTTGGGGCGTCTCACGCTCTCGCGGCTACCAGTTGATCGACGCGGCTCGCGTCACGAAGGCGCTGTCCACAGATGTGGACCTCGAACCACCGGCAAACGAGGCGCAGGCGCGCTCTCTCGTACCGCTGGCCGGAGACGAACAGGCGATGGTCGAGGTCTGGCGGGATCTCCGCGTCGAGCACGGCGGTCGCGTAACTGCAGACCTCGTTCGACAGGCGGTCTCCGAGCGCGTAGCTAGGGAGGCTTTCTGTCGAGAGCCCATCGCAGCCTCGGAGCCCGCGCTTCCAGAGACGCCACCCGACGTCTCGCCTCCCTCCAAAGCAGGCGGACTCTACGAGATCGGAGAGCACCGTCTGCTCTGCGGCGATGCGACGAGCGCCGCCGATGCCTCGCGGCTGATGAGCGGTGAGCGAGCGGCGCTTCTGTTCACGAGCCCGCCCTACCTGGACGTGCGCCTCTTTGGCGAGGGTCAGGACCTGTCGCTCGAGTACCTGGCGAAGTTTCTGCCGGTCTTCGCCGAGCATGCCGAGCTGATCGTTGTCAATCTCGGTCTCGTCCGTCGCGGTAACGCGGTGGTTCGGTATTGGGACACCTATATCGAGGCGGCCGAGAAGGCGGGGCTCCACTTCCTCGCCTGGAACATCTGGGACAAGGGTCCAAGCGGCGCTCAGCCACGCGGGCACGGAGACTTCTTCCCACCGCAGCACGAGTGGCTACTCGTCTTCGGTAAGGAGCCCAAACCGCTCTTTCGCACCATTCCCAACGAAAGCGCCGGCAAGCTGGCCACGACCACCCGCCGTCAGGCCGACGGGACCTTGCGAACGAGCAAGCCGCTGATGACGTTGCCGAGCAGACCGATCGGCTCGGTTCTCACCCTGCCGGGAGAGCGGAAGGAAACTCATCGCTGGGATCACTCAGCCGTATTCCCAGTCGAGCTTCCGAAGGCTTACATAGAGGCTCTGACCGAGCCGGGTGACATCGTCATCGATCCCTTCGCGGGAGCAGGCTCCACACTCGTCGCCTGCGAGCTGACGGGTAGGCGCTGCTTTGCGCTCGAGCTAGAGCCAAAGTACTGCGATCTCATTCGTTCCCGCTACGCCGCACTCATCGGCGCGGACGGGAGGGCAGAGCGATGACCTTCACTCCGAAGAAAGGCATCTTCGCCGGACAAACCTTCGCCAGCGAGCGGCAGTACCGAAACGCTCTAGCGCAGCGCAAGGGCTACTCCTCCTGGTCGGCTTGGCGACGCGCACCGAAATCGGTGCGAGGTGTCAGCGATCTTAGGAAGCTCAGCTCGCTCGAGCGGGAGACTCGCCGTGCCGCTCTCGACGCGCTCAACCGCATGCGCGAGGAGAGGCTCTCGCTCTCCAAAGCCGCGCGAAGAGCCGGAACTACTCCAGGAGCGGTGGTCCGGCATGCGGGATCGGCACTCGAACATACGGGCGTGCGTTACCGTGCGCTTCCCGCCGACCGCCTGCTTCGCGTCATGACCGTGCTAGGCGAGGGTGGAGTAGAGCACGAGGTTGTGGTTCGTGGCTCGCGAGTCGCCTCGCTTGTTGGAGAGCACTGGTCGGCTATTGGCCACTACCTGAAGACCGGCGACGACTCTCGCCTGCGCCGGCTAAAGGGGAAACGCATCGCGGGCTTCAAGCTCGAAACGGACCCGACCTCGATCGATCTCTGGGAGCGCCGCGGCGAACTCGAGATCGAAGACATCTACGAGCTGACGACATGACCGGCGCGCGAAAGGACCCAGAGAGTCGGAAGCGGTCCGGACGAAATCCGATCGCGAACGATCGGCGGCGGGCTCGAAAGGCTCACAAGCTGCCGCCGGATGCCGCCTGCACCTTCTGCGGCATTACGACACCGGAGGTGCTCCTGGCTGCCGGGGAGAGCCTGATCGACGGGGATCACTTCTCGGCCGAAGCGAACGATCCCGATCTTGTAATCCCGCTCTGCAAGAACGACCACGCGATCAGAACAGCCCATCAACACGACGAGGGCGTCGATCTAGCCCACGACGACGGCCGCAGCGTGCTCGCTCGCCATGCGGCGGCGCTGCAAAGCGAAGCGGCGTTCCATCGTGACTACGCCGACGCTCAAGGGCGTAGGGCGACCCAACTACTCACGCTCGAGGAAGCGCTCGATCAGAACTTCCCAACCTGGCGTGACCTACCGGAGGCAAAACCATGATGAGAGAACCCGATTCACTTCCGATCGCAATCCGCGCCTACGCCGTTCCCAAAGCCCAGGGAAGGCCGGCGCGGCGCAAGCAGACCAAAGGAAAGTCGGCCCAAAAGCGACGGCGCCGCGACGATCCCGCCCGCCGACCACATTCGATTCTCGTGCTCGATTGCGAGACGACCATCGACTCAACGCAGAGGCTCCTCGTAGCCTGTTACCGCTACTTCCGCTTGCGCTGGAACGAGGTTGGGCCAGAACTCGTCTGCGTCGATGGGGGACTTGTCTACGGAGATGATCTCCCGACGTCAGGCCCGGACGGGCTCGCGCTCCTTGAGCGCTACGTCGAAGAACACGAGCCTCCGATCGATAAGAGCGTGCGCGACTCCGGTCGCGCTCTCTCGCTTCTCAGTCGCTCGGCCTTCGTCTCGAAGGTTCTGATTCCGGCGCTCAGCGCAAAGGCGACAGTCGTCGGCTTCAATCTCCCGTTCGACCTTTCACGGCTCGCCGCCGGCTGGGGAGAGACGCGTGCGCGAGGCTTCGAGGGTGGCTTCTCGCTCAAGAGCGTGATGTGGACAGACGATCATGGCGTCGAGCGCGAGAGCCGCTTTCACCCGCGGCTGCTCATCCGCTCGCTCGACTCCAAGCGTGCTCGCATCGGGCTCGGAAGCGCTCGGCCGGGCTCGGATCCCGATGCCAAGCGTCGCGGTCGGGGAGCGTTCCTCGATCTGCGTACGCTTTCCTATGCGCTGAGTGGCAAGCCGCACACGCTCGAGTCGGCCTGTGGAGCCTTCGGTATCGACTACGTCAAGCGCGAAGTCGCGCTCGGGCGAGTCAGCGCCGAGCTGGTCGACTACTGCCGCGAGGACGTTGCGGCGACAGCCTCTCTCTACCGGGCACTTGCGACTGAATACGAGCGTTGGCGACTCAAGCTCGCGCCGACTCGGGTCTACTCGCCGGCGAGTATGGCCAAGGCGACGCTTAGGGAGGCCGGGATCCGCCCTCTCCTTAAGCGCCAGCCGCGCTTCCCCAAGGAGGTGCTCGGCTACGGCATGGTCGCCTATTTCGGCGGCCGCGCCGAATGTCGTATCAGGGGAACACCGATCCCGATCACACTCCTGGATTTTCGCAGCATGTATCCGACCGGCTGCGCACTCATGGGACTCTCGCGCTTTCTCACCTCCGCGCGGGTCAAAGTCACGGAGAACGACCCGGCCAGGATCGAGCGTTGGCTTACCCGCCAGAGCCTCGAGAGCTGTTTCGACCGACGGCTCTGGCCGAAGCTCCGAGCCCTCGTTCTCGTCCAGCCGAACGGCGATGTTCTTCCCGTACGCGCCCGCTACTCGGAGGGCGGTTCCTACGGGATCGGCGTCAACCCGCTCTTCTCGGACGAGCCGGTCTGGGTGACGCTTGCAGACGCGCTTGCCTCACGCCTGATTACAGGGAGGACTCCCAAGATCTTGCGCTGCATTCGGCTGACAGCGGTCGGGCGGGCGGCGGGGATTCGTCCATTCAACGTCCGCGGATCGAGAGAGATCGATCCAACGAGCGAGGATGTCTTCCGGGCGATGGTCGAGGAGCGCTGCCGCCTCGAGCAACTCGACGACTCCGAGTCCAAGAGATCTGCAAATGGCCTCAAGACGGTCGCGAACTCAGGCTCCTACGGCATCTTCGCCGAGCTGAACCGGCAGGAGTCGCGGGCTGAGCCAGCGCCAGTCAGAGTCTTCGGGCTCGACGAGTTCGACTCGGAGGTCTTGGCGGTCGAGGACGCGGGCGAGTTTTTCTTCTCGCCTATCGCTGCGCTCGTCACGGGAGCCGCACGGCTGATGCTGGCCCTGCTCGAATGCTCCGTGACCAAGGCAGGAGGTTCATATGCGTTCTGCGACACGGACTCGATGGCGATCGTGGCTAGCAAGGCCGGCGGGCTCGTTCCCTGCCCGGGCGGACCTGAGATCGACTCGCAGGGCCGGGAGTGCGTTCGCGCGCTTCCCTGGAGCGAGGTTGAGCGGATCTCGGAGCGCTTCGAGGCGCTTAATCCATACGACTGCTCGCTCGTACCCGGCTCGATCCTGAGAGCCGAGCCGGAGAACTTCGATCCGGAAACGGGCGAACAGCGCGAGCTCGCTTGCTACTCGATCAGCGCGAAGCGCTACTGCCTCTACGTACTCGACTCATCCGGTGCTCCGAAGCTCGTCAAGTGGTCGGAGCACGCGCTCGGCGGCTTCTACCTGAATCCGCTCGATCCCGACAAAGAGGATCAGAGGCGCGGGAAACGCGACTGGACTCGAGAGGTCTGGGAGGAGATCGTGCGCACGGATGTCTTTGGTCTTCCTTCGAGAGAGGCGCCTTGGCAAGATCGGCCGGCGCTCTCGCAGTTTTCGGCTTCACATCCTCGCCTGCTTCGGCCCTTCAAAACGCTGAACGAGGGTAGACCGTACGCCGAGCAGATCAAGCCGCACGGATTCTTGCTCGTAGCCCACGTAGCTCCGGGCGGTTATCCGATTGGCGTCGATCCGAAGAAGTTCGCGCTCGTTGCTCCCTACGAGCCCGATCCGCGCCGATGGCAGGATCTCCCCTGGCGGAACGTCTACGACCCGACCGGACACACATATCGGCTCGGCCGCTCACCGATCGAGACGGGCGGGATCGCACTTCCGCCGGGGGTCGTCGGCGTGAAGACGTATCGCGACGTGCTGGACGCCTATCGCGTCCGTCCGGAAGCCAAGAGTCTCGGCCCTGGCGGAGATCCATGCCGAAGGGACACGCTCGGTCTTCTCTCGCGTCGTCCGGTACGAGCGCTTTCGATCACTCATGTCGGCAAGGAGGCGAACCTGATAGAGGAAGTGGCGGCGGGCGTCGTATCGGGGGAGGAGGACGTGCTCGTCGAGTACAGGAAGGCGAGCGACGACGAGTGGGATCGAACTATCTTGCCGGTACTTCGGGAGATGAACGTTCGTGAGACGGCTGCGGCAGCCGGGATCAGTCCGAGCACGTTGACGCGGATCCGGGCAGGAGCGCAGCCTCAATATAAAACTCGTCTCCGATTAGCTGAGCTTGTGACTAGGCATCTCGGTAATAATCTTGAAGGCTGAAAGGATCGAACAGACGAGATGCGTCCGGCAGACTTAGGAACGTGATACCAAGGATCGCTCATTCGAACTGGATGCGCATCGAGCAATTCGCCTTCGGACGCGGCAAGCACGCCCGGCCGATTCGGATCTTCGTTGATGGCGAGACCGTGCCGGACTCCCCAGAGTTGGACGTTCTTCTTGCTTTTTCTCATCATCCCGAGGTCGAAATCGTCGGGACTGACGAGCGGTTCTCAAATACCTTGCGTGTTGACGCGTACGATGCGCAGAACGGCTATACGCCTTGGGCGATCCAGTTCGAGGATGGCCGGGACCTTCGATCTGGGGTGCTGGGACCTGATATCCAGGAGATAGGCCGAAGGTTCGCTAAGCCGGGTCAGGAAGAGCGCGCGGAGCGCGCAACTGTCATGGCGCACGGAGCCGGAGACCACGGCTCTGACGCTTTCGCGACGTCGGACTCGCTCCTCCTGGAAGACCTCCCGCGAAACGTGATTGCGTCTGGCAACCCGATGACAGTCAGTGATGCTGTGGGACTATTAGGTTTGTTCCTCCGCGTGCGGGAGGACTTTGCTCTCGATATAGGCGAGGGTATCCGTTACTCATTCGATCGCTCGAGTTTCTATTTCGTGCTGATGCGCGATCTCACACCAAGCGGATGGCGATGGTTCTCCGCGTGCGTCGTTCATTCTCACCACGCTCAGGACGACAGCTTGATGTTGACCGCGCAGTCGGCGATGGAGCGACTCGAAAGGTCGCTCCGCGCAAGGGACCGACTGCACGAGAAGTTACAGCTACCGGCGTCGCGAGACTTAGCTACGGAAGCGATTTTCTATTTTGATGTTGCCCTCTTCATGCTCGGCGGTGCGTTTGACGGACTCGCGCACGTAGCCCACACCGTCCACTGCCTCGGCGGTCCGAAACGTGCGGTCGGCTGGGGTAGTAGTTCATGGATGAAGCAACTTCGTACGGCGAATCGACACCTTGAGCAGCTCATGACTCTGGGGCAGCCTCACCGCGATGCCCGTGAGTTAATTGCGATCCTTCGGAATACGATCCACGAAGAGGCACTACGGACAGTCTCGTGGCAGACAGGTGCTACCAGAACAGAACGAGTCGTCGTCCCGGCCGGAATTGAGGCGAAGCTCGAGA
>Ga0182021_10006923_pt1 | contig 13436 bp, 13 predicted proteins | sample 612E3MmetaG_FD_120493 | JGI IMG/M metagenome (GOLD analysis project Ga0182021, IMG submission 120493) | Permafrost microbial communities from Stordalen Mire, Sweden - 612E3M metaG (Illumina Assembly) | ecosystem: Environmental > Terrestrial > Soil > Wetlands > Permafrost | place: Sweden...
ACGAGATAGGTACGAGCTTGGTACACCGTGGATACACCATCGAAGCCAGGCATCTACCACGTCATCCTCCCGTTCTGACGGCCAGGCCGGCCCCGGCAAAGATCTCGAGCGCGCGCTTCATCGCCCCGGCGGAAGGGGGCTGAATTTCCGCCACACCGCTGTGCTGACCGAGGCGGCGGGACTTCGGCAGCCCCGTCCGATGAAACGGGAGGAGGTTCACCTGTTGCACGCCAGGAACCGCCGCCGCGAAACGGGCTGCGGCCTCGAGGCCGGCTTCATCGTCGTTGATGCCGGGGATGACCGGCACGCGGAGCCAAATCCGTCCGTGGACCCGGCCCAGCGCTTGCAGGTTGTCGAGAATCAGGGCGTTCGAGACCCCGGTGTAGCGGCGGTGTTTGGCGTCATCCATGAACTTGAGGTCGTAGAGAAAGAGGTCCGTCAGCGCCGCCACCGCCAACACGTCCTCGAGCCGGGCCAAGCCGCAGGTGTCCACGGCGGTGTGCAGCCCGTGGCGACGGCAGGCCTCCAGCAACTCCCGCAGGAAGTCACTCTGTGACAACGGTTCGCCGCCGGAAAAGGTCACCCCGCCGCCCGAATCTTCATAGAACACCCGGTCTTGCAGGACCGTCTTCAGGACCCCGCTCACGCTTATCTCCTGCCCGATCATCTGCCGCGCTTGCGTCGGGCAGGCTTCGACACAGGCGCCGCACAGTTCGCAGACCTCACTGCGCGGCGGCAATGCTCCCTGCCCCTGAACCTCGACCTCACGGACAACCCCCTCACCCTTTCCCTCTCCCCCTCGGAGGGGGAGAGGGTGCCCTCCGGGCGGGTGAGGGGGTTCAGGGGTCCAAGGCGTGAAACCTCGTTTTGGAGAACTCTCTCCCGGAATGATCGCCCCATACCGGCAGGCCAGGCGGCACTGCCCACACCCCAGGCAGCGGCTCTCCAGCACCACAATCTCGCGCCGGCGTGAAATGCCCTCCGGATTGTGGCACCACGGACAGTGCAACGGGCAGCCTTTCAGGAAGACGGTTGTCCGGATACCCGGGCCGTCGTGCAGGGAGTATTTCTGAATGTTGAAGACCAGACCGTTTTGCATGATGCGGTATTCGGCGCCAGCAGTAGCTTAACCTCCTTCGCGTTGGTCAACCACCGTTTTCGGGAGAAAGATGACGAGGAAAATCCCCGCTATCGTAATGCCTGCGTTCAACCACAACAGGCTGCTCATTTTCTTGGCAAAAACGTGCTCGTAAAGCATCGGGCCGGTCTGACACCCCACCAGCAGACCAATATTCCAGATGCTGATCAGCAGCGAATAGCCGAGGGCTTCACTCCCTTTTGGCGTGGACCGCACGGCCAAATCGAACAGCGGCAGATAGGCAAGGTACAGCAAGAATTGCCCGATAACCTCGATGACTGTCGCCCGGAGCGGACTGGCCGAGTAGGCCAGATACGGCAGGGCGGACGCGGCCGTCAGGACGAAGGTGCCATACAGGGAAAGGCGTAGCGCCAGCTTGCGGCAAACCCAGGCATACACCACTGAACTCAGCAAGGCCGCGCCATAGCCCGCGAAGCCAATCAAGCCGATCAGCTTGTCGCTGAAATGCAGGCTCTTGGTTTGGTAATCGTAGAAGGCCGTGCTGCGGAAGGTCGGGACGGCCTGGATGAAAAACATCACCACCGCGGCCAAGGCCATCTCCCATCGCAAGACGTTCTTGATCTGCGCCCAGAGCGAACGCCAGAACGCCGGGTCTCGGGGTGCGGCGGCCGGTTCGCGCAGGAAAAACCACGTCGCGAAAAACATGCACAGCAACGGCGCAACCGCCACCGCGCTGGTCACTCCCAAAGCGCGCCCGGCCAGCCATCCGCCCAGGGGCACACCGATGCCGGCCCCCAGATTCTGCGCCATCACGCGCAACGAACTCAGCCGGCCGCTGACGCCGAACCGCTGGCCGGCCTCCACCAGCAAGCCCCCGGAAGTCGTGCTGCCGAAGACAATCGCAACGTTCATGGCAATGGTCAGTCCGAGCAGCAAATTGAGGTCGCGGGAGGCAAACCCCATCAGCACCCACATCCCCGCCGCCGTGCACGCGCTCAGCAGCAAGTAACCGCGTCGCCGCGACCCCATGAGAGGGAACCCATCCACCAGGAGCCCGGCGATCGCTTTGAAACTCCAGGGCAACATGCTGAGATTTATAAACGCCGCCGCCTGGACGCTGTCCAGCCCCATGCGATTCATCAACAGCGAATAAAAAGGGAGGTTGCCCAAACATTGAAGCTGCACAAAGGTGGTCGCAAACACCCCGGTCGCCATCACGGTCGCCAGCGGCCACAAGCGCGGCTGCGCCGGTTTGCTAGGCGATGACATTTTCCACTCTGCTCACTGCGTCCCCACACAGAAGAGATGCTGCTCGCCCCGGATCAGAAGGCGATTGGACACCGGCACCGGCGAGGCAATCACTCGCTCCCCCATCCTGTTCTCCGCCAGCAGTTCAAATTTGCCTTCCACTTGGGCGACAAATACGACGCCATCGTCCCGGGCGGCGTAAAGCTTACCCGCAGCAATCACCGGTGACGCAAAGTAGTTGGCACTGGCCTTTGGGAAGGCTTCGTGCCACAGCGTCTGGCCCGTGGCCGGGCTGAGACACTCGATTTCACCACGGTCTCGCAACAGGTAAATGCGGCCCTTGTATTCCGCCGGGGTGGGCACGAATGTCCCGGTATCTTCGCGCTTCCAAACCCGGTGCGTGGCGGTTACGTCGCCTTTGCCACCAAGCCTAATGCCGTGGAGGCGGGGTTGGCCACGGTCGGACCGGCCGCCAGCTACCACCACGATGTCTCCCGCCACTACCGGTGAAGCCACGGTGGGCCAGTGTTCCATGGAGCGCGGGTTGAAGTCGCCGCAGGACCACAGGAGTTGACCATCAGCAGCGTCGTGGACGGTCACATGCTCGGCCCCCCAGACCAAAACGGCTTCCTTCTCCTGGTGCCGAATCAAGATCGGGCTGGTGTAACCCTCGTCGCCTTCGAGCGGCGTCTCGTAATTGCGTGCCACCTTCCAGCACAGCTTGCCGCTGGCCTTGTCAAAGGCCGCCAGCCACGAATCGCCGTGGTGTATTCGGGCTATGACCACAGTCTTCTCGGTCAATACGGGTGAGGTGCCTTGGTCCCAGTAGAGCGTCACCGGGCCAAATCCTGCGACCAAATTGGTCTGCCAACGCACTTGGCCGTCCATCTCCAACGCCGCCAGTGTTCCACTCTTGAAGTAAACAAATATGCCCTGACCGTCGGTGGCTGGAGAAGGATTGCTGCCAGAGCCGTTCCGATGCTTGCCGGGCTGCTCCGGTCCAAATGTTCTCTGCCACAACGCTTTCCCTGCCCAGTCGAAAGCCAGGGCAGTGTCCCGACCGTTGAGCGGAGCGGTGAGGAACATCCGCTTGGCCCAAACGACGGGCGTGGAGCATCCCTTGCCCGGCAGCGACGCTTTCCAAAAGACGTTCGTTGAATCCCATTTCACCGGATAGGTCCCTTGAGCCGTGCTGCCGTTGTCATGGGGCCCGCGCCAGTGTGGCCAATTATCTGGGTCCTCCGCAGCGGCCGAGCACCCCAAGGCAATCCAGCCAATCACGCCGGCCAACATGCTGCGGTTAATGAGAATACTCTTCACGCCCTCCATTTACCTTTCAATGTGTTCCAGACGCAAAGCAAATCTGCCGGGAGTATTCCTCACAAAAAGCGGTCGTGACCGAGCAGACAGAGATTATTCACTGTCCCGCGACGGTACAGACGTCCCCTCGGTCGGATAATGCCCCTCAGCGCTCATTGACTTCCGATGGAAGTGGCGCCAGCAGCTTGGGAGAACTCGCCGGGGCAGCAGGCAAATTGATCAGACTGTTCAATTCGTGGGTCATCTTGATGTCACCGCCCGTTGCCAGAAAGAACGATCCGTCCCTTACCCCGGCATTAATGTTCGCCTTCGATTCCCATTCGGCGTTCGACGCAGTGAACCGTGCCTTGGACAGGAGCACCCATTGACCTCCCGTGGTTTTAACCCGTCCGCACCCAAAACGGGCGCGGCGCTCTTCGCGGGCGCTGCTTCCGTCACGACGAAAATCCTCGATGAACGAGTAATAACCCTTCAAGGGCAATCCACGGGTCTGGGTTCGAAAGGTGGCCAGTTTCTTCCAGGCATTGTTGGCATGAACCCACGCCGTGTACGACGTCTTCTGCCCTTCAATCTCGGCGCCGATGATGAAGCGATTGGTCTCGCCGACCTGCCAGTGGTAATTCCACATGCACTGACCCCCGGTGCCTTCACCGCCAAACCGTTTGATCCGCACGCCTTCACCTTCGTAAAGCACCTCGACACGGTCTTCAGTCTTGACCGCAGTGGGATCATCACCTTTGGTTGGGTCCCACACCGAAAAGAGCACCACTTTGTCGTCAGGCCGTCCAAGCTGCTGAATGCCGAAATAGCCGGTATTCCATCCGCAGGCCATGAAGTAGGACCCATTGACGGATTGCTCAACCACCATTTCGTTGTAGAACCACAAACCTTCTGGCGCAGGATAACCCAGGTGGACCGACCGGGCGGCGCGAATCGCGTTCTGCCCGACCGCATGACTGGCAAACGCCATAATAAGAGCAGAGGCGACCCAAAAACTTGTTTTCACGTTAGACGCCTCATGACTCGACTGATGTTCAGCCCGAGCTTCTTGCTCAACTCCGCTGATGGTCGGGCGATCGTGACACCCGCCAAGATTGCCAGAAGCACATCGTCTCGTGCTGTGCATCGTTTTGGGCCGTTTAAGCGACAAGAATACAATTGGCACCTACTCAAAGTTCATAAGTATCGCTATCTCCTAAAGACTCACCCTTTCGGTTCCTGGCTCTTGAATGGCTTCCCTGGCATGTTAATCCGATATTCCCTCAATTCGGCATAAAGCGATTGAGCGAGACCGGACTTTTGAAAACCAATGACCTTGGCTCCCTTGATCCCGAAGAACTTCTCCAAATCGTCCGTGGTGTAGTGCTGAATAACCGGGTAATGCGGGAAATCTGACAGAATCTGCTCTCGACTGGCTGCCGCAAGGTCTCTGGTAATCAACACGAAGTGCAATCTTCCCTTGCTCCGCGCCAAGGTGTCACGGCCCACGATGAGATTGCGGGAGCGTAAGACAAAGGGAAACAACCTCTCTACTGGCTTCTTTGCGTCTGTCGCTTTCACATGGCCAGTTTAGAGCGGAGAACATTGTCCCGAAAGCCTAAACCCGGAACCCGTTAACAAAGCAACTAATCAACCCACATGAACCCCCAAACCTCATTCAAAATCGATGGCACAGCTCAACCTTCATCCTTGAAATGATGCGCCGTCATGCTGGATTCAACCAGGGGCGTGTCGCGGCGTGATGCACGACGTTTTCCAGCACAGTCTCACAAGTCGGGCAGGTCCTTCCCTGGCACTCGTGTTTGCATTTCGGGCAAAGGCGTGGCAGGAATGCCAAATAGATAAGGCTGCAAGGGAAAAACAATCCCCCGATGAGGCCCCAGACTAAGGAATTTCGATTCTTACGATCCGCAACTATGCTCAGAATCAAAATCGCCAAGCCGTAGGTGACGATCACAAGCACGTCCTGGAAACCTTCGAGGTGCATAAATTGATCTGGTTAAAAGAACCTGCTTGCTCACTTCGTAGTCACCGCTTGCGTTTTCTGCCAGGGGGCAGCGTTGCGCCAGACGGCAGATAGTGCCGGCGCACTTTCTCCGAAATCTGGCGTTCCGTCATCTTGTCGCTCGTTTCGCACCTCGTGATGCGCACATCAAGTTTGTTCCTCTCGATGCGCTTCCTCAACTCGCCCTTCGCCTCGCCGGGGCCAAACAGCAGAATCGCTTTGGCCGGGCGAAGGCAGGAAATGACTTCGTCGTAGTAATTCGCCAAATGGCCCGAGTATTCTCGTTCTCGGGAATCATCTGCTGGAACCATCTGCGCCTCAAAAGCAGCTCTAGAGGGCGAACGACCGGAGCGCCGGAGTTGCTTTTCCACATGGGATTTTACCCGCCTTGTCTCCTGGCCTTTGTCTGAGAGGATCACGATGACGGCCTCCCGATGGTCAATCCACAAACCGGCTAATGTTTTCATCCTCTTCTCCTTCGTTGCTGCGTTTGGCGGCTGTCGCTCGTTTCGATCAGACGATGCGCACGCAGTTCTCCGTGCCCATCGAATTCGCCGCCTTCTGCCGCGCGGCGGGATCGTCGCACCATACTTCGTCCGCGAAGCACCGGTATTCGTAACGGCCCGGCCTGAGAGCCACACCCAAATGCCACACGCCGTCAGGCCCTTTGTTCATCGGGCCGGCCTCGGTGTTCCAGTGGTTGAAGTCGCCGGCCAGGGACACTTTCCGGGCGGTCGGGGCGTGAAAGGCGAACTGGGTCATGCCGTTAAGCTCCGCGAGGCTTCTATCTTTGAATAATCGTGTTTTCATTAATCGTGTTTTCATTTGTATTTTCGTTCTTGTTTAAATCAATGCATTCATGATTTCATTTCTTGTTGGCGGGTGCGGTGTCAGGCCGTCCCGCCTGCCCGCCAACGGTTCGGGCAGCAAAGGTCGTTTTATAAAGGCATAACCTGGAGGAACCTGATCCGGCGGTCATTCGTTTAATCCTCCATGATGCCAGGCGCCAATCTGCGCAAAGAGATTGCCGCGGCGTTGCCTGGCCGCCTCAAAAGGAATCGCGGCGTCGGGGGGTGTCCCTGGCGGGCTCGAGGCCAGCAATTGCAGTGGAAGGTCCTGGTTATCCATCGTGTCGAGCGCGACGACTTGCCAGGACAACTCGGCGAAAGGTTTTACACGATGTGACATAAATTATAGCAGCGTGACTTCGGTTCGTGCTCCGGCTCAGCAAATTGATCCCTGCGGTTCAGGCGCAACGTTGGGAACGAGGCAGACGCGAGAGCGGGAAGCGAAAAGGCACAGGGACTCTTGGCAAGATGAATGGTGAGGACTCCGCTTTTGAACACGGCGCTGACCTTGGCGGGACGGGCATCAGCCGGGACCTCGAAGCTGTGCGCAAAGCGGCCGGAGGCGTGTTCGACGGGGTGGTCCTTCTTGCGGTTCAGGTTGAATTTGCGGTCGCCTGTGATGGTCAGGGTGCCATCTTCTAGCGTGATCTTCACGTCCTCTTGCTTCACTTGAGGTAGCTCCGCCTTGAGCACGTACCCTCGGGCGTCTTCGCTGACGGCCACCAGCGGGACCCGCTGTGGCACCCGCAGATGTTGCTCTCGCCAGTGCACGCAGGAGCGGCTAAACAGGCTTCCCAAACTCTGCTGCGGGTCTTCCAGCTCGTTCAACTGATTCCACTGTGCTAATGCATTCATGTTTTCATTTCTTGTTGGCGGGTGCATTGCGGGCCGTTGCGCCTGCCCGCCAGCGGCTCGGGCGCCAACGATTGTCTTGTAAGCACGGGGCAAGCCTGGGCTTGTCTTGCGTGGCCAAGTCCATCTCGCTGTCTGCTTTCCGCCTTCACCACCAATTAAACTCTGCAGCTTTCCATGAAAACTGCCCAATACTTTGTTAGTATGCGCGCGATAACTCAAAGCTATGGGTCGAAGAACGGTCAAAGGCAAATGATGGGAATTCACGGGTGCGATCAAAAGTGTCGGGCAATAACAAGGTGCGGGCCGGAGCGCGGACATTCCTGTCCGCCTTTCGTAGCCGATTGCCGCGTAGCGGACAGGAATGTCCGCGCTCCGGCCCGACACTTTTGTTCGCACTCAGAGCCGCTGGAAAGCCTGTGAAATACAACCCGCCCATAGGTTAAAGGTATCGCCATCGCATTTTCTAAGTATTGGCGCGGGCGCGGCCACGGGGCGATGCTGGAGGCGTAATGAAACCATATACTCGAGGAGCGTCAGTCCTTTGGCTGGGGACTCGTCAGCGTGGCAAAGGCGCCGTCAGCACACCGAGTGCGGTGCTGAGGAAAGTGCCCTACGCCTCCGGCAGCGACCTTAGGCGGCCGGGCACGAGTCCGCCCGAGTTGATTGCGGCCGCTCACGCCGGCAGCTTCTCAATGACGCTGGCCAATGAACTGGGCGAGGCTGGCTATCGCCCGCGTCAAATTGATACCACGGCCACCGTCACGATGGAGGACATCGCCGCCGGATGGACGATAACGCAGATTTATCTGGATGTGATTGCCAGGGTGCCAAAGCTGGCGCAGTGCGACTTTGTTGATGCGGCGCTGCGGGCCAAGGCGAATTGTCCCATCTCGCGCTCGCTGAACGCGAATATCTCGATGCGCGCCAAATTGAGCCAGTGAGGTGCGACCGCACGGCTTCTACCCCAGCGGAACGAGATACACAAGGAGTCCATCATCGCTCGGTACGGGCCAGAACGAGTTTAGGTCAAAACGAGGGAGGAGATGGGGTATGAAACTATGGGCAAGCTTTGTTCAACCCGGTTTTGTGTGTGCGGTGCTGGTCAGCAGCCCCTGGGTGCGGAGCGCGGCTGCGGCAGCTCCGGCCGGACCCGTTGCACTGAGAAGCAAGCCGCTGGACTTCTGGGCCCCCTCGGACCAGAAAGTCGTCCTCTACACCAAAGCCCAAGCCCCAACCCCACCCAAGCCCGAGGACTTGGCGCTAAAACAGAGCGTTTCGCAATACGGTATTGCCTGGACCTTCGATAAGCCGGCCCGCGTCGGCCAGTTCGTCAACGGCGACTGGTACGTGGTCGGCCCGATCAATGTGGCCGCCATTTTCCCCAAGCCCCTTTACGGCAGCGAGATTCCCGAGAGCGAACTGGATGACAGAGACAAGGATCACCCGGTCGAGCAGCGGGTGCGCCACGGCTTCATGCTCAACCCACCCGCTCGGATGAAAGTGTCCTACGACAGTGGAGTGCGGAACTTCTTCGACCCGTCGCTTATCCGAAAACTGCCGGTGACTCTGAAGGCGGGGGATGTGCTTGTCTCGACCATCAGCATGCCCAAAGGTCTGGTCCTCAAACCGCAGTTGTGGGAAGCAGTTGAGCGCGGGGTGGAGGACAGCAGCCCGATCCGCACGGCCGCCGTCCTGACCTGCGTGGCCGCCCCGTTGCCCGCGGACGCCTTCCGCCCGGCATTCTGTGACCGACAGGCCAGGATTTATCTCTCGCGTGATTTGAGAAGGGAGTTGCTCCCCACTCTAGCCGCCCCCAAGAGTACCCCGAATGTCGGACTGTATATCCGGTTCATGCAGCGGCCCTGGGTGGCGACGTGTTTCTTCGGCTTCGAAGAGCCGGTGGAAAACATGCCGCAATACGGGCGGGACTACGCGCGGGTGGTGGGTCAGGATGCGCTGTTGCTCTGCACCGACCTCAAGCCGGAGCAGAAGGAGACGCTGCTGGTGGACTTCGTCCAGGTGGGCATTGACCTGGGGGGCATGATCCGTGCCGGACATCCCGGCTGGGAGGGTTTTGGCGGGCACGGCAGCGGGCGCAAGCTGCCCATCGTCCTGGCGGGATTGCTGCTGGGGGACGATGAGTTGGCCAACATCAACGGGAGCTTCCCCAAGGCGCATTTTGGCGAGGATGAACAAACAGCTTACGGCGACGCTTGGACCGGGGCCAAAGTGGTCTTTACCGGGCACAGGGCCATAGACGCGGCCACCGGCATCGCCAGGCCAGGGACGGGGCCCTACGAGCACACCCAGCCTTCGACGTGGAAAGCCGGCCACGAGAAGCTGAGTGAATCTTACCGTCGTTGCTGCACGAGCGCGGCCTGGATCGCCCAGGCCCTGGCCCTGCGCCTGCTGAAGGCCGAGCGGCATTGGGCGCACGACGCCTTCTTCGATTATTCCGACCGCTGGATGTATGAGGACGAAACCGAGGCGCTCAAAACTCTAAAGCAGGACGCCGGCATGGATGAGCCGGACTGGGCGCAGGAAGGCAAGGCGTGGGAACCGTTCGTTAATGAGATGTGGGCCCGGTACCGCGCTGCCCTCGGCCTGCCGCCAACCGATGGCTGGCAGAAACCACACGACGATACCTACCTGCGCACGGCTATCAAAAAGGCCAAGGCTTTGGCCCAGTGATCCCGGGGCCGGTTAACCGGGCAGCGCGGCCCCCGCCGACCTCGTCGGAGTTTTGCGCGCCCGCTCGCTCGAAGTCATTGTCGCCCCCGCCCCGCAGGCCGGCAGGCCGCAACAAAGGGGGCTGACGCCGCTTTGTTGGGGGCCCGCGGTCTCAGACTCACCTGCCTTCAACCCGCTCTCAAGGGGGTGCCGAGGCGCGGTAGAAACGGGAGGGGAGGGCTCCTGCCCCGTAATTGGTGTACCTGAACTGGCCGCTTACCAGGGAGTTGGTGGATAAAGGAATCCAGGCCGAAAGATTGGTCGAGGCCTGGATGACGAAGCCTTGCGGCGCGGCGCCGGTTATCGAGAAGGCAAACCCTCCACTGGCGAGCCATTGGGCCGCGACCAGGCGCAAGTCGCTAATGGCAATATTAAGGTTCCAGCTTACGGAATTGGTCAGGAGACCGGTGGGGTCGCTGAGCACCAACCCCGTAGGGTCACGCACCTGGGCCTGGACGGTGTTCGTGCCGTTGCCGAAGAATCGCGGAAAGAGGGTGAACGAGGTATTGGTGCCACCGAATGCGGGGACCCCGTTGGTGAACCATTGAACGCTCAGATTGTGGGTCCGCGGTTGCAGCGGGGTGACCCCGAACTGCACGGCCTGCGTGCCGGCCAGGGAAAGGTTGGTAGCGGCGGGGACATACGCATCGATCAGGCGCACCGTCTGGCAGATGGTTTTCACGAGTTGCTCACTGCAAACTTCGCAGAAAGCGATGCCCAGGTGGTTCATTTTGCAGTCATACTTGGGACGATACCAACCGCTGGTCTGGTATTCGGCGCCCTGGAACAAACCGACGACGCCAAGGTAGGGAGCATTGGCCGGGGTTGGGACGGGAGTGGTCCCCGAAATCCAACTGGTCCACTTGATCAGCGCGCGATTGGTCTGGGTGGTGGCATTGGGCATTTCGACGGGAACATACCCCGGATAGGCACTGCTATATTCATCCGTCAGGCCGCCGAGGGTATGGCCGGATTCATGCACGACAATCTCGGAAGAGGAACTATTGACCGAAGTGACCAGCACTGGCCCGCCGGAGCCGCCGTACTGGGTGTCGTTCACCACCAGGACGGCGTAGTCATACTCGGGCATCAACGCCTGGAGGAGCGCATCCACTTTGCCCCGGCCATGGCTATAATCGCTGTCCCGGTCATTCGGCGGGATAGTGATCAGGTACTGGATGCCATAACTGTCATAGGTGCTGTTGAAATACGTGTTCACTAGCGAGGTCGTGGGCGTGTAATGGTCCGAGCCGGACTGAGGTGAAGCGACCGCGATGGCAAAGGCGTTGAAGTAGCTGCGATATTCCTGGTACGGCGGCGCGGCCAGGATGCTATTCACCATGTTGGTCGCGTCGCTCAGGAATTTCCCGAGTTCGCTGGCCTGATAGCCCTCGGAAAGCACCACAAGATTGATGCGATTCGCCGTCGGACCGTTGGTGAGAATAGTAGTGAGCGTACCCTGGGCGTAACCGCCCGCCGGGACCAACGCCAACAGGACCGCGCCGGCACACCACCCCAAAAACCGGAACCCTTTCATGGCGGCAAAGGGTGGGTTCAGGGACATGCAATGCTCCCCAGCAATTTCCTCGAGACGATGTTCCTGGCTGCGGACGCCGGGGGATCGAGTTTGTAAAAATCCACCCGCGTGGCCCCGGGCACGACGGGGACACGCACGGTAAACTCCGCTTCGTCGAGCGGAATGGCTTTCCGCCTCAACTGGCCCGAATGGGGCGGGTCCTCGTACTCGACGTGCCGCACGCTCGGATTTGCCATCGCTCCCTTCCAAAACACGGCACCCGCCGTCGAAACCAACTCGAACTCCACTCCGTCAGCCTCGGAGTTGCTTGCCGGCTTCAGGACGCCCGGGCGGACATTGGCTTCCACCAGCGAAATGACCTGGTTCGTCAGTTTCAGGTGCAGGAAAAGTATTTGCGGCCCGCTGTTGGTCTGCGCCGGCAAGGGAGCCGCCCAGAGCAGCCATGAGAAGGCCAGCAGGAAGGCGAACCCTTTACCCAGTCGGCCAGGTAGTTTCAGTGGGCCGAAACCGGGCATTTTACCTTCGGCGGTGGGGCCTGGCGCCGTGGGCTGCAGCGCAGACGGAAGACGCTGCACCGAGTGCACCTTGATTCCTGGGCCGCACGCAAGTCGCGGCGTTGCACGGGTGAGGGAGAATTGGTTTTCGCTCGCACTCATTCGGGTCGCAAGCTGCCAAACGGAGAGGAGGGTGTCAAACGGCGATTCTTATCCCGTGATTCTGGCACTACACCCACGGCGGATGCCGCCGGAGAACCCGAAATGGGGCAGGTCAGCGTCAGCGCAAACCACGCCAACCTGCCGAATTTGAAGCGGGACCGTCGTGACGGCTTGACGGCTGGAAGGTTTGAAACATAATCGAAGTGTTATGAAAAGACATCTGTTCACACTGGCCATACTAACCGCGACCGCGCTGGCCCTGGTCGCCGGTGACGATAAAAAGGATTTTCAACCCCTGTTCAATGGCAAAGACCTCACTGGCTGGAAGCTGCGCCACCCTGACGCCCACAATTCCTGGACCGTCGAGCCGGGCGGCATCCTCAAAAACACCGTCGAACATGGGCAGCACGGCGTTGATCTGTTAACAGAAAGGAAATTCCGCAATTTTGTCGTGCGCTACGAGTACATGACGCCTGACGACTCCAACAGCGGCTTTTATTTGCGCGGACGTCAGGAGATTCAAATCCTGGGCGACTACAAATCCGGCAAAGCGACCAAGGGCGGCAATGGCGCCATCTACAACTTCAAGGCTCCCGACCAGTTCGTGACCAGGCCGGGCGGAGAGTGGCAAACGGCGGAAGTGACCCTCATCGGCGATCGGATCACCGTTATTCTTAATGGCGTCAAGATACACGACAATGTGCAATGCGACCAGGCGACTGGTGGCGAACTGGACCGCGACATGGACCAACCCGGCCCAATTCTATTGCAAGGCGATCACGGCACCGTCAGTTTCCGCAACATCCAATTGAAGGAACTGCCCGAATAGCGTTCTCAGGCCCCATCATCTGCCAGGATTTCGCCTTGAGTCCTGTGGCGAATGGGCTGGCGCAGAGGCGCCGGTACTGTTATTACTGGGCGTGAGATGAAAGCAGAAACGCAGCAGGCCGCCGGTGAACCGGCGGCGCACCCGGCCAACCAACTGGCGGTAAAGACAACTTCCGGCAAAGCGCCTTTCCGTATGCCCACCGGGTTTCCAAGGGTCAAGGGGTGCCCCCCGAAGAATCCCCGGGCCGAACACCGCCAGGCTCAACGGCAACGGGTGGACGCGGCGCTGAGACTGGCGGAGAAGTATCCG
>Ga0182021_10006924_pt1 | contig 13435 bp, 11 predicted proteins | sample 612E3MmetaG_FD_120493 | JGI IMG/M metagenome (GOLD analysis project Ga0182021, IMG submission 120493) | Permafrost microbial communities from Stordalen Mire, Sweden - 612E3M metaG (Illumina Assembly) | ecosystem: Environmental > Terrestrial > Soil > Wetlands > Permafrost | place: Sweden...
ATCTCTTCATAGAATTCGCGTCCATGGGTTGACGCGGTTTTTTCTCCGCCTTTCCTGCCTGCCTCAGCAACGGTCATTTTACCTTTTCGTTCTTCGGTTCGTGTACTCAAAAAATTCACCTCCTATTAAACTGCGCAAAAGTTGATAAGAATAGAGCCGAACAACCGCTCATAAAGCTATGTTGTAGTGGTATAGCAGTAACATGCTTACTAAGCATCAAATAAAATCGGGTTAATATCGATAATTAGACATAAATCAGCTTATGTTATGATTGTTTGCGATAAAATTGCATGTATAAATTAATTTATATCTCTGTCAGGTCAGTTTAATAATCACTGGTTCAACCGATGAAAGTGCTTCTTATCAATCCGCCTCAGACGTTTTATCCCGGCTCAGATCAGCCTGCAGGCAATCTACCTATTGGTTTAATGTATGTAGCAGCGGTTTTGAAGCAGGCGGGTTACGAAGTTGAAATTTTAGATGCTTTCATAGCCGCAACGTTCCAGAAAACTGGTGAAACAGTGACGGTTGGCTTGCCCTTTGAGCAGATAAAACAGGAAATAAAAGAAAGAAAACCCCAAATCATAGGGATATCTGGACCCTTCACCTGCCAGATAGAGAACTCCATCAAAGTAAGCGATTTAGCCAAAGAAATTAACCCCAATATTCTAACCGTAATGGGCGGTCCACACGTAACCTTAGTTCCAAAAGGGTTTCTCGAAGAAGCCAAGAACGTGGATGTTGCGGTTGTGGGCGAGGGTGAATACGCAATGCTTGAGGTTGCTCAAGCGTTTGAAGGCAAAAAACAATTAAACGAAATATTGGGCATCGCCTACCGTCAAGCAGGCAAAGTAACAGTGAATCCATCTAGGCCACTTATTGAGAATCTGGATGATTTGCCCTACCCAGCCTACGATTTGGTGGATATGAACCAGTATCTGAATCCTCAAAAGATTGGGTACCGAAGCTTCCAAAACCGAGCTATATCCATGATTACAAGCCGCGGATGCCCCTTTAACTGCTGTTTCTGCGCTGTCCATCTACACATGGGACAGAAATTCAGGGCGCATTCAGCTGAGTACGTGTTAAACCACATCCAATACGTCGTTGACAAGTTTAAAGTCCAAAACATCTTCTTTGAAGACGACAACTTGACATTGGACCTCAAGCGGTTCGAAGCCATCTGCGACGGCATAATCGAACGGAACATCAAGATTGGCTGGGAAACCCCCAACGGGGTCCGCGCAGACTGCCTCAACCTGGAATTGCTTAAGAAAATGAAGCAATCAGGCGCCAACAGCATCTTTGTCGGCGTCGAATCTGGCGATCAACAAATCCTCGACAACGTTATCTGCAAAAGTCTCGACCTTAACCGTGTCGTCGAGTTCGCTAAGAATGCCCAGCAAATCGGGTTAAAAACAGGCGCCTTCTATATCATCGGGTTCCCAGGTGAAACCAAAGCGAACATGCAGCGAACCGTCGATTTTGCCCTCGAACTTAAACGTAAGTACGATGTGGGTATGCATCTGTTTGCTGCAACGCCGTCTTATGGTACAAGCTTGTATGAAGAATGCAAAGCTAAAGGCTATTTGCCCGCAGATCTTTCATGGAACAGCTTCGCCCAGGCACGACAAGCCAAAGGCCTGCCCCTGATAACAACAAACGAGTTTACACCAACAGAAGTCAAAGAAATAGCAGCCAAAGCACTTGCCGAGTACAAGAAACTATCGCTAATTGGTCACATCAAGCATCCTGGAAAAGCACTTAAAACAGCCTTTAAACAACCGCAACTCATCCTAAAATACATTAAAAACCTGTTTTAACAAAAGTGGCGGGCCCACCGGTTTAATTCTTAGGCTCCCATTTAACACCATTAACGCGTTTATTCTTGTAACCTTATTTCGTTTTTTCTCTTTGTGTGGGTGTGGCGCCCTAAAAATTGCACACCACACTTGTGGCTTTGGAAATGTTTGCTTTTTTGGTTTAGGTCGTTTTCCTGTTGTGTTTAGTGTGTGAAGAGACGGGCCATTCCACACAGTTCAAAATGACCTATGTTGAATACTGTGAGTGTGAGTGTGCACGCATGTTAGGCACTTATTTCTGTGATTTATAGGACTTGTTCCTAAAAATCCAAAAAATATGTCTAAGTTATGTTTATGTTCTGCGTTGCAGGGTTAGTGCAAAAAGTGCATAAATGCGCGAATCGATATTGCTGCTTTAGGGCGCTGGGCTAAATTGTAATTATCCGGTTTATGAAAGTACAGTCAGCTACAACTTTTCTTGCATCGCTTTCTACTTTAACGTTTTTTGGCAAACCATTCTTCGATAGTAAGTCATTAATTATGAGTTTTAGGTTAGTTTCTTCTGCATTTGGTTTAAGCGGTTTAGCAAAGTCTTGTAAATCGTACAATTTTGTTAATATAATCAACGTTCTTCTCAATCTCTCGCCGACTTTATAGCGCATTCATTCTCTTTTCGTTTTCAGGTGTTGAAGCCACTTCTGTCTTAACCAAATAAACATCGCTAGTTATAGCCTGCAATAGATTACGGACATTATGCCCAACCATAACAGCGGTTGTACCATAGCGGTTAAACACTCCGAATCTTTAGTTGCTTAGTGCGTTCTTTAACAATCTTCTCCAGGTCTTCTAACATTTATCACGTTTCTTTTCGGCTTTCTTTCGCTCAGTAATGTCTTTGCCAAACCTTTCCATTCCGGTGGGTTCATTTTTACTGTTCTTTAGGAGCATGGTCGTTAAGATTAGCCAAACAGGAGACCCATCTTTTCTTAATCCTTCCCACTCATTAGTTGAAACTTGTTCTTTTCGTATCGTTTCAAGCTGGCTGGGAGCAATCTGATCTTTCTCTTGAGGCTTTTCCACTTTTGTAATAGATTTTCCAAGCATCTCGTTTGCGCTGTACCCAAAAATCTCAGCGGCACCTTTATTCCAAGAAGTGATTTTTCCCCCAAGGTCAGTTATGATGATTGAATCGGAACTATTTTCCAAAATCAACTTGCTATTCTGCAAATCCTCTTCGGAATTTTTGCGTTCAGTTATGTTAGTGAAAGATAATATGGCACCGTCAATTTTTTTCTCCTCAGTTAAGTATGGTCGAATCCGCAGTTCATACCAATTGTTTCCGACTCCAGTAATTTCTCTGTTGACAATTGATAGTTTGGTGATTACATCTGTGATTGTCTTTTCTAAATCTGGAATTTGAATCCCTGAATTAAAGAAAGTGATTGACCGCCCAATATCTGATGGCAAAATTTTCAAAAGTTCTTGCGCCGCTGCGGTAAAACGCCTAATTTTCAATTCGCTATCCACAATAATTAATGGAAGGTCAATGTTTGTTTGCAGATTGGCTAAGTCATCATTTAGGCGACCAAGAGCCTGATTACGGTTTTTAAGCTCTTCATTTAGCGTCTGCAATTCCTCATTGCTAGATTGCAACTCCTCCTTGGCCGTTTCCAACTCTTCATTAGTGCTCTGTAATTCTTCGTTGCCAGATTGCGCTTCCTCCATGGTTGATCGTAACTCTTCATTTGTTGCCTCCTGCACCTCAATGATGGTTTGCAAATACAGCTTGGTTGACTCCAACTCCCCTTTAAGAATAACAATTTGTTTATCTTTGGCTGTTTCCTTTTTGGCAGACGGATTTGCAAATCCAGTTTCTTGATATGACTTATCACTTAGCAAAACTGGTTCTTCGAATGTTACAAGAAAGAAGGGTTCTTCGTAATCCAACGTTTTCAAGGGTTTAACTTGGATATTTAATGTTTTTAGTGTCCCTTCCTGTTTAAACTCAACAGTTTCTTTGATAGTTTTGTTTTCTTTTCTTGCCATGTAAATCGCGGTTTGAACGTTGGTTCTCAACTCTTTTCGAACCATCTTTGTTACGCTCAAGCTCGCTGTTCCAGTTTCATGCATGAGGTACGGGTTAACTTGACCGCGGAAAAAAAGAATATCTAAATTGTTACCTACTAGCAGAGTTGCGGGAACATACTCAGTCATTAGCAAACTGTCGACTTCCTCTTTCAACAAAACCATAGAATTGAGTTTTTCAGGCTGTTTAGCGGTCTTCTCTTGGTACGCGTGAGGACTGAAAGTTTCTGGTTGCGCAAAGGTTTGTGGCTGTGCCCGTTTTTTCTTGAAAATTAAGCCTTTGGTTGTGATTGGTTCAAATAGGTGAATGAATTTGCCGATGCTTTCGGATTCGCCCAAAACAAGAAAACCGTTAGGCTTTAACCCGTAATGGAAGATGGGAAATACTCTTTCATGAAGGATTGAATCAAAATAGATCAGGACGTTACGGCACATAATGAGGTCTAAGTTAGAGAAGGGCGGGTCGCTTGTTATGTCCTGTTTTGCGAATATGCACATGTCCCGGATGAGCTTTGTTATTTGGTAATTTCCGCCCTGCTTTGTAAAGAACCGTTTCAGCATAGTTTCAGAAATATTGTCCTCTATTGTCTTAGGATATATGCCTTGGCGGGCTTTCTCAATATTCTTTTCATTTGCATCGGTGCCAAAAATTTGTACCTGCAAACCCACAATGGTTTTTTCTTCTAGAAATTTCTGTATCGTTATGGCAATGGAATAGACTTCTTCGCCCGTTGAACAGCCTGGAACCCAAACTCGTATGGATTCGTTGGGTGAGCGGTTCTTGACGAGTTCTGGAAACACTTTTTCTTTCAATGCCAAAAAGGTTTTTGGTTCTCGGAAGAAACTTGTTACGCCAATTAGCAAGTCGTCAAACAACGCAAGCAGCTCGTTGGAATGAGTTCGCAGAAAAGTAACATATTCTTTGTCGGTTTCTATTTTGTTAATTACCATGCGACGTGCTAAACGCCGGTTTATGGTAGTCTTCTTGTAGTGAGTAAAATCAACGCCAGATAAGTTCTTCAGCATTATAAGGATTTTTTTTAAATCAGTATCGCCTTCAGCTTGCCTTGGAACATCTAAATGTGAGCGTATGAGTTGTGGGTTCTTGGAGAGTCTAACGAGTTCTTTTGAGATGTTTTCAGGTGAAAGAATAAAATAAGCTGCTTCGGCAACGATGGCGTTTCGAGGCATGTCGGAATATTGAGCTGTCTCTGGATCCTGCACAAATGTTATGCCGCCCTCGACTTTGATTGCTTTGAGCCCTTCGGTTCCGTCGTTGCCTGTTCCTGAGAGTACAATTCCTATTGCTTGAGTTTTTCGCTCTGATGCTAAGGAAATCATGAAGTCGTTGATGGGTTTAAGCGCTACCCCTTTGGGAACAAGCTTGAGTAATCCATTTTTCAGTGTCATGGTTGTTCCGGGAGTGATTACGTAAACCTGGTTCTGTTCAACCTTCAGGCCATCTGTGACTTGCAGAACCTTCATCTCGGTGGATCTTGATAGGATTTCTGGCAGCATGCTTTCTTGTCCCGAAGCCAAATGCTGGATAACAACAAATGACATACCCGTATCAATTGGCAAATCCTCTAGCAATTTTCTGATTGGGTCTAAGCCGCCTGCAGAAGCGCCTATTCCAACAATCGGAAACTCGTTTGCGACTTTGGTTTCAGAAGAGTTTTGTAGATTCAAACCTTTTTTTTTAGTTTTCACCAATAAACCCCACAACCAATAAATCAAACACAATTCATTCCTAAGTTTCATGTTCAGGTATATTTAACACTTGGGGCTATCTGCATAGATTGAAAGTAACCAACTGCACTATGCAAAAAATACCGGTAGATGTTACACCCCAAAAAGGAATATTCTGATTTGCTATTCTTACCTAGACTAAGTTAGGTCCTCTTCGGCTATTCATTTGCTCTTGCCCCACGCTTCAACAGCAAAACTGGTTAGTGCCCAATGCCACCCTCGCTTTTCCACTACATTTTTACCAAATTCTTTCTCCATATGCTATTCATCCTTTGACTCCTCCTGCTGACGTGATGCCTGTTAACCTCAAACCTGTCAAGTTTAACATCCAAATCCTTCGGTAACAACCCTAAAGAACTATCCTCAAAGAGTGTCTGCAAACTCTCCTCCAGATCCACTTCATCAGAACATGCTACACGCTCGATAAGTGACTGCTCAAAGTTGAAAGACCCCTTCAGGCCAGCAAAGATTGTGTGGAGCATGAGCTTAACCTCTTCGACCTCCGTCAGTGTCTGCTTGAGAATTTGCTGATTGTACTTTAAATGACCACTTTTCTCGCTTTGGCTACGCTTCTTTTTGATGTTTTAAGCGTTTTTTTTGACACAAAATGTAACTGGTTCAAGCCGCAGTCTACCTGCCAATGGTTTTTCAGAGACGACCAATCCGTTTTCTTAATAGCAAGTCTAGCGGGATTCGCCTAAACTATTAAGCAAATCCTAAATCAAAAAGCAAACAGAAGACCGACTCTAACATTACAAAGATGGCGGGCCCGCTGGGATTTGAACCCAGGATTCTCGGCTCCGGAGGCCGATGCCTTAATCCGTGCTAGACTACGAGCCCACAATGCGAAACAAACATGGCTTGCTGATTTAAAGCTAACTTATTCCTGCATGAGTTCCTGGTCTATCCACCAAGCCTTCTTCTTGCCCGATCGCTCGCCTGCGTAGTATTCGATTATGGATTTGCCGATTTGTTTTTTGCTGGTTTTCTGGATTTTCTGCAGGCGGTTTAGGATGAGCCAGCGGTTGGTTTTAACGTAATCGGCAAGTTCTGGCGTAGTGGCTGACTTGTAATGCATCAGATACTCCATGATTTTATGGTCTAATTCGTCTAGGCAGAATGCGTAGGGGTCGGTCTTTCCATGTTGGAACGTGAGAATTTCAAGGTCTGCTAGGTATTTTCTGATTTGCCCAAATTCCTGTTCGATTTTGCTCATGCGATCTTCGAGGGCTAAAAGTTTGTCGGGTTTGGGGATTTTCTGCAGTTTTTCGCTGATGGCTTCTCGGATGAAGGTGCTTCTGTCGCCTTCGGGAATGCGTAGCGACATTTCTTGGTAGACTTCCTCGGGCAGTTTGACCGTTACTATTCGGGTTTCACTCATTGCAGGCTGCTCTCAAACGTCATATGCTTCTTTTATTATTTCATAGTTTCTCTAATTGAAGAGAGACGCCATTAGACGAATCATTTTTTGATGCCGACAAAACCCATAATGTTTTATTAGGCTTGCACACAAAATACTCGCACGGTGACTTGTGTGATTGATTGGTCGCAGAAAGAGTTACTTATTTTGGCATTTGACCATCGAGCGTCTTTCCTAGAAAAAATGTTCGGCATAAAAGGTCGTCAACCCACCCCTGAAGAAAAAAATCAAATTGAAGAATACAAAAAAATAATTTTTGATGGCTTCCGATTAGCCACAAAGAAGAGTGTACCCAAAGAAATCGCGGGGTTGTTAGTCGATGAAGAATTCGGCGCAGGCGTTCTACGTGAAGCAAAGAAAGAGGGCTTAATGTTCGCTATGCCCGTAGAAAAATCGGGTCAAGACGAATTCGACTTCGATTATGGCGACAAATTTGCCGAACACATCGAAGACTTCGATCCAACCTTCGTGAAGGTGCTGGTTCGCTACAACCCTGAAGGCGACGCAGCCATGAACAAAAGGCAGCTTGAGCGCCTAAAGAAACTCAGCGACTACTTAGCAAAGAAAAAACGACCATTCCTATTCGAGCTAATTGTTCCATCAACAGCCGCACAACTTGCCCGGCTGGTCGGTTCAAAAGAGAAATACGACCAAGAACTACGCCCCAAACTTATGGTAGATAGTATCAAAGAGATTCAGGATGCAGGCGTGGAACCGGCTATCTGGAAGCTAGAAGGCGTGGACAAACCGGAATCTGCCAAGGCTGTGGTTAAGCAGGCGCAGAGCGGTGGAAGAAAAGTCGGTGTCATCACTTTGGGACGCGGAGAATCCAAAGAGAAAGTTCAGGAATGGCTAAAAGTCGGAGCAAAGGTCCCTGGCATCATCGGTTTCGCAGTTGGTAGAACCATCTTCTGGGATCCACTTGCAGAACATAAAGGTGGCAAAACTACAAAGAAAGAAGCTGTGGAAAAAATCGCGCATAACTACCAAGAGTTCGCCGCTCTATGGCTAAACGAATGCAAGGGCAAGAAGGAGGAGATAAAGAAATGACCTCACTAAGATCACTCTCGCCCTCTCTCACAAGAATCACTACTGCCGGAGCAGTAGGCGCAGCCCTCCACATTGGTAAAGGCGATCCAGATAAAGTTGACCAAACCGCCCTGGATTTTTCGAGGGCGGTTCTAAATCAAACCGAAGTCGAAGGCGAAGTCATCTGCTGCGAAGGACCGAAAGATAATGCCCCCGCCTTCAGTTACATGGAAAAAGTCGGCACAGGCAACGGACCAAAAGTAGACTTCATAATAGACCAAGTAGACGGCACAACCGCCACTTCCAAAGGAAAAAAAGACGCCATCTCAGCGTTGTGTTGTGCTCCTGCTGGATGCCTAAAGGTTCTGCCAGATGACGGCTACTATTTCAAAGTTGCAACTGACGGCATAGCTAAGGGAAAAATCAGTCTTGACATGTCGGTCGAAGAAATCGTGGAGACAATAGCTAAATTGAAGCATCGCCCTTTGGCAAATTTCACTGTGATTATGCTTGAACGTGAAAGACACAATGAATTGCTTGCAAAACTAAGAAAGATGGGTGTAAGAATCATCCTCATAGCCGACGGCGACATCGGCGGTTCCATCGTCACATGCTTACCTGATTCAGGTATTGACCTGCTCATCGGCGCAGGCGCAGGAGCAGAGGCAACAATCGCAGCAGTCGCGGTGAAATGCCTCGGCGGAACCATGCTGGTTAAAGTTTGGAAGGACAAAAAAGATGATGCAAAACGAATGGAAAGACTTAAAGCGGCAGGCGTTGACATCAACAAAACCTACACTGAAGATGAGTTGGCAAAGGGCAACGAAATGATTTTTGCAGCTTCGGGTGTCACGAAGGGCGAAATGCTTGATGGTGTTCGGTTCACAGCAGGCGGTGCAATTGTTCAATCGATTTGCACAAGGTTACCCAGCGGCACTCTTGAATGGTCAACGACCAACCTGAAATTCAAAGACCACCCGGTCTATAAACAAATAACCTAAAGCCCTTTTTTGGGCAAATTTTTCATTTGTTTTATTTTAAAAAGTGAGAATAAATTTTAGTTGTGGGTATGTTCGTGCTCTTCAGTTGCCATTGGTTGGCCCGACAGCTGAGCAAGTGCAATATACCGCCCTTCAGCAATTTCATGCAGTTGCTTTCGCAGGTCTTCACCAACCAGATTTTTCTTCTTTAGCAAAACGGCTTTTTTCGCTAATTCTTCATCACCGAGTCCTCTGAACCAGTTTTCAAAGTCCCCCCGCTGCATATGGAATTCTACAGATGCCACGTCGGCTCTTTCAAGTTTGTTCGCAAAATCTCGCAGGCTATGCGCATGGAGATTTAGGGGTTTTCCAAATGTAACGTAGAAGTTGAATGCTTTATCGTGCGGTGCATAAGCGATTATTGCCGTGGCTTTTTCTTTAGTCACTTCAGGTATGCCAAGCGCGTGTTTTCCCTTCTCAGTTATTACAAATAGCCCTTTTTCTGGTAAATTCACATATCCCATTTTGATGAGACCTAAAAGGTGCATGTTTACTGGCTGATACTCTCTCTTGGCTTCTTTAGCAATATCCATGGCCTTGAGTGGTTTCTCGTTTAGAAGCATGGTTTCCAGTATTTCTTGTTTAATAGACGATAAACTCATTTTAAGCACCTGAAGTAAGGCTATGTAAAACGGTCTAATCAAACTTTTCCTTAAACTTTTCTTCTAAAAGCATCAGGGGTTGGTGGATTTTGAGCGGTTGGACAAATAAGTAAAGCTTTAGTATAGAGGTTCATAATGCTAAATGATAAATGGTGACGTTACGATATGAAGATTGCCGTTTTTGTTTACGAGTACCCACCAAAAATCGTCGGTGGACTGGGAACTTACGCTGCTGAAATCACACGCAAGTTTGTTCTAAACGATCATGACGTTACAGTTTTCACAATGAACGATGATGCCGGTTCCTTGCCGACTAGGGAGATTTGGCGCGGAATAGAAATCCATCGTCCCCTCCACTTAGACGTGTCTGATTCGTTGCCTGACGTAATCGCTGAGGACATAAGAAAATGGGGCAGAGGCATTCATCTGTTCGGTAAACTGATGGTTTACAACTACCTTTCAGCAGCAAAACTGGTTAACGAACTGATAAAGAAAGAAGGCATGAAATACGATATCGTTGTGGCGCACGATTGGCTCTCAGCCATGGGAGGTATCACAGTTAAACGTGAAACTGGAATGCCGCTGGCTTTCCATGTCCACTCAACAGAGAAGGGCAGAACTTTGGGAACCGGTTCAAGCGTGGTCAGCAACATAGAGTTGCGCGCTGGAAACATGGCTGACTTAGTTGTCACAGTTTCTTATGCGATGAAAGATGAATTGGTCCAGCTGGGTTTTCCTAAAGAAAAGATTCAAGTTAGCTACAATGGGGTTGATCCGCAAAAATACAATCCTGAAAATGTGTCCAAGGAAAACATCCAAAAAATCAAGGCGAGATACGGCATAAAAGATGACGAGTTAATGATTCTTTTTCTTGGGCGCCTTGTCATGGTGAAAGGTGTAGACAAATTGATTATGGCGATGCCCCATATCATCTCCAAAATTCCTAAAGCCAAATTAGTCATCGTAGGCGTTGGCGACTTACAGGAATATTTATCCAACCTAACCAAAATGACAAAGCTTGATGAATACGTTAAATTCTGTTTTGACTTCATACCAGAAGAAGAACGCATTCAACACTACGCAGCTTGTGACATCGCAGTTTTCCCAAGCCACTACGAACCCTTCGGAATAGTTGCCCTCGAAGCCATGGCAATGGAAAAACCAGTTGTCGTCGGTGCAGCTGGGGTTAGCGGTATGCGGGAAATCGTAATTTGCTGCGGAGAAGAACAATGCGGCTACCATATAGACCCCAACAACCCCTCCGATATCGCATGGGGAGTCATCAGCGCATTAGAAAACCCTGAAAAACGAAAAATGCTGGGCAAGAACGGCAGGAAACGCGTATTGGCAGAGTTCACGTGGAGCAAGATTGCCCAGAAAACAGTGGAGCTCTACGAAACAATCATAAAACGGTAACTGATTTGCCTGACGACTTTGATTTAAAACGTCGAGTAGCAAGAGAAGCCGCGACCCTTCTCTATTTTGGAGCTGAAAAAGAGTACAAGCAAGCTAAAGAGAAAGCAGCAGAAACCTTCGGAGTTCATTTTTTACCTTCTAACCTTGAAGTTGCTTTGGAGCTAGACAAAGTTGCTGACGAGAATGAGGGGTCAAAGCGGATGGATCGTTTGATCCAGATGCGCGGGGAAGCGCTTGAGGTTATGTGTCTTCTGTCGAGGTTTTGCCCTGTTTTGATTGGGAGTGTTTGGCGAGGAACGATTAAGCAAGGAAGTGACATTGACATCGCCGTTTACGCAGATGAGCCAGAGGATATTGTTAATGTTCTTAAGGCTGATGGTATGAAGATTTTGAAAACTGCTTGGACAACGGTGAACAAACGTGGAGCAACTTTGGAGTCGTTCCACATCTACGCTGAAACCTTAACTAAACACGGACTTGAAATTGTGGCTCGCAGCCGAGAGGAAGCAGGAAAAAAACGCAAGTGTGAAACTTTCGGTGATGAACTTAAAGGTTTAAGCGTTAAAGAACTTGAAAAAGTTCTCGAAAAAAACCCAACCCAGCGGTTTATTCCAGCGTAATTCTCGCCAAAAACTGGTTTTTCTTCAAAAAAGAAAATAAATGACCACTCAAATACTATTTTTGTAGCCTGATGCAAGATGGCAATCGATAAAAAATCCATCAAAAAAATCTTTCCTCATCTCTACGAGGAACTCGAAAACGGAGAAGTCAAAGTTCCTATAAATGCTGTGCGTAAAAACCCTTTAGAAGCTGAGGAAGAAGCAGTTGTTGGCGAAGTTGGGGAAGAATGTGACTGCACCGAAGAAGAGTTTACGTCCCATACAGAGACGCCTGATAAACTGCGTCATTTTAACCCATCCGCCGTAGATTTTATTCGTCGGTGCGATACCGAAGCGCAAGCGGAAGAGATTATTGCTTACTTGCAAAAGAAGGGTGAAATAACAAAAGAAGTAGCCGAGCAAATGCGTTGCCAGCTGAAGCGAGATGGCGTTAGAAGTTTTGGTCCTAAAAAAGAAGAGTACCATTACTTCAAAGAAGGCGGCCTCTACTAAACCATTTTCAACCCTTTCAGCCGAAAGAACCCGTCCTTGCTTTATATAATTGGGCTATAGTATTTTCTAAGTAGTTGAGTTTGCGCTTGTTATGAGCGTTTTTTTTGTCGGAAAATTAATAAGTCCATAGTTAATTGTACAAACGAGTAATATTGGTGATTATTATTGGCGAACATTAAAGTTGGAATTAACGGTTTCGGAAGAATCGGAAGACTACTCTACAGAGCAGCAATCGAAAAGAACGCAAATATCGATTTTGTAGCCATAAATGACTTGGCAGATGCAAAAACTAACGCTCACTTGCTCAAGTACGACTCCGTACACGGACACTTCCCAGGAACAGTTGAAGTAAAAGGCAACGACCTGGTCGTCAACGGAAAAGACCTCAAATGTCTTAGCGTAAAAGACCCTGCACAACTCCCATGGAAAGACATGGGCGTCTACTTAGCAGTTGAATCCACAGGCTTATTCACTAACCGTGAAGGCGCAACCAAACACCTCACAGCAGGAGCCAAAAAAGTCCTCATCTCAGCCCCCGCAGAAAACCCAGATGCAACCATCGTTTTAGGGATAAACGATAAAACATACGACCCAGAAAAACACAATATCCTTTCGAACGCAAGCTGCACAACAAACGGCTTAGCACCCATCAGCAAAGTCCTCTCAGACAACTTTGGCTTAGAAAAAGCACTCATGACCACGTGTCACAGCTATACAAACGATCAGAAAATCCAAGACATAGTCCACAAAGACCCAAGACGCGCAAGAGCAGCAGCAATCAACATCATCCCAACCAGCACGGGCGCGGCAAAAGCAATCGGCTTAGTCTTGCCAAGTTGTGCGGGAAAGATGAACGGTTATTCGCTGCGTGTCCCAACCCCAGACGTATCTATAGTTGACTTAGTTGCAATCCTAGGAAAAGAAACAACTAAAGCTGAAATCAACGCAGCTATGAAGAAAGCAGCGGAAGGCGAACTTAAAGGCATATTGCAATATACTGAAGATCCAATTGTAAGCACAGACGTTCTCCACAGTACATACAGCAGCGTCTTCGATGCAGACTTAACTATGGTTCTTGGCGAGAAAAGCAACTTCGTCAAGGTTTTCGCATGGTATGACAACGAATGGGGCTTTAGCAACCGCATGGTTGACTTTATCGAAATGATTGGCAAAAAAGCCA
>Ga0182021_10006925_pt1 | contig 13435 bp, 10 predicted proteins | sample 612E3MmetaG_FD_120493 | JGI IMG/M metagenome (GOLD analysis project Ga0182021, IMG submission 120493) | Permafrost microbial communities from Stordalen Mire, Sweden - 612E3M metaG (Illumina Assembly) | ecosystem: Environmental > Terrestrial > Soil > Wetlands > Permafrost | place: Sweden...
ATTATCGCTGATTTTATGGGGATTTTTTATGGCATTAATGGTAAGTATTTCCGGCATTCGCGGTGTTGTTGGCGATACCTTGACTCCAGAAACAATTGTCAAATACGCATCTGCATATGCTGAATTCTGCAATCGCGGCCGTATTATCGTTGGCAGAGATGGCCGCATTACGGGTAAAAACGTTTTGGATATCGTCGTATCCACTCTGCGCCAAATGGGATCTGATGTTACTGATTTGGGAATCTGTCCGACACCGACCGTCGCTCTTGCTGTTGAGAAGTTGAAAGCCTCCGGAGGGATTTCAATTACCGCAAGCCATAATCCCATGATGTGGAATGGATTGAAATTCTTCGCACCCACCGGACTGTTTTTGGATGCGGATGAAAATTTAAAGTTCTGGCATCTTACCGAACATCCTGCAAAATATGTTCCCTGGGATAACCAAGGCAACTATACGCTTGATGAGAAATTTTTAGATGAACATATCAGTCAGGTGCTTTCTCTTTCCACTATCAACACCGGAAAGATTCGCGGCCGCAAATTCAAAGTGGTACTGGATTGTGTCAATGCTGCCGGCGGAATTATTGTGCCGCGTTTGTTGGATAAACTTGGCTGCGAAGTTTCCCCGCTTCATTGTGAAGTCACCGGTATCTTTGGGCACACACCCGAACCCATCCCGGAAAACCTCACTGCACTATGTGCGAAGGTTCGCAAGGTAAAAGCCGATATAGGAATTGCTGTAGACCCGGATGTCGATCGTCTCGTTCTCATCAACGAAAAAGGCGAACCGTTTGTTGAAGAATACACAATTGCAATGTGTGTAGATTTTGTTTTGAAAAAGGATACACTGGGCAGTTCAAAAGTTGTAGTGAACCTTTCAACAACAAGGGCAGTCGATGATATAGTAACCCGATATGGAGGAACGACATATCGTACCGCCGTTGGCGAAATCAATGTTGCCAAAAAGATGCAAGAAGTTGGGGCGATTATTGGCGGTGAAGGAAGCGGCGGTGTCATTCTGCCAAAAGTGCACATGGGCCGCGATGCACTCGTCGGCATCGGGCTTGTTCTCCAGTCTCTGATGGAATTCGGCGGTACAATGTCTGAATTAAAATCTACGCTTCCTCAATATTCTATTACAAAAGGAAAAATAGAACTCGGCAGCCTGGATGCCGATGCAATTCTGAAACACCTTCAAGCAAAATATTCTTCCGCCGGAATTATGAATACCGACGATGGATTGAAAATTGATTTCCCGGCATCTTGGGTTCATCTCCGGAAATCGAATACCGAACCGATTATACGCATCATCGCAGAAGCGCACACAAAAGCTGAAGCGGACGAACTTGTAAAGAAGTTTACTGGGGAGATACTCGAGTAGTGAGATTCGTACTTCGCCTGCAAGTTCCTTCACTATTTTTCATCTTATGTTGCTATTCTCTCCAATCAGCAGCGCAAGATAAGAAGTACTACTTTTTCCAACCCTTCAATTATGGTTCAGAGTCGACGTTCAATCCTGTATCACTCATCGCAAATGGCGGATTTGACGAGCTTCAATCGTATTGGCGTTCATCTTCCCTGTCGGAAATTCCCTGGAAGAATGGCAGCAAAAATGTCTGGTATAATATTATTGCTCCCCTGCCACAAATTAGTAAATATGGATGGCATGATTTCGTTTTCCATGAAATTATTCCCCGCAGTTTCAATATGAATGATGCCCAGTATTTTCCCAACTACACCCTCCACCTTATTGGCGGCGGTATGCAGTACCGTAAAGTTGAAGAGTGGTTTGACTATTATAAGTATCCGCTGCCAGTAGCGTGGGCTATTATCACGACGATGGGATATCATTACATTAATGAAATTCTAGAGAATGGTGACTGGAGAGGCCCAAACACTGATCCGATTGCCGATTTGCTGATTTTCGATCCGTTAGGCATTGTTTTATTCAGCTTCGATGATGTATGCCGCTTTTTTTCCTCCGAGCTGAATTTGAATGATTGGAACAATCAGCCTGCATTTTCATTCGGACCATTAGGCCTTCAAAATACCGGTCAGAATTTTGTAATAAAATATCCCCTGAGCGCTTCTGGAAAAACGAGCCTGTTATATCATTTCGGTGCATTCGGTGAGTTGGGGCTTTCCTTTAAAACGAATCAGGAAGATGCCATTTCGGTCGGCGTTGGGATGACATCAAATAATGTTGCCACGAGCTTGAACAGTAATGGCGCTCCACATTTTACCATCACGGTAGGGCCGCGTGCAGGAATATATTGGGACCGCAACAATTCCCTGATGGCATCCATTGTTGCTTCAGATAATCTTCATGGACTTGTGCTCATGAACATTTATCCTGGCGTATTTTCCAGCACATCTTTTTCGCCTGGATTTTTCCTGCTCGCCAGCAACGGCGGCACCTTCACCATTGGAATTACTGCATCATTTCTTCCTCTTGGTTTGAGTACCAAGTAATCTTGAATACTTGAATTCTTCTATTAAATACGCGCTCTTAATATCACAAGGAAAGTGCTTGCATCATTGCATGATTCCGAGTATTATTTTGACAAGGATAGAATAATTCGTAATGTGAATTTATCCGCACAGGGAGTTGGAGGTTAAAGATGATCTTATCTAAAGTCATAGGTACTCTTGTTGCCACGCAAAAAAACCAAGCGCTGCGTGAATATAAAATGCTGATCGTCCAACCTATAGATCTCCATGGGTCGTTGATAGGGCGTGATCTCATTGCCATCGATCATGTGGATGCCGGCGTTGGCGATACCGTACTCGTCATGCAGGAAGGCACAGGCGCACGGCAAATCCTGAAACGCGAAGACATTCCTGTTCATTCGGTGATTGTTGCGGTTGTTGACGGAATGGATATTCCTACGGCGGAACAACTCTAAGACAATTTTCATGTGCATATGATCAACATTCGCGAACTTCTCCGGCTTTCTTCTGTGCCGCGCATCGGTCCACAGAAAATTCGTGCTCTCGTCGCTCACTTTAAATCTCCTGATACTGTCTTCCACGCTTCTGCGCGCGAGCTGATGACTGTACCCGGAATCGATAAAAAACTGGCATCAAACATTCTTCATCATGCGATTGACGAAAAGTTTATCGACGAACAATTGAAGCGACTGAACAAACTCGGGGGCAGAATCATAACGCTGTGGGACAATGAATATCCCGATCTCCTCCGCAAAATTTACGATCCTCCTGCATTCCTTTTTATTCTTGGAAAGTTCAAAGAAGCTGATGCCCGACCCCTTGCGCTCGTCGGAACACGCCATCCTTCCCCGTACGGTCATTCGGTCGCGGAAAACTTAACACGTGAGATCGCAGAACATTCTATAACGATCGTCAGTGGATTAGCGCGCGGTATTGATACTATCGTGCATATAACCGCATTGAAATGCGGAACCCGAACTCTTGCCGTTATCGGTTCCGGCTTAGACGTCCCGTATCCTCCTGAAAATAAAAAACTGATGGACCATATCGCTGAAGGCGGCGCGGTCGTTTCGGAATTCCCGATGGGCACAAAGCCTGATGCACCGAACTTCCCCCGGCGCAATAGGATTATTAGCGGACTTTCGCTCGGCACGATCGTTGTCGAATCTGCTGAAGACGGCGGTGCGTTAATCACGGCAACAACTGCGCTCGATCAAAACCGCGAGGTCTTTGCTGTACCCGGCAATATCACGGAAAAACGGAGCAGCGGCCCTCATAAACTCATCCGCGAAGGACGCGCCAAGCTTATTACAAACGCCCAGGATATTTTCGATGAGTTGTCATCGCAGCTTCATCTTTCGTTTACACAGAACGAAAATAAAATACAAATTGATCTGACTCCAGCCGAACAATTGCTGCTTCAATTCCTTTCCAACGAACCAAGTCACATAGATGCACTTTCAGAACAATCCGAAATGTCCACATCCGATGCGCTAGTGACATTGCTTTCCTTGGAGTTCAAAGGTCTGATTCAGCAACTTCCGGGCAAGTTGTTCGTCAGGTTCTAATCTGCATTCCTTTTCTCTCAGATGATTTTTCACTATACTGTATACGAGTAGGTGAGAGAATCATGGCAGAGATTCGACAAACAATCATAGACGATGCAATTCCGCGAATCAAATTCGCATGCGACGTTTCCGTTTGTAAAGGAGCATGTTGCACTCTCGCAGGAGGCACAGGTGCGCCTCTCTTAGATGATGAACTTGAACAAATTGATAGGGCTTTCCCAATCATAAAATCTTCATTGCCGAAAGAGCACCTGGAAGCAATCGCGCAATTTGGACTTTATGAAGGCAAATCCGGTTCCTATACGACGATGTGCTTCCATAATCGCGCTTGCGTGTTTGTGTTGTACGAGGATGGAATCGCCCGCTGTGCAATCGAGAAGGCGTTTCGAGAAGGGAAATTGAAATGGCAAAAGCCCATTTCCTGCCATCTTTTTCCTATTCGAGTAATCCGTGGTGTATCGGAACTATTACGATATGAACGTATTGCTGAATGCAGCGCTGCAATCGAACACGGAGAAAATGAAAATATATTTTTAAGTTCCTTCTTGAAGGAACCCCTTGTCCGGGCTTATGGTTTAGCTTGGTATGAAGATTTCCAGCTTACATGCAATTGGGACAGGAAAGATTATAATAATGTATAAGCGTATTTTACAAATAGAACGATGATCAATCTTTCACAACAACTGCGGCTTGGGTTAAAACTGACACCACAACAGGTTCAGTATTTAAAGCTTCTCCAATTACCGACACTTTCCCTTGAACAGCGAATCAAATTGGAGCTTGAATTAAATCCGATGCTCGAGTTGAATGAGGAGCAAGAACTCTCTCTTGAACAAGAAGATCGGGCTGATGAACCCGACGAGAAAACTGAAGAGGCAACTGAAGAAATCGAACCCAAAGACGATTACACCATCGAAGACTATTTGAACGATGACCTCTCGGGTTTTAAAAGTCCTGAAGCATATAAACAGAATGATGAAGATGATTCATATGAATCGCCCCAGCAGTCAATTATTCCCCTTTCTGAGCGACTTCTCAGCCAGCTTAAAATGTTTTTGAGTGATGATGAAGAGATTCTGCTTGGGGAAGAAATTCTTGGTAATGTAGATGAGGATGGATATCTGCGGCGTGAATTACCTCTTATCGTTCAAGACCTTAATTTAAGTTTTGGTTTATCCCTTACTGTTGAAAAAGCAGAAAATGTACTTCAGAAAATACTTCTACTGGACCCGCCAGGTATTGCTGCAAGGACTCTGCAGGAATGTCTTATCGCCCAACTCCATGCCGGGAAATATGCCTCTTCGCTCAAAGAACTGGGAATTAGAATTCTTACGGATTTTTTTGAAGATTTTAAACTTAAACGCTTTGATAATCTTGAACACAATCTCACAATTGGCAGAGAAACACTCAAGAAAGTCATCGAATTGATTCAGCATCTCAATCCGAAACCGGGCGAAGGCGAGTTCTCAGCGCAGGAAAATTATATTACACCTGATTTCATCGTGGAAAAAGATAATGGTGATTTTATTATCACATTGAACGATCGCAACATTCCCACATTACGAATCAACAGCGCCTATAAGCAATTAGTAACACCAAAAGGAAAAAAGGTTTCAGCTGAAACAAAAGATTTCGTTAAAAAGAAATTTGAATCGGCAAAATGGTTTATCGCCTCTATCCATCAACGGCGTGAAACATTGATGAAGGTGATGAAAATTATTGTTGAAAGACAGCGGACGTGGTTCGAAGAAGGCGAATCACTGAAACCGATGATCTACAAAGACATTTCTGAAGTCGTAGGTGTGGATATCTCCACCATTAGCCGTGTCGTCAATAGCAAATATGTCCAAACAGAATTCGGCGTTCACTCCCTGCGCTTCTTCTTCACATCCGGACTTGAATCCGAGAACGGTGAAGACATTTCCAACCAAGTTGTCAAAAAACGAGTGAAGGATATTATTGAAACGGAACCGCCGCAGGATCCGTTGAACGATGACAAGATAGCCGATATGTTGAAACAAGAAGGCATCCACATTGCGCGGCGCACTGTCGCAAAATATCGCGAACAACTTGGACTTCCCATTGCGCGAATGCGCAGAAAGGTTTGATGTTCCATGGGAAAAATAATACGAGAAGAAAATAAAATTCATGCAACCACCATCATTGGACTTCGGCATAACGGTCATATAGCTATCGGCGGCGACGGCCAGGTAACACTTGGCACCACTGTGATGAAACAAAAATCGAATAAAATACGAAGACTCTTTAACAATTCCGTGCTTGTTGGATTTGCAGGTTCGGCAGCAGATGCATTTAGCCTCCTGGAACGATTTGAAGAAAAACTGGAACAATATCAAGGCCAGCTTACGCGAGCGGCAGTGGAACTTGCCAAGCTCTGGCGAACAGATAAATATCTGCGTCAACTTGAAGCGCTGCTTGCCGTACTCGATAAGGATCATGCGCTTATTATTTCAGGCACAGGAGACGTCATCGAACCTGACGATGGCATCGTTGCCGTTGGTTCCGGTGGAAGTTATGCTCTGTCTGCGGCACGCATACTCGTCAAACATACAAAACTCAGCGCACGGGATATTGTTCAGGAATCTCTCAATGCCGCTTCAGATATTTGCATTTATACAAATAAAAATTTTACTATCGAAGAATTGTAGGCACTGTGGCAAAAAAACAGATTATCCCCCAGCAAAAAGAACTGACTCCACGACAAATAGTTCGTGAGTTAGATAAATATATCATCGGTCAGCACGCTGCTAAGAAAGCAGTTGCAATTGCATTGCGCAATCGCTGGCGGCGTCTCCAAGTCACTGGATCGCTGCGTGAAGATATCATGCCGAACAACATCATACTCATTGGTCCTACAGGCGTCGGGAAGACAGAAATCGCACGGCGCTTGGCAAAACTGTCCGGTGCGCCGTTTCTAAAAGTAGAAGCATCTAAATTCACAGAAGTCGGCTATGTAGGCCGTGATGTCGAATCGATGGTGCGTGACCTTACAGAAATTTCTGTCAATATGGTGAAGGCGGAAAAAGCGGCAGAAGTGGAAAACAAAGCACGTGAACTCACAGAGGAACGTCTGCTCGATATTCTGGTCCCATCGAACCGGCGGACTAAAACGGCAGAAGCACAGGAATCGGCTGCTGCTCCGGCAGTCAACATCGAACAAGAGAATGAAACGACGCGGCAGAAATTTCGAGAGAAATTACAGTCCGGCAGTCTTGATGAACGTATGGTTGAACTTGAAGTATCTGCATCACAAATGCCAATGATGCAGGTGATGGGTCCGTTCAGTATGGAAGAGATGGGCATTAATTTGCAGGAAGTATTTGGTAATATTCTTCCTAAGAAAGAAAAACGCCGCAAAGTGACAATTGCTGAAGCGCGCCGGCTTCTGATTTTGGAAGAATCACAAAAGTTGATTGATATGGAAAAAGTAACAAAGGAAGCGCTTGAGCGGGTAGAAAATTCCGGTATCATCTTCATCGATGAGATTGATAAAATTGCGAGTTCTCGGGGACAGAGCTCGGGACCGGATGTCTCGCGGGAAGGTGTCCAGCGGGATCTCCTCCCTATTGTGGAAGGTTCCAGTGTGCTTACGAAATACGGAATGGTGAAAACCGATCATGTGCTCTTCATTGCATCAGGTGCTTTTCACGTGGCCAAACCATCGGACTTGATCCCGGAATTGCAAGGCAGATTTCCGATTCGTGTTGAATTAAAAAGTTTGGTCGAAGAAGATTTCGTCAAAATCCTGACGTTGCCGCAAAATGCACTCATCAAACAATATGCTGCATTATTGAAAACAGAAGGAATCGAGATCACATTTAATGATGAAGCTGTGCAGGAAATTGCAAGAATTGCTTTTGAAGTAAACGATCAAGTCGAAAATATCGGCGCACGCCGCCTTCACACTATCATCACAACACTGTTGGAAGAAATTCTTTTTGACGCTCCGGATGGGATGAAGGAAACGTCTATTGTGATTACGCAAAAAGTTGTTCAGGATAAATTGAATTCCATTGTGAAGAACCGGGACCTCAGCCGATACATCCTGTAATGGTTTTGGGTAAACATCACAAATAAAAGGGCAAGATCGACTTGCCCTTTTGCATTTCTTGAATACATGGTTCTTTTTTTATAATACAGGGCTTTTTAAATTCTGATTATCATTCCTGCAGAAATCGAAAACATTTGGAAATTCTTTCCAGAGAACAAAAATCCAAAATTATCCGTTGCCAGATCGAAACTAAACACGTAGGCATCGATACCAAAACCGAATGCCCAACGCGGTATATCTCCTCCGCCAATCGAGAGGCCTGTTCGCAACGGGATCAGGGGAATTATCCGGTATTCCATGCCTAGAGAAACACGTGGTTTCGTTGTGTTACCTAATGATTCATTAAATCCTTGGAGGTAATCGAAAGCCAGTATTAATTTCCCGGGCAGGAATTTTAGAACAGGTATATCTTTAGCTTCCATCATCATCCCAACTCGCAATGCAGTAGGCAAACTCGTAGTAAAAGATGTACCAGGACGATTTTTCCCTTTGATCGCTGTTAACAACGTATCGTTCTGGCCGGCAAATTGAGTAAAAGGATTGTTGATATTTATCGAATCGCCTCCATATGATTCAATAATGTTTTTATCCCACGTTATCTTACCGATATTGGTAATACTCAATGCTAACTGTATTTCACTTAAGAGTGTTCCGGTAATTCCGATATCGAATCCGGTTCCTGTTCCAATCGGATCGGGGAACATCTTGAATTTATCAAATGTCGGCCCCATTTTACCTGAGTCACCGGTTAACATTTCAATACCGGCATGGTGTGCAAGAAAATCGACTTTTCCTTTCGTAACATATTGGTAACGATCGTTTGGATCAAGAGTATTCGTGAATGAAGTGTTGTTCTTTAGTGATTCAAATATTCCATACCCTTTTACAAGTTTTACACCGATTCCAGCATATAAATCATTCAAGAATGGTATGGTCACAGGCAGCTTTCTTCCGTAGGATATATTATATTCCCTGTACCACCACGCCTGCCCGTTCGTTCCCGAGAAATCAAAAGATGATCCTAAGGAATCTAACCCGAACGCAGCGACACGGAAGTAATCTTTGGACATAGAAATGGTAGTTCCTAAATGGTCTCTTATTGCAAATCCAATACCGCCAAGAACAGGCGATTGGAGTGAAAATCCGAACCACTGGACTTCAGAGAGGAACTTTGTTTGCGGGTTTTCCGGCATCTGGGAAAGAATATTATTTTTGTCGGCAGTTGTCAAAAGCTTGCTCACTCTTTTTCCTGTCGAATCAGGAACGCCGGTAAAATAATTTTGATAAATATCATAGGTAAATAATTCTGTCCGGATTTTTAATCCAAAATTCGGAAGACTGAGAGTAACCGGATTCCATTCCGGCATTGCAACATTTGCGGGATTAATGCCAATCGCATCTGTGCCTCGTGAAGTAGCGGCCGTTGTCTGCGCCATACCGACTCCGCGTATATTTGTGATATCCTGCGCCAGGAAAGTTTGGCTCAATAAAGTAACGAGAGCTATTATCATAAGTATGTTTTTTCTCATGGTCATTCTCTCCTTTATTGCTTTCCCTGAATTCGATATGTCATAGTTGCTGAGGCTCTAAGACGGATCGCTTGATTTGTTGATATTGTCACCGGAACTGATCCATTATTGCTCGTGCTCAGCGCGAAATTTATTGCAATGGAATCGGAGGAATTGAATTTTCGAGCTTGAGCGGTGTCCAACACGAAACTGACATATGACGTCATTGGACTTGTCACTATGCCGGTTGTTGCATTGACATTAGCAGGTTGAAATGTCGAATCAGGAACTATCGAGAATGTCGTGTCTGAATGGCCGGTAAATTTATTCCACGATAAAAACTTTACACTGAATTTTACACCGAGCGGTATACCGTTCGTTGCAGTAATATTTAATTTTGCGCTGAGCATTTTATTTGTAAAATCCTGATTAGAATTTTCTTGGCTCATTGCAAGAACGTCTTTATAAGAGCCGTTTTGTATCCCCAGTTCACTCGGGAATGTCAGCGCAACAGACGGATATACTTTTGATGTATCATCGACGGTATATGCCTGACCGGAAGCAGATACATCTGTTGGACTGAGAACAACGGTTCCTTGCAAAGACATGACATCAGGTAAATTCGGGAAACTAAAGAAATGCGAAAGAAATGTATTAAAGCCTGGTGCGCTCGAAAAATCAATTTCAGAAGTCGCTCCACCGGGAGTGATCCTGAACTGTCCAATAGAATTCGCGGGAATTCCTAATGTATCGACTGTCCCGGTTGAAGAATTTTTCGCGATGAGTTTTAAATGATAATCCATCGGGAATCCGCCGCCCGTAATCGGTAAACGCAACTTAATAGAAACACCCTGGAAATTTAACGTCGCTCTTAATTTATCTTTAATATCCTGCAGCCCGGGAAAGCTCGTATTGATTCCTTGGTTCACAAGAATAGTCTGCGGCTTGATTCTTCCCGTTATAGATTTCAGCACGAACGTTTGCTTCGGCCGGATTTCACCTCGAACAAAATCATTTTGTGTGATTACCTTTTTATCAACACCTGAATTAATTGTTTTGATTCCGACAGAATAAACAAGGCTTGTTCCCTGTGATGAAGGAGAGAATGTACTTGTCTGAACTTGATAGACTGTGGAATTAAAAATGATTGGTACAATGATACTATCCTGACCTTGCAGGGTTGTATCGATTCTCAAGGGATCCGCATTTGATATTTTCACAATATCATTTACTTGGAGAAACACACTGACCTTAACGTTCGAGTGGTTAATAAGTGCAAAATCAAATGATCCCTGGCGAAATTGTGCGTTTTGAATAGCAATAGTATCGTCCAATTTCATTATTGCATTGTTTGTCGTATCAACAGGTTGACTCGGTATCACCGCACTTGCACTATCGGCTGTTAAGGATGATGAGGAAATTTGTATACCTACTCCGTTAGATGCTGTTAATGAAAATGATGACGAGCGTTGTTGGGTTGAAAAAGAAATAGAATCAAATTTTAAATTTCCTCGTAATATTCTTCCCACAAGGGAAGATGTTCCGGTAAAGGTAGCGAATGAATCCACAACTGTCGGTGTAAAGGTTGCGATAACAGATGTATCCACAGGAGGAGTTAATTTATTATTGCGAAGAACGATCGGACGATTGAAACTTATGCGAAGCGGAAGATTATTAGAGAATTGTAGCGAGAGAATTCCATTCGTGATCCTCACAAAATCAAATTGAGACGATAAATTTATCGTATCACCTGCCTGTGAAATATACTCCGGTGGAAACGCCGGCACAAATGGCGGTTGCGCGCCGGGATAAATAAACGGCAAAATTACCCCGGGCAATTGCATTTGCGCTACGTTCACATTTTTAGATTGCGCCGGGGGGAATCCACCGACTGAAAATTGACCAACTGCAACTTGTTGAGAACTTGCCTGCGGCTGTAACTGTATCTGATTGATTTTTTGCGGCGGCATCGATTGGTTATATACATACGAAAATGTTCCGCCGGGATTAAGCGTGAGTGCCGGACTTTTCTGAACCAATTCCGATACATAATGGGTTACGTCAGCAACCGGCATACTCAATTGGATATCCGATGATGGAGCAATAGGTTTAAGCGGCATATCAACGCACTTGAAAGATATGAAAGCAAGCAAACAGGCTGCCACTCCTATAATCATTGTTTTGGTGATCGCTTTAACAATATTCTTCATAGTACTCCCTCAAGTTAATCATTGAATATTATTATTTACACAGCAATATACCGACTGCATAAAACAGAGTCAAGAAAATGCATTGCATCCTGTTTCGGAACCGTAAAAAATGAAATGATCGATTAATATATTTTAGAAGATATTTAAAATTAGAACTAACTAGGGTTAATAACACAAGCCTTCGAAACAAAGTTCCACTTTCACGGAGTAGCTGAGGATGTTTCTCATATTTTTTCTCACAATGAGAATATCACTGATAAAAGCATAAACATGCAATTCACAGCTGTTATTATGACAATACGCACAACAAAAAAGCTGATGCCGCCAAAATCGACATCAGCTTACTTGATGAAACATTCAGGGTGAAATCAGTGAATTTTTTCTTCTTTGGTGGGTGGTTGGAAACCAAAATTCGGTCCTCCAGATGGCTCGCCTATAAGTTTTATTTCACCGAATTTTTTTTCGAACTTATCAATATTATCATGGATTGCGTTTAACAGCATTTTTGCGTGCTGTGGAGTCATAATAATCCGGGCATGAACCTTCGCCTTTGGAGTCCCCGGAAGCACGCGTGTAAAATCAATTACAAACTCCGCCGGCGAATGCGTGATAATTGCAAGATTGGAGTAGATGCCTTCTGCTTCTTTCTCTCCAAGCTCGATATTAATTTGCTGCTGAACTGGTTGATCAGTCATACCAGAATCCATTTCCGATTAATAATCAATAAAATCGTTCACTTAGCGGCTTTGCGTATTTTATCCGCTTCATCAAGTGCTTTCGTTGCATTCTCTGCTTGACCAAGAAGCGCATAGATGGTGCCGAGTGTTTCCCAAATTCTTGCATCATCTTTCTTTATCTTTGTCATTTTTTCCATCCACGGTAATGCTGCCTGAAATTTTGTTTTATACTCTTCGCTCTCATCTCCTTTTTCTTGCGAGGCTTTCTTCATCTTGACGCCCCAATTGTAATACGTTGCACCAATATCATAAAATGCATCGCTAAATTCAGGATCTAATTTGATTGCTTCATTAAATTCTGCAATCGCTCCGGCATAATCATTCACCGTTCTATAGAGAAGACCAAGAATATAATGATTCATCTTGTTGCCCGGGTCGTTGTCAACGGCAAGCTTGAACGCTTTCGTCGCTTCCACTGAACGGTTGGATTCATAATATGCCTGCAGAAGTAAATTCAAATTTTCATTGTCTTTTGGATCTGCCTTTTTGATTGCCTCAAATACATCTACCGCTTTATTAAACTCGGCAACTGCTTCGACATACTTTGAAGAATCTATTTTCAGATCATACGATTTCTCATTTTTCCTGTTGACAACACGATCACCATCAAATGTTAAGGTCATCGAATATTGATTATAGGTCCAGTCTTCCTTCTTTGGGTTCTTTTTATCTTTCTTTTGGCTGTCCGGATTTCCAAATGCCTGTGTTACGTCACTCTTATAACTTCCTTTGTCAATATCTTGCAAACTTTTTTGAAGCTTTAACTTATCCGCATTTGCCGCTTTGAATTGTTCTTTTTTCTCTAAGCCCTGTTGAACATATATTCTTCCGACCGATTTATATGCATCTTTATCATGATCCATTTCCCATAATTTCGTAAGATTTAAAA
>Ga0182021_10006926_pt1 | contig 13435 bp, 16 predicted proteins | sample 612E3MmetaG_FD_120493 | JGI IMG/M metagenome (GOLD analysis project Ga0182021, IMG submission 120493) | Permafrost microbial communities from Stordalen Mire, Sweden - 612E3M metaG (Illumina Assembly) | ecosystem: Environmental > Terrestrial > Soil > Wetlands > Permafrost | place: Sweden...
ATCGATCTTGATCAATATCAATGAAGAGTGGATGACAGCTAAAAAGTATTTATCTATGGACGCAGATTGAATGGATGGGATACAGGGCAATCCAAATTACAGAAATTTCGGCACACTACCTATAACTCCTTGATGATGATACAGATTGCTTTGAGAATTAGTCCATTGTTGCTAACTCAGCCAGTCCAGTTGTGCTGTTTGGTACTGCTTTGTAAATCGTGCCGTCGACTATTACTTGGACATAGCCATCTTTGGGTGTTGCGTTGAAATTGTGAGTGGCCAGAAAAAAGGCCAAATCTTCAACTGTCATATGAGTATCGTGGTACTGCGAGATTAACTCTGTCAGATCATGGATCTCGGCCACCGCTCCTAATGGGGACTTGCTGAAACGGATACTATGCAAGTCAGAGCTGCTATTAAGTATGATACAATCGGTCTCATCATCATGAGTGCAGATAGGGCTCCAGCTGATTTAAAGGCCAAAGAAGAGAGTCTTCTAAGTTGTAAGTAGAATCATTGCTAAGGTATCTTTAATTCGAATTCCACTTGCATAATTATTTCTGGTGACGTAAACCCTGGGCTCAGACTCCAGCTACCTGGCCTTCTGGATAGTGTCTGATCTGGTTGATTCCTGTAGCATCCTAGTGGACATTCCACACCTTATCGCTCTACCGCCATCCAGTAGATATACTTCTTCGAGCTCATCTAGGAGTTCTTACGTTGCAATCCACTACGGACATCGGTTATGCGGCTGATTGGCCACAATCCACTTCTGACAGTTACCCTTATGTTCTTGCTCCTCTTAGCCAATTTCCTAGATCAAGAAGCAACAGATCCACCCTTGATAAAGCTGGCACAATCCTAGTGGCAGCATCTACTATGAGCGAAGAAGAAAAGGAGCAGACTGTTCATGAAGAGGACGATCAAGGCAATATTCTCGCATATCCAGCCTGGAACAAGAAAAATGCACCAAAAGACAATCAGGACAAGTGGGAAGTTCCAATTTATCTCTGATAAATGATTTCTTACACCTTAATATCAGTGAACGGGCCAGGAATTGAGTGGTCTATATCTATGATTCATCAGGGGAGAAGATCATGGCCGTAAAGGTCACCTCAAAAATTAATTTTCCAAACTCTAACAAATAAGGATTGCGCGTTTCTTATGTAACTTGATTGGTCCTAGTCTTAGGCAAGTTACATAAGAAATCGGCCATATTTAAACCGCGACCAGTCTTCTCATTTTCAGCAAAGGCTACGCTTAAAGAAAACGCTACCATAATCGCCAAACACACAATTATTCCTATTTTTGTAGAGTTTTTTATTTATATCCCTCTATTCTGGCCTGAGTTTATCGATTAGAGTAAGGATAGAGCGAGTAAAGCGCACTAGGAAGAGGCGTTGATATTCCATCATACGTAGCCCCTAAATTTACCTCTTCTTCTGCATATGCTAACTGTATGCCTGCTTCTATAGCATTTACAGTCAAGATATCCCAATTATAAAGACGTGCATCGTAGTATAGATTCAACAGCGCGCCTTCTTCAGTGCCGGGCTGCCCAACCGTGTACAAGAAGGATTCAACAACCTTTTCGTGTGCTCCACGACGCGATGCAAACTCTCCAATTTCAACAGCTGATAACGTATGCACTAAGTCACCCCCTAGAATAGTCTCGCTCACGGATAGGTAGTTCGCTTACCGAAAATAACCTAAGCCCATTAGGTAGACTATAGTCATAATAGTGGATCAAAGTATAAATATTTATTTGATGATAAGTGTTATGCTTTATGAGCTTCGATAATCTTTTCATAATATAGTCAAATTCTCTGCAAATGGCTGGCTAACAAAACGGTTATTGACATTTTTATTATTCTATTTCAATTGAACCGGGCTTCTTATAGTGAACCTTGATATACTTCGATTGTGGCGAAGCAATAATGATTATGATGATATGGAATCTATGCCGCAAAGACAGAGTATCTGAGCTGGAATGGTGGACTCCAACTTTGTCCCATGATCACTCTTATCCAGCCGCGTTTCCTTACAATACCAGCGATCAACCCAATTGTACCACACCAAAAATATAAAACTCCTTCTAAATACCGTTATCTGTGAAAAATATGATGGATGTTTTTTTTCAGACCAGCGTTCGAAGCTTTCGCTTCTAGCTATCTGGAACGCAATAACTATGTAAATTATCTCCATCGGAAACAAAGGGGTTACGCTGTAAAATATAAAATCTGCTGGATATTTCCTGGCAGCCACGTTTCAACTATCTTTGTTGATAGCGATCAATTCGCTATTGTAATTTAACGGCAAGCTCTTTTACTATCTTCCTAGTCCATGAGCCAACAGTTAGATTATTGCTCGCAATCGCCGTAGCTGAAAATAAGGCAGCAGCCAAAATCGACAGAAGAGCTACTTGCAGAAGTTCCAGCCGGACCTTTTCATGTCTCTTTTTTCCCTGTGGTGTGTTTCTTTTATCTACTTCGCCAGATCCGTCTTCCAGTAGGCATTATACCAAAACCTGTGGCCTTCCTCTTTCTGCCTCTCATAACAGGCAACCCAGCCCCGTTGCCAGGCTATCGACTTTATAGATAAGGCTTCTCATCCGCATTAATCTGACTAAAAATCGCCTCAACACCTATATGGCAGCATAAAGCTTGATTTGCCTCATTTGATATTGGCCATTTGCAAGGGCTCCGAGGAAGCTCGACTAAGTCAAGATGCATTGCAAAGGATCCATCTCCGATTCAGATAGTTATCAATAACTCAGAAGAATAGTTTAATAGAGCCAAGAAAACAAAAGGAAAAGAGAATCTGTGCGTATTATGCATACCTGGAAGATGGCGAACAATTCGCAATATTGGGGCAATTCTCTAAAATGACCTGAAATGTCACGTCATTGCTTCGAGAGATTTGGCCATAGCGATCTTCTATGGTGAACCAAAGAGTGTGTATTCCTTCGATATCCCCTATGAACCACCAATCATATTTGCTATTTGCAAATACAGGTATGTAGCTAGATTCTACTTCATGATTATCGGGATATCTTTCGTGGAGTTTTAGAAAACCTCTGCTGCACGGAGAGACTATTGTCCTAGCCATGTCGTGTAAAAATACGCATTTTGCATTGCATGGATAGGAATTTCCCCAATAATCAACTATCCTAAGTCGACTCGGACAATTGGCATATGAATAGCCAACAGAACCTAGCATCGATGAATTATTATTTGCCAAATTATGAGGCATTTTGTCAACGTATTCGGTGTAATTTAGCCCAAGCTGGCTAAGGTTAACTTGAAGGCTTTCTAATGCTGGGATATTTAGGGGAAGAGCGGCTTCTGCAGATTCATTTAGGGAATTATATCCAGCTACTGGAAAACCTGCGATGATTAACCAAAGTGCTAAACATACAGTAGCAGTTACGAAATTAGTTCTTATACTCAATTCTTTCACCAATTACATTATATGTTTTTTTAGATTTAAATAGTTTTTGTATCTTGAAGTAAGACGGATAATGCAATCCTAACGGATGCATCTGGAAAGATCGGCTCCTCATATCCAAAGTCTTTGTGACATTAGGATACCACAAGCATGAAAACAACGCTATTAGTTGTTTTTATGCTAAAAATTTTGTTGAGAGGTTCCGCCTCTTCAATCACTGGACCTCACTTCGCCAGTTCCGTCTTCCAGTAGGCATTATACCAGAACTTGTGGCCTTCTTCTTTCTGTCTATTGTCACATTCAACCCAGCCCCATTTGGTCAGAGCTCCCAAAGCCCTGACCAACCGCCGCTCTGCCCTTACCCAGTCCACATAGGCGGTGATCTCCAACCCCATTGCCTGGGCTATCTCCTTAATGGATTTGGCCTCCTCTCTGCTATCGGGAAGAACTGCCAGAACTTCCTCGTGGTTTATGGCATTCCTCCTCGATCTGCCCGATTCAACGATATTCCCCTATGGCATCCTCGGAATTCTTGCGAGTAAGCTGTATTTTACTAAAATATTGTATTAATGTAATATTTAAATTTTATTGAAAAAATGAGGCGATACTGGTTATGTAAATCGGAGAGAGGTTGCCTGGGCCATTAGGAAGAGATGGATGACGAGACTAATGGTCCAGGCGGGAGGTGTCGTGCTAATTGATAATTGAAAGATCAGCTAGCCCAAGGTTTAAGTCGATCGTATACAGCTTTTAGAAAACACCATCGATCTTTAATTGGATATGGCCGTCCTTTGGTGTTTCGTCGTAGTTGTGTGTGATGATACTTAGGCTCCGCAGGCACGAATACAACGCCAACAACCGAGCCAGGTAAGTATGATACAATCGGTCTCATCATCATGAATGGTAGATAGAGCTTAAGGTAATATATATCAATATGGAAAAAATATTCTAAGTTGGGAGTAGAATCATAGCTAAAATATGAATAATACTAATTGCATTCAAGAATTATTTTGATGACACTCCTTAGGCTTCAGCCTGCAGCTTTCTGGCCTACTGGATGGCATCTAATCTTGGAGCTCTTCCCATAGTTATCTGGAGGCAAATTAGATTTATATATTTATTGTAAATTTATTGTTATTTTAAAACCTTTAAAGTCTTGCTTGAAACTGGTTTCTTATTATAGCCCGATGGGCCCTCTATATAGATCTCGTCTATTTTATTTTTCTCGTTTCTCGTTCACCCCGATCAAATATATCGGCCAAAAAATTTTGAGCTAAATGAGTATGAACAGAAGTAAATGGGAGGTCGCCTAGGCGGATATATATCCATGGATCCAAATGGCCATACCATTTTGCTGTCAGTGAATAGTGATTTTAGAATTAGTTTGCGTGCAGGGGATAAGGACACCGCCCGTCTAGCCCGTCTATCTAGGCACAACCTACACAAACTTTTTCATTAGTAGCGTCAAACATAGGATATGGTGGGAGATTCATTAAAGAAAAATTTGGTCCAAATTTGACAATAACATTGGGGATGTCACGCTTGTATAACAAAGGCGTAGCTCTCTATAACCAGGGCAAGTACGATGATGCAATTCAGGCTTTTGACGAAGCTATCGAGATCAATCCTAAATATGCACCAGCTTGGCATGCCAAAGGCACTGCTCTCTATAACCAGGGTAAATACAATGAGGCTATCAAAGCATCCGATAAGGCCATTGAGATCAATCCAGAAGATGCATTAGCTTGGTATGCCAAAGGCAATTCTCTCTATAACCAGGGTAAATACAATGATGCAATCCAGGCTTATAACAAATGTATCGAGATCAATCCAAAACATGCAGAAGCTTGGTCCAACAAAGGAGTAGCTCTCTATAACCAGGGCAGCTATTCTGATGCAATCAAATCCTATGAAGAGGCTATCAGGTTAGATCCAGACTTGGCCCGAGCCTGGTACAACAAAGGCGTTGTTAACTACGCTCAAAACAAATAAATGAGGCTATTAAGTGCTTCGAAGAGGCCATTGAGATCGATCCTCAATATGCAGAAGCCTGGTCCTATAAAGGCACTGCTCTCAATGCCCAGGGTAAATATAATGAGGCTATTCAGGCTTATAACAAGGCTATCGAGATCAATCCTAAATATGCACTAGCTTGGTATGCCAAAGGCAATTCTCTCTATAACCAGGGGAAGTACGATGAGGCCATCCAGGCTTACAGCAAGGCCATTGAGATCAATCCAAAAGATGCCTCAACCTGGATCAACAAAGGCGTAGCTCTCGGTAAACTGGGCAAATACGATGATGCAATTCAGGCTTTTGACAAAGGTATCACGATCAATCCACAAGATGCATACCTCTGGTACAACAAAGGCGTTGCTCTCGATAACCACAAAGTGGCATTACAGGCGTTTGACAAAGCTGTAGATATCAATCCTAAATATGCACTAGCTTGGTATGCCAAAGGCACTGCTCTCGATAGCCTGGGCAAATACGACGAAGCCATTCAGGCATACGATAAAGCCATCCAGATAAAACCAGATCATGCAAAAGCCTGGTACAACAAAGGCATTGATCTCGGTAATCAGGGCAAGTCCGATGAGGCCATAAAAGCTCTCGATAAAGCCATCCAGATAGAACCAGATTTTGAACCAGACGCTGAGGCCTACTGCTACTCTAAAGGAATTACTCTCAAACGTCAGAGAATTAAATCAGAAGATGAAGACTGGGACGGCCGACTAGCTGAATGTAGCAAATTGAAATGTACATATTGGCAAGATGAACCGGGCAGCGTTCATGGATATTGTCAACTGCCTGGACTTGGGGGTCTTTGCACCGAAGGATCGGGAGATGCAGATGTGTATTGTCCCTTAAGAGCAGAAGCTGAAAAGGGAATTTTCGATTTTGACTGGAAGAAAATCGACGAACATTGGGACGAAGAGGATAGCGATTTTTGAATCCTCTGGATCTGACTCACCACATCGCTTGAAACTGCACCACATGCTGCTAGCATGTGGATCTTCTCTATGGCGGAGTCCTCGCGACGGTGTTGTACTCATCTTGGTCCTTCTATGCCCCATACATCTCATCAGAAGCTCGATGACTGCATCTCAGAAACTCCTGGATCGTTCTAAGCCCAGCAATGTTCAGCCTGATTACGTTTGCTTATTCTCATGAGACAGATGGTAGGGAAATATATCAAACGAGAAACTAGCAAGCGAAAAGAGGATGAAACCAGGGCAAATGAGCCCCAAAGTGGGGCCAAAGAAGGGGTATACAAAATATGGATGACCAGTATATCCCACCCTCAAGAATTAGGCCAAATGGACCAGACACAAGCTGAAGGTGCGCTCAGTCGTTTGTTAGGATTTTGCAGGAAGTAGAGGCCATCAATGGAGCGCCTAGAATACAAAGAAAAGATGATGGAGCCAGATGTAACCCCCTGGCTCAAAGGATTGGACTTATGCTGTGACCTTGGACTTGGCTATGTATTTGATCAGATCCGGGCTGAGTCTTGACTTTCTCTGGATCTGGTTTGTTACATCATCGGCAGTCGCGCCGGATGCTGCAAGAGTACGAATCTCCTCGATGGTAGCGTCCTCCACAGTGTAGTACTCATCGAGGTCCTTTCTGTGACCCCATACGTCTCCTCCCAGCAGCTCAATGCCCTGCATTTCCAGGAATAGCTGAATGGCGTTGGACATTGTCTTCTGATAGGAGTGGGGTATCTGGACCGTTCTAAGCCGGGGGCATCTTTGCATCAGGTTGAGGAAGTCAACGTTCGATGCCCTGAAGGCAAGATGGACCATCTTTTCATTGGGATTGAGATTGGGAATCTCAGTTCTTTGACTAACCACTCTAAGTTTCATATTTTTTCAACCGCCATTTGTTTATATATTTACAGATCCTTCCGTTGTACTTTCAAACAAATTTAGTTTGACAAGGCAAGATACGCTCCCCCTTATAAATTAATAACGAAACTGTGATATTAATAATAGGTAAGAAGGAGAAATACGAATTAAAACACTACTAGTGAGGGATAGGGAAAATCAGACTAGAAAGCAAATGCAAAAATGGACTAATGCACGATCATCTAATTGAATCTTCGGCCATCAAGACGTTGTTCATACAACAATTAAAAGATTATATTCATAACATCCTTAATATCCTACCGTACAGAAGCGTCTGCACAGCATTTCAGGAAACGTCTCGGAGTCCCCCATTGCCCACAGCAGCCCATGTCCTAACGACTTAATGGTCGCGACATTATCCTTTCTACCGGCATTTGCAATGTAACGGTCCTCGCACCAGCGAACTTGCCCAAGGCTCGCCAGAACCGCTGCTCACATGGAGACGGGCAGCGAGCCGTAGCAAGCTGGGCGACGACTACGCAATACAGAAAGAAGAAGTCAGGTCAATATGAATACCCCCTGCCGGCCACATATGATGGAAGTGCCGAAGAGAGATAGCTGAGAAGCCCAGAAGGCCACAGCCTTTATCGCTTCTGGCCTGTCGTCAATAGGCGAGGGCGCAGGTACTGGTGCCGTCGATGCAGATTGTCTGACAGGTCCGATCCAGAAAAGACAAAGATCACTGAGAATATTCACAATCAATAAATGGCTCCATTAGATTATAATTTGATGACTTTGGTCCAGTTTCCAGCATAAGGAACTCTATCGACGATCTTTCCGGTTGAGTCAGCCAAGGAGGCTACGCCGGAGCTATCTAATGGCAAAATACTAACAGCTAGCTGGCCCATAGGGGAAATCACTGATCCATTTGCGATGACTTCTTTCCCAGGATGATTGATTGATAGGATTTCCAGGTGCCATCCTGAGACATTCGCTGGCATAGTATTATTCGTATTGTTTAGGATAATTTCGCCATTGCGAGGAGTGATCTTGGTGATAATAATGGTTTTTGCCAACTCTGAAGTCTTTTCTATTACTGACATATACCGTGAGTTCAAAGATAAAAAGTTTAATGAAGGACTCTTGACCTTCTCCACGGGATAATCTGGGTTAGATTTGGATGGGGGTGGTGGCAGATGCGGTTGCGGGAACTCTGGCGGAGGGTTGGAAAATGCTGTTATAACCGACATTAAGAAGATCAGAAATAAGCACAACAATGCCAATTTGAACTTAGACATACTCCCCCAATTTCAAATCTTTCAGCATACAAGTACTGATCAAATTACAACAGGATATTTTAACTTATCTCAAAATTTTGGTTGCATCCCGTTCAGTTCTCATTTCAAAGAACTCCACCGTTTTCCTTCGCCTCCTATCGGTTGCGATTACATTCTTCTTGTCGTTCCCTTAGAAGCTTATGCGTTTAGTGAGTCCTTCGCCCCATCAAAGCCGCTCTTCAGACGGCAATGACAATGATTAAGTTAAGTTATTATTTGCCTCGCATCCTCCCATCGCGGAGCGCATTAATGCGAAGCATTATGCGGAAGTAGATCCTGAAGCCCCTAGCCAGGACCGACCTCCTTTGCTGCAATATACTGAGTCCAAGAGATAGTTGGCGATTGGATATCCATCCATGGACAATCGGGGACCAATAGGGCTCTCCAGAAAGATCTCGGAGTCTGGGCCACAGTTAGTTAGTCCCTCCAAGCAGAGATCTATTCTCCTAGGGCCTACAGAATCCCTATGGGGGCAGAGACGGTATCTGGAAGGCATGGTTTTTGATTCAGAAGGCCGGATGGGATAGGCAATGTGTCACGAATGACCCACCACTTTCATCCTTTATCTCGATTTACTTCAGCTCAGCTATCTCAAGCCTTGTTGGCAAGGATATATTCAACCGCTGCCACCGCCTTTCCGCTGGCCTTCATCAGCATTGTCTTATCGTCACTGAGAGCCTTGAGCCAATTCTGAATGTAGGCCGAGGAGTTCTCTAGCGTGTTGTCGATGCCATTCTTGGCACAGAGGTATGCGCTAGTTAACTCGGCCACTAGCTCCTCGAAGCTATATTCTTCGCCACCAAAAGCAGCTACCGCCATGATGCCCGGACGGTTCAGCCTCGATTCGTGGCCTGTTGAATGGCCATACTCGTGGAATTTGGTCGCCACAAAGCCCTCGGTGGTCTTAAATGTTTCAATGGGCGGGAGATTAACTAAATCTTCTTTGGGCACATAGTAGGCGGCAGTGCCACTTTCCCGATAAGTGGGTGGATTCGTCATCCTGGACAGGACAGAGTTGCAGACTTCGATCAGGTCTCGATCCGGGTCTAGGCCTACCACTGCATCCTTCTTCGGCACACCATCGGTTTGCTGCCAATTGAAAACCGGGAAGGACCTAACAAAATGGAACACCTTCTCTTCTTTGGTACCGTCCTCCTTTAGGCTCTCTTTGACCTTCCTCTCCGAGAACACTATGTATGTGGCCTTCTCGCCCTTTCTGATGTGTCCACCATGTTTCTGGGCTTGCCTGAAGGTCATCCAGTAGGGACTTGAGTAGCCCCTGACCATTTCAGCAATTCCCAAAGTCAGGATGTTGACGCCCCTGTATTCCTTGCCGCTATCGTAATTTGTGGGGAGTCGGCCAGTCCAGGGTCGTTTCCAGGGTATGATTCCCTGTTCCAGAGCTGCTAGTATGCGGTCGTTGACCTGGGCATAGATGTCAGCCATCGTCTAGGCCTCCTTGTTCGATGTGCTCGATTCGCTTGCACTCCTTGCCTCGGCTTCTTGAAGCAATGCGAGCCTGGCCAGATTGACGTTCCGGAGACCACTTAGGACGCTCAAGGCCAAGTCTATCTCTGCAATATCCTCCGAGATGGTTTTCTTAAAATCAATAGGGACCATGACCTAAGCCTCCTGGTTCTGTCTGGTCTTCTGGTCCGTTTCGGGTGGCTCATCCTCAGGGTAAACTGGCTTGAATCCGCCGCGCTTGATGAGGCTATCTGGGTCATTTTCGGCCACTGATTCCTCCCTGACCTGCCTGACCATCCGCTGATAGCTCTTTGGCATTTTCCAAAGGTTCTTGTCGTGCTCTTCCAGAACCTCACCAATTGTCTGGCCTCGGGGCTTTGAAGCTGGACCTGCCAATGCCTTCACGTGTTTGCAGGTGTGACGATAGTAGAAGCCAGGACATGTGCATCCTTCTGGTGAGGTATGGTAATAGCAATCACCTTTGCTGCTCTTGGTTAGTTGTGCACCGTCCGCAAGCTTTACTATTTCCGGCAGTGGATCGATTGGCTTTCCCAAGAAGTTCAACAACTCAACAACTGATTCAACTTTTTGGCTTATCATGAGTATCACTCCTTATATTTTGCTTTTTTCATCAAAACTTAAAGCCATAAAATTGAGCAATATGATTCAGATAATATTCATTATCTGTTTTGAGGGCAGAAAGTTAGGAGCCAATTAAATAAACAATAACAAGCTCGATGCTATAAGTTGCCAGCTATATATTTTCTCGATATACCATGTGAAAACGTCATCGAGCGGCCTTGGACCGTCCCATGTTACGGAAAATGAGAATAGCGGGTGCTTGAAACAAGAAAATCAGCAGTAAGAGCAATTTTATAATAATTATCTAAACATTTCCCATGCCATCAGAGTCTCAATCAAGAAACAACTATTTACCTAAATTCCACTTTATTTATGCCAGATTCAATGCTTCTTCTTCCATCTCTATGCCTAATACTTTATAACGAAAACGAGAAACTCAACAATTTATATATACATTTTTTTCCCTATTATAGGAATGAGCTTAGGACAGAGAATTTGATATTTTTTATATAAAATATACAATACGCATCATTAGCCATCAGGAACAAAATAATTGTGATTCATTTTTTGAATTTTCAAGCAGAATCCACGCTCCTCTATATACTAAAGATGAAGCCGCAGCCTATCGATATGGGTGTGGTTTAGATCAAAATGTATATATGCGTTTGGGCCTTAGATGTATATAGGAAATAGCAATGGGCAAGTAAACGAAATAAAAGTCAATCAATCGCATCGAATCGAGATAACGCTCCCGCACTCGATTCATCATTATAAGAATTTGCATAGATTATGCATGATGGGGAGAGAAATGCACAGAAGGTAATGGTTGAGCAACTTACTGGAATCGACTTTCAACTAGTGAGCGACGAGAGATTAAGCACCTAAGTATAGAGGGATAAGAAATCGTTGTCAGTGACCGAGGGCTAGAGTGTTCATGAACGAGAAAGACTTCAAGCTACCTGCACTTACATTGGGTGAACGAGAACATACCATATAGAGCAACAGAAATGGCGACAACAACCATGCCGAAAATAGCGATTAACATATTTCAGCGAAGCAATGATTATTTCACCATCTTCTGTTCATCTAATGTTGAGCTTAATCAACAAACCGATAGAGCTGCGAAAGGCAATCTTAGCAAGTTCGGTTTGATGTTTTACCACCTGTCGATTTCAAGGATTTGTGGGGGTTGCTGTTATCGTTTCCCATCTGGGGTTGAGTCATTATGACTCAAACTAAAAATTGGCCGCTATGCATTGCCCTCAAAAAATTCGGAATCGGTAGCTGGTAAAACATCTCGTCGAACTACAAATTATCATGTATTAAACCAATAATTTTTTCTTTTACCTTTTATTTTTCTTATTTTACCTTCATAATATAACATACTTAGGGCAATACTTATCAGACCATTTTTGCACTTTAGGCCTTTATCTTTCATCCCGGATATGGATAACCCTTTACCTCTTCCTGCCTTCTTCAATATTTTGAGAATTCTGCTCATGGCATCGGCTATTTCCTCATTTTTGAAGTTACCCTTTGCCTTTATCCTATCCAATTCCAGCTTGAAATACTCCAGCAATCGATCGGTTTTTATTGCTTCTTCCCATCCGCCTCTAGGTAATGTTCTATCAACGGATATGGCTCCGTCTTCAAGCTCGGCAGTACCTGTGAGATTATTCTCTTTAATCACTCCTGCAATGTGGTTGATATCAGGCGTACGCCCACCCTGTGACCCGCCAAGAACCTGCTGGTCCAACTGTTTCACTTTCCAGAGATCATCTCTTGGAATAACGACTATCTTTGGGCGGAGTTCTCCACGTCCCACTATAGGGGATATTCGAAGTACCGAGTTGGTTGTCTCATCAATGGTAATTGAATTCAGAATAGCTTCGGCATCCTCTTCGCCTGCCTCTTTGGCCGCCGACCAGAAAGGTTGAGCAAACTCAGCATCGTGAACGCAGATAACATTGTATTTGTCTACATCCAGACCGCGAGACATCGTTGAGTTTTGATAAAAAACATTTACATTACCTCCCAGATAATTCCATTTTTGTCCTGTTTCCCCTTCCTCTTGGGAGGCATGAACGATACCGCCTAAAGATCTCATCAGCCACTCCTGATGCTCCTTGGAGCCAACCAGTACCATGACAGGTCTCCGCGTTCCACTATCCGGATCACCTGCAACGGCGTTGATGAGCTTTCTTACCTTCGTTCTCTGCTTCCTCGCCTCTCCTCGACAGCTATCTTCACCACCGCTATCGATTGGTACAACAACATAATTTCTACGATATTTGAAATTTGAATCTCAATTACAACAGCATCACCTAGTGATTTTCCGAATAGCTCGGCTAGCGTATTTCCGATGATCAGGATCTTGCGACCGGATGCCTTTGAGGTGTCTGACCAGTGCATGTTGATGACTGGTGCGCTTGCGTCACCGATGAGATATACTGATCTGTATCCGCTTCCGCCAGATGAGATCAAGTGCGTCGGCATTTTCTTATATGGATAGAAAATAGAACCGACGAAATCTTTAATGTCCAGTTCGGAACTTTGATCCATCCTCTGATACTGATCGAGCTTCTTGAGGGCTTTTTCCTTTATTTCGGAATTGAAACTGCATTCATTAGCAGCTAGTGCCCATTCATAGAAAGTTTACACGATTTTCTATAGGTCGCACCATTTTAAGTTCGTAATTTTTATTTCTCCAAATAATATAGCGTCTTATCGCACTTGACAATTCTTCATGCGTTC
>Ga0182021_10006927_pt1 | contig 13434 bp, 9 predicted proteins | sample 612E3MmetaG_FD_120493 | JGI IMG/M metagenome (GOLD analysis project Ga0182021, IMG submission 120493) | Permafrost microbial communities from Stordalen Mire, Sweden - 612E3M metaG (Illumina Assembly) | ecosystem: Environmental > Terrestrial > Soil > Wetlands > Permafrost | place: Sweden...
CGAACGGCTCGGTCATATTCCTTGGTAACCAAGGTACAGCCACGGTGACACGGTCCACGGACAGCGGTCAGACCTGGCAGGACTGCCTCCCGGGTGCGATACTGCAGGATATGGCGTCCAGCGGCAGCAACGAATTATATGTGCTGCAGGCCAATGGGCTATTCCGGCATGGCATGCTCGATACAGAGGGCTGGAATTGGAAAAAGTTTGCAGATACCGGGTTGAGCCCGGCTCACAGCATCACTACGCAGCAAAATAACCTGCTTGTTGGCGCTGCCTCGGGACAGATTTGCCCGGTTTCTTATTCATCTGATAAAGGAGAGACCTGGACACTGATAACACAGCCTGCTTTAAGCAACGGCAATAGGCACCCGGCCTTTGACGACGAGTTCAAGGACAACCGTATTATTTACCTGGCTGACGATGCGGGCGGCTTATACCGTTGGTCTATCGGGACTAGCAACCGCTGGGACGATATGGTCCCTCCCAATAACAGCTACTACGGAGTGGCTACAGGGGGGCATGGTGTTTTATATGCCGCCTACAGTCCACTCTCCAAGGGAGCCGACCGCACCATTTACTCGCGCGCCGGTATACCCAAGTCCGGTGTATCGTGGGACTCATTGACGGTCGGACTGAACTCAGGCGTCGTTTTCAAGTTGGAGCCCAATTCGCTGGTACATTCTCAAGAGACCATATGGTCGATCGATGCCCGTGATTTCAACCCTACCACCGGAGTTGGCTGCCTGTGGGCTTTTAGAGATACACTGGCCGATCACTCGCCCTGGCTGATAGCGCCAAAGGAAAACAGCCTAGTATATTGCGATCCAGTGACCGGGCGTAATAGCCAGGTAGACCTCAAGTGGCAACAGCTTTCGCTCGCCGATGCCTATGATGTGGAAATTGCCAAAGATAGTTGGTTTGACCTGGTAGTAACCGGGGCGGCGCCTGATACAAGCCCATTTTATATACCGCCGGACCTTCTTTACCCGGCCTATTATATTGGCGACGGACTACTGCCTGAAGCGGGGCATAACTATTATTGGCATATACGCGCCAGGCGTGCGGCAACAGGACAAACCATCCGCAGCTACTGGTCGCACGCACTCAGCTTTAGTATCAGGCCAGGTTTTCGAGTTGCTGCTAATTCATATCCGGGGATACAATCGCTTTCACCCTGCCATGAGGCTTGCGATATACCGGTCTACCCAGTCAGTTTCTCATGGTCGCCTATGCAGGGCACTACCGGTTATCACTTTATACTGGCAACCGACCCAAAATTTAGCAATCCGGTTATAGACGAGAAAGTTGATAGTACAGCATATAAACTATTTTCGCATCTCAGCTATAAGACAGCTTATTTCTGGCAGATTACACCGATGGAACCCATACCCGGCGATCCCAGCCCGGTATTTTCATTTACCACACAGGATATGGACAACCCTCCCTCTCAACCTGCATCATCATCGAATAACATCTCTAATGCCATTCAGATTGCACTGATCGTGGTTATCATCTGCGCCCTGTGGATCCAGGTGGTCTTTTTCCACACTAGACGCTCCAGTGATTAGCAAAAATGGTGCGCCTTAAGCTATAATTTGTCCCGCTGTGGTGAGTGTAGCCCAGAGGTCTAAGGCGCCAGGTTGTGGCCCTGGATATCGAGGGTTCAAATCCCTCCACTCACCCCACTTTACTCTTCCCCACTTGCATGAAGTGGTTCACGTGCGGACTGTGTCTCCAGCGTCACGGGGAGCGTCAGTGGAAGAGATAGAAAGTGAGGAAGAGTAGGTTATCCTAGGATGATCATTGTTGACCGATATTTCGTGTTAAGTATTTTTCAGCTAGGATAGCTGAAGTGGAGATCATTAGTATACCAATTGCTAGTAGATTAACCGAAATGTCAAAGGCTGTATTTCCAGAAACGGATGAAGCCAAGCCAAACGCGAAAGCAGTGCCTCCGAAGGATAGCAATGCAAATTGTATCTTTGTTCGCGCATCCCAAAATCTCGACCACGCTAATAAACCTAGAGCAAGTAATAAGAGCACGTATATAAATAATTGGTTTTGCTGAGCGATATGATATGCCCAATAATAGAGCATTGCGAAAATGCCAAAATCAAAAGAGATGACTTTTAGTGCTTTTCTTCTCATATCATTAGAAAATGAGTGGATGCGTTCATACATCCATAAAACCATGAATATAAGTATCACTATACCGAGAGCCATAAGCTCATCGTCCATTTTTATTCCCTGATTTACAGCAAGCTTAATCAAATCAATGTATTTTGCGAATATAGATAGTATTGATAAAGGCACAATTATTAAAGGGGTATAGTTATTAACAACTTTCAGAAGCTTTAGCGTTGAAGGATTAGATTTAGCTAAAGACAAAATCAATAGCAACAGTGCAGGCGCAAATAATATATATCCTACTACCTTATATAAGAAATTACCCTGGCTGATGCCCATATTTATAAATAGGATGCCTCCACTTATACATCCAAAAACGGAGCCTGTGATATCAACCTTATTATCTGTTGCTTGATTATCTACTCGTTGCTGCATTTAATACTTTTCTCGTAAGAATTATCTATATCCTGATAATAATCTTAAAAACTCACCCCATGCGATTATAGCTTAATTAGTTTTCTTTAATCCACTTCACTGGCTCTTCTTTTGGAAAGCCCCGCTTCTTGCCTATCTTGTGAGACGACAAGCCCCCATTCTATGTGACCGCTGCTACGATCAATGTACAGGTTTGTGATGCTGCGCTGCCGCTGAGCGACCTAGTGAGACAGAGCAAAAGCACTGGGATATTTGTTATCAAATTATAAATCCAGCCTATATTGTGAAAATAGCTCTGACTCTTCAGTTGCAATTACTTTAGATTTTTCTCGCCTTTTTTTCGGACAAGACGATTTCTTCACATTTACAACTGTATTAGAAGTACCTGCCACTTGCTCGATTTGGCATGCCGACTCGGATTTATCCAAGCCAGTGTTTTCTCCGAAATAACTAATGTAAGTTGCTTGCATAGAAATTACCCCTATATCCTAATTTAGTACATATGTTCTCTTTTATATTACAACATGATAAAGGCCTATGCAAATATTGTGGAAAAGCAGCTACCATGTCAGTACGGTAACTCATAATTTTGATAGAATATGTTTCGTACTACCTCCGGCTGTAGCTCCAGCGTCACAGGAGCGGCAGCGTCTGGAGGTTTGATATTGTGCGCCTGTAGCTCAGTGGATAAGAGCATTGGTCTTCGGAACCAAGGGTCGTGGGTTCGAATCCCTCCAGGCGTGCCACATTTCGTATTTAATCTGACCTTTCTACGAAGTTCCTCATTTGGTAAAAGTTGAAATAGCTACGGACTGAAAGCAAAGGGTTGTGATTGATTGACTGCACCTCACGGCGGGAGAGTCACAGGGAGCGGCAAAAGTGTACAAGTTTCATATATTTAAATTTTGATTAGATATGATGTTATACTAAAAGTGTTGCATGGTGACGTAAATGTGTTTGTGCGGAAAAAGGAGTGTGTTTATTATGCATTGCAACTTCCGTTTGTCATTAGTTTTTTTGGCCATAGTTGCCATACTTGGCATAGTCGCTGCCGGATGTACACTTGCCAACCGTGCCACTCCATCGGTTCCTGCCACACCCTCAACTCCTGCCGCTCCTACTGCACCCACAGCCCCCACGATCCCGAGTGCGCCCCCCGTTGCACAGCAGGTAACACCCCCTACAAGCTTAATATTACCGACCATTAACTATTTCTCTACGACTAGCGATATCGTACCGCCGAACGCATTAGTCATACTGGTATGGAGTGTAAGCGGTACGGATTCAGTAAGCATCGATAACGGCATCGGAAAAGTTGACGCTCAGGGCCGCTATGGCCTCATACCCGCTGCCAGCACGACCTTCACTTTGACAGCAATCAATGCAGCGGGCAACGTAACCGCTCAGGTAGCAGTGGAGGTCTCAGAACATCAAGCCACCTCACCGCATTACCTTCCAGGTTATAGCCTATCCCATGTCGGGATGGACACTGTGGCCGGGTCACCAACTACAATTGGTTTGGACACACAGACCTCCAGGGGCTACAAGTGGGTCGTTGACTACTATGATACTACCATGGTTTCGTACGTAGGCAGCAACTACATTTCAAAAAACCCACTTACCAGAGGCGTGGACGGTCAGCAGCAATTCACATTCAAGCCACTAAAGCCAGGCGATACCAGGATACTTGTCTCAAATGTCAACGACCTGAAGCCTACGCAATTCAACTCCATCGTCTATGATATCCATATCAAGCCGTGAGTTTTGACAACCTGCTTTCCAGCAATTAATATGGGCGCAAAGGGTAATGCATTAAAGGGGGAGGCTATGGGAACTGCAGGCGAAAAAATAACCGGCACCGGGCAGGGAAAAGCACAACCGTTACCATTCGCCATAAAGTTTAGTTACGGCATCGGCGATATATCCAATAATATTTTCATCGTTACAACCGGGATGTACCTGCTTTTCTTCCTTACAAACGTTGTAGGTGTAAATCCCGCACTGGCCGGCCTGATGCTCCTCGTCCCCAAACTGTGGGATGTAATAGCCGACCCGATTATGGGGGCAATCTCGGATGTTACCCGTTCGCGTTTCGGCAGGAGGCGCGTTTACCTTCTTTGGGGAGCCATCCCATTCGGGATAACCTTCTTCGCCATTTTTATTGCCCCAAATTACGGGAATGAATTCGCCAACGCGCTCCAGGTCTCAATCCTCTTTCTATTGGGCTGCACCGTTTTTGCGATTGTCAATGTGCCATACGCAAGTATGGTGCCGGAGATGTCCAGCGATTATAACGAGCGCATGTCGATAACATCGTTCCGCATGATCTTTGCCTCCATTGGCGCATTGCTGGCGGGTGCCCTGGCGTTACCCCTGGTGCAGGCCGGCGGGGGAGGGCCCCCGGGATATCAATTCATGGGCGCTGTTTTCGGCGTGGGTATCATTATTACCTGCTTCATCTGCTTTTTGGGCACTGCAAAGGCACGCAGTCTACCTCCCAAAAAGGAAATGCCTTCGATGAAAGAACAGATCAAGATCGCTGCTAAAAATTATCCTTTTGTCATGCTTATGTCCAGCTATTTCCTGCAGGCACTGGCCATCGGAGTCCTGATGGCAGGATTCATCTATTACGTGAAATATGCCATGGCCCTACCCGAGACCGCAATGAATGTGGCCTTCCCTATTTTTCTGGTCACTGGCATAATATTTATCCCGGTATGGCTTGCCGTCGGTAAGAAATTTGGCAAGATCAAGTCATACTATATAGGGCTGGCTATATTTACGGCTATGATGGGATCACTTTTCTTCACCAGCCCTGCGTTGCTCTGGCTTTTCTATGTCCAGGTCTGCCTGGCAGGGATCGGCTTCTCCAGCTTCCAGCTATTCCCCTTCTCAATGCTCCCGGATACCATCGAATATGACGAGATGCAATCCGGCCTGCGCCGTGAGGGTGTCTTCTCCGGGATGTGGTCTGCAGGCCAGAAGATCGCCTACTCGATGGGTCCGCCTATCGTGGGTTTTGCCCTGGCACTTTCAGGTTTCGTAGCCGATGGCACTCAGCCTGAGACCGTGAGTACAGGGGTCCGTATCATTTTCTGCCTCTTTCCGGCGGCGATGGTCCTGCTGAGTTTTTTCCCATTCAGCAAGTACACTCTCACAGAAGAGGAGTTCGAAAAGGTAAAATCACAGATATCCCGGGGCAATTGAAGCTCTATATTTAATGCCGGTTGCGTCCTTTTCAGGTTCAGGACAAATGCCACGGTTATGGAATTAAACAGTTATGCTATTTCTTAACCGTTGAGTAGACAAGGTGCATGCTTATATTTACAGAGTCCAGGAGCGTCGTCACATCCGGCGTAAAGGAAGCTGTAACCGTAATAGCGCCGGGGATAGGATCCTTTCCCCCTACACTTCCCCTTGCAACGGTATAGGTACCCGACCAGCCATCCGACCCGCCCGTATCTGATTTATTGACTTTGGAAGAGCCTGACTTGGAGGCGCTGACTGAGATGCTCACATTGGGAGTCTTGGGTGTTTTCTTTTCTTTTGACCAGTTGTATTTCCAGCTTACGCCATAGCCGCAGCGTATGTCGGTCTGGCCGGATTTGAGGCTGAGCGATTGCAGAGTCCTGATGATCCCGCTCTTATCCACATTGGCAGGTTCCCCACACGCACCACTCAGGTCAGCGCTCGAGCTGCTGCAATCGGAGTCTGATGATCCACAATCACTGCTGGAAGACGAGCCGGAAAACACTATTGCGAACCCTATCAGGAGTACTACTGGCAAGAATACGGACAGGTACTTTTTCCAGCCCCTGCCGTGAGCAACCTCTTCTTCTTTCATAATCCACCCCTGACCGTATTTCGCCACGCGGTGAAGCTATCGTAATATACCTTTTTATCTTTGCCTCGTCAATGGCCGCAGTAGCCAAACCCATCTGCAAAAGATTAGAATATATCAATTCTGCAATCAGATTAACAATTGAGCGGAGGGTGTATGCCAAGAAAAGAGATGGCAACCAAAGGACCAAAAATAGTCCGCCTCGAGCTTACACCCCTGCAGGTCCCCTTCAAGCAGATTGTACGGGAAGCTATGCAGCACGCAGGTGGGCTGGGAATGGCGATACCGGCGGAGGAGGACTGGCCCGGCGGGGACTTCGCCATCTGCAAAATGACCGATGAGGAAGGTCATACCGGGCTGGGTGAGCAGTTTGTCTGGTGGCCTGAAACCGGTGTCAGTCCCAACCAGATCATCATCGCTATACAGGAAGCGCTCTATCGATACGTGCTGGGGCGCAGCCCCTTCGACTACAAAGACATCCGCACACACATGAACAATAACATGGCGCGCAATGAGACTGCCAAAGGCCTGTTGGATATAGCCTGCTGGGACCTTATGGGAAAGACCAATAATAAGCAGGCCTGTGAATTAATGGGCGGCAAGCAGGCCGATGCCTTGGCCCTAGCCGCCCTTGTCCCTCTTATGGATGCCCAGGATATGGCGGATATGGCATACGGCTGGCAGCAGGCAGGTTTCGGGACAATTCGGCTTAAGCTGGGCAGAAGCGCAAAGGGCGATGGGGAGATCGTGCGGCTGGTAAGGGAGCGGCTGGGAAAGAAAGCTCAAATAAGGGTAGATTACAACCAGGCCTACAACCCCAGGGATGCGGTCCAGGCAATAAAAGAGATAGAACCATATGATATTGAAATTGCTGAACAGCCTGTAGCCGCTACCGATTTCTCTGGCATGGCTTACGTCCAGCGCAGAGTAAAAACGCCTTTAATGTCGCATGAGGGCTGTTTCTCACTGCAGGATATCGAAACCCTTATCGCTTTAAAGGCTGTACGTATAATAGGCATTAATTCAGAACGCCCCGGAGGGGTCACTAATGCGCTGGAAGCTATCAAATATGCGACCGCTCGCAGTCTGGGAGTAGTGATCCATAACCAGACCCTGGGCATTGCTGACTCAATGATGATACATTTGGCCGCAGCGCATTACCCATCCCTGGGACACTCGATCGAGCTTTTCGGCAATGTGATGTACGAGGATGACCTGATTATCACGCCCCTCGATTTCGAGGCAGGGATGGTCAGGGTGCCACACGGCCCGGGATGGGGAGTGGAACTGGACGAGGTTGCGCTGGAAAGGTACGCTACCGGGCCTACGATAGTTATAAAGCAATAACAGACGTAAGGAGGAGCGCCTAAATGCAGGATATAAGCTGGATCGATATCAGCGTTATAGCCGTCTATCTACTCTTGATGATAGGTGTGGGCATCTGGTTCCAGCGGAAGATAAAGAACCTGGACGATTATGCCCTGGCTGGTAAATCCCTGGGCTACGTAGTCATGATCGGCACATTGGTAGGAGCAGCCATCGGGGCGGCCTCCACCATGGGCAAGGCCGCAAAAGCCTATGAAATGGGCATCATCTTCGTGACGGCCGGGTTCGGCTATATCGCGGGTCTGATCGTCTTTGGATTGCTTTCCAGCAAACTGCGCAAGCTGGGCATCTGGACCATACCGGATGCCCTCTATAAACGCTATGGCAGCGGTATCAATCTGGCCTGCGGCGCCGCCATGTTCATCACCGTGATAGCCTTATTCGGCGGGCAGATAATCGGCATCGGACTTATATTTACTGCGGTTGGCAAATCGCTCGGGCTCACCTATGCCACCTCCATCATCCTGGCCGGGGTAATCATGATTATATACACCGTACTGGGCGGGCTCTTCGCCGTAGCCTATACCGACCTGATACAGAGCATAATCATGCTGGTCAGCATCGGCATCATCATGCCTGTGATGCTGCTGGCAGGTGACGGGATGGCAACTCTGGTCAATAACTGGCAATCTTCGCAAGCGGGAACTGTGGGAGGTGTATCTCCCATCTATCTTGTTTCCATCTGGGTCATCGATTTCTGCTTCTGTATGGTTGATCCCGGGCTCTGGCAGAGGGCTAATGCCGCCAGAAGCGGCAAGGTAATAAAAAACTCGCTGTTTGTAACAGCCGGGGTTTACCTTTACTGGTCCGTTATCGTAGTAATTATTGGCATACTGGGCATCAGCCTGCTGCCCCAACTCGTATCCACCTATGGCTCCACTGATGCAGTGATCCCGGCTATGATCGTGAAATTCCTCCCTCCCGGGATTGTTGGACTATGTCTTGCCGGCTTGATGGCGGTGATGATGAGCACGGCCTCGGTCGCGTTGCTCATATCCGGCACAACTATAGCCAATGATGTAATAAAGGTTGCCCGCCCGCAAACGAGTGAGAAAAAACTGCTTCTCTGGGCTAAAATAGTCATCGTCGCTGTAGGTGCTCTCGGCATTGTTTTTGCGCTGTTGATGCGCGGCATCTTCGATATACTGCTACTCGCCTTTGCAGTTTATGTATCGGCTGTATTTGTCCCGGCCATGGCTGCTTTCTTCTGGAAACAGGCCACCCGCCAGGGGGCAATCGTGAGCAGCATAGTTTCCACTATAGTATGCGTTGCCCTTTACGCCATAAAACAATTCATCGAGATCCCCTGGCTCGAACCTATTATCATCAGCCTGGCGGTCAGCTTGATACTGATGTGGATTGTCAGCAAGATGACCTATAAACCGGAACAATCCACACCAAAATTAATAATGAAAGGAGCTGCCAATGACTGAACGATCCAGAAAATTGACGCTGTTCGAAGCGGCAGCGGTAGTGGCGGGGCTGGGTTTTGGCGGAGGTGTAATGGCTGTGCCCTACCTGGCATCGCTAAACGGTATCGTGGAGCTTATTATCACAGCCGTAGCAGCCTACGCCTTCAGCCTGCTGTTACACCTGATGGTAGTGGAAGTGGTGCTGCGCGAAGATAAACCACAGCAACTGGTTGAGCTTTTCGGCAAGTACGTCTTCAAGAAGACCTGGTGGGGCAAGGCGCTCACCTGGATCATATTTATCATGGTTCTGATTACCTTCTACGCGTTGCTGGCAGGCTATGTCGTCGGCTGCGCCGAGTTGCTGAGAAACCTTTTCCCCGGCCTTCCGCTGTGGGCGGGTGAGGTTATCACCTATATAGTCGCCGCCGGCATTGTAGCCCTGGGCCTTAAGGCTGTCGGCATCAGCGAGAAATATTCCATCATCAGCATAGCCGTCGTATTGCTGGTACTGTCCGTCATTTCCTTCGGCTACCCGTTTAACACGCTACCGCTGTGGACAGGGGATTCCATGAAAATACTCGCTCTGTACGGCATGGTCATGTTCTGCCTGACCTGCTTGTTTTCAGTGCCACAGGCAGCGGAAGGCCTGTCCTGGAATAAAAAACTTGTGCCTGGTGCGGTGGTTCTCGGCCTAACTATCAACCTTGTTTTCACGATAGTCATCTCTTTCATGGCATCCCTGGTTTCCAAACCGGTCACTGAGGTAGCCATAATAGGGTGGGGCAACGCGGTGGGCACATGGGCAATCATTCTCGGCTCAATTTTCGCTTTTCTGGGGCTGCTGACAAGCTACTGGAGCATAGCTTACGCGCTGGCTGTAGTCATCGTCGAGAGGCTGAATTGGGGTTACAGGTTATCCTGGCTTGTGGCTACCGTGCCGGGATTCATCATGGCGATCCTGGGATTGGCAGGTTTCCTAGAATATATGCGCTACGCCGGCGGGGCAATGGCCGTCCTGATGGCCCTGCTCATACCACCTGCGCTGCTTATCAGCCGCAAGGAGAACGCCAATATCATGCCGGAATTCAGTATGGGGAGATGGGGTAATGTGTTTATATGCGTCGTCGTTTTCATTGCATACCTTTTGATGGCAGTGGGATCAGTGGTCCCGGTTAAATAAAGGAGGGATCGTATGTCAGACCACGGACAACTCTATTTTAACGGTATCGTCCGCACAATGGATACATCCTGCCCAAAAGTAGAGGCAGTCGCGGTCAAGGGCGGCAAAATCATCGCCGCCGGTCAAAAGAGCCCCTGTGCAGCGGCGCTGGAAAAAGGATATGAGCAAATAGATTTGCGGGGCAGAGCACTGTTGCCCGGTTTCATAGATACTCACCTGCACCCAATAATGGTAATCTATTTCTCCATCAACTGCGACCTCGGCAGCGCAGCCTCCATGGGTGAATTGAAGCAGGAGCTGCGCAGTGTTCTATCTAAGAAAAACGATGACTCCTGGCTTATCGGTTTGAATTTCGACGAGCAAAACCTGCTGGAAAGGAGGGTGCCTCTCAGGCATGATCTTGACGAAGTAAGCAGGGACAGGCCCATCATTGTCCTTAAACACGATGGGCATTCGGTCTTTGCCAGCACACGGGCTATCGAGGTGGCAGGGATTACAGCTTCAACACCGGATCCGGAGGCAGGCACGATAGAACGGGAAGCTGACGGCTACCCTTCCGGTGCTTTTCGCGAGACAGCGGCACAGCTTATATTGAACGCAATGCCCATGCCGGAAATGCCGGCACTGATCGAAGGTGCCCGTAATACCTTCAGTCGTCTTGCTTCACAGGGACTGACATCGCTCGGCGTAGTACTGCAGACGGGGGAAGAAGGCCCGGCCGGTTCGATAGGCGCATTCGATACAATGGCCATGCAGCTTTTCAGCGAGCACTGCCCACAGAGCCTGTATTCGCTCCTTATAACAGCCGATATCGCCAGCCTGGATGCACTTAAAAACACGTCCCTGGCAACCGCATCCAACCGGCTGGGGGGAGTAAAGTTCTTCGCAGACGGCACATTCGGTTCCTCGACAGGTTATATGCTTGCGCCTTTTTCGGACAAACCTGGCGGGAAAGGCCAGTTAATGCATCCGCCCGAAGAGCTTTACGAGCGTATGGCAGCAGCACATAACGCCGGGTGGCAGGTATGTATACATGCCATCGGTGATGCGGCGAACCGGTTGTGTGCGGAGCTCTATGGACGGTTGTTTAAAGAATTCCCACGCCAGGGTTGTCGCCACCGCATCGAACATGCATCGATAATGGATGAATGGACAATTAAGGAATTGTCACGTTTGGGTATCGTGGTTTCTACACAGCCAATGTTCATCCACTCGGAAAAGGAATGGCTCCCCCTGAGACTGGGAATCGAACGTTGCCGTATAGTATATCCCTTCCGGTCTCTGCTGGATGCCGGAATTACAGTGTCCGGGGCCTCGGACGGTCCAGTCGAGTCACAAGATGTGTTGCATGCTATCCAGTGCTGCGTTACCCGTGAAGGCTTTGAAACTCACCAGTGCATTACAGTGGAAGAGGCACTCCGTATGTATACTATTGACGCTGCCTTCGCTCAGTTCGAGGAGAAAATCAAGGGCAGCATTACGCCCGGCAAGCGCGCCGACCTGGTAGTGCTTGGAGAGGACCCCTTCAAGGTCAATCCGGATAGAATCAAGGACATCAAGGTAGAGAGGACCGTGGTGGCTGGAGTAACGGTCAATCCATAATGACAGGCTGGTTCCCAATAACCACACGAAGAAATACAGCGGCGCACGGATTATAATAGGCAATGCAGATCACTCTTGATCCCGTGCTCTGCCTTATTGGCTCGTTACAATTCCGCTGGTACAATCTCATCCTGATAATCTCACTGGCTGTTGGTTTTGTTGTCCTTCTACTGGAAGCCAAGCGACTTGGACTTCCCCGCGCTCAAGCGATACGCATCTATCTATGGTCACTACTTTTCATCGCCGTCTTCGGCAAGCTTTTTATCTTCTGGGATAAATGGGACTACTACTCGGAAGTCCCTGCCAGGATGCTCAGCCTCTCCGGCGCCCGGCTGGACGGCGCAATTATCGGCTTCCTCATCCTGATATTTATTTATGCAAGACTTAAGAAATATTCCTTCTGGTACCTGGGCGACGTTATAACCATGGATATGGCGATAGTTATGGCGTTGGGTAGATGGGCCTGCTTCTTCAACGGCTGCTGTTATGGCCTGCCATGCGACCTGCCCTGGGCAGTGATATATACTGACCCACACTCACGCGCCCCACTGGACATCCCGCTTCATCCTGTGCAGCTATACCAGGTTATCTGGTACTCATTTACATTTGTCCTGCTCTGGTTGACACGTAAAAAACTCAAACCGCAGGGATCACTCCTGCTGCTCTTTATAATCATGCACGCTTTCGGAGACTTCGTTACCCGCATTTTCAGGGACGATAACGAATTCTTCCTGGGCCTGCAGCAAGCCCAGCTATTCAGCATCATCATGCTGCTAATTGCCATCCCCTTATATTTTCTCAGGCGGAAAAATATAGGGATAACAAGTGCGGCCCATACAGGGGAATAACAACATATACACCGCTTGACAGTGACCGTTATTGCACTTATTATAGCGATACACGCCCAAATATACATACTGACTCACCGATAGTATTTCCCCGGTCATTTTGGAGGTAAAATGTGCAAGCTTAATTTTAGCCACTTTGCAGCCTGGATTGCATGGATAACACATAGAAAATGCCGGTTTCTCTTGTCGGCAGTAATTTTAATTTCCTGCATTTTGACGCTTTCTTTCGTCGTGCAGGGATGTGCGCCACAACCCAGTACGGAAAAAACAGCTAGCAAATACATTGGCGACAATTTTACGACATGGGAAGACGCACGCTTCGGTATATTCATTCACTGGTCGCATTCATCCCAGCAAGGTGCTGAAATATCATGGCCGCTTGTAGGCGGGACATTTACCATGCCCTACTGCCAGAATATGACAGTCGAACAATACCAGAGCAGTGCCGCAACTTTCAATCCCCAAAAATGGGACCCGGTTGCCCTGGCAAAGCTATTCAAGAAAGCGGGCGCACAGTATGCCGTGATGACCACCAAGCATGGTGACGGGTATGCTATGTTCGACACTAAGCTGTCTGATTTTGGAGTCATGCATTCACCG
>Ga0182021_10006928_pt1 | contig 13433 bp, 12 predicted proteins | sample 612E3MmetaG_FD_120493 | JGI IMG/M metagenome (GOLD analysis project Ga0182021, IMG submission 120493) | Permafrost microbial communities from Stordalen Mire, Sweden - 612E3M metaG (Illumina Assembly) | ecosystem: Environmental > Terrestrial > Soil > Wetlands > Permafrost | place: Sweden...
ATTGAAGGAAATACAATCTGTGCGCTCGGCGATGCTGCCGCTTGGCCGGTACAATCGATGATTCGCCGTTTCAGGGACGAATTTGAAAAGCGTGTTCCGGATTCGCATCGTCAAGTAATTGTCTGAGCTCTTCTTTCCATTTTCCTCATGGTGCCTGCATAATGATTTTCAGTGCGGGTTTTCTTTTTTTTACAGGGAACCTCCGAATCCCCCTCGCCGTCTAACCAATCGAATAGCCGCGATAAAACAAATAGAAGTTGATACTGAAGCAAGCATGAAATCAATCGATATAAGCAAGTCAGGAGGGAGCGTGGCAATACCAATGCCGGGAGCTGATTGGCAGTCAGAGAACGAACCTGTTTGGATTGGAGTTCGTGCAAGAAGTTTTGTACCTTCATTTCCAAGAACGAATAATGCGAATCCCATGACCAACGATGAAGCTCTCCCAAAACCCAGTGTCGAAGTTCTTCGCAAGATGGACGACGAAGCGTTGATTACGGCGTTTCAGAGCGGTGATCGCGATGTCTATCGCTTTCTCGTTGAGCGCTACCAAGAACGGATCCGCAACTTGCTCTATTCCATTTTCCATGACAGGGATTTCATCGATGACCTTGCACAGGAAGTGTTCATCAAAGCATTTCAAGCACTTCCGCATTTTCGATTTGAAGCATCGTTCTATACGTGGCTTTACCGGATTGCAGTGAATAAAAGCAGGGACGAACTTCGAAAGAAAAAATCACGCCGATTCTTTTCGTTTCAGACGCTGGACGAAGGAATTGAAAAAGAATTGAATATTCGCCTCTCGGTTCCGCCGGAGGACAGGGATATAAAGGAGCTGGTTGCGATGGGATTGCAAACCTTGCCTGAAAAATTTAGAACCGCTGTCATATTAAAAGATATCGAAGGATTAGCATACGAAGAAATTGCCGAAGTAATGCAGTGTGAACTCGGCACCGTAAAATCAAGAATCTCCCGAGCACGGGCTATGCTGAGGAAAGCATTAAAGCCGTTAATGGAGGAGGTGCACTCATGAAAAAAATGAAGAAAGAAAAAATGGACATTTTGCTATCGCAATATGTTGATGGCGTACTCTCTGAGAAAGATGCACAGCAGGTGGAATCGTTACTGGCTATGGATGCATTTGCCAGACAACAGGTTGCAGATTTAAAAAATCTGAAGTATCTCTTAGGATCACAACCCAAATTGAATCCGGATAGTGGGTTATGGACTCGTTTTGCTATTGCAATGGATGAACAAAAAGAGGAAGAGCACAATCTTTTACCGTTCCCCCGTAAGTACCTTCCCGCAGTTACGCTCATGGTAAGCGCTCTTATTCTCGTGATGGGGACACTTGTCATTCAAAACCGAATGCAGTTCTTGCAATTCTTATCAACGAAGTCACAGGCAGTTCGGGAAGCGTACCATAGTAAAATTTTACAGAGTTCTCTCTTGCCGCTCTTTTCTAAAGTCGATAAAGAACGCGCATTGCAATTTTCACTCTTTGGCACACTTCAGCTTGATGAGAAATCAGAAACTGCGCTTCGCGTTGATGAACAATCAGAGAAAGGGTACCGTATAGAAGTTGGGAATAATTTGAAAAGAAAAACGAAGTCGGTCACCTTCGATCGCTTCGTTGCGGAAGTAAAACCATCTGCCGCGCAGAAGAAGATCATAGACTCTCTCTTGGAATTAACCGGCCGACGGATTGAATCTTCTGTTTTAATAGGTGAGAACAATACAATGGCCATAGCACCTGACCTGCCGAAATTGAATCGTATCATGGTGACAAATATTGCTTCATGTTTGGAGCCGCTACAGCGGGTTAATTTCGAGCGTTTGCTGGAAGCCAACAATGCGCCTTATACTGTTACAGCGAAAAGTATGCCGGTAGGACAAACAGGCAATCATTTCCAGCGTATTCCAAAATTTCCTCAGGACGATCGTTTTGTTATCATTACTCCGGACACAATGATGTATTCACAGATTCACATCGATTTCGACAGTCTCCGCCGGCAAATGGAAGAAAATTTTGTTGCCGCCGAGATTCGGAGAGAAGTGATCATGAAAAAATTTAGGGCGAGGGAGTTCCGACGCTTACCGAGGAATATGCATTTCCCGTCACCGGATCAGATTTTTAATGGAGAGGAATTCTTTAGCGTTGAAATTAATGTCCCCGGTGAAGAGGAAAATCAACAGCAAATGCACGTTGTTGTTCAACCGCGTTTTCGGAAACACATGCTCGCACCGGAAATGTCGGGACATTCCACACAAATGCGTATTGGGAAAGATACAGCATCTGCTGATACTACGCCGTAACGCCTAAATCATCTGAAAATACTTTTGCAAAGCCCGACATAGTTTATCGGGCTTTTTTATTGCGGCTGGAACGAAGAGGCAAGGGAGAGAATTATTTCTTGCATCTGCTGGCACCTTTTGGTATATTTTTTTCGCAAATTATTTTATTTATTGATCACTATGAAGGATGCTATCCATGAAACGTAATATATTCTCTTTGTTCTTTGCATTGCTTCTTGCGGGTTTTATCACTCAAGGATTTCAATGCGGATCTCCTGATTTCACTGGTGCGAAAGTGCAGGAGCAAAATAAAAATTATCGTGAAGCAGCAAAGCTCTATGAAAAAGAAGTTCAGAAGAATCCGGCAAACTTCGAAGCGTGGTATCGTCTTGGCCGTCTCCGCGGGATGGAATTGAATGATTTCGCAGGGATGACTCAAGCGTTTCGTGAATCAGAAAAACTTTCACCTGCTTTTTCGAGCGATATTCATGCTCTCCGTGGACATTTCTGGGTGCAGTTTATAAACAGCGGTGTCTACAATAAAAATCGAGCCACAAAAGATTCTATGGAATTTTTCGATAAAGCGATCGCGGATTATAAAACTGCGAATATAGTATGGCCGGATACGTCCATCACATTTCTCTATCTTGCCGGTGCTTATAAGGCAAAAGGCGATCTGGACAGCACTATTATTAATCTCACGAAAGTATGGGAAATGGATCATGATGTTGATTCCTATAAATCGGTGGGAAGAATTTATGTCCAAATTGGATTAGAAAAAAAGGACCAATTCAGGACAGCGAATGCAGATAAATTAAAGATTCAAAAAAATCTGCAAGATGTCGATAAAGGGAGCTACAAGAATGATATAACACTGGCATTCGGGAATCCGGACAGCCAGAAGAAAGACAAAAAAAATCCAAAGAAGGAAGACTGGGTCTATAATCAATATGGCATGACTTTCACGCTTGAAAGTGATCGTGTTGTCAATAGACTAATCGATAAACCGATAGATTTAAAAATAGATTCAACTCTGTATGCCGCAGCAGTTGTAGAATTCAATAAAGCTGTCGACGTATTCGAGGCTATTAAAAAAATTGATCCGAAGGACAATGAAAATCTGAATTTACTCCTTCAGGCATATTATGAAGCCGATCGTACGGTTGAAGCGACGAAGGCGTTCAAGCTTGCCGTCGAAAATGATCCAGGAAACAAGATGAATCATTATATTCTTGGACTTCTCTATCGAACGGTCAATGATTATGATGGTGCGATTAATGAATTTAACACGGCAATCAAGTTAGACTCTACGTTCACCGATGCATTCTACGACATTGGCGCGACCTACTACAATTGGGGCGTAAGAATGAAGAAATCTACCCAAGAAAAAGGGGATGAGAGCGAAGAGTATAAAACAAAATTCCAGGCGGCACTCCCTTGGATGCAAAAGATGTCAGAAATTAAAAAGGATGATCCGAGAATTTGGGAAACACTTGGTACCATTTATGCCCTTCTTGGTCAAGCAGAGAATGCGACGAAAGCACTTGATGAGGCAGATAAAATTCGCAAAGCCGGCAAGTGAACGGTTTTATTATATTAATCAGAAACGGACCCTGGTATGACTGATCAACCGGTTCAGCAGCAAATTAATATCGAGCTTGGAGAGAAAGAAGCAGAAGGCATTTACTCCAATCTTGCCATTATTACACATTCACCGGCGGAATTTGTTATTGATTTTACCCGGGTGCTCCCGGGTATTCCAAAAGCAAAGGTCCATGCCCGAATTGTTATGACTCCACAACATGCGAAAATGCTGTTAAATGCAATTCATGACAATATTGATAAGTTCGAGAAAAAATTCGGCGAGATAAAAATTATAGGTGAACCGAGTGGCGGACAGATGTTTGGTTTCCAACCACCCACGAAAGAAGAGAAATTTCACTGAATTCATTCCGGATACTGTATCATTAAAAGCTGATGTCGATTTTGGCGGCATCAGCTTTTTTATTTTGTATATTGTCTCAAAAAGAGATTTTAAATACACGATGGAGCTTTTTTTAGCGATGTCCAACGATGGAAAGAAGAAGATAAACATTCTCTCCTCTTTCTAAGGGTGGAACTATGTTCCGCAGGCTCGTGTTCTATCCCCGTATGTTCTATAGTTAAATACATCCGACTTGAGATAGATTATATTTTCAATTTCAATTTTTTACGGATCCGAATGTGGATACCTATCAATTTCTTGACTATGGTTTATGCAGTCGGTATATTGCTGTATAAATAATATTGTTCATTTAATAACGTGAGGGAGTACTATGAAGAATAGTGTACATTTTATCCCGGGTTCAGTGGTTCCTGGATTTATATTGATCCTCCTTGCAATTGTGACGCTCAATTGCGTTGAAACTCCGCTTACTCCTGTCGCTCCAACGTCTGAAATAAAGTTGGAAGGAATATCAATTATTGATTTGACAAGAACGTTTGCTGATTTTTTAGTGAAGGATGCAGCACTCACAAGAAATCCGGATGGAACGAGCAACTATAAAAAATCTGAATCAATGGCTCCTCAGGGCATTCCTGCAATAATACTACAGACTCAACCTTCTTCACAGCAGGTCGATGTTGGACAATTTTCAGTAAATGGAATTTCTAAGAATTCCACATACCCTGCAACAGCAATTTCTCCAAGTCTCACTGGTACATTACCTGGTCTGCCGGCAGGAACATTTCCTGTTCCGTCTGTTCCAGTAAATGATACAACTTTCGATTACGTAAAAATAGCAGCAGGAACATTAACACTTACTATCACTAATAACATGCCGGTTCCAATTGATTTTCCCAATCCAATCGTATTACATAATAATTGGACGAACCCGGTTGACAATTCGGTAATTGCTTCTTTCACAATTGCGGGTGCAATTAATCCTGGCGTAAGCCTTCCGGTTACCAGAGTTATAGATGGAAAGTTACTACGCGGCTCCTTAACGACAGATCCCATTCAGTTACATACATCTGGTTCGCTTAGTTCCGTAACTTTCCTTCCATCAAGCGGATTATCAATATCATTTCAGTCAACGAATCTTACTGCAGATAGTGCGTCAGCTGTTATACCAACCCAGACAGTCAAATCTATAAATGACTCTGTCCTTGTTGTAGATAAATTAACAGTTATTAAGAGTGCTGTTTTTTCAAAAGGGAAAATTAATCTTCAGTTGGCAAACAATCTCGGTATAGATGTAACGGCAATGATGTCTGTGAAAGAGATGAAGCAAAATGGCACAACAAGCTATATTCTCAATCAAACGCTTCCGGCGAAGCAGACACAAAATATTCTTCTCGACTTTAGCAAGATTAGTATTCAATCGGATTCAATAAGGCAATATGGCACTTCTATAAAATTCTCGGTTGGAATAACAACCATTGATTCAAAAGGTGCTAAAAAGACGGTTACAAAAAATGATTATGTGAAAGCTTCATTTATTCCTCAAGATCCGTTGGTTGTTAAATCTGTTGATGGAAAAATTGCACCTACTCTTGTGCAGATTAACGAAGGAATTAAGTCCGGGATTAATGCTGCGGATCTTGGAGATCTCTCGGCACAAGTTTCATTAAAAGGAATGCAGCTGACTATAAAATTGCCGATCACAGGAGGTTTCCCGACGGATTATAATTTGTCATTTATCGCGAAAAATTCTAAAAAGAATTTCACAAATTCAGTGCAATTGATTTCAGCACCAAACAGTACTTCCTTCCCGCGAATTAATCCGCCTGCAACTGCAGTCATTCAGTTATCAAGTATTCCGGGTTTCGATCTCGATGGTTTCATCAGTGGATTTTTCCCTGATGTCCCGGATTCGTTTTTCGTTCGCGGAACTTTTACGTTGGATCCTCAGGATATCTTTGCACAATCGAATACATACCAAATTTATGACACAACAAAAGTATATCCGTCATTTGATCTGAATCTTCCGGTTGCTGTTGGAATAAAGAACGGCGTTATAAAAGAAGTCTTACCATTTAGTAAAGATCAAGTACCAAAAGACTTTACTAAAAATGTTGGTCAGGGAACATTGACGTTTTATTTTTACAATATGCTGCCTTTTAAAATGTTCTTTCGTGCAAATTTCTTAGGGAATTATAATCCACTAACACATAAAGCAGATACTCTGCTCCGCATTGCACTCAGCGACACGATTAAACCAGCTGATGTTGATGTGAATGGATTGACAACCTTATCGAAGTTTTCAAAAGTTTCTGTTTCGCTCAATAGCAGCCAGATGTCGGGCTTCAACAATGCAGATTCGTTGTATGTTCGAATCGATATGTCGACGAGTAATAATGGTCAAGTCGTAAAAGTGCGGGATACGGATTACATCCGTGTCTATGCAAAAGGCGATATCACATATACTATCGGTAAGCAATAGGAGAATGACCATGAAAACAATGAGAATACTTTCGATTATACTGTTGGTCATTGCTTTAGTTTCTGTGGCTCCAGCAAGTGATAGGATGAGTATACGAACACTTGGAATGGGACGTGCTGCCGTTTCGACGTCTCGAGGAACGGATGCTATCGATATCAATCCGGCAAATATCGCTATCCCGGATATCGGGTCCTTCAATCTGAGCCTTATGAACACGAGTTTCCGGGCCAGCACAGAATTGTTTACATACGATATTTATCAAAAATATTTCACAGGCATTGATACAGGCGGAACAAAACGAGGTCCTTATCCCTTAACACCGCAGGATAAAACCGACATCAGAAATCAATTGCCGGATAATGGAATGACGAGATTAAATATAGAGTCCATGGTAGCCGGTGTTTCATTGGAAACTGAGTTGTTGGGTGGAATAGGGTTCGCGGTCATCGAACATGCCGGAGTAAATTTTGCTTTTTCCCGTGATTTTTTTGATATGCTCTATCTCCAAGGGTTACCATCCAATTCAAAATATGTATTTGACGGTACTTCGTTTGAAGCATGGTGGTACCAGGAGTACAATTTTTCATACGGAAGAAAACTTCCAGTCACCATCCCATTTCTTAAAAATCTTTATGCCGGAGCTGCGTTCAAGGTCATCCGTGGGTACGGGATATTTCAAACAATAAAAAATAATTCTTCACTTGAAAACAGAACCGCTATCACTGATACCGGCAAGAATAGTATGATTGGTAATTTCGACTATCTTGCAATACACTCAGGGGTAGATTTCTTTAATAACGATAACTCTAATCATTCATTTACTCCCACACCGGATCCAGTCGGTAAAGGAACTGGTTTTGATATCGGAATATCAGCAGAGTTTGTTGATGGTGTTATCGTAGGCCTCAGTGTAACTGATATCGGAAAAATTACATGGGATAAAAATGTGTTGCAGTCGACCGGTGGCGGACAGATTACATTTACCGGTTATACATCTGAAATTCAAGATTCGGTTAAAAATGTAGTAAAAGGAAAGAATAGTCCAGGTGAAGCCTTCGTGACCGACTTGCCGACTGTTTTTAGAATTGGTGCGAGTGCGGAATCCGCGAAAGTACCATTCCTCAAATTTTTACCGGGACGATTAATACTTGCAGTAGAATATGCTCAGGGGTTCAATGAATCACTGGGAAATACAACAAAACCTCGTCTTTCACTCGGTGCAGAATACCGAATCATTCCATTGTTGCCGTTACGTACAGGTTTAATGGTTGGAGGAAATGATAAATTACGATGGTCATTCGGTTTCGGATTAGATTTCCGGGTACTCACTCTTGATTTTGCCAGTGATAACTTTGGCATGTTTTTCTCGCCTAAAAACTTTAATGTCGCATCATTCGGATTTGGACTGAAGATACGAATATAGGAACTTCTTGACCGGTATGAAACTGAAAAAGGGCAAGAGGTTCTTGCCCTTTTGTTTTATTTCGACTCGTTACAGTATATATCTACTGAGGTCGCGATTTTTAACAATTGAATTCAATTTCTCCTGAACAACTTTCCGTGTTATCACCGGTGAGGTTTCTTTGATACCATCCGGAGCATCGAAAAGAATCTCCTCCAGGAGCGTTGTGATGATAGTATGAAGGCGGCGTGCACCAATGTTTTCAACCTGATCGTTCACCTCAAATGCTATTTTTGCAATTTCCTCCACCGACTCGTCATTAAATGTGATTTCGATGCCTTCCGTTTTCAATAAAGCGGCATATTGTTTGATGAGAGCATTTTGCGGCAAAGTCAGGATTTTAACAAAATCCTCTTCGGTCAGGCTTTTTAATTCTACGCGAATGGGAAACCTGCCCTGCATCTCCGGAATCAAATCCGATGGCTTCGCGACGTGAAAGGCGCCAGATGCGATGAAGAGAACGTGATCGGTTTTTACCATGCCGTATTTCGTCAGAACGCTGGATCCTTCGACGATGGGAAGGAGATCTCGCTGAACACCTTCACGTGATACATCCGGTCCGGAACTTTGTCCGCGGGAACTCGCAATTTTATCAATCTCGTCGATGAAAACAATTCCGGAATTTTCTACCCGCTCAAGAGCTTCCTTTGTCACTTTTTCCATATCAATCAACTTTTGAGATTCTTCCAATATCAATAGACGCCGGGCTTCAGCAATTGTAACTTTACGGCGCTTTTCTTTTTTTGGAAGAATATTGCCAAATACTTCCTGCAAATTAATGCCCATTTCTTCCATGCTGAAGGGGCCCATGACCTGCATCATCGGCATTTGCGGTGCGGATAATTCAAGTTCGACCAGACGTTCATCAAGATTGCCGGATCGGAGTTTTTCTCGAAATTTTTGCCTCGTGTTCTCTTGTTCTTGTTCACCATTGGCTGCAGGGGTTATTGCTGTTTCCGGTGTATCCGTTGTTTTGCGCCGATTGGAAGGAACGAGTATATCGAGCAGACGTTCTTCTGCCTGTTCGCGTGCCTTATGTTCCACTTCCGCTGCTTTTTCGGCTTTCACCATATTGACAGAGATCTCTGTAAGATCACGGACTATCGATTCAACGTCACGGCCCACATAACCGACTTCTGTGAACTTCGACGCTTCCACTTTGAGAAACGGTGCAGTCGCAAGTTTTGCAAGGCGCCGTGCTATTTCTGTTTTGCCAACACCCGTAGGACCGATGAGAATGATGTTATTCGGCATAATATCTTCACGCAGCGTTCCTGTCACCTGGAGCCGCCGCCAGCGATTGCGTAATGCAATAGCAACTGCTTTCTTCGCAGCATGCTGACCGATAATATATTTATCCAGTTCATGTACTATTTGCCGCGGAGTCAATTCTGTTTGCGGAATGATAATTTGTTTTTTTGCCACGGTGCCTACAATTCTTCGATAGTGAAATTTTTGTTTGTATAAATACAGATATCTGAAGCGGCGTTGAGAGATTCTTGCACAATTTCACGCGCACTGAGTGTTGTATGTTTTATAAGTATTCGCGCGGCTGAGAGTGCATAACTTCCGCCTGAACCCACTGCGACGATGCCGTCGTCAGGCTCGATAACGTCTCCCGTGCCTGATATGATAAGTGCGTGTTCCTTATCGATAACAGCAAGCAGCGCTTCCAGTTGACGGAGGTATTTATCTGTACGCCATAATTTGGCAAGTTCCACTGCCGCTCGCGTAATCTGACCTTGGTACTGTTCAAGTTTTTCTTCAAATCGTTCTAAGAGGCTAAATGCGTCAGCTGCCGAACCTGCGAATCCTGCAAGGACTGTATTGTTATACAGACGTCGTATCTTATTTGATTTATGTTTCATGACTGTTGTGCCAAGTGTCACCTGGCCGTCGCCGCCGATGGCAATATGTCCATTATGCCGAAGTCCAATGATGGTGGTTGCGTGAATATTTTTATCTTCCATTATTATTTTCCCCATAACCACTCAAACCTTTCTGCGCATGCGCGCTATAGGAAGTCCAAGTTGTTCCCGGTACTTCGCAACAGTGCGGCGGGCAATATGAATGCCTTCCTGTTTCAGTATGTCGGCAATTTTATCATCATTCAACGGATCATGCGGTGGCTCGGATGTAATAATATCCTTTACTCGCTGTTTGACCACTTGGTTTGAAATGTCCTCACCATTCTCTGATTCAAGTCCGGAAGTAAAGAAGTAGCGCAATGAATAAACACCGAATTCTGTTTGCACATATTTACTGTTGACGACACGGCTGATGGTAGAGATATCTACGCCTACAACTTCCGAGATATCTTTATAGATCATCGGTTTCAGCGATTCACCTTCTTCAAACCACGTCCGTTGCCGTTCGACAATAATTTTCATCACTTTCATCAATGTCTCACGTCGCTGGTGAATAGAGGCAATAAACCATTTTGCTGACTCAAATTTTTTCTTCACAAAATCTTTGGTCTCGGCCGAAACTTTCTTTCCTTTTGGTGAGACAAGCTGTTTATAAGCGCTGTTGATACGCAACGTCGGAATATTCCGGTCGTTGAGGGTGATAATGAAATCGCCATCATCCTTCTCAACAATGAAATCAGGAGTGATATAATTTTCCTGTTCTGTGAACTGGCCTTCTCCCGGTTTCGGATTGAGGTGCTGAATGAGATCGATGACTTTCTTTAACGTTTCCCTACTGATATTTAAATTGTGTTCAAGATTATCGTACCGCTTCAGTTTAAAATCTTCAAAAAAATCATTCAGAATTCTAATAGCCAGTTCTTTGAGAGAAGATGGGTACTTTCCCGCATGAAGTTGGGCGATGAGGCATTCCTGGAGGTTTCTGGCGGCTATACCGGGCGGATCCAGTAAGAGTATTTTCTGAAGAACGCTTTCTGCCTTTGCGATAGATATTGAAAATCCAAAACTTAAATTAAGGTCTTGAACTATGAGAGGCAAATCACGTCGGAGATAGCCATCTTCGTCAACATTACCAAGAATCTCTTCTCCCAGTACCAAGTCTTCATCATCCATGAAAAACATTTTTAGCTGGCTGAGAAGTTGCTCTGAAAGACGAATAGTCGACTGCTGGGGCGCTTCATAGGAGTCGTCTTCATCATTGGACTTATATGCTTCGGGACTTTTAAAACCCGATAGATCATCATTCAAATAGTCTTCAATCGTGTATTCGTCTTTCGCCGGGTTTTCCTCGCTGCCTTCTTCAGTCTTCTCTTCCTGTTCATCATCTCGTTGCTCTTGCTCAAGAGATAATTCCTGTTCTTCATTCAGCTCGAGCATGGGATTCAATTCAAGTTCCAGCTTGATTCGTTGTTCCAGTGAAAGGTTAGGCAATTGGAGAAGTTTTAAATATTGCACCTGCTGCGGTGTAAGTTTTAACCCAAGCCTAAGTTGTTGCGAAAGATTGATCATGCTTCAATTTCTAGAATACGCCTATGCATTCTTGTCATTATTTCGTTCTCTCTTGCACGCACGTTGAAAATCTTCATACCATGCTAAACCAAAAGCCCGAATAAGTGGTTCCTTCAGGAAGGTACATAAAAAAATATACTCATTTTCTCCCCGTATTAATGCATCGCTGCATTCAATAATCCGCTCATATCGCAAAAAGTCTGTTCTCCCGCGGCTTACTCGAATAGGAAAGAGATGGCAGGAGAGGGGTTTTCTCCACTTCAACGTACCTTCAAAATACGCTTTCTCGAATGCACAGCGTGCGCCTCCATTCTCGTATAAGACAAACACGCATGCACGATTGTTGAAACACATTGTCGCATAGGAGCCGGCTGAGCCTTCGTAGAGACCAAATTGCGCAATGGATTCAAGGTGTTCTTTTGGAAGTGAAGATTTGATAATAGGAAATGCCTGATCAATTTGTTCAAGTTCATCATCTAACAGAGGCGCACCCGTGCCTCCGGCTATTGTACAACATGCACCTTTACATAAAGAAAGGTTGCATGCGAACTTCATTCGCGGAATCATATCATCAATAATAGTTTTTCCGATTTCTACCATAATGCTCTCACTTCCCCTCTATTAGTATAGTGAAAAATCGCCTGAGAGAAAAGGAACGCATCTTAGGACCTGATGAACAATTTGCCAGGTAGTTGACGCACCATGCCTTTAAATTCTAAAGAAAGCAACGTAACCAATGCATCAGAGGTGGATAATTCGGTTTTTTCCGAAAGGACATCAATGTGAATAGGATCACCGGAAAGAAATTCAAGCAGCAATTGTTCAGTTGGTGTTAGATCCATTTGCGTTTTATTATCATGCTGATCATAGTCAAGATGGAGCTGAGATGCCAACTCGTCAAAAATATCTTGGGCATTGGTAATAAGTTTAGCACGTCCATCGCGAATAAGTTTATTTGGTCCGCTGCTGCGCTTTTCCGTGATATTGCCGGGCACTGCAAAGACTTCCCGGTCTTGATCGAGCGCGGTGGTCGCTGTAATCAACGCACCACCATCTTCCGCAGATTCAATAACGATTGTACCGAGTGACAGTCCGCTGATAATCCGATTGCGCCGGGGAAAGTTGGGTGCATCGGGCTTTGTGCCCATCGGGAATTCCGAAAGAACAACGCCATCATCGGCAATGCGGTCCATCAATTTTTTATTTTCGGGAGGATACGGCACATCTAAACCGGATCCAATAACGGCAATTGTCCTGGTTCCACATTTCAATGCAGTGGAGTGAACGATGGTATCTACACCGCGCGCACATCCGCTGACAATGGTGATAGCATGTTGTGCAAGTTCTCGTGTGAGACTTTCAGCTACCCTCTGGCCGTACGGAGTAGGATGGCGCGTGCCAACAAGCGCAAGAGGACGCGCATCGATTTCTTTGAATTTTCCAAGAATAAAAAGGAAGGCAGGCGGATCATAAATTTTACGAAGGAGATCCGGATATTCTTTATCCCACAGAGTTATGATTCTGCCTCCGAGTTTATTTAATCGCTTCAACTGTTCATCAGCATATGTTTCATCGGTCGCATGATGAAGAATATGTGATGCAAGTTTCTTGTCGATTCCAGGAACCGTAATCAAATCTCTCGCGGATGCAGAGAAAACATTTTCTGGAGTTTTAAAGCGGGCTATGAGCGCGCGAATTTTCTGTGGACCGATGCGTGGTACAGAAGAAAGTCTTAGAAGTTCACAAACGTTGATCATGGTAGTTTATTCAAAAGATGTTTTACGAAGCTGGAATATCCATTCCATCTACCACTGC
>Ga0182021_10006929_pt1 | contig 13432 bp, 14 predicted proteins | sample 612E3MmetaG_FD_120493 | JGI IMG/M metagenome (GOLD analysis project Ga0182021, IMG submission 120493) | Permafrost microbial communities from Stordalen Mire, Sweden - 612E3M metaG (Illumina Assembly) | ecosystem: Environmental > Terrestrial > Soil > Wetlands > Permafrost | place: Sweden...
CACCAGAAGCGTACGATGGAAGTCGCTGACGCCCTCTACGGCGTGACCATGCGTGGGGATGGGGTGTCGGCGGTCATCTCACAACGACTTCGCGACGACGGCGACTAGCCGGCGGCGTGGCGTCGTGCACTCCTCCGGGTGGCGCGCGAGACTGGATGCGCGCTTCCCCTGCGAAAGGTTTTGTCATGCTCTCCGCAATCGTCGCCATGGCGGTCGTTCTTGCGATCATCGTCGGTCTTGCCCTCGTCGTGACGGTGGGTATCGCCGACAAGGGGAGCCGCATCACGGGTACGAGGTTCGCCGCGATCATGCGCCGTACCGCCCAGCACCTGAACGGTGACGCCGAGCCGCCCCAGGCGTTGCTCCGCCTCCTCGACGCGCGTCGCTGACCCGAGGTCGTCCGACGCTCGGGGTCGAAGCCCGGCTCGGTGCTCCCCGTAGGATGACCGCGTGAATCCGCTCTACTGGCTCGCCATCGCGGCTGTCGTCATCGTCGTGGTCGTGGCAGCCGTCCTCGTTGTACGGTCCCGCGGGAGGGCCCTGCCTCCCGTCGAGAAGCGGCCTCGCCTGACACCCGCAGCGCCGGCGCAGCCCGCCGAGCCTGACGAGGGTGCGGCTCCGGCTGCGGCCACCGCTGTGGAGAGCCACACCACCACCCTGGATGTTCCCGAGGCGCCCGCGTCGCGACTCGTACGACTGCGTCGCCGCCTGGCCGGGAGCCAGAACGCCCTCGCCCGCGGTCTGGCCGATCTGCTCTCCCACGACAGGATCGACGAGTCGACCTGGGACGACTTCGAGGCGACGCTCATCACGTCTGATCTCGGCGTCGGACCCGCCACCGAGCTGACGACCAAGCTGCGTCAGCGGCTGGCCGTGGACGGGGTCGTCGATCCCGCGAGGGCCCACGAGGTGCTGCGTCAGGAGCTCATCGCGCTGGTCGGTCCTGAGCTCGACCGTACGGTCCACTCCATCGGCGCGCCCGGCCCCGATGGGCGCGAGCTCCCTGGCGTCGTGCTCGTTGTCGGCGTGAACGGCACCGGCAAGACGACGACCGTCGGCAAGCTGGCCCGGGTGCTGGTCGCCGAGGGCAAGACCGTCGTGCTGGGAGCGGCAGACACGTTCCGGGCCGCCGCCGCCGACCAGCTCACGACCTGGGGCGACCGGGTAGGGGTCGAGACGATCCGCGGTGCCGAGGGCGCCGACCCCGCCTCCGTCGCGTACACCGCCGTCTCCGCGGGGCGCGACAGTGGCGCCGACGTCGTTCTCGTCGACACCGCCGGTCGCCTGCACACCAAGACCGGTCTCATGGACGAGCTCGGCAAGGTGAAGCGGGTCATCGAGAAGATCGCGCCCGTCACCGAGGTGCTGCTGGTGCTCGACGCCACCACGGGGCAGAACGGTCTCGTCCAGGCCCGTACGTTCGGCGAGGTGGTCGACGTCACCGGCATCGTGCTCACGAAGCTGGACGGATCGGCCAAGGGCGGCATCGTCGTCCAGGTGCAGCGCGAGCTCGGCGTCCCGGTGAAGCTGATCGGTCTGGGCGAGGGCGTCGACGACCTGGCGCCGTTCGACCCCGCGCAGTTCGTCGACGGCGTGCTCGGTGACTGAGGCGGTCGTTCGGCCCGCGACCGAGGCGGACCTCGAGGCGATCACTGCCATCTACAACCACTCAGTGCTCACCGAGACGGCCTCCTGGGACGTCCAGACCGTGACGACGGACAACCGGCGCCAATGGCTCGTCGAGCACGCCACGGATCCATACCTGACCCTGGTCGCCGAGCTCGACGGGACCGTCGTCGGGTACGCCGCGTACGGCAGGTTCCGTGAGAAGGCCGGGTGGGCGCTCACCGCGGAGCACTCGATCTACCTCACCTCCGACGTGAAGGGCCGCGGCATCGGCACCATGCTGCTGACCGAGCTGCTGAAAGCTGCCGCCGAGCGAGGCATCCACGTCATGGTGGGGGTCCTGTCGGCCGACAACGAGGTCTCGCTGCGCCTGCACGAGAAGCTCGGGTTCGTGGAGACCGCTCGGATGCCTCAGGTCGGCAAGAAGTTCGGTCGCTGGCTCGACGCGGTGATGGTTCAGTGCATCCTGGACGAGCGCGAGCGTCCAGGGGATCGGTTGCCGACCGAGTAGGCTTACCCGGTCCCGTCTTCCTTACCCAAGGACCGCCTGTGTTCGACACCCTGAGCGACCGTCTGTCCGCCGCCTTCCGCACGCTCCGCGGCAAGGGTCGGCTGTCCGACGCCGACATCGACGAGACCCTTCGCGAGATCCGCATCGCGCTGCTGGAAGCGGACGTCAGCCTGTCCGTCGTCAAGGACTTCGTCGCGGCCGTCAGGGAGCGGGCCAAGGCCGAGGACCTGAGCAAGGCGCTCAACCCCGCCCAGCAGATCGTCAAGATCGTCAACGACGAGCTCGTGAGCATCCTCGGCGGCGAGACCCGTCACCTGAGGTTCGCCAAGAAGCCGCCGACCGTCATCATGCTCGCGGGCCTCCAAGGGGCCGGCAAGACGACGCTCGCGGGCAAGCTGGCTGTCTGGCTCAAGGCGCAGGGCCACACCCCGATCCTCGTGGCCGCCGACCTCCAGCGCCCCAACGCCGTCACCCAGCTGCAGGTCGTCGCGCAGCAGGCCGGAGTGGCCTCGTACGCGCCGCAGCCGGGCAACGGCGTCGGTGATCCCATCGAGGTCGCGAAGCAGTCGATAGAGATCGCGTCGCACCACCTGCACGACATCGTCATCGTCGACACGGCCGGCCGGTTGGGCGTCGATGCCGAGCTCATGCAGCAGGCCGCCGACATCAAGGCCGCCGTGAACCCCGACGAGGTCCTGTTCGTCGTCGACGCGATGATCGGCCAGGACGCAGTCAACACCGCGAAGGCGTTCCAGGAAGGCGTCGGCTTCGACGGGGTCGTCCTCACCAAGCTCGACGGCGATGCTCGAGGCGGCGCGGCCCTGTCGATCGCGCGGGTCATCGGCAAGCCCATCATGTTCGCCTCCAACGGCGAGAAGCTCGTCGACTTCGACGTCTTCCACCCGGACCGGATGGCCGGCCGGATCCTCGACATGGGCGACATGCTCACCCTCATCGAGCAGGCCGAGCGTCACCTCGACAAGGAGGAGTCGCAGAAGGCTGCGAGCAAGCTCCTCGGCCTCGGCGGCGGCGAGTTCGGGCTGCAGGACTTCCTCGGGCAGATGCAGGCTGTACGGCGGATGGGTCCCCTCTCGAAAGTCTTCGGGATGCTTCCAGGGATGGGTCAGATGCGCGAGCAGATCGACTCCATCGACGAGAAGGAGATCGACCGGATCGAGGCGATCATCTTCTCGATGACGCCGGCCGAGCGGGCGAACGTGTCGATTCTCAACGGTTCGCGCCGTGCACGCATCGCCAAGGGCTCCGGCGTGACCGTCAGCGACGTCAACAACCTCGTGAACCGCTTCGTCGAGGCGCGCAAGATGATGTCCTCGATGGGCGGCATGCTCACCGGTGCTGGCCCCGGTGCGAAGAAGGGTCGTACGGCACCCGCGTCCAAGAAGAAGGGCCGTGGAGTCTCCGGCAACCCCGCCAAGCGCAGCCTGCCGAAGGAAGCTCCCGACGTAGCGGCCAAGGTGCCGGATCCCAGCGTCTTCGGCGCTGGCGCGATGCCCACCACCGAGGCAGAGCTCGCGGCGGCCATGAAGGACTTCCAGCTGCCGCCCGAGATGCAGCAGTTCCTGAACTCGAAGAACAAGGGCCCTCGGTAGTCACTCGCGGCGTCGGCCGGCCCGACAGAATGACCTCATGACCGGCCCCTTCCACACCCACGACCTGCTCGGTGGTCTCGTCCACACGCACACCCACGACGGCAGCACGCACACGCACGCCGCCGACGGCATGGTGATCGACGAGCCGCTCCACCTCCACGGGACGGTGCTCCCGCAGGGCGAGGTCAAGGACGTCTGGGTCGTCGACGGACGGATCACGTTCGCGCGTCCGTCGTCCGCGCGCACGCTGGGACGCGACCTGTGGATCCTCCCCGGCCTGGTCGATGCGCACTGTCACGTCGGTCTCGGCCCTCAGGGAGCAGTGGATGCCGCGACTGCCGAGACGCAGGCGATCACCGACCGCGACTCGGGCGCGCTGCTCCTGCGCGATGCCGGCTCACCGACGGACACGCGGTGGATCGACGATCGTGACGACCTCCCGTCGATCATCCGGGCCGGCAGGCACGTGGCCCGTACGAAGCGGTACCTGCGGAACTATGCCGAGGAGGTCGAGCCGGACGAGCTCGTGGGCGCGGTCGTCGAGCAGGCGACCCGTGGCGACGGCTGGGTGAAGCTCGTCGGCGACTGGATCGATCGGGACACCGGGGACCTGGAGCCCAGCTGGCCCGCGGACGCCGCTCGGCAGGCGATCGAGGCAGCCCACGCGGTGGGCGCCAAGGTGACGGCGCACTGCTTCGGAGAACAGTCCGTGACCGAGCTCGTCGACGCCGGGATCGACGGCATCGAGCACGGCACGGGCCTGGACGACGACACGATCGAGGCCATGGCGGACCGTCAGGTCGCGCTCGTGCCCACGCTCGACAACCTCGAGATCTTCCCGGGGATCGCCGACCAGGCGGCCGAGCGGTTCCCCACGTACGCCGCGCACATGCGTGACCTGTACGGGCGTCGGCACGCCACGTTCCGGAAGGCGTACGAGGCGGGCGTGCCCATGTACGCGGGGACTGACGCCGGCGGGGTGGGCGCTCACGGACGGATCGGGGGCGAGGTCGTCGCGCTGGCCGCCATCGGCGGAGCGGACTTCGCGCTCGGTGCCGCGTCCTGGCGCGCGCGTGACTGGCTCGGCCGGCCGTGCCTCGCGGAGGGGGAGCGGGCCGACCTCGTCGCGTACACGTCGGATCCCCGCGTGGACGTGGGCATTGTGCGGCACCCCCGCTACGTCGTGCTGCGCGGCCGGATCGTGGTCGACACCTCGGCCTAGTGACGGACCACGAGAGCAACTTCTGGCCGTACGGGTCCTGTTTTCGCACGGTCGCTAGGGTCGACAGCGAACCTAGGAGACCACATGGACTACACGAACCTCGGCCGCAGCGGACTCTCTGTGAGCCGCATCTGCCTCGGCACGATGAACTTCGGACCGGAGACGCCGGAGGACGACGCGCACTCGATCATGGACAGCGCCCATGCGGCAGGGGTCAACTTCTTCGACACCGCGAACGTGTACGGCGGCAAGGTGGGCGAGGGCATCACCGAGCAGATCGTCGGACGGTGGTTCGCGCAGGGCGGCGGACGCCGCGAGAAGACCGTCCTGGCGACGAAGATGTTCGGGGGCATGGGCGACTGGCCGAACGAGCGGTACTGCTCCGCGCTCAACATCCGTCGCGCGTGCGACGCCTCGCTGAAGCGGCTCCAGACCGACTACATCGACCTGTACCAGATGCACCACATCGACCGCTCCACCCCGTTCGACGAGGTCTGGGAGGCCATGGAGGTGCTGCGCCAGCAGGGCAAGATCCTGTACGTGGGCAGCTCGAACTTCGCGGGCTGGAACCTCGCGCAGGCGCAGGAGGCCGCGAAGGCCCGCCACTTCCTCGGTCTGGTCAGCGAGCAGTCGATCTACAACCTGCTCACCCGCTGGGTCGAGCTCGAGGTCCTGCCCGCAGCCATCGCGTACGGGATCGGCGTCATCCCGTGGTCCCCGCTGCACGGCGGGCTGCTCTCGGGCGCGATCCGCAAGGAGCGCGAGAACGCGGGCGTACGGACGACCAAAGGCCGCTCGGGTGAGAGTCTCGACCAGCACCGGCCGGCGCTCGAGGCGTACGAGTCGTTGTGCGCCGAGATCGGTGAGGACCCGGCAGACGTCGGCCTGGCCTGGCTGCTCAGCCGCGAAGGCGTCACGGCGCCGATCGTCGGGCCACGTACGCAGACGCAGCTGGACGGTGCCCTACACGCCGTCGAGCTGACCCTCAGCGCCGAGACGCTCACCCGCCTCGACGAGATCTTCCCGGCACCCGGTCCTAACGGTTCCAAGCCCGCTCCCGAGGCGTACGCCTGGTGATCAGGGCTTCAGCCAGGTGGCCACGAGGACGAGGTTGAGCAGTACGACGACGACCACCACGGCCCACGCGACCACGCGGAGCCGCCCGGTGATCCGCCAGACGCCCATCACGTCCTCGCGGCCGCTGAGCCAGGCCAGGGGAGCGACCGCGAAGCCGATCCCGAAGCTCAGCACGACCTGACTCGCGACGAGCACTGCAGTCGCGGGAATGCCCGCGAGGAGCAGGAGCACTGACGGGGCGATCGTCACCGCGCGCGTCACGATAGGGGAGATCTTGGCGGGAAAGGCATCCGACGCGATCCCGCTGCCCGCGTGGGTGCCGACGATGGCGGAACCGATTCCCGATGCGAGAAGGCCGACGCCCAGGAACGCCGCCGCAACCGGCCCCAGTGTGGCGCCGAGTATCCGATGCGCGTCCTCGATCGTGTCACCGTGAAGGCCGTCGAGGGCCTTCGCCGCGTACAGCAGCATCGCGATGTTCACCGTGCCAGCGAGGGCGAGGGCCGCAAGGACATCGGTGCGTTGCGACCGGAGCAGGTGGGCGATGGGGGCCACCCGTACCCCGTCCTTGTGGTAGCGCTCGACGGCGAGGGCCGAGTGCAGATAGATGGCGTGCGGCATCACGGTCGCACCCAGCATCGCCGCGACGAGCAGCCAGGCGGCGCGGTCGGGGACCCAGGGTATGAGTCCCGCCAGCGTGCTGAGCGGGTCCGGCGGGGCCCAGACCAGGCCGGCGAGGAACACTGCGGCGATGAGCACGATCAGGGCGGCGACACCGCGCTCGAAGACGATCTCGCCGCGTGAGCGCATCAACGGCAGCAGGAGAAGTGTCACGACCCCAACGATCAGGCCGCCGAGCCACAACGGGGTCCGGAACAGCAGGTACAGGCCGAGGGCGCCGCCGATCACCTCTGCGAGGTCGGTGGCGATCGCCATCACATAGGCCTGGGCCGCGTACGCCAGCCGCCAGGCGCGGTGCCTGTCCTTGAGCCGCTCGGTGACCAGACTCGCCAGCGAGCGACCTGTGACGATGCCCACTCTCGCCGACAGGTACTGGACGATGACCGCGATGATGCTGGCCGCGACGAGCACCCAGACCAGGGCGTACCCGTAGTTGCTCCCTGCGCTGAGGTTCGCGGCGACATTGCCCGGGTCCACGTACGCGATGGCTGCGACGAAGGCTGGTCCGAGAAGTGCCAGGGCCCGCGGCGGGCGTAACGTGCCCGGTGAGGTCATCCGGCCACCACCTTCGCATTCGCCGCCCGTGCGGCGGTTTCGTCCTTTGGTGGTGAGTCTGGCAGACTTGCCCCCGCATCCGTTACGTCCGTGCCCTCTCATCACGTACATAGCGGATCCCCCGGAGGCCTTCGCGCGACCCCACTCGCAGTCGATGGCATCCACCAACCGTCTGGGATGTCCAGACATGTACGCACAGGAGAACCACACACGTGGCTGTCAAGATCCGTCTGAAGCGGCTCGGCAAGATCCGCTCACCGCACTACCGCATCGTCGTCATGGACTCGCGCGTCAAGCGCGATGGCCGGGCGATCGAGGAGATCGGGCTCTACCACCCGAAGAACGACCCCTCGGTGATCCGCGTCAACTCCGAGCGGGCCCAGTACTGGCTCGGCGTCGGCGCACAGCCGACCGAGGCCGTCATCGCAATCTTCAAGCGCTCCGGCGACTGGCAGAAGTTCAGCGGCGACACCTCTCCGTCGGGCATCGACCCGCAGCCCGAGCCGAAGGACAAGGCCGCCGCCTTCAACAAGGCGTTGGCCGAGGGTGACGGCGCCTCCAGCACGGAGGCCATCTCCAAGCCGACCCGCAAGGCAAAGGCCGCTGCAGCAGAGCCCGAGGCTCCGGCCGCCGAGCCCGTCGCGGGCAGCGACGATGCGGTCGAGCAGGCCTGACGTGCTCGCGGAGGCGCTCGAACACCTGGTGCGCGGCATCGTGTCGAACCCTGACGACGTCGTCGTCAAGGACCTCGACCTGCGTCGTGGCCGGATGCTCGAGGTTCGAGTCCATCCGGAGGACGTCGGCAAGGTCATCGGTCGGCAGGGTCGTACGGCGACAGCCCTGCGTACCGTCGTGAGCGCCCTGGGCGGTCGCGAGCAGGTACGCGTGGACTTCGTCGACGTCGACCGCCGTCCTGGCCGCGGCGGTGGCAGCTACCGCTGATCCCGGCCGCACCGGCGGCGACCGTCTCGAGGTCGTCGTCGGGATCATCGGCCGGGCACACGGCCTCCGCGGTGACGTGGCGGTCGATCTGCGCACTGACGAACCCGAGGTGCGCTTCGCGCCGGGTTCCGTGCTGGGCACCGAGGGCTCTTCGTCGACGCTGACGGTCGCCTCGATGCGGGACGGAGCCGCGGGTCGCCTCGTCGTACGGTTCGTGGAGGCGCCCGACCGTACAGCCGCCGAAGGACTGCGCGGACGCGTCCTCACGGCGCTCGTCGACGCACACGAGCGGCCGGCCGGCGACGATCCTGAGGAGTACTACGACAGGCAGCTGCGTGGTCTCCGCGTCCTCGACGCGTACGGCCACGAGGTCGGTGTGGTCTCGGAGGTCATCCACCTGCCGTCGCAGGACATGCTCGCAGTGACGACAGCCGCGGGGGAGCGGCTCGTACCGTTCGTCTCGGACCTCGTACCCCACGTGGACCTCGCGGCCGGCACGGCCCGGCTGTCCGAGGCCGCAGGCGCCCTTCTCGACGACCTGCCCGAGGCATGACCTCTTCGCCGACGCCGTTGATGCGTCTCGACGTCATCTCGATCTTCCCCGACTACCTCTCACCGTTGTCCCTGTCGCTCGTCGGCAAGGCGATCGCCTCCGGGCTCGTCGGTCTGGGCGTCCACGACCTGCGCGACTGGACCCACGACCGGCACCGGACCGTCGACGACACCCCATACGGGGGTGGCGCAGGCATGGTCATGAAGCCCGAGCCGTGGGGTGAGGCGCTCGATGCCGTGCTGGATGACGACACCGAGGGCACCACGCTCGTCGTACCCACACCCTCCGGCGTCCCGTACACGCAGTCGCTCGCCGCCGAGCTGGCGACCCGGAAGCGGCTCGTGTTCGCGTGCGGGAGGTACGAGGGCATCGACGCCCGCGTGATGACGCACTTCCGTGACCGTGTGGACACCCAGGAGATCTCGCTGGGGGACTACGTGCTCAACGGGGGCGAGGTCGCGGCGCTCGCGATCATCGAGTCGGTCGTACGGCTCCTTCCGGGCGTGATCGGGAACCCGGAGTCCTTGGTGGAGGAGTCGCACTCTCCTGACCTCGACGGACTGCTCGAGTATCCTGTCTTCACCAAGCCCCTAGAGTGGCGTGGACTCACGGTCCCCGACGTCCTTGTCTCCGGTCACCATGCGCGGATCTCCGCGTGGCGCAGGGAACAGGCGGAACAGCTCACCAGCGACAGGCATCCTCCGGCCGTGTGAGCTGCGCCTGGCGCACCGGCTCCGGTGATCACTACACCATCCGATCCGCCGGGTTTATGCGGGGGTGGTGGTCCTTACCAGGGTGAAGCCAGGTTAAAGTGACCACCGTGGCGACTCAAACACTCACCGTTCACCAGAAGGCAGCGCGTTCATCCGTCGCGATGAAGGTACTGATGGCCGTGACCGGCATCTTCCTGATCCTCTTCCTCCTCATGCACGCCTGGGGCAACCTCAAGGCGTTCTTCGGGCCCGAGGCCTACGACCACTACGCAGAGTGGCTGAAGAGCGACATCCTGTACCCCCTCATTCCCAAGGGCTGGTTCATCTGGATCTTCCGCGTCTTCATGGTGGCGTGCATCGTGCTCCACATGGCGTCGGCGTACGTGCTGACGCTGCGCTCGCTGGGTGGCCGGGGCAAGTACCAGCGCAAGGATCGTAGGACGCAGACATTCGCGGCCCGCACGATGCGCTGGGGCGGCGTCATCTTGCTGATGCTCCTGCTCTTCCATCTCGGCGAGTTCACGATCGGGTGGTTCCGGACCGGGTTCAACGCCGGAGCGACGCCGTACACCGCGGTCGTCGCCACGTTCCAGCAGTGGTGGCTGGTGCTTCTGTACGCGCTGTTCGTCGGCACGGTCTGCATCCACCTCCGTCATGGCATCTGGAGCGCGATGACCACCCTCGGTGCCAACACCAGCCCCAAGGCGCGTCGTGTGCTCAACTACACCGCGATCTTCGTGTCGGTGCTCCTGTTCGCGGCCTTCATGGTCATGCCCGTTGCAGTCCTGTTCGGAGGGATCAAGTGACCACCACCGCACCAGCCAAGAAGGCCGCCGCCCAGACGGCCGATCCTGCCCTGGCCTACTACCGCCTCGGCGACGAGATCTCCGACTCCAAGGCGCCCGACGTCGACATCGAGAAGATGTGGAAGACGCGGCAGTTCCAGGCCAAGCTCGTCAACCCTGCCAACCGCCGCAAGCTCACCGTCATCATCGTCGGTACCGGTCTGGCCGGTGGAGCCGCCGCTGCGACCCTGGGCGAGGCCGGCTACAACGTCCTCAACTTCTGCTATCAGGACAGCCCGCGCCGCGCTCACTCGATCGCCGCGCAGGGTGGCATCAACGCCGCGAAGAACTACCGCAACGACAACGACTCGACCCAGCGGTTGTTCTACGACACGGTCAAGGGCGGCGACTACCGCGCCCGTGAGACGAACGTCTACCGGCTCGCCGAGGTCAGCGCGAACATCATCGACCAGTGTGTCGCGCAGGGAGTGCCGTTCGCCCGCGAGTACGGCGGCCTGCTCGACACCCGCTCGTTCGGTGGCGTCCAGGTGCAGCGCACCTTCTACGCCCGCGGCCAGACCGGCCAGCAGCTGCTCATCGGCGCGTACCAGGCGCTCGAGCGCCAGATCGCGGCCGGGACGGTGACGATGTACAGCCGTCACGAGATGGTCGAGCTGATCATCGCCGACGGCAAGGCGCGCGGCATCGTGACCCGCAACATGGTCACCGGCGCCATCGAGTCCTGGTTCGCGGACGCCGTCGTACTCGCCACCGGTGGCTACGGCAACGTGTTCTTCCTGTCCACCAACGCCATGGGTTGCAACGTCACGGCGGGCTGGCGGGCACACCGCAAGGGTGCGTACTTCGGGAACCCCTGCTACACGCAGATCCACCCGACGTGCATCCCGGTCCACGGCGAGACCCAGTCGAAGCTCACGCTGATGAGCGAGTCGCTGCGCAACGACGGCCGCATCTGGGTGCCGAAGAAGGCCGAGGACTGCACCAAGGATCCTCGCGAGATCCCCGAGGAGGACCGCGACTACTACCTGGAGCGGATCTACCCGGCGTTCGGCAACCTGGTGCCTCGCGACATCGCGTCCCGCCAGGCCAAGAACATGTGCGACGAGGGTCGCGGGGTCGGCCCGGCTGTCGCCGAGAGGGACCTCGACGGGAACCCTCGCGAGGTGCGTCGCGGCGTCTACCTGGATTTCTCCGACGCGATCAACCGGCTGGGTCAGAAGGCCGTCGAGTCCCGCTACGGGAACCTCTTCGACATGTACCTGCAGATCACGGGCGAGAACCCGTACGAGACGCCGATGCGCATCTACCCGGCCGTCCACTACACGATGGGCGGGCTGTGGGTCGACTACGACCTGCAGAGCTCGATCCCCGGGCTGTACGTGTGCGGTGAGGCCAACTTCTCCGACCACGGGGCCAACCGGCTCGGTGCATCGGCCCTCATGCAGGGACTGGCCGACGGCTACTTCGTGCTCCCGAACACGATCAACGACTACCTGTCCGCAGGTCCGTTCCCGAAGGTCGACGCCACGCACCCGGCAGCGGTCGAGGCTCTGGACTCGGTCAAGGGCCGGATCGACAAGCTGCTCAGCATCCACGGCACCCGCTCGGTCGACTCCTTCCACAAGGAGCTCGGCACGATCATGTGGGAGTACTGCGGCATGTACCGCACCGCTGAGGGCCTCCAGATCGCCATCGACAAGATCCGGGCGCTCCGCGAGGAGTTCTGGACCAACGTCCATGTCACCGGCGTCAACGAGGACTTCAACCAGGCCCTCGAGCGTGCCGGCCGCGTGGCCGACTTCCTCGAGCTCGGTGAGCTCATGTGCATCGACGCCCTCCACCGCGGCGAGTCCTGTGGTGGTCACTTCCGCGCGGAGAGCCAGACGGAGGACGGCGAGGCGCTGCGTGATGACGAGAAGTTCGCGTACGTCGCCGCCTGGGAGTACGGAGCCGACGAGGGACCCGTACTGCACAAGGAACCTCTTGTGTACAAGTTCATCGAGCTGAAGCAGCGGAGCTACAAGTGAAGATCACACTCAACATCTGGCGGCAGGCGAACGCGAAGGCCGAGGGCCACCTCGAGCGTTACCAGCTGGACGGCGTGTCCGAGGACATGAGCTTCCTCGAGACGCTCGACATGCTCAACGAGCAGCTCACGACCGAGGACAAAGAGCCGGTCGCGTTCGACCACGACTGTCGCGAGGGCATCTGCGGCATGTGCGGTGTCGTCATCAACGGCGCCCCGCACGGCCGGTACAGCTCATCCGTACCGACGACGACGTGCCAGCTGCACATGCGCAGCTTCGCCGATGGCGCGGAGATCACGGTCGAGCCGTGGCGCGCCGGTGGCTTCCCGCTCATCAAGGACCTGGTGGTCGACCGCTCGGCGTTCGACCGGATCATCCAGGCCGGTGGCTTCATCAGCGTGAACACCGGGTCGGCACCCGAAGCACACTCCGTACCGGCTCCGAAGCTCGAGTCCGATGTGGCGTTCGACAACGCCACGTGCATCGGCTGCGGCGCTTGCGTCGCGGCCTGCCCGAACGGCTCGGCGATGCTGTTCACGGCAGCCAAGATCACGCATCTTGCGATGCTCCCGCAGGGTCAGCCCGAGCGGTACTCGCGGGTCAAGAGCATGATCGCCCAGCACGACGCTGAAGGCTTCGGCGGGTGCACGAACATCGGTGAGTGCGCCTCCGTCTGCCCCAAGCAGATCCCGCTCGAGTCCATCGCCCAGCTCAACCGCGACCTCATGAAGTCGCTGTTCCGCCGCGAAGGCAAGTAGCACCTTTCTACCCGCCCGTCACGGGCCCCTCGATTCGTTCGAACCAGGGGGCCTGTGGCAGACTTGGGCGCTGTTGTCCCGGGTTCCGCGGCCACCTGCCACAGGGGGATCGTCCGCGTCCGGGAAAGACCCACTTCGGTGGCCTGTGGCACCAGGCGAGGAAACCATTTCCATGAGCGACATCATCAACTCCCTTGATGCCCAGTCACTGCGCGACGACATCCCCGACTTCCGTCCGGGCGACACGGTCCGCGTCCACGTGAAGGTCGTCGAAGGCAACCGCTCTCGCGTCCAGGTCTTCACCGGCCCCGTGATCTCCCGCACCGGCGGAGGTCTCCAGGAGGCCTTCAC
>Ga0182021_10006930_pt1 | contig 13431 bp, 15 predicted proteins | sample 612E3MmetaG_FD_120493 | JGI IMG/M metagenome (GOLD analysis project Ga0182021, IMG submission 120493) | Permafrost microbial communities from Stordalen Mire, Sweden - 612E3M metaG (Illumina Assembly) | ecosystem: Environmental > Terrestrial > Soil > Wetlands > Permafrost | place: Sweden...
GCTGCTTCACCGGCGGCGGGTTCCGGACCGGGGAACTGCGCCAGGCCGGCGTGCCGATTCTGGAACTGGGAGTGCGGTCGCTGATTTCGGGCTCGGCGGTAGCGGGCGCGCGCCGCATGGGGGCGTACCTGGCACGCCACGAGATCGCGCTGGTGCACGCTTTCGACGTGCCGCTGGATCTGTTCGCCGTGCCGGTGGCGCGCTGGTACCGCACACCCGTGGTGCTCGCGAGCATGCGCGCCCATCGCGATCTGACGCCGGGGCTCACCCGGCATCTGCTGCGCGTGACGGACCGTATGGTGGATGGAATCGTGGTCAATTCGCGCGCGGTGGCGCGGGAACTCACGGAACACGACGGGGTGCCGGCTGCCATGCTGCGGCTGGCTTACAACGGCCTCGATACCAGCGTCTTCCGCCGCCAGGGGGAGCGGGCGGCGCTGCCGTGGGACGAAGCGGCGGTTGTCATCGGGATTGTCTGTGCGCTGCGGCCGGAGAAAGGGCTTCGCACCTTGCTGGAGGCCTTCCGGAAGGTGAAAGCGACGCGGCCCGGCGTGAAGCTGGCGATTGTGGGGAGCGGACCGATGCTGGCGGAATTACAGGCAGCCGCCGGCGCCGATTGCCACTTCCAGCCGGCGGAGCGGAATGTCGCGCCGTGGCTGCGCGCGATGGACATATTCGTGCTGCCCTCGCTCTCCGAAGCGCTCTCCAATTCGCTGATGGAGGCGATGGGATGCGGGTGCTGTCCGGTGGCGTCGCGCGTGGGCGGCAATCCGGAACTGGTCGCCGATGGCGAGACTGGGTTGCTGTTCCCGGTGGGCGATGCGGCCGCTCTGGCGGAGCGGTTGGCGTTATTGGTGGACCAGCCCGAGTACCGGCGCCAGTTGGCGGAGCGGGCGGAGCGCCGTATGCTGGAGCATTTCACCCGCGAACAAGCGGCGCGCACGATGGGCGGGATCTACCGGGAGTTTCTGGGGCGGCTGGTTTAGCGGCCGGCCGGGCGGCCCATCTGCCCGCCCATACCGGGGCTCATGCCGGGGCTCATGCCGGGAGCCCCTTGTTGTTGGCCGGGTTGCGGGGAGTTCATATTGCCCGCCGGGGTTCCGCCCACCCCAATGGCGTTCGGATTGGGAATCTGCTTCTGCTTGGCCGGGTCGAAGATGAACTCCCACTCCTGGTAGAGCGTGCGGTCGTTGTACACCTTCACGCCCTCGCCTTCGGCCGTGCTGGCTACGCCGGCGATGCCGCCGCCGAAGGTCTGGCCACCGGGATTGCCCTGCGGCATGCCTCCAGGGCGGGGAGTGGTCAGGATGTTGCGAATCATATCGGCTGCCGCGTTGCCTTGGCCGGTCGTCGTGCCGGGCTGCGGAAAGCCGGGAGGATTCCCGTTCGATCCCGGTTGGACCGGATAGGCCGGGACGCCGCCGGTTTGTGAATTGACCGGCGGTCCGGGCTGTCCGGGCAGCGTTTGGCCGGGATAACCCGGGTTGGCGGGCTGCGATCCGCCGACGAACGGACCACCGCCGCCTACGAACCCACCACCACCGCCCACGGAGCTGTTGCTCGGGTTTGAGGAGGCGCCGGGCAAAGTCACGGCCGGGCCCCCGGGGATCCCGGGCATGCCGGGTTGTCCCGGGTACGGCGGCTGTCCCGGCTGTCCGGGGATGCTCGCGCCGGGCGGATAGGGGAGCTGGCCGGGTTGTCCCGTGGGAGACGTTCCCGGCAGCGGCTGTTGCCCGCCATCCGGCGTTTGGCCGGGGAGCGTGTTCTGCCCGCCGGAGGGATCGACGCCGCCCGGTCCCTGGCCTGGCGTGGTCCCCGGCATGGTCGTGTTGGCGCTTTCGCTGGGGCGCCGGCGGTCGCGCACATTGGCGGCGCCGCCACCCGAGCCCTGGGTCTGCGAGCCGCCCAGCCCGACCTGCTCACCCACGAATCCGTTCGGCGTCTTGGCCTCGTCCTTGCCGCCCGGTCCGTTGGGTTTGGTCAACTTGGAATCCGTGAGCATGCCGTTCTGGATGTGGATCAGGCGCCACTCGTCCTTGCCGGTCATCGGGTCCGCGTAGCGCTGGCGCAGGAAGCGCTGATTCTGAAAGTTCTCCAGATCCTTGATCTCGGCGGGATAGCGTCTCGTCTTGTTGACAAAAAGCTGGATGGCGCGCTTGTACTGCTCGCCGCGATCGATCAGCGTCTCCTCCTTATCGCGTTGCGACTGCATGGCCGCCCGCGGCAACTCCATATACAACATAATGGCCAATACGCTGGCCATCAGGAAGACCAGCAATAGGGCAAAGCCGCGCTCCTGGTTGCCACGCCGACTCTTACAACGTGCCACCGGCATCCTCCGCGATCTTCAGAGTCTGTTCGCGTTTGACTTCCAGGTCTTCAATGGCGACCGTCTCCGCGTTGATGCGCACGATCTTGTAACGCTTCTTCACAATCATGCCCTCGGTGGCGAGAATTATCTCATCGCCATCCAGAAAGAACCCGGTCTTCCTGCCATCGATGCGCTTGGTGGCCAGACCGTAATACTTCATCGTAATGGGCGGCGGAGGCGGGATCGGCGGCGGAGGGGCCGGGGGCGCCGGTGGGGGCAATGGATGGGGGCCCATGGCTTCCCTCTTGGGCACGATCTTGGGTTCTGGCCCGGTGAGCGCCGCCGGCGCCGCCACGCCGAACTGAAACAGATTGCGCTGGCCGCCATCCAGTTTCACATTTTGCACCTTGGCCAGCAGTTCCAGGTGCAGGGTGGGATCGACGGTCAGGGGGTCGATCTGATCCTCCTTGCGTTTGGAGTGCAACGAGGGATGGAACTCGTCGCCGCGCGAACGGCTGGCCCCGCCCAACTGGCGCGGGGGCGCGGACGGCTGGGACGCCGCCAGCGGACCGGGAACGGCAGCCGGCGCCGCGCCGGTGGCCTCGGCGGCGATGCGCTCCCGCTCGCTGACGAGGGCCGATTTCGGTGCGGACGTGGACCCAGAGGAGTCGGACAGGACGTTGGAATAGACAAAATAGGCCGCCACTACACCGAGCGCGGCGAGCGCCCAAACCTTCTTCTTGTCCTCGGCGCCAAGCTTCATAGTCCGGCCCCCGGCGCCGCGGCTGCGCCAGGCGCGTCGCCGGCGGGTGCCGTCCCGCCCGCGTCCGGTTCCAGCGACACCAAGCCCTCTTCCATCACGAAGGTGTCCACCTTTACCGTAACGTTGAGAACCTGTCCGGTCTGCTGCGGCGCCGCCACCATGCTCTCGATAATCAGGAAGCGCGGCGATTTGTCCACCAGGTTGACGAACTTGGAAAGCGCGGCGTAGGTTCCCTGGCATCCCGCGTTGATGGTCATCATGGCCAGTGTGTCCGAGCCTTCGATGGCTTCGATGTTCCAGGTGGTGGGCTGGTAGGTGATGCCGGCGTCCTTGGCAATCTGCACCAGTTCGCCCTGAATGGTGGACGTCACCACCCGCCGTTGGGTGAAGTACTTCTTCAGGAACTGATCGCCCTGGCTGCGCGCGGTCTCGATCTTTTCCACCAGTTTCCTGTTCTTGGCGACTTGTAGCTTCAATTGGGCGAGTTGCTGCCGCAGCATGTCGCGGTCGCGGCGCAGGTCGTCGGCGCCGCCGCCAAACGGCTTGAACGCAATCGTGGCGGTCACCAGGTTGGCGAGCAGGAGAACACCCAGAACCACGCGCATGGCCACGCGGGGATCTTTCCACCGGAGTGCCGAGAGGTTAAAGTTTCTGGCCATAATTCACCGTGAAGCGATAGCGGTACAACGGCTCCGCCTGGGAAGGAGGCTGATAAATATTCTGCGTGACGCCGCCGAACAAGTCCGATCTCTCTAGCGCCTTGTAGAACAGGATCACCGGCTCGGGACCCTCCGAGCCCACCTGCAAGCTCAAGACCACCTGGTTGCGTCCGGTCACGTAAGGTTGAATGTTGAGCATCTTGACGTTGGCCGGCATGGTTTTTTCGAGGTCCGCCAGAATGCGCGTCCAACTGATCCCTTTGCGGCTGAGCAGGGTGTTGAGGAAGACGCTGAGTTCCAGCACCTGGGCGTTCTCCGGCTTGCGGATTACGGCTTCGAAATCGGCCTGCTGTTTGCCGGCGGCGGCGATCTGAGTGTGGAGTTGGGTGACCTCCTTGCGCAGATCGGCTAACTGCGCGTTGTCGGCGTTGGCCAGCATGACGAGAAAGGCAAGCGCGGCCACCAGGAGGACGCCAACCGCCAGCGACGCCGCCAACATCGCGCGGTCTTTGCGGAAGGGTTCGCTGGCGAGATTGATGGGAATCTTCATTCGAATGTGGCTTCAATTATTCCTGGCGATGGACCGAAGATACCCCAGCAGTCCCGCGTTATTCTCCCCCGGAACCCCGAGCGGCGACCGCAGCGGTTCCACTTCCACGTCCAATTCCTCGGCGAAGCGGTTCTCCGCCTCGCTGGTAGCGGCGCCAAATCCGCAGAGAAGCAACTTCTCCGCCGGGCGCCCCAGGTTGTCTTCTATATAGACGAAGGTGGGCGCCAGCACGGCGAGGACATCCTCCAAATCGGCGGAGGGCAATTCCAGGCAGCGCACCAGTTTGAGCTGGATCTTGTCGCGCACCACCACGGTGAGCACGCGTCCGGTGAGCTTGGCCAGGACGCTGAGCCCGGCCTCGGGCGCCAGTTCCAGCGCCGCCAGGCAGGAGGTGGTGATCATGCCGGGATTCATGCCGGCGGTGCGGAATGGCGATTCATAGCGCGAGACAATCTCCAGCGGAGCCATCACCACCACCACGTCGGTCTTGCCCTTCTCGCCGTTCTGCGCCCAGTAGCTCAGGGCCGCGGTTTCCACGTCGAAGGGCACGCTGCGCTTCAGGCGGAAGCGGATCAGCGAGGCCTGCTCCTTGGGGTCCTTGGGGAACGAGTCGAAATCCAGCACCGAAATGCGCGCGCTGAAATCGGGCAGAATCAGCGCCACATCGCGGCGTTTGCGCGCCGCCTGCGTTCCCGCCAGGCTGCGCACGGCGCTCACGAACCCGTCGGGATCGAGCACGTTTTCCTTGAGCGGCGAGACGGCCAGCGTGCCGGGTTTCAAGGGCAGGAAATCCAGCTCCGCGCGCGCCCCAATGCGCGCCGCCGCAATGCCGGCTTCGGTGATTTCGAAGGCCATCGCCGGCGGCGCTTCCTGCAAGAGCGACTTGAGCTTGTCTATTATCATCAACCCAGCATTACGCCTCAATAAACGTGACCTTGTTGATTTCCCGCAAGGTAGTGACTCCGATGCGCATCTTCTCCACCGCCGACTCGCGCAGGAAGGTCATGCCGTCTTCCTTGGCGGCGCGCTTGATCTCCGACGTGGGGCGGCGGTTCAGGATCATTTCGCGAATGCGGTCGGTGAGGTCCAGCAGTTCGTGAATCGCCGAGCGGCCGCGGAAGCCGGTGCCGCCGCACTCGAAACAGCCGGCGCCTTCCATCAGCGGCACGTGGCGCCATTCATCGGGGTTGAGCCCGCTTTCTATCAGCATCGAATCCGGATACTTGACTTCCCGCTTGCAGTGCTCGCAGATCAGGCGCACCAGGCGCTGCGCCAAAATGCAGTTGAGCGCCGACACGAAATTGTAGGGCTCCACGCCCATGTTGAGGAAGCGCCCCAGCACGTCCAGCACGTTGTTGGCGTGCACGGTGGTGAACACCAGGTGGCCGGTGAGCGCGGAGTTGATGGCGATCTGGGCGGTCTCCTGATCGCGGATTTCGCCCACCATGATCTTGTCGGGATCGTGGCGCAGAATGGAGCGCAGGCCGCGCGCGAAGGTGAGGCCCTTCTTCTCGTTCACCGGGATCTGCGTAATGCCCTTGATCTGGTATTCCACCGGGTCTTCGATGGTGATGATCTTGTCTTCGTCGTTCTTGATCTCGCTGAGCGCGGCGTACAGGGTGGTGGTTTTCCCCGATCCGGTGGGCCCGGTGACCAGCACCATGCCGTAGGGCTCCGCGATGTAGCGGCGGAACTTGATCAGGTCGGCTTCGCCGAAGCCCACCACGTCGAGCGAGAGTTTGTGGAACTTCTCGCTCATGGATTCCTTGTCCAGCACGCGCAATACGGCGTCCTCGCCGTGGATGGTGGGCATGATGGAGACGCGGAAATCGATCAGCCGGTTCTTATACCGCACGCGGAAGCGCCCATCCTGCGGCACGCGCTTCTCGGCGATATCCAGTTCGCTCATCACCTTGATGCGAGAGATGATGGTGCTCTGCCAGTCCTTGGAGATGGGCGGCATGGCATAGTGCAGCACGCCGTCAATGCGGTACTTGATGGCCACTTCCTGGTCGCGCGATTCGATGTGTATATCGCTGGCGCGCCGTTCCAACGCGTTAAAGATGGTGGTGTCCACCAGCTTGATGACCGGCGCGATATCCGAATCGGTGGCCGTCAGCTTGTCGATGGAGAGGGTCTCGTCCTGATCGCCGTCTTCGGCGATCACGTCGAGCGCGAACCCCTCGGTGACTTCCTCCAGCACGCGCTGCGATTGCTCGGTCTTCTTGAGCAACTCGGAGATCTGCGAGAGGGTGGCCACCTTGACGCGCAGCTTCTTGTTGAGCAGCAGGGTCAGTTCGTCGATCAGGTTGAGATTCCGCGGATCGGAGAGGGCGATATCCAGCGTGCCGTTCTGCGCGTGCAGCGGCACGAAGTTGTAGCGGAACATGAGATCCACGGGAATGGAGCGGAACAGATCGTGATCGATGCCCGCTTCCCGCAGATCGATATACTCGCAGCGGTAGCGCGCGGCCATGGCCTGCGCCTGCTCCGCCTCCGCCCCGGGGTCCGCTAATTTGGTTCTGTCCGTCGTCGCCATTTACTTCCACTCATCCTTACCGGATCGTGCTTACCGGATCGTGTCCGCCAGGGAAAAGATCGGCAGATACAACGCGATTAAAACAAACGCCACAAAGCCACCCATCACGATCATGATCGCCGGTTCGATCAGCGACAGAGTGGCCGCCATCCTGGTATTGACATCCTCTTCGAAGAATTCCGCCACGCTATTGAGCATGGCCGGCAAGGCGCCGGTGGATTCGCCCACCTCAATCATATCGATGGCCAATGGGGGGAAAAGTTTCGATTGTCTGAGCGAACCGGAGAGCGGCTGGCCTTCCCGCACGCTCTTGCCGGCGGCCTCCACGGCGCGCTGCAAGAGCGGGGTGCCGAGCGAATCGGCGGCGGTTTCCATGGCCTGAACCAGCGGAATGCCGCCCACCAGCAACGTGCTCAGAATGCGCGCCAGTTGCGCCACCTGGTATTTCAGCCAGATCTCGCCGATCAGCGGCAGGCGCAGTTTCATGCGGTCCACCGCTTCCCTGGCCGACTCGCGCCGCACCCACCAGCGGAACAGAAAAATGGCGCTCACCAGCGCCCCCGCGAACAACACGATGTACTTCCGCGACGCCGTCCCGATGGCGATCAGATACACCGTCATGACCGGAAGTTTCGCCTGCATGCTGTTGTAAAGATTGGCGAAAGTGGGCACTACGTAGGTCACCAGGAAAACCATCAACAACACCACCAGGACAACCAGCACGCACGGGTACATGAGCGAGACCATGATCTTCTTGCGCACCGCGAGCGACAGTTTCTGGTAGTTGACGTAGCGGTCCATGACTTCAGTGAGGCTGCCGCTTTTCTCTCCGGCCATCACCGAGGTGACGTAGATCTTGGGGAAAACCCCCTGCTGCCGGAAGGCCTCGCTGAGCAGGGTGCCGCCGCGCACCTCGTCGCGGACACTCTTTACGTAGGGGCCGAGTTTGGGATCGGTCAGCCGTTCGGCCAGCAGGTCCAAGGCTTTCAGGATGGGCAATCCGGCGCGGATCAGGGTCACAAACTGTTGGTTGAAGATCAGGAACTTCTCCAGGTTGAGCTTCTTCTTTCCGCTGAAGAACCCGCTTCCGCCGCCCAGGGAGCGGGCCTTGATGGAATAGATCAGGTAGCCCTGTTGCGTGTACTTCTCGCGCAGTTCCTTCTCGCTCGGGGCGGACGCCACCTGGTGGTGGATCTGCCCGCGCCCGTCTGCGTACTTGAGCACAAAATCGGCCATGGCTACTGCCCCGCCTCCACTAATTGTGCGCCCTTAGGCGCCTGAAACTGGAATAACTTAGCGTCGAGAGTGGGGTCCACCTTCTCCTCCTCGAAGCGGAACTCCAGAATCGAGCGGTCGAAGCCGGTGACCTTCACCACCTTGATGTGCTGGCCGGCGTCCACCACGAATTCCACGGCGGAATAGGGCAGGTTGTCGGTCTTGGGTTCCGCCGTAATCCTCATTCCGGGTCCATCGCTTCTTCCCTGTAGATTGCGGAACTCCTTCTGGAAGTCCAGTTTGCCCAGAAGGAAGGCCAGCGGCGCGCGCATGTCGTCGCTCTCTTTGAGCTTCATTTTCTCGGCGCGATTCTCCAGCGGCGTGTAAAGCCAGAGGTATTTCCCATCACTGACAAAGAGCTTGCCCTTGGGTTGATCGTAATCCCAGCGCATCTTCCCCGGTTTGCGCAGGATCAACCTGCCGCTTTCTGTCCGCTTGGGCCGACCGGGAGGCGTATAGTCCTCATGGAAAAGGACTTGGAGCGTTTTCGCCGAGTTGTAACGGGTCTCCACGCCCTTCAGCAGCGCATCCAGTGCTGCATCCCCGCCGAAAGCCGACACCGCGAGTAACCCGATCAGGAGCCGAAAAACCCTCACATGTTCTTAGACGCACGCCACCCTCCAAACGTGTAGGGCGAGTGTGGGGCGCTGGCCTTCAGGCCAGCAGCGCACGCCGAACCGCGTCTGGTTCCCGAGCGATGACCGTCAGAAAGGCCCTCGCGGGGCCGGTGGGGATTCGACGGCCGTGTTCCCAATGCTCCAGAGTCCGTTTGCTCAGACCGAACAACTTGGCGAACTCGCCTTGAGAAAGGGAGATTCTCTCCCGGATCGCCTTGACATCGATTGTCTCCGGCACGTGTACTTCACAGCCGTGGCCTGGCTCGCCCTTGGCGAAGGCGAGAGCTTGTCTGGCACTCTCGATCATGCGTTGGCCCGCGGTTGGTTTCCGTTTCATGACGACCTCCTTGTGTGCCTGTAGGCCTTAGCGGTATTCGTGCATCGCTAAGAAATGCCGCTGTCTCCACGACCGTCTGCAAATCCCAGTATACTCCAATGGGGTATATCCGGAATCGCTCGCGGGCGAAAGCGCCTGCCCCACCTTACTGCTATCGCACTCCCCGGCCGCTCACCAGATAGACCGCGAAGCTGCCGAGCCAGTGGCCGCCTTCGTAGTGCTCGCTCCGTATGCTTTCGAGGCCCGTAGCTTTCAGTTTGGCGGCGAGCGCGGTCAACGGCTTGCGGCGCGCGTCGGCGGCGGGGAGCTTGGCGACGATGCCCTCCAGCATCCACGCGCGGCTCAGGTTCAGGCCGGCCAGGTGGTAGGCCTTGCCATCGGTCACGTCGCTGACCAGCGTGGGCTCCAGATCCACGCGCGGCAGAAAGGCGGTGAACCACCTGGCGAACTCCGCGGGCGGGAGGATGCGGCGCACCACGTCGGCTTCGGCCAGGCACGGAGACAGGAAGTCCTCGCCCGATGGTTCGTAGGCGAGCGGGCAATTCCGGTCCTTCAAGTAGTAGTCGCGCACCCGCGATTCCACCACTCCGCCGAACCCGGTGTTGCCGGTGACGCGGGCGTAATCCAGCATCAGGCCCATGGAAAATGCGGTGTTATTGTGCTCGCCGGTGCGGATGGGGTGTTGCAGTTTCGGCAGCCACTCGGCGATGCGCGCGGCGACGGCCTCCTCCAGCGGGCGCAGCGCCGCCGACAACTGGCGCGCATCCGGGTCGTCGAACTCCTTCAACTCGGCAGCCAGTTGCAGCAGCCAGGCCAGGCCGTAGGGGCGCTCGAAGGTGTTGCGGCCGTTGGCGTTGAGATAGACCACCTCTTGTGCGATGTTGGCGGGCGTCAGACTGAGCGCCACCGCGCGGCGCGCTTCCGCGGCGAACGGCGCTTGCGGAAAGAGGCGCATCAGGCGGACCAGCAGCCAGTGCCCGTGCACCGAGGAATGCCAGTCGTAGCAGCCGTAGAAGGCCGGCGTCAGTTCGCGTGGCGGCTTCACATCGGCATCGGAATTCAACGAATGCGCGATCTTGTTGGGGTACGGCTTGTGGACGCAGTCGAGGGCCAGAGCGGCGAAGCGCGCCGCTTGCGTCTGGTCGAAATCGGAATTCGCCATGAGGCCTCCACATAGGACAAGGGCGGGAATCGAGAGCCGAAGCATGTCTGTATGGTAGCGTGTGAACAACCGATGCTAGCATTCTGCTTGCGAGTGTGCTAGCGTTTTGCTAGGATCAAATTGGTGAACGTGATCAGCAAGCGCGGGCTGTTCAAGAAAGCATCCAAGTATCCCGATGCCACAGTTGCGGTCCAAGACTGGTTTGATGCGGCGCGCGCGGCGAATTGGCGCAACCTCGAAGAGGTCCGCGGGACTTACCCGGCCACCGACATGGTCGGCGCATTGGCCGTCTTCAACATCAAAGGCAACCGCTACCGCCTGATTGCGCGAATGGCCTTCCCCTACCGGCGAATCTACATCAAGGAGTTTCTGACTCACGCCGAATACACCAAAGGAGCATGGAAGAAATGGCTACTCTGACCGAAACCGCCTACGGCGCGCTGCTTTCTCAAGTCCGGCCCCGCGTCATCAAGACCGAAGCCGAAAATGAGCGCGCGATCGCGGAGTTAGAGGCTCTCGATACCCTGGGTCGCCCGCTCACGCGCGAGGAAGAGACGCTGGCCGATCTGCTCACCGTGCTGATCCTGCAGTTTGAAGAAGTCCACTACCCCTTGGGGCACGCGTCTCCCCTCGACGCGCTGCGCGATTTCATGGAGGTGCGCAACCTTCGCCAACGGGATCTGATCCCGATCTTTGGAGCGAGCAGTGTGGTCTCGAACGTACTGAACGGCAAGCGCTCCATCAGCAAGACCCACGCCCGCAAACTGGCGGAGTTCTTTCACGTCCCCGTGAGCTTGTTCATTTGAAATAACTGCGCCAGGCAATCCTTGGCGCCCAGCACCGCCGATGGACGGTTTCGGTGGACACCAGCCCTCAGTGTGGCGTTATTTTCCCGCGCCGAGGTGTGTTTTTCTGCAACGCATGCCACGCACCGCAACGAACCGAGGCTACGGCCATTACCCTGTTGGGTTTCGAACAATTCTTAAATAGGTGATGCGCTCGTCCAGCGGCGGGAGCACGAGTTCCTTTCTCAGGTCGAGCCGCAGTGACTCAAGCAGCGGATCGAGGGAGGCTTTCCCGCTGCCTGCAAACTCCAAGGCAAACTGCCGCGCCAAGTGCACCTGCTCAGGCGAACCGAGCAACTGGATGTCAGCCACCGCAGATTCGAGCGCCTTTTCATCTTCTCGACTGGGTTCGCGCCGATTACCGGCTCCTTCCAGACGGCGATACGCGTCAAGTAGGTACGACGTCCTCAAATCGCGTCGCTTAGACAGTCGGTCTCTCCGGACGGTCGCAACGTAGCCAATGATCCAACCCAAGAGAGCCAGCAAGGTCGAGGTCAGGATCGTGATAACCTGATCTGGTTTCATGTCAAACGAATGATCGCCCAAATTGTGCTGGTGTGCAAGTGCAGGCGGCACCTTGATGAAAACACACCCGTGCAGGTCAGCAGATGTGCCCGGCAGCGGGTGCTCCAATCAAAGGGCCTATAGCGCTTGGGAGGCGCGCCAAGAATCGGCCGGCCCCGCCCCCCATTCCCTCACTCCCGCGTAAGTTCAAACCCCCGCTCCGGGATGCTGCAATGCAGCGTCTCCGCTTCATGCCCGTGCAGGCGGAAGATCTGCACCACCAGGCCGCAGACGCTCTCGTATCCACGCTCGAAGAAGACCAGGATGCTCGGCCCGGCGCCGCTCAGCGCGCAGCCCAGCAGGCCGGGGGCGCGCAGGCGCAGGATCTCGTGCAGGCCCGGCACGAGCGCCTCGCGATACGGTTGGTGGAAGCGGTCTTCAATCGCCGCCGGGAAGACGGACGTCGTGCCGGTGGCCAACGCGGCGATCAACAGCGCCGCGCGCTGCACGTTGAAGACGGCATCCTCGCGGCTGTACGCCGAGGGCAGCACGGCGCGCGCTTCGGATGTCGGCAGGTCGAAATCCGGGACGACAATCGCCAGGTCGAAGCTCTTCGGCAGGTCCAGGCGGACGGCGCGGGTGACGCCGCCGGAATCGATGGCGCTGGCCACGATCGAGCCCAGCGTGCAGGGCGCCACGTTGTCCGGGTGGCCTTCCAGACGCGCCGCTTCGTCCAGGATGCGCAGCGGCTTCCAGCCGAGTCCCAGCAGTTCGTCGGCGATCACCACGCCAGTGGTGAGCGCCGCCGCGCTCGATCCCATCCCCTTGCCCAGCGGGATCTCGTTGTGGATGTGCAGTTCGATGGGCGGCATGGTCATGCCGTGAGCCTGCGCCACCGAGAGTGCCGTCTGCCAGATCAGGTTGTTGTCGGATGTCGGAATGGACGCGGCATCGCGCCCGTCGGCCTGGATGCGGAGCGCCTCGCTGCGGCGGAACCGGCAGGTGAGGTACACGCCCAAAGCCAGCCCGAGGGCGTCGAATCCTGGCCCCAGGTTGGCGCTGGAGGCCGGCACACGCAGGGTGAACCACGGATTGGAATCAGTTGGCATTTTCACTCGGCCCCACACACAAACGCCGCGGTTCTCAGCCAAGAGCCGCGGCGCGGAGGCTTTTCAAGCTTGCCGGTCTAGCGGATCTCCAGGATGTCCTTCTCCTTCGTCTTGGACGCCGCGTCGATCTTGTCCATATACGTATCCGTCATCTTCTGGATTTCGTCGTGCGCCTTCTTGTCGTCGTCCTCGGTGATCTTCTTGTCCTTGGCCAGCTTCTTCACGGCCTCGTTGCCATCGCGGCGCACGTTGCGCACCGCCACCCGATGGTGCTCCGCCACGCCGTGCAGTTTCTTGACCAGCTCCTTGCGCCGCTCTTCGGTCAAGGGCGGTATCGGCAGCCGGATGATCTTGCCGTCGTTGCCCGGGTTCAGCCCCAGATCGCTGGTGCGGATCACCTTTTCGATCAGTCCGATCTGGGATACGTCCCACGGCTGGATGGTGATCAGGCTCGGTTCGGGGACGTGCAGGTTGGCAACCTGGTTGAGAGGCGTCGGCGTACCGTAATAGTCCACCCGAAGGTTATCCAGGATGCTCAACGACGCTCGTCCGGTGCGAATCGTGGCCATTTCGTGCTGCAGGTCCGAGAGCGCTTTTTCCATCCTGGTCTTGATGCTCGCCTCGACTTCTTTCACCGAGTTGAACACGGGACCGCTGGGTGCTGCATGCTGTTCTGTCTTCATAGCGAAGTGTCTCCGTAAGGCGTTACGGCTAATGAATCACAGTACCGATGGTTTCACCCATCGACATACGCATTATA
>Ga0182021_10006931_pt1 | contig 13428 bp, 6 predicted proteins | sample 612E3MmetaG_FD_120493 | JGI IMG/M metagenome (GOLD analysis project Ga0182021, IMG submission 120493) | Permafrost microbial communities from Stordalen Mire, Sweden - 612E3M metaG (Illumina Assembly) | ecosystem: Environmental > Terrestrial > Soil > Wetlands > Permafrost | place: Sweden...
CAGCACGTCCGGCGCCGCGCGCACCTCGCCCAAAAGCGCGTTGATAAGACTCGACTTTCCCGCCTTGACCTGGCCGCAGACGAGCAGCCGCAGTGGCTCGGTCTGCACCTGGGCCGCGGCGCGGCGGTCGCGCTCGCTCGCCCCGGTGACATGTGCCTCAAGCTCTTCGGGCGATACGCGCAGGCGTCCGCCATAAAGGTCGATTGCCGCGCGCCCCACTTCCTTCACATAGCCGCGCGCCAGCCGCTTTGCGAGTTCCTCCCGCCCCCAGTTGTACATCTGCCGGGAAAGCCGCTCGCGAAGCTCCTGCGTCGCGGCCACGGCGGGGTTCAGCACGCGGACGATGCGCCAGATGTCCCAGCCCTTCTGCGCGAGGTCCACGACCGAGCGCCATTCATAGATCTGGATTGCCTGGCCCACGGTCAGCTTGTCGCCGAACGGGATGCTTTGCACCACCATCGGCTTCAACCGCAGGCTCACCTGCTCGATCAGCGTCAGCGCCTCGGGCAGCGTGAATTGCCAGAGCGGTTCCCGAACCTCGGGGTGAAGCGATTTCGCGACCGCCTCGACGGTCTCCCGGCCAAGGCCCAGAAACGCCTCCCAGTTCGCGTAGTGGCTCAGCTCCACCTTGTTTGCGATGGCCAGCACCGCGTGCCACGCTTCCTGCTCGCGCGGCGTCCAGGAGGAGGCGGCCCGGTCCTCGGGTAGCTCCACGTGCTGCGAGGCCGTGAGCGAAATGTCGAGGCGCCGGAACAGGTAGAGCTGGAACAGGAAGGCAGCCACGACGAACAGGCAGGCGCCAGCCACCCAGTAAAGCCCGTAGCCATGCTGATAGAGCCAGACGCCGCCAAAGGGCGCCAGCGTCAGCGTCGGCAAGGCGAGGCTGATCGCCGTGACCCAAAGTCTCAGCGCGAAAGTGCTGTCGCGGCGCTTGCTCATGACGCTGTCCCTTCGGCTGCCTTGCGGATGCGGAAAGCTTCCGAAAGTGCTGAGGAGTATGCCTTGGCCACGCCTTGCGCGTCGGTGGTGCCGAGACGGTGCTGGGCGAGAAAATAGCAGGCGGCCTTGCCTATGGCGAAGGTGGTGGCGAAGCTCGTCGCGGCGGCGGCGGCGGCGCCCGCGGTTTGCCCGTAGACCGGAATGAGCTTTGCCAGTTCGCGCAAGCCGAAACCGGCGGCAAGGCGCGAGATGGCGCCCACGCCCAGGCAGGCGGCGAACTCGCCGAGCGACTTCCTGTTCCACTCGACGCCGTAAATAAGTGCGAGGCTGTGCAGCATCTTGGATTGCACCGCCGGCACCGCGACCGCGCCAGCGACCGGCACAGCGTCGGCGGCGGCGGCGGCGGTCGCATAGCCGACAATATGCGGATGGGCCTTCTTTGCCAGCCTGTCCGCATTTTGCGCGCTGGCGTCCCTGAGCAGGGCAACGAGGCCCGCCGGCGCCGCGGCCTCCAGCGCTTCGATGAGCGCGGGCAGGCCGTAGGACACAGGCCCGAAGCCGTCGCCCGGTTGCGTGAAATCGATGGGAACGAAAATGACGGTACCGTTGCCCGGCAGGTGCGCGAACAGCAAGCGCTGGTAGGCAAGGCTGCGCGTCAGCGCCTGCGGAAGCTTGGCCTCAGCCTCGGTATCTCCGAAGGGATAGGGCCGCTTGTGCACCTCACCCGGCGCGTATGCCTCGTGCAGCGAGGTCTGCGCCACAACCACGGGCCATTCGGGATGCCGCTTGCGCGCCGCCTTCACGGTCTCCAGAACCGCGTCCTGCTGCGGGTCGAGCGCCTTGACGACGGCGACGATCAGATGCGCCCGCGCCTCGTGAAAGGCGATGTCTTCCGCCGGATCGTAGCCTTTTTCGCCGAGCCCGCGCGTATCGAGAAAACGGATGACAGGCGCTTCGGCGGGAAAGTCGAAGATCGCGGCCGTCCTGGTGCAGGGCTTGTAGCCGAGCCCGACCTCGGCGGCGCTTGCCTCGGTGAGGGCGCGCACGATGGAGGATTTGCCCGATTGCACCTTCCCGATAAGCCAGATCACAGGCGCGGCTTGGCTTGCGAGCGCGGCCACCTTCTCATCCGAAGGCGCCGCAGCCTTCGGTGCCAGCACCGCGTCGCGGACGCTTTCCCAGCTCTGGGCAAGCGTCCCTTGTATCGTTCTCCGCCAATCCATGTCCGTCATCGCTGCGAGCGCCCCCCGGAACCGGGCGGCACATCTTCGGCCAAACCAGTCCACCCAATGGCAATCTAAGCCGCCAATCGCGCACTCACAAGGATCGCGGCGATGCGCTCAAGGCAAGGGCGCGGCGGGCCAGGGCGATGTTGAGGATGGCAACGCCCCAAATCATGCAGCCGAGCGCCGGAAAGATTTTGAAGGAGCTGTAATTGAGCGCGATGCAGCAGGCGGCGAAGGCAATGGGAATCCATGCGCCGCGCCGTGCGCCGTTCCGAGTGGATATTGCAAAGGCCACCAGCACCGAGATGGGGAAAAGCCACCAGACATAGTAGTAGTCGCGGGCGAGGGGGCTCGCCAAGGCGACAAAATTGAGAAGGATGCCCAGCTCGCAGGCCCTCACCTCCGGGCGCGAGTAGTCCGTCTTGAGAAGAAAGGTCACGAAGGCGAGGCCGATTGCCCCGGCAATGACCGCGAACGCCATATCGGCGCCGTCGAATCCGAGGTTCCAAGCGTTCACATAGATCTGGTCTTCCGGCCTCGTCGATCTTGCCGATTCCACCGGCCGGGTGAGCCGGTGTACAAGGGCAATCAGGGACTGGTTCTTGTAGTTCCAGCTGCTGGAAGGCCGCTGCCCAAGGCCATGCTGCTCATCGGCCGTCAGCATGGCCGCCGACCATTGCCGCAGGCTCGATGCCGTCCTTTCAGGCCCAAGCACAACGGCGGGAATGGCGAGCGTGAAAAATGAGAAGGCGAGGGTCATGGCCGCCGCCGCCTTGAATTCCTTCCGGACGAGCAAATAGGGCAGGATCGTAACCGGAAACGGTTTCAGGGCCACGGCCAAACCGATAAGAACGCCTCCGAGGCCGCTCCGATTTCTTCCTATCGCAAGGAACCCCGGCAGGATAAGCGCCAATAGCAAAATATTGAACTGGCCAAGATCGAAGATCACGGCAATGAGGGGGATCAGTAGCACGGAGGGAAGCCATACGGTTACCCGGCTCAAGCGAGCGAAGGAGCAAAGCCTGCCGGTGCTCTCGATGGTCAGCGCCCAGGCCCCCATGTTGATCGCGCAGAGAATGGCGTACATCGCGGCTTTGCCTAATAGCGTAAAGGGAGCCAGCAAGATCGCCGTGAAGGGCAGATAGAGAAATTCGAAACTGCCGTCCTGATAGATATCCCGGCCATCGAGGACCGCCCGGCCCACCTTGTACCATAGCCTGTAGTCCTTGGTTTTTTCGCCGGACAGCTCTGGCAGGACGGCGGTGGCCAGGAATACGATGCAGCAAATAACAAAAAATATTCCGCCCCACAGGTCGCGGAACACGAGCCAGTTTTTGGGATGAGCGAGCAAGCCGCGCATGCTTGCGAAGCGTGCGCCAGGCAAGGCCGCCGCCGAACGCTGCCACCCTTCCTTAAGGAAACCTTCGATTCGCAACGCATGGGCAGCCGCCATAAGCCCCTCGAATTTAATGATTATTCCACGCCCCTCCGTGCAACCGCAGGAAGACGGAGAATGCTGTCATGGGGGGCTTGCCTTGCGGGAACATTACATGCTTGTCATGCTCCACAATTTCTGGCACGCTCCCCGGCTGGCGGGTGAATGCAGCCTTGTGCGGTAAAACCCGGTCCGCGGATTATTTGTTTGTTGAAACAAGTACTCTCGGGCCGCGGTATTTTGCGTGCCTGCGTATTTTGCGTGCCTGCATTGAAGAGCAGCAGTTAGGACGAATAAGATGAGAACGGGTAGCTTCCACAACGATTCGGTGCTTCAAGCGGTGATCGCAGCCCCGGCCCGAACATGACGCTCCCACGCCACCGGCTGGCCCCCAAAGGCGGCCGCCGCCACTTTCCGCAATAGGCTCATCGCTCCATCGAGTTTTGTTCAAGTTGAAACTATGACCGGCACCAAGATGCAAGCAGGTAACACGGTGACTCACGCCCACGGCCTTCCCGAGGCGCAAGGCCTTTATCAACCCTCCAAGGAGCACGATGCTTGCGGCCTTGGCCTTATCGCGAACATTAAGGGTGAGAAAAGCCACCAGATCGTCCAGGATGGCCTCAAAGTGCTGCTCAACCTTGAGCACCGCGGGGCTGTGGGCGCCGATCCCCTGGCAGGCGACGGCGCTGGGATTTTGGTGCAGATCCCGCACGGATTTTTCAAGGCGGAGGCGGAGCGCCTCGGCTTCAGGCTGTCCGCGCCCGGTACCTATGGCGTTGGGCAGTTCTTCCTGCCCAGGGACGAACGGACCCGTGCCCGCTGCGAAGAGATCGTCGCCAAGGTGCTCGCGGAGGAGCATATCCCGGTGCTGGGCTGGCGCGACGTGCCGGTGAAGAATGAGGGGCTGCCCCACAGCGTCGTCGCCGTGGAGCCGTGCCACCGGCAAGTTTTCGTCGGCAGGCCCGAGTTTATCGAGGACGAGACCCGTTTTGAGCGCGCCCTTTACCTCGCGCGGCGCGTGATCTCGAACCGTGTCATCGCGGAAGTGGAGACGAAGGACTTCTATCCCGTCTCGCTGTCCTGCCGCACCGTTGTCTACAAGGGCATGTTCCTGTCCTATCAGCTCGGCAACTATTACCTCGACCTGCACGACCCGCGTTTCGAATCCGCGCTGGCGCTCGTGCATCAGCGCTTCTCGACCAACACCTTCCCGTCCTGGCGGCTCGCGCACCCATACCGGATGATCTGCCACAACGGCGAGATCAACACGCTGCGCGGCAACATCAACTGGATGGCGGCCCGGCAGGCGAGCGTTTCCTCGCCGCTGTTCGGCGGCAGCATATCCAAGCTCTGGCCCATGTCCTACGAAGGCCAGTCCGACACTGCCTGCTTCGACAACGCGCTCGAATTTCTCGTGCAGGGCGGCTACAGCCTCGCCCATGCCATGATGCTGCTCATCCCCGAAGCATGGGCCGGGAACGCGCTCATGGATGAGAAGCGCCACGCCTTCTACGAATATCACGCCTCGATCATGGAACCCTGGGACGGCCCGGCCGCCATCGCCTTCACGGACGGCCGGCAGATCGGCGCCACCCTCGACCGCAACGGCCTGCGCCCCGCGCGCTACTGCATCACCACCGATGGGCGCGTGATCCTCGCCTCCGAATCCGGCGTGCTGCCCGTGCCGGAGGAGATGATCCTGCACAAGTGGCGGCTCCAGCCCGGCAAGATGCTGCTCATCGACCTGGAGAAGGGCCGCATCGTCTCCGACGATGAGATCAAATCCGAGCTTGCCGATGCCCGGCCCTATCAGGAATGGCTGAACCATGGCCAGGTGCGCGTGGAAGCCCTGCCCAAGCCGGACACCGTTCAAACCGCGAGCAAGGTGCCGCTCCTCGACCGGCAGCAGGCCTTCGGCTACACGCAGGAAAGCTGGAAATTCCTGCTCTCTCCCATGATCGAGACCGGCCAGGAAGCCATCGGCTCGATGGGCACGGATACGCCGATCTCGGCTCTTTCTTCGAAGCCGAAGCTCCTGCACACCTATTTCAAGCAGAACTTCGCGCAGGTGACGAACCCGCCGATCGATCCGATCCGCGAGGAACTGGTGATGAGCCTCGTCTCGTTCATCGGCCCGCGCCCCAACATCCTCGATCTCGAAGGCACCTGGAAGCAGAAGCGGCTGGAGGTTTGCCAGCCCATCCTCACCAATGAAGACCTGGAGCGCATCCGCAAGATTTCGCAGGTGCCCTTCACGCCCTTCCGCACGATCACGCTGGACATCACCTACAGCGCGCACCTGGGCGCGGCGGGCATGGAGCGGTCGCTCGACTGGCTGTGCAGCCGGGCGGAAACCGTCGTGCTGCAGGGCTGGAACATCATCGTGCTGTCCGACCGCGAAATGGGGCCGGACCGCATCGCCATCCCGAGCCTGCTGGCGACCAGCGCCATCCATCACCACCTGATCCGCAAGGGCCTGCGCACCACGGCCGGTCTCGTCGTGGAGACGGGCGAAGCGCTTGAGGTGCACCAGTTCGCGGCTCTGGCGGGCTATGGCGCGGAGGCGATCAACCCCTATCTCGCCTTCGAGACCATCGAGGCGAACCTCGGCGGCCTCGAAAAGCCCATCGCCAGGGACGAGGCGTTCCACCGCTATGTGAAGGCCATCGGCAAAGGCCTGATGAAGGTCATGTCCAAGATGGGCATTTCCACCTATCAGTCCTATTGCGGCGCGCAGATTTTCGACGCGGTGGGCCTCAAGTCCGATTTCGTGACGAAGTGGTTCAGCGGCACGCACACCGCGGTGGAAGGCGTGGGCCTCGACGAGATCGCGGCGGAGACCGCCGAGCGTCACAGGCTTGCCTTCTCCGACGCGCCGGTTTTGAGAAACGCGCTCGAAGCGGGCGGCGAATATGCCTTCCGCACGCGCGGCGAGCTGCATGCCTGGAACCCGGACACCATCGCCGATCTTCAGCACGCGGTGCGCGGCAATTCCAGGGATAAGTACCGCTCCTTCGCGAAGGCGCTCAACGATCAGTCCGGGAAGCTGATGACCATTCGCGGCCTCTTCCGCCTGAAGGACGCAAGCGAGATCGGCCACACGCCCATTCCGCTGGACGAGGTCGAGCCGGCCAAGGACATCGTGAAGCGTTTCGCCACGGGTGCCATGTCCTTCGGCTCGATCAGCCGCGAGGCTCATACCACGCTCGCCATCGCCATGAACCGGATCGGCGGCAAGTCCAATACCGGCGAAGGCGGCGAGGAGTCCGACCGCTTCAAGCCGCTGCCGAATGGCGACAGCCTGCGCTCGGCCATCAAGCAGGTGGCCTCGGGCCGCTTCGGCGTGACCACGGAATACCTGGTCAATTCCGACATGATGCAGATCAAGATGGTGCAGGGAGCCAAGCCCGGCGAGGGTGGCCAGCTCCCCGGCCATAAGGTTGACGAGATCATCGCCCGCGTGCGCCATTCGACGGCCGGCGTGGCGCTGATCTCGCCGCCGCCGCACCACGACATCTACTCCATCGAGGATCTGGCGCAGCTTATCTTCGACCTCAAGAACGTGAACCCCGAGGCCTGGGTGAGCGTGAAGCTTGGCGCCGAGATCGGCGTCGGCACGGTCGCGGCGGGCGTCGCCAAGGCCCGGGCCGACCACGTGACGATCTGCGGCTTCGAGGGCGGCACCGGCGCTTCGCCCTTGACCTCGATAAAGCATACGGGCTCCCCCTGGGAGATCGGCCTTGCCGAAACGCAGCAAACGCTGGTGCTGAACCGCCTGCGCGGGCGAGTCGCGGTGCAGGTCGACGGCGGCTTGCGCACCGGGCGCGACGTGCTGATGGGCGCGCTTCTGGGCGCCGACGAGTTCGGTTTCGCCACCGCGCCGCTGATCGCGTTGGGCTGCGTGATGATGCGCAAGTGCCACCTGAACACCTGCCCCGCCGGCGTGGCCACGCAGGACCCGGTCTTGCGCGCGCGCTTCAGGGGCGAGCCGGAGCACGTCATCAACTATCTTTTCTTCGTGGCCGAGGAGGTTCGCGAATACATGGCCGCGCTGGGGGTGCGCACCTTTGCCGAGCTGATCGGGCGCTCGGACTGGCTCGACAAGGAGAAGGCCATCGAGCACTGGAAGGCGCAAGGCCTCGACTTCACGCGGATGTTCCACCGGCCGGACGTTCCCGCCGAGGTGGCCATCAGCCATTGCGAGGCGCAGAACCACCCCATCGTGCATGTGCTCGACCGAAAGCTGATCGAGCTTGCCAAGCCTGCACTTGAGGAAGGCAAGCCGGTCAAACTCGAAATGCCGATCGCGAGCCACGACCGCACCGCGGGCGCCATGCTCTCCGGCCAAGTCGCGAAAATCCACGGCCATGCCGGCCTGCCCGAGGATACGATCTGGATCGGCTTCAAGGGCTTCGCGGGCCAGAGCTTCGGTGCGTGGCTGGCGCGCGGCGTCACTCTCGACCTCGCCGGCGAGGCGAACGACTACGTGGGCAAGGGCCTCTCGGGTGGCAAGATTATCGTCCGCCCGCCCGAGAATGCCGCGGCCGCGCCCGAAGAGAGCATCATCGTCGGCAACACCGTGCTCTACGGCGCGATTTCGGGCGAATGCTATTTCCGCGGCATTGCCGGCGAGCGCTTCGCCGTGCGCAATTCGGGCGCGATTGCCGTCGTCGAGGGCACGGGCGATCACGGCTGCGAATATATGACCGGGGGCTGCGTGGTGGTGCTTGGCCCGACCGGGCGCAACTTCGCGGCGGGGATGTCGGGCGGCGTCGCCTATGTGCTGGACGAGAAGGGCGATTTCGACAAGCGCTGCAACATGGCGATGGTCGAGTTGGAGCCCATCGATCCAGGCGATGTTTCGCCCTTCGATCAAGCCAACAGCGATACGCTCGAACGCTTCAACTTCGTGCATCTGCTGCACGATATGACGAAGGACGACGAGTTGCGCCTGTACAAGATCATCGAAAACCACCGGCACTACACCGGATCGGAGCGCGCCAAGGCCATTCTTGAGAACTGGGCGGACTACCGGGCGAAATTCGTGAAGGTGATGCCCGTGGAATACCGGAAGGCCATGGAAGCAGCGAAGTGCGTGGCGCCGCCACCGCCGCCGCATGCCGACATCGCCGTTGGCGTGGAAAACGAACAGCAGCCAGGACTTTGAGCTTGGGCCCTCGGGCCCGCTCTTTCGGCTGCGCCGCGCAGCCAAGCGCGATTTTGAGGATAGAGCATGGGGAAGATAACGGGGTTTCTTGAGATCGAGCGCGAGGACCGGGAGTACTCGCCCATCGTCGAACGGGTGCGGCATTACCGCGAATTCGTGCTGACGCCGCCGGAAGAGGCGATCCGGGAGCAGGCGGCGCGTTGCATGGACTGCGGCATTCCTTTTTGCCATCGCGGCTGCCCAGTGAACAACCAGATCCCCGACTGGAACGATCTGACCTATTGCGGCGAATGGCAGGAGGCCGCGCGCAACCTCTATTCGACCAACAATTTCCCCGACATTACCGGCCGGATTTGTCCCGCTCCCTGCGAGGCGTCCTGTACGCTCAACATCGAGGATGCGCCGGTTACGATCAAAAGCATCGAGTGCGCCATCGCCGATCGCGCCTTCGCGGAAGGCTGGACCGTGCCCGAGCCGCTTGTTCCCATGACGGGCAAGCGCGTGGCCATCGTCGGTTCCGGGCCGTCGGGGCTTGCCGCGGCGCAGCAACTCGCGCGCGTGGGGCACGACGTGCACGTCTACGAGAAGAACGCCCAGCCGGGCGGGCTTCTGCGCTACGGCATCCCCGACTTCAAGCTCGAAAAGCACATTATCGAGCGCCGCGCGGAGCAGATGCGGGCCGAGGGCGTCACCTTCCATTGCAATGTGCATGTGGGTGTCACGCTTTCCTTGGACGATCTCGAAAATGAGTTCGACGCGATCCTGCTGTGCGGCGGCGCGGAAAAGCCGCGCGATTTGCCAGTTCCCGGCCGGGAACTCAAGGGCGTCGAGCAGGCCATGTCGTTCCTGCCGCAGCAGAACCGGCGCGTTTCCGGCGAGCCCCTGGGCGATGTGGCGCCGATCCTGGCGGAAGGCAAGCGCGTGGTCGTGATTGGCGGCGGCGATACGGGCTCGGACTGCATCGGGACTTCCATCCGCCAGGGCGCTGCGTCCGTCGTCCAGATTGAGATCATGCCCAAGCCGCCGGAGAAAGAGGATAAGGCGCTGAGCTGGCCGCATTGGCCGCTCAAGCTTCGCACTTCCTCCAGCCAGGCGGAGGGGGCACATCGCGACTTCAGCGTGATGACAACGCACTTCGAGGGCGATGGGAACGGCCAGGTGAAGGCGCTTCATTGCGTGCGCGTGGATGCGAAGTTCAAGCCCATCGAGGGAACGGAATTCACCATCGAGGCCGATCTCGTTCTGCTGGCCATGGGCTTCGTATCGCCCGTGCATGAGGGGATCGTCTCCTCGGCAGGGCTTGAACTCGACGGCCGCGGCAATGTGAAGGCGGACGACAGCGAGTATCGCACCTCGCGGGCCAAGGTGTTCGCGGCGGGCGACATGCGGCGCGGGCAATCGCTCGTGGTTTGGGCGATCCGGGAAGGCCGGCAAGCCGCCCACGCCATCGACAAGGCGCTGATGGGACGCACGGACCTGCCGCGGTAGTGTCCCGTCTCCGAATTACCGCCCAGTTTGGCCTGGGGCTCGCAGGGTAAGTCGGAGACATAGGGGATGCTTGCAAAATCGAAGTACAGCCCGCCGGAAGTTCGCGCCCCATTGGCGGCGCGCGTCGGCACGCGAACTTCCGGCGGATAAGTTGTACTAGATTCAATAAGTTGCTAGTACGCCTGATCCGCAGGAAGTCCTTTCGGTGCGTGCAGCATGCGGGTGAGGACTTCCTGCGGGGCGTACTAGTGTGGCCGATGACTCCATGGCGTGAGATACCGCTTGCCGATTACGAAGGGCACATGGCCCTGTCCGAAGTAGGGCAGGCGGATTATCTCGCGAACACGCTGGAACGCCTCGTAAGAGAATATGCCCCGCGCTCGGTGGCCGTCATCGGCTGCGCTGGAGGCAACGGTTTCGGCCGGCTAGCGGATCTCGAAGTGCCGCGGGTTGTTGGGATCGATATCAATCCTGCGTTTCTGGCCGAGGCGAAGCGCCGGTATGCTGGCGCTCTTCAGTGTCTTGAGCTTGTTTGCTGCGATATCGCCTCGGCCGGATGTCCGTTCGAGCCGGTGGAGTTCATCTTCGCGGCCCTGATTTTCGAATATACGAGCGTACCCGCTAGCCTTGCTTCCTTACGCATGTCGCTGCGGCCTGGCGGCCATGTTGCAGCCGTCCTGCAACTGCCTCACGCCAGCATCGGTGTGGTGACGCCAAGCCCTTTCACCTCGCTCGCCAAGCTCGGGCCAGTCCTGCGGCTGATTCCGCCCGTTGAATTCCAGCAGGACGCGGAACAGGCAGGCTTCCGCCTGAAGTCCAGTCTCGCGCACGTTTTGCCCTCGGGCAAAGCCTTCCAGGAAATCCTCCTGGATGCTTGCTGATGAGCCTGCGGCAAGCCCGCCGTTAAGCAGCCCGTCTTGCGCCGTCCCTTTCTCCGCGAAGGCTCAGGGCCTCGGCGACGTGCAGCACATGGATGCTGGCGCTTCCGTCGAGGTCGGCGATGGTGCGTGCAAGCCTGAGCGTCCTGTGGTAGCCGCGCGCCGAAAGCCCGTTAGCCTCGGCCGCCTGCTCCAATAGCCGCAAACCGTCCCGGCCGAGCGGACAGAACTCCTCGAGCAGCGGCGCGGGGCATCTTGCATTGGTGGTGAGCCCCTCGATGGCGGTGATGGAATAGCGGCGGAACTGCAGGTCGCGCGCCGTCCGAACCCTTTGCGCGACATCGGCGCTGGTCTCGCGCGATGGCGGCAGCGCCAGGTCGGTGGCCTTCACCGGCGCCACCGCGACCTGAATGTCGAGCCGGTCCCAAAGCGGGCCTGAGATGCGCGCCTTGTAGCTTTCCTCGCAGCGGGGTCCGAGCCGGCACGTTACCCCAGGCGTCCAGGCATGTCCGCAGCGGCATGGGTTCATCGCCGCGATAAGCTGAAATTGCGAGGGATAGCGGATGCGGTGATTGACACGCGCGATAACGGTTTCGCCGCTCTCGATGGGTTGCCGCAGCGCGTCCAGCGTGTGCGGCGGAAATTCCGGGAACTCATCGAGGAACAGCACGCCATGATGGGCGAGCGCCACCTCGCCCGGCCTGGGGCGCGCGCCGCCGCCCACAAGCGCCGCCATGCTCGCGGAGTGATGCGGCGCGCGGAAGGGCCGCACGGCTGTCAGGCTTCCATTGACGATTGTGCCTGCGATACTTTGGATCATCGCGACCTCAAGCATCTCCCTGGGTTCAAGCGGTGGCAGGATACCCGGCAGCCGCTGGGCGAGCATCGATTTGCCAGCGCCTGGAGGGCCGATCATCAACATATGGTGCCCGCCAGCCGCCGCGATCTCCAGCGCCCGCTTGGCGCTCTCCTGTCCGCGCACATCTTTAAGATCGGGCACGGCACCCGTATCCTGGCCGAGATGCGGCCGGGGTCTCGGTATCCTGACCCCGCCCTTGAGGTGGTTGACCAGGGCCAGCAAGTGGGGCGGGGCTACAATTTCCATCTCCCCCGAAGCCCATGCCGCCTCGGGTCCGCACGCCGCTGGGCAAATCAGCCCTTTTCCGAGCGCGCTCGCTCCAAGCGCCGCTGGCAACGCGCCCGCGATGGGGCCAAGGCTGCCATCCAGCCCCAGCTCTCCGATGATGATGAAATCGCCGAGCGTTTCCGGGGCGATTGCTCCCGCGGCCGCCATCACGCCCAGTGCGACCGGCAGGTCGTAATGCGTCCCTTCCTTTGGCATGTCCGCCGGAGCCAAGTTGACGGTGATTCGCTTGGCCGGCAGCCCAAGGCCGATGGCGGTCAGCGCGGCCCGCACCCGTTCGCGGCTTTCGCCAACGGATTTGTCAGGCAGCCCCACAATGGAGAAAGCAGGCAGGCCCGGCGCGATCAGGACCTGTACGTCGACCTGCTTCGCGTCGATGCCCTCGAACGCGACCGTGGACACCTGCGCGAACATCTGAAACTCCGTACCCTTTGCCGATACGGAAACATTATATCCAATTCCGCGAAAAGCAAGAACAATACACGAACGCTACCGCGACGAGACCCTTTCTTCCACAACATCCCAGATGAGCGCCGCGATATCGGGGCCGCCGAAACGCTTCACTTCGCGGATGCCCGTCGGCGAGGTCACGTTGATCTCTGTCAGGTAATCGCCGATGACATCGATCCCGGCAAAAATCAGCCCGCGCCGGCTCAGCTCCGGCCCAATCGCGCCGCAAATTTCACGCTCGCGCGGCGTCAGCTCAGTTGCTTCCGGCCGTCCGCCCACATGCATGTTCGAGCGCGTTTCATCGGCGGCGGGAACGCGGTTGATTGCGCCAACTGGCTTGCCGTCGACAAGGATAATGCGCTTGTCGCCCGCCCGCACCTCCGGCAGGTAGCGCTGAACGATGAACGGTTCGCGGAAGACGGTCTGAAACAGCTCGACCAGGGAGCCGGCGTTGGTGTCCCCTGGGCTCAGCCTGAACACCGCGGTGCCGCCATTTCCATAAAGCGGCTTTACGACGACATCGCCAAATTCGGCGCGGAATTCCTTGAGCTTGGCAAGCGAGCGAGTGATCAGCGTCGGTGGCATGAGGTCTGGAAACTCCGTGACGAAGAGCTTCTCAGGAGCGTTGCGGACGCTCGCCGGATCGTTCACCACCAGCGTTTTCGGATGAATATGGTCCAGAATGTGGGTGGTGGTGA
>Ga0182021_10006932_pt1 | contig 13427 bp, 7 predicted proteins | sample 612E3MmetaG_FD_120493 | JGI IMG/M metagenome (GOLD analysis project Ga0182021, IMG submission 120493) | Permafrost microbial communities from Stordalen Mire, Sweden - 612E3M metaG (Illumina Assembly) | ecosystem: Environmental > Terrestrial > Soil > Wetlands > Permafrost | place: Sweden...
CCCGCCTCAGCCAAGGCATTCATGTCGGTCGCCCACGGCTTGAGATAAGCGCCCCATCGGTAGAAATCGATGCTCTCGATGCTATCGGGTTTGGTCTCCAGATAAAAGGCCTCGGTGACCTTGTGCGTGTCTTGGAGTGCCTGAAAAACGCCACGCCCGGCCTGCCGGCCATACCTTGCCTGGCACCAGTTTTCCAGATACGTCCGGCCGTCCAGTTCAGGATGCCAGTATCCGACCTCCAGACCCGCCCCCTGCCCCAAGGCGCCAATCATGCCTCCGGCCGCATACCTTTTCAGCGTGCGCAAGTGAATCGGCAGGGACCAACTCAAGTGGCTGATGATGTTCGAGAGAGGCGAGACGATTCCCGGCCCGTCCGCCTCGTAATGCTGAAAGAAGGTAACCAGCGGAACCCCTTGGCCCAGCATCGACGAATCCGGCGCCAGCCAAGATTGGCAGTCTCCTCCCGGAGGGGTGCCGACCGAAAATGAAAAGGCTTCGACCCCAGGACCCAGCCGCCGTTTCAGTTCCTTGAGCGCAGCGACTTCGTCTGGAAATTCGGGATGGTGCGCGGGGATGAGATACATCAAGGCGGACGGACACATTATGAACCGTATCGTGGGCTTAACTCCGCGGGCCGTCTTCATGATCAGTTCTGCGTAATCGGTTACCCGGTCAAGAAAGGGATAATGCCTGCACTTTTCGCAGCCGCAGAGCAGCTCCCCGCCCAGATCGGTGAGACTGAAATGCACCAGCTCCACCTCGGGAAACGTCTCGACAAATTCCCGGACGGCGCTGGCCACAAGCTGGCGAGTCACCGGATCGGAGGGACAAAGGTTCTGCCGGTCGGCGCCCAACAAATGAGCCATCCTATCCGCGGATGGATAGGGGCTGGCGAGGATTCCCGGATGGGCCCGGCTGAGTGTTTCCCGGATCACCTGATGTTCCTGGGAGCCCGGCGTCAGGGTGAAGCTCAGGGGGTTCCAGGTAATCATTGGCATGGCACCCTGCTCGATGGCATTGGCGTATTTCTCGTGCAACCGCAGCTGCTGCCGCAAAATCCGCTCCCGATACCTCTCACCGCCAAGTTCGGGGAAATCCTTGTAGAAAAGGAGCGATTTGGTGGATTCCGCGCCCCAATCGGAGGCATTGGACAGGTTCAGGCGCCAGCGCCCTATGCAATCACGCGGTTCGTCGACAAAGATGTGCAGCGGCCATCCGCGATAACGGACCGTCGGGACAAAACACTGATCGATTCTTGGCACACCGCGCGGTTGGGTGCGTTCCTCCAGTTCATAGGCTCCGTAAAGCACTCCGCGCGCGACGGACGAGGTGATGAGCAGGATTTCCCGGTGCGCCTGCATCACCGGTTTGATGATGAATCCGTCGCCATTGAGTCTTTCGTCGGTAACCGTCAGTCCCGCGTTCTTCGCGAGCGCCGTGGCGAGGGCAAACCCTCCGGGGCATCCCATCACGATCAGGTGTTCTCCTCTCACGTTTTCCGGAAGGCTTTCACAGGTCGGATCCATTTCCACCAGCACCGCTGAACCCAGACCTAGATTGGCGAGGGTGGTGCGAAGGGCTTTTGCGCCTGTGCGGACCGCGGGAGCGGCTTCCTGGGGAATCAGAATCGCATCGACCCGGTTGCTCCAGACCGGCTGGGCCCGCAGCTCCTCGGGATTGAAGCGCAGCACGAAGGGTGATTCGGGATAACCCAGCGGCAGACTCGGCACGCAGCGCATCGGCTCGGAGTAGTCATAACCGCATGCAGAAGCACCTTGAAGCAAGATAACGGCACTTATGATGAGAACCCTAGTGTTACGCCTCATATGATAGTCTTTCCAAGTTCTTATAGAAGTCGCCGAGCTCATCCGAGAACCATCAGTACATTAAACGATCAGGCTCTCACCAGATGTTCACAGTTGGTCGAACCCTTCGCGGACAAAGCACAGATTTCTCAGGCGGTCGCCCACACTCGGTTGTAGATCATGCCCGATTTCGTCACATCCCGCTACGCATTTATGCTCAATCGTTGGCACTATCCTAATGGACGGACTCACCCCTTAGCAAGCTTGGCGGCAGTCCAAAAGAGGCACATCTCAGTATTACGCGAGACCGAGGCGTGCGGCAAAAAGACATTTGCAATACATGATGATCCCAAGCAATCGCGACCTGTACGATTAACGCGGAGGCGCCGATCCTGGCGGATCGACCGATCCGGGCAATCGTCCGGCGGCTGAACGAGGTACTTGTCGATGGGGAGGGCGTTTCGAGAATATGGATACGGCCAACGGACGGCCGTAGACCTCGCTAGGCCAATTCAAACGCGCCCGCTGATCAATCGCCGCTCGCCAACCACCAGCCAATGCGGCGAGCGTTCAGGTCTACGCTTTGTCGGTTTCCAAGCGCGCGAGTAGGTTCCCTGAATAATCCCATCGATTTCAATCGCCCGATGCTCACCCAAAAGGTGCAACGAAGCGCGGTAGTCAGCCTCGATCGTAGAGGCGATCTTGCGTCCAACCGCCGTATTGTGCCACCCGGCCAAGCCAAACGTTCAGCGTCTGTAACTCATTTCGATCGCTTTCGTTTCTTCTTGATTCCACGTCACCATCCGCAACGCGAACGTACGTTCCTTATCGAGGACGGTTCTATACAGCCACCTGACCGTGGAACGTGGTTTACTCATCCCTGCACGTTGGACGGCCGACGGGAGGGGAAGCCTCCTACCGTTATTGGCAGGTTCGTTCGTCATCGTTTGGCGCCTTTCAGATCCCGCAACCAACAGGTGCCAAACGTTCTTCTGAATCAGTTGTTGGGGACGATAGTGTCAGCAATTGCGCCCATAGGCGTAGCGAATACCGGGGTTCAGCGACTATGGTAGAGCGGTTTGTAATGGGGAACGCATCGCCCACATGAATATGCTGTTCAGTGGCTCTTGTTTTTCTGTTACGGCCATCCACATCGATTGCGGTACCCCAATGGAATCCGAGCCTTCTCCTCCGCTGTTCGGCGCGGGCGCACTGGAATCGAGCCTCCAAACGGCGTGACTGGAAGCATCTTTCGCCATGTCCCAAACTCCAAATATTCTGTGGATTCAAACCGACGAAACACGGCCCGACGCGTGGGGTTGGTACGGCAGCGTCTGGGCAAAGACGCCCAATCTGGACCTCTTGGCCGCGCACGGGGTCGTGATGAAAAACTGCGTCTGCCAATCTCCGGTCTGCGTGCCGAGCCGTTCCTCACAGCTAACCGGCCTCTATCCGCAAGAGTGCAACGTCCTGTTTAACAATGAGGTTGCCTGGCGAGATAACATCTTTCCCAAGGGAACAGTAACGTTTCCAGAGATCTTCGCCCGGGCGGGTTACGAAACGGTCAGCCTGGGAAAGTGGCATACGCCCAACCATCCGACTTGGGAGCAGGCAAAAGATTACGAGCTCATCAAGAAGTACGCGGATTTCATTGAAATGGGACCGGGTTATCCGGATGAAAAATTCCAGGTGGTCCATCGTCCCGGTATCCACAAGATCATCATCGGTGGAACTTATCCCTCGCGAGAGGAAAACCCCTCTCGAATCCTGACGAACCAGGCGATCGATTATCTGCGCGATCGGAGGCGCGACCGCCCCTTTCTGCTCCGCGTGAGCCACAACTGGCCGCACACGCCGGTGCTGCCGCCGCCGCCGTTCAACCGCACCTATCAGCCGGACGAGATTCCCATTCAGTATTTTGATGAACAAGCGTATCGCATGCGCGCGGCTTATGATCGCACAATTGCTGACGCGCAGCGCATGCGCGAGCTGACCCGGGAGCAGGTCCGTGAGATCTGGAAGGATTACATGGGTCTGTGCACCTATGTGGACTACGAGATCGGCCGCTTGTTGGCCGCGCTGCGCGCCTTGGGGCTGGAAAAGGATACCGTGATCATGTACTCGGCGGACCACGGGCGGGCGCTGGGGGAGTTCGGCCACGGCGAAAAGGGCACGTTCGATGACCAGGTCTGGCGCGTGCCGTTCATCTGGTCCTGGCCCGGGCATTTGCCGGAAAACCAGGTCCGCGAGGACCTTTGCGAGCTTGTCGATACTGGGCGGACGCTGCTTGCTCTGGCGGGGATCGGCAAGGATGCGCCGGTGCACTGGCGCGGGCGCGACCTTTTCGGTGACCCCATACCTCCTCCCGAGAACCAAGCGGTTTTCGGGCAGATTGGCTGGCCCAACGTGCACGCACCACTGCTCATGGAGGAAAAGGTCATCGCCATCCGTCGAAATCTAGCGCAGGTGATGGGCATGGAGCTGGACGCAGCCTACCCCTGCTTCAGCATGATGCGCATAGCCGTGCGCACGCCGCGCAACCGTATGGATGTCTCTTGGATGAAGGATGGGCGGCGGCTATCGCTAGCTGAGAGCGACGGGAACTTCTTTGATCTGAGGAGCGACCCGTTCGAAAAGCGAAACCTGTGGAACGATCCGTCGAGCCGGCCAGTTATCGACCAGCTGATGAAAAGACTGGAGATCTGGTTCGAAGGAATGGACAAGCCGGAAAGAATATTCGGCCTTACCTCCTGATCACCTAACAATGCAACCCGGAGCGTTTGAATCGAACCAGATGATGATGCCATGAGCAACGAGGCGCTAAGCAGACGTGACTTTCTAGGGCATCTGGCCGGTTGCGCGATGACCGCAGCAATACCGCCAACACTGCTCAATTTCTCCCGCGAGGCGGATTCCAGACCCAGCATTCTTCTAATTGCGACCGAGGGCCTCGCCCTCCGTGACTTGGGCTGCTACGGGAATCCGGATGCGCGCACGCCATTCCTGGATGCATTGGCGGACCAAGGTCTGCGCTTTATCGATTTTCATTCCAATAGCCCGGTTTGCGATCCCACCCACGTCGGAACCCTCACCGGCCGCTATCCGCAGCGTCTGGCTTATCAGGCGTCAATGGCGAGGAGCCATCAAGATCCTGGTCTTATACTTCGTGTACCTGCATTCACAGACCTGTTGCAGGCTCACGGGTATGCAGTTGGTATCTCGACCCAACAGTTCGCGTCCGCTGGAGCGGAGCGATGCACGATCCGACAGGCAAACAGCGTAGACCTCTATCCTGATTTTTTCATTTCACCCGTTGTGTTGAGAGATGACACAGCGCTGACGGCGTTTAATGAGTCGCTAAGCAGCCGCGCGGACGAGTTTATTGGTGCGAACCGATGCGGTCCTTTCTTACTTTATCTCCAGTACGCGGCGTCGACGATTCAGGACGTGCCGATCACGGAGCGCATCAGCCGGGTTGAACGACTAGACGCGGTCATGGGCAAGGTCATCTCGAAGTTGACCTCGGCCGTTGCTCCATCAAATAGGTTCATCTTTTTCCTTTCAAACTGCGGAGCCCGCGTGACTTGCTTGAGCCAAGCACTGCGCGGCGGACGAGGGAGCCTCTGGGAGGGAGGGCACCGCGTCCCGGCGATTGCCTCCTGGCCGGGGAGAATCGGAATGGCGGCACGCTCCGATGCATTAACCAGCAACCTGGATTTGTATCCGACCGTCTTGGCGGCAGCGGGGGTCCCGCTGGCGGCGGCAGCGGAACGAATTGACGGGCTGAATCTATTCCATCGGCTGGACCAGAACCAGCGGCAGCCGGTCCGAACGCTTTTCTGGAGCTACAGCGGCAGCCGGGCAGTCCGGCAGGGGTCGTGGAAATATCTGTTGAATCGCGGTGGCGATCATAAAGGAGAATATCTGTTCAATCTGGAGCGAGATATTCGGGAAGAATCGAACTTGGTGAATGAAAACCGTGAGCAGGCTCAATCTCTACGCGAAATTCTGCGTGCCTGGGAGGCGGGGTTGGAGTGTTAAACAAGCTTTCTCCTTTAAAACCCTGCCAGTCATACTTTGGAAGTAATGGATCGCCGATGGCAGCGCTTTCCCGTGCGCATAAACACCTCCTTCATGAATATCCTGCTCAGCGGCCTTCGTCTCCTCGGCCCGGGCGTGCGCACCGATTCCGGCCGCCCAAATGAATCCGTGTTCTCCCCCTCCGCTGTTATGCGTAGCCGCACTAGCATCAAGCCTCTGGACGGTGGAACCGGAAGCATTTCTCGCTATGGCCCAAGCCCCCAATATTCTGTGGATTCAAACTGACGAGACTCGGCCCGACGCTTGGGGCTGTTACGGCAGCGCCTGGGCGAAGACGCCCAATCTGGACCTCTTGGCCGCGCACGGAGTCGTGATGAAAAACTGCGTCTGTCAATCTCCAGTCTGCACTCCCAGCCGGTCCTCGCAATTAACCTGTCTTTACCCCCAGGAGTGCAATGTCCTTCTCAACGACGAGGTTGCCTGGCGAGATAACATTTTCCCCAAGGGGACAGTAACGTTTCCGGAGGTTTTCGCCCAAGCGGGCTATGAAACCGTCAGCCTTGGGAAATGGCACACGCCGAATCATCCGACTTGGCAGCATGTCGAGCAGGATAAGCTCATCGAGAAGTACGCCGATTTCGTCCAGATGGGGCCGGGTTATACCGACGATGAATTCCATGTAGTGAAAACGCCTGGCCCCGGCAAACTCCATATTATTATCGGTGGAACTTATCCCTCGCGGGAGGAAAACCCCTCTCGCATCCTGACGAACCGGGCGATCGACTATCTGCGCGATAGGAAGCGCGACCGCCCCTTTCTGCTTCGTGTGAGCCACAACTGGCCGCACACGCCGGTGCTGCCGCCGCCGCCTTTTGACCGCACCTACCAGCCGGAGGAGATTCCCATTCAGTATTTTGATGAACAAGCGTATCGCATGCGCGCGGCTTATGATCGGACAATTGCTGACGCGCAGCGCATGCGAGAACTGACCCGGAAGCAGGTCGGGGAGATCTGGAAGGATTACATGAGTCTGTGCACCTATGTGGACTACGAGATTGGCCGCTTGTTGGCCGCTCTACGCGCCTTGGGGCTGGAAAAGGATACCGTGATCATGTACTCGGCGGACCACGGGCGGGCGCTGGGGGAGTTCGGCCACGGCCAAAAGCACACGTTCGACGACCAGGTCTGGCGCGTGCCGTTCATCTGGTCCTGGCCCGGCCATCTTCCGGAAGACCAGATCCGCGAGGACCTTTGCGAGCTTGTCGATACGGGGCGGACGCTGCTTGCTTTGGCAGGGATCAGCAAGGATGCGCCGGTGCACTGGCGCGGGCGCGACTTGTTCAATGATCCGATACCTGCTCGAGAAAATCAGATAGTTTTCGGGCAAATCGGCTGGCCCAATGTGCAGGCACCGCTATTTGCAGATCCACGAGTCACGGAGATCCGCCAGAGGTTTGCACATGCGACGGGAATGGAACTGGAGGCAAGCTGGCCCATCTTCAGCATGATGCGTGTGGCAGTGCGGACGCCGCGGCACCGTATGGATGTTTCTTGGATGAGGGATGGACGGCGACTCTCCTTGGCTGAGAGCGACGGGAACCTCTTTGATCTGAGGAGCGACCCGTTCGAAAAGAGAAACCTGTGGAACGATCCGTCAAGCCGCCCAATTGTCGCTGATTTGATGCAAAAGCTGGAACGCTGGTTCGAAGGGATGGACAAGCCGGAGGCAGTTTTCGGTCGGGTCTTCTGATCGTGCCCGTTTTCCCCAAAGAGAGAATTGCTTCGTATATCCCAGCGCCGTGAGACTATTCGTTTGTTTCGCTGAGGTCGGTTTGTCCTCATTCCTGTGCGGCGCTGCTGGTGCGGTGCAGGATCTGGTGGTCAACGGATCTATTGAACAAGTCGTACACGATATTCCAGCCTGCTGGGGATACCGGAAGCCCGGAGCAATCATGTCGTCAAGACGCAGTCCAAGCCGACAAAACAGTGGCTGCACGCCCGCAGCGTCCCGGGGTCAATGTATGAGCTCGAGGAACGGATCACCAGCAGAGGCATTCCGCTGATCGATCAGAGCTTCATCCCTGCGGTGCGATATCGAAATTGGGCTGTGCACAATTTTGTCAATGAGGCTCCGGACGTGAGTGGTCGGCTAAGGCTGAATCTCCACGCCAAATGCTGTGCGCATGGGCACCGGGGGTGCTAAACAAATGCACTTTTCCTGACGCCGTCCTACCGCTGCCCGCGTCCGCGCGGTGTTCGCTACGAATCAGGCGCTCATTGCGCCGACGTTTTTCCAGGTGCGGATGCTCGGATCGCTGTTGCGTGTGCAGCCTGTACGCACTCGACCGCATCCATCGGCCACGTCTGATCGAGCATCCGCGTCAATAACCAATACTCCAGTTGATTAAGTTGAGGAGGTGTTTGCCGGCCCGGTAGCGCTCCAGGTTGGTCCCAAAAAACGCGATGGCATCGAGAACCAAGCGGGGCGACCCTGCCGCGGTGTGCTGCGTCAGGATTGTCCTTGGGGAGTCCCAAAGCGGATCGTCAGGAGACAAGGGCTCGTGCTGGGTGACATCGAGCACCGCGCCATGAAGCTTGCCCGCTCGCAGTGCCGCCACGAGGGCGATCTCGTCCACGAGCGATCCGCGTCCTACATTGACGAAGATCGCATCAGCCTTCATCCGTGCGATTCTGGCCGCGTCGAGGAGTCCGCGAGTGGCGGGTGTATCAGGAAGGGCGGCGCAGACCAAATCGGCATGAGGCAGCACCGCATCGAGGGCGGCGAGCGTATGGATATCGCCGCTCGAGCGTGCGAAAGCGGCAAAGGTGCAGCCAAACGGCAGTAGCAACTCGTGGAGGCGCCGGTTAACCGAACCCGCACCCAACAACAGCACGTGCGCCCCATGCAAAACGCGCACCCGCGGGTGGAGGTGTGCTTTTTGCCAGTCACACCGGGCTTGAAAACCAACCAGCTTGTCAATGCCGCGATGCAGCGCGAGAATGCCCGCCAAAGCCGTTTGCGCCATAGGATCGGCGTAGACGCCGCGCAGGTTTGTGCACATTACGCGGCGCTCGAGTTTCGACCAGTCGATCGACCGATGGCTTTCGATGCCAACGGACAGGAACTGGATCCAGCGGAGGCATGTGGCCGCTTCCAGCAGATCGGCCGGGAATGTGCCGAACACGACTTCGGCGTGGAGAAACGCGTGGCGGTCGGCCTCCGTGCGGGTGGCCGGATCGGCGATCCAGAACTCATCCTCACCCGTCACGCGCTTGAGCTCGGCGATTTCGGCGGCTTGGGCCGGAACCTCCGCATAGATCTTCATGGCTGAATCCTACGACTGCCCAGCCGCTGAGGAACCCATCCTTGGAATGGGAATCAGCAAGGTCAGAGCTACGGTAACGAACAAGGCGCCGGCCATCAGCAGAAAGGACGATGTCGGATTTCCGGTGGCGCCAGTAAGAAAGCCGACCGCATAGCCACCGACAAATGCTCCAAGAGCGCCAATGCTGTTAATCAGTGCCATCGCTCCCCCCGCTACGTTACGCGACAGGATCTCGGGAATGATCGCCCAGAAAGCTCCATATGGTGCATACATCGCAGCGCCGGTCACTGTCAGCAGGACAAATGACAGCCAGAAATTGGCTGTACCGACAAGATACAGGCCAACGAATCCCAATGCGCCGACCAGCAGGCAGGACCATACACACAGCCTTCTTCTGCGCGTCTTGTCGGAAAAGTAGGAAACGACGGGCAGAACGATGATCGCCAGAAGATAGGGCAATGACGAAAGCCAGCCGGTCTGAACGATTCCCAAATGGGATCCGTCTCTGAGGATGGAGGGCAACCACAGCAGAAAACCGAAAAAGCTCACGCTCCAGAAGAAATATTGCCAGCACAGCAGAATGACCGCCGGGGACCGGAATGCTTCGCGATAGTTCTTCAACACCTTCACGTTCGCCTGCTCCTGACGCAACAGATCCGCCATCTTCAGTTTCTCGGCGCCGGTCAGCCATTTGGCTTTCGCCGGCTCCTCGCATGCCGCCCACCACCAGATAAACGCCCAGACCACGGTGGGCAGGCCTTCCAATATGAACATCCAGCGCCAACCCACCGCTTGGGTAAGATAACCCGAGACCACTGACATCCACAACACTGTCACCGGATTGGCAATGATGAGAAACGCGTTCGCCCGGGAGCGCTCTGCGCTGGTGAACCAGGTGCTCACGTAAACCAACATCGCTGGGAACACCGCCGCCTCCGCCACCCCGAGGCCGAACCGGATCACCAGTAATCCAGGCACGCCGCTAACCATGCCCGTCAAGCTGGCGAAGATCCCCCAAAGAAGCAGGCATATGAAGACCAGCTGTTTCACGTTGTGCCTCTGCGCATACGCCACTCCGGGAACTTGGAAGACGCAATACCCCAAGGCAAACAGCGAGCCAATCAAAGCCGAGGTCTCCTTGGTGATTTTGAGATCCTCCGCCATGCCCGCCGCAGCGGCCATGCTGTAATTCGCTCGGTCGAGATAGGCCAGACTATACGTAAGAAAGGCTATGGGCAGAACGTACCACCAGCGGCGGGCAGCAAACGGTGGCTCAGACATTTCTCGATCTCCTGCGGTTGAGATTCACGTCACCGATCGTCCTACCCCGAGCCGTGCCTTCTTTCGCAAGATCCGTTTTCCCGTCATCAGCGTCGAGGGATGCGCCGAGCATATTAGCCGCGATCGGGCCTCACGGAACCACTGGGCCTGGCATGGAGTGGAAAGCATAGTCGCCATCATACTTCGCCCCTCCGTCTCTCGCTACGCCTTTGCACCCAAACCCTAACACTATCACCTCACCAGCGTCCTGGGGGATCCGCCGGGGGCGCGAGTGGAAGCAGCGGCCAGAATTGTATTCTTGGTGACACCCAACACCGCCTTTGCATTCAGGTCCTGCCGCCCAGTCTCAATTCGGATCGACACGGAATCCTCAGTGCTTGGACAACAGGCAAAGGTGTCGGAAGACAATAATGCCAATCTCTGAGCGATAAGGCGTAGCGTGTCGCCGGCATTCCACAGTAAACTCTTGCTTCCATTCTCGAGGGGCGTCCCATCGAAGCTCCACACCGCGATCTCCGGAATTGCGGGTTCTGCCAGTTCCGCCAAACCGCATATCGGGGGAACCACAATGCATTCACGCAAATCGAAAACGATGCTTTCACGTCGAGGCGGCCCTGTTCTTTGGGCATTGCTGGCGATCGCTGTTGCCATGCAACCGGTCTGGGCGGATCCAGCAGACGTGCTTATAAAACGGCTTAAAGAAGGCGACCTGTCGCTCGACGGCGTTGCAAGAAATCACGTCGAAGTCGAGATAGACGACTTGCTGGGACTTGCCCGGCCCATATCGCGGCACATTCCGATTCAGGCGCAATACCATCCCGATCCCGTGGCCGCGTATCCCGAGTTGTCCGTAGCCTTGGGCAGCGCGAAAGACTCCTACGCCATCGGCTTCGCCCTCGGCACGCCCGCGCGACTGCCGGAACTTACCGAAGTTGTCCATAAGCTGCACAAGGGCTATCAGCCGATCGTGGAAAGTCGCTGGAAGTTGGGCGAGATCACTTTGGATCGCGTCGCATTTGGCGTTTTGCCCGACAACGATGCCGTCATCGCGGGCAAAGAAAAACAAGACGTCGTCATTCACGTCTCCGTGACCAACGGGGCCGACGCGCCAGTGGCGACCTCGCTTGTTCTTTTGATCGGCTTGGCGGAAGGCGAACACGGGATTGGCGGTTATGGTCCCTTCCTTGTTCCCGTATCGCGTTGGCAACATAAGGAGATGAAGATCGAAGCGGCGCCGGGATCGCTTTTCGCGGGAGGCCGCGTATTGCTCGCGTATTATTCGAGCGCTCCCACGCCCGTTGAGTTTCTGCCGATCTTCGAGGCCGTCCAAAGCAAATCCGGCGAACCAGTTGACCTGAACAACGGGCTTCGCTTCGATCTGCGGCTTCAACCGAAGGAAATCCGCACGATCGACTTCATCGTCGCCGGAAGTTCCAAGCTCTATCCCGCAGCGGAGCGAGATCGGCTGGCGGCGGTCAATTTCGAGCAATCGCTTGCACGTGCCGAATCGCAGTGGGATCGCCCGCTTCAATCGGGCATGAAACTGACCACCCCTGAGCCGCAACTGAACGACATCTTCAAGTATTTGATCCTGTCGACCAATATGTGGAAGGAGCCGAATACGAATTGGATTTGGCCCAATCACTACTTTTTACTGCCACGATGGGTTTGGCCGTGGGCATTCGCCTGTGTCTCGATTTCGTTGGATTCCCTCGGATATCACAAAGAGATGGAATCCTGCTTGCAGTATTTTGTTGAGCATCAGTCCGGCGTGGGCAAGCACGGCACGGACATCGCATCGGAAGGCGAGGTGCAATCGACGCGCGGCTGCTATGTCGGCGAGCCTTATCGGTGGATGTGCACCACCGGCAGCGTTCTCTCGTCAATGGCCATGCACTATCGCTATTCGCGAGACATTGCATGGTTGAAGGCAAATCAGTCGAGCATTTTGGCCGCCTGGGATTGGATTCAGAAAAACCGCGAGACGACCCGCACGCTTGCGGCCGACGGCACGAAGGTGGCGCACTACGGCCTGTTGCCCAAGGGGCGGGTACATGACATGGCGGGGCAACGATATCACTATTGTTTTTCGGACGGATATACGTGGAGGGGGATGGCCGACATGGCCACCGCTTTTCGAGAAGCCGGACTCCCAGAGGCCAACCGTCTTGTCCGCGAAGCCGACGAATACCGCCAATGCATCGTGGACACTATGCATTGTGTCGAATTCAACGATCCCGATACTGGCCTGCTGTTTGTTCCCAATACTGTGTACTATCGCCAAGGCGAACGCGGCGGGGCTTGGTTGACTGACGGCCCCGTTGCACTTTTCGACGTTGGCATTCTCCATCCGGTGAAAGATGCCAAATATTGGGATTCCATGCTCGCAATGATCCTGCGAAAAGACCGAGCGTTAGGCGGATTCCTCTTTCACCTCAACGGAAGCGAAGAAGGCAAAGAGCCAGATAATAACTCGCCCTTCTGGTACTGTAATCAGGTGGAGAAGTGTTACTTCCGTAATTATCTCGCTCGCGGCGAAATCGAAAAAGCCCTACTCGTGTTCTACACCAACCTCGTCTACGGAATGTCGCCCGATCTGTATCAGACGGTTGAGCGCGTCAACGTGAACGACTCCACTTACGCGCCGTTTCAGCCCAACGCCGAGGGAAATGGTATCGATCTCGATATGATCCGGCGCATGGTTATCGACGAGCAGGATGAAGCCCAGAGCGTGCTTTGGCTCTTGCGAGGATGCCCCCGCCGTTGGTTCGCGCCGGGCAAAACCGTATTCGTCGAAAACGCGCCGACCCTATTTGGGAAAATGGCTCTGCGAACCGCATGTACCGAGGACACAATAACCATTGATATCGATCCACCCGCCGATCGACTGCTGAAACAATTGCGGATCGCGGTGCGTCATCCGCGTCGTCAGAAAGCACAAAGCGTGACAGTCAACGGAACGAACTTCGCGATC
>Ga0182021_10006933_pt1 | contig 13427 bp, 18 predicted proteins | sample 612E3MmetaG_FD_120493 | JGI IMG/M metagenome (GOLD analysis project Ga0182021, IMG submission 120493) | Permafrost microbial communities from Stordalen Mire, Sweden - 612E3M metaG (Illumina Assembly) | ecosystem: Environmental > Terrestrial > Soil > Wetlands > Permafrost | place: Sweden...
CTTATGTTGATGAAATAATATGTCGACTTATTGAGAATCGTAAAACACAGTGACAAACACCGTGCACGGATTAGGACTGCGGCCTCCTGGGAGCGCGGGCGTCCCGCCCGCAAATTCCTTGGCTATGCCGCGTCCCAAAGCTGCGGGCGAGACGCCCGCGCTCCAAGGGGTGATCGTCACCATAATAGGCGAGACTCCGTAGGTCTTGTGTTCCGCAAAAATGTCACGAAAACGGAGTCACGGCGCGACCTGCGCCCAGGAACAGAGCGGTGGTTATGACGCCGGCGATCATCGAGATCACAAAGTAAATCACGATAATGACGATCGCAGCCGCAATCATATAGACAACCACCTTGTCCTGCGGCGTTTTCATGATCACCGGAACGCCGAGATAGAAAAGATAGATGCTGTAGATGATACCAGCCAGTACGCCCAGGATGCCGATGACCGGAAGCAGACTGCAGATGCCGGCGACCCACAGCGCAGTGTAACTGTACGCTACCAACTTCAGCGCGTCGTTGATAGTTCCTTGCGACTGGAAAGTAGGCGCCAGCTTTTCGATAATGAGCGCGGCAAGGTAGATGCCGCCGAGCGACAGAACATACGTCAGGATCAAGCCACCCAAGCCGGCTGCCAACGGGATCTGCAACACACTCGTGAAATAAACGCCGAGCAATGCGGCACCTATGAATGCCGCGATTGCCGGAATTGCCGCCAAAATGGCAACGTAGCCGGTAAACAAGCTCGTTACGCTTGTCGTTTCGCGGTCAATCACCGGCCATTCCTGCTTCGGGTTGGTAAGAATGTTGGTGACGCGGGTCATGAGGCTGGGCGCTGTCGCCCCAGCGCCGGAAGCACAGTTCCGCTCCACCGGAGGCGGCGCGGCTGGACTCGCGCCGGCACTGGCTGCAGCTTCGGCGGTTGCGCCGCAAGATGTGCAGAAGGCTGCTCTCTCATTCATTTTCGCCCCACATTTTGGACAAAATGCCATTGTCATATCCTCCTGTCTAAAGGCCGGGCAACCGCTCGCCCTCTATGCCAAGCGATAGCTCAGTCCGGATCAAATTCCTGGCAGGGACGCCTCCAATTATTGAACTGGGGCATTCCCCTTGGGTGCCAGCTTCGCATCTTTCAAGCGCTCAGCGATTTTAGCCCCGAACGGCCGCGCGAGTGTCCCAACTGATTTTTCGTGCCCGTTGCCCATGAAGGTCTGCCGGATCATGTCTGTATGCTCGAAGATCTTTTTCCCATCTTTGTCCGTCAGCCAGTAGTGAATCTTCGCTGATTCACGCCCGGCCACCGAGCCCAAGGCAATGAGCATCCGTTCTGCCGTGTTGCCTTTGTGCCACTCCAGGACTTCGCCGTCGAGAATATAGACGTGGGCCTGATTTGGTGTAGCGTCAGGAACTACATCGAATGTTGCCCCATCTTTTGATTTGAGTTCCGTGATCGCTTCGGTTTGCATTTCACTCATTTGATAGGGAAACTCGACACCGGAAGCGAGCGTGAAGGCATGAACTACGAGCACGGGTTTGTCCTGCGCGCGCGCCGGTACAACCCAGAGGGAAACCACGAAAATGACCAGGGTCATCCGCTTGTACATGTAGCTACCTCCTTTGCGAAATTTGAAACCTTTCCCAGTCGGGCCGGCACGATCCGGAAGCCCGAATCGAACCGACCCGAACCATCTGGCCCTCATCAGACCTGAATTGCGATTATGCCCTCGGAAATTCGTCGAGGACATCCAGATTATAGGAGTGCTCTACAAGAATGTCACGAAAACCGAGAAAGAGATTCTCAGCGCTCAAGGCTGCGGCGGCCAGGAGCCCCAGAGACAGAAGACGAACGAGGGCGAGACTCAGCAAGTAAGATCTACTGCACAAGCAATCCCGCAATTTTGGTGTCCCTGCCAATAAATCCGTCCGAGCAAAGATCGGCGGGATGGATTTATTAGCAAGGACAGGTTGACGTAAAGGCGCGTCAAGCGAGTTCCCCCTGAATGACAGGGCTGAGCACTATTGACCAGATCTGTGAGCAGTACCGAACAGACACGCTGCTTACCCCGGAGTATAAATAACATTAGGCCGCTCGCTCGCTGGCCATTGACCATGAAGATGTTTACACACACAAAGGAGGGTCCCATGCATTCGACCAAAGGGATTGCCATTTACACAATCTGTTTGACGTTCGCGCTGCTCTGCACTGCCGCGTATGCAGCCAAGAAGTACCCAATGACCGCAGCGTCTATCGTTCCCGGTGCTCGGGGCGATGTTGCAATCAGCAAGGACAACAACGGCAACACGAAACTGAAGATGACAGTTCAGCATCTCGCCAATCTTGAAAATCTGACGCCACGCGCATCCGCGTATGTTGTTTGGTTGCAAGAACGGGGCGGTAACCCCGAGAATCAGGGCCAACTGAAAATGGATAAGAACCTAAAGGCGACCTTCGAAACCGTCACTCCGTTGAAGAGTTTCGATGTGTTTGTTACCGCCGAGCAGGATTTTAGAGTAAAAAGTCCAAGCGGGCCGGAAGTCCTGAGGGCGACTATTCAACCGTAATAGATGCAGCGACGGACACGGGTTTTGAGGTGGTGCCGGGGGCAGAATTGAACCGTCGACGCACGGATTTTAAGTCCGATCAGGCTATTCGGCTAATTGCTGCAAATGCTTGACTTGTCAAATCATTACCGCCACGGCTACCTTGGGTTTTGTACGGTTTAATTGGGTTATTCTGGGTTTTGCGTCGCCATAACTTCGGGAAGCAGCGATTCAAGCATTTGACGCGGGATCGGAGCCTCGGGGCCGGCCCGAATTCTCGTAGACCGGTCCTGATCAGATGATTTGCCTCCGATATCTGGCTCCAATTGACGTTACGTGTTCCCGCGCCGCGCTACCAAGAAAAGGCCGCCAAGGCCGGTGCACAAGAGCAACAACGATCCCGGCTCCGGCACACTGCTTCCCTGCCAATCTATCGTCACCTTCCCCTCATACCAGTCTGCGCCCCCAGGAGGATCATCATTGAAGTCGAGAATGAGCGCCCAATTATTGGCCTGCGTGGGCAACTGATATATCGAAAGGGAGTACCTGGCCTGAATCACATCCAGGTCGACTGTCATCGTCGTGTCGGGCAAAGCAGGACTCAGCGTGAAGGGTTGATCCCATGGGTACCATGGAGCCATGGTGAGGACCGGATTCCCGTCGAGCGTCGTCGTGACATAAGATGCGCAATCGCATCCTTCCCAGGTGCCCGGAGGATCATAATCCAGGTGATTCCAAGTCAGAGTATTGTCCTGCACAACCAGCAAAGATCGCCCATCGATAAATGCCTTGATGTCGACCGTTATTACTGAATCGGCGAACGCTGGTCTTGCCAACGTAATGGCTGCAAACATTATTACAGGAATGAATAATCGATATCTCATGATTTTCTCCTTCCAATTAGTGCGCTGAAGTAGCAACTTCTTCCATATTGCAATGATGCAATATCGATGCCACTTTCCTGGGATCATTGCCGAACATAAGCCGCCGATAAGCACAACCAATGTTGCCTCAGTTGAATCGCAGAATTACTTCTGCGATCACAAAAATGAGCTCTGAATATCGCGGCGCAGGATCTGAACGCCAAGCTACTTCACGATTTGCAACTTCGCCCACAAAGATGACGCGTCTAAACCCAAGTAACTAATAGTATTTGCAATCACTTGCCAAGCCATTTCGAACGAGCTGTAAACCGGCATGGTCGTGTCAAAAACCTTTACACGCATGCAATACGGATAGTTGCACAGACTAATTGTGAGAGATCTTATAAATGCATATTTTGTGAAGATCCATTTCACAATCTGCTGTAAATTCACTTTACGTGTTCATCGAGATGTTCGGAATCACTTAAACGAACTTGTCCGATTGCAGATATTCAATAGGTATATAAAATTGCTTTTTGCGGCAGCCAACGATCCACGATGGTTTCAAGTGGTGGGCGATGATCTAGTTTCACTGATTGCCTGAATATGTAGCTCATCACGAAGAGGAGGCAGACCATGATCGAGGGTATCGGTAGCAGTCAATGGATGGGCCTGTCAGGAAATCAGGTCGCGGTAGGGACGGCGGTCACCCGCCGCCCCCCGCACAGACCCGTGCTCGCGGCACTACCGCACACGGTTCCCACCTTGGATGCATAGCGGCAAGAGAGCACCTAGGGATCTCTGCCGCACACCGGCAGCCCACGCACCCGTAATCTCCGGCACAGTGTCCAGTACGAGGTGGCTACAGGGTGTTCTCCTTGGCCAGCTGCCTTCCCTCCGTGCCCTCCGCCAGCGGTCTCACGCTCTTGTTCGGGCATTTCGCCGGTACTATGCGGCTGCTCGACTCCTCGATCACGTACATTCCGGACTTATCTGCCTTGGGCTTTCTCCGGACGGCCCGCATCCACTACCCTGCGGACATGACCGAGGTCTCCCGGTTCTTGCGCATGAAGTTTCCTTACGTGCTCGGGGTCTACGACTACGCTGGGTCTCGTCCAGGCTTGCGATATACGCCTGACCCAAGTGCGGCCTTCCCTATACGTCCACCGGGTCGGCACCCCGAATTGGGTTTTCGAAGCTCAATACCCGGCCCGTAAGTGCCTCTGTCTACGCTTGGCGTGCCACCTCGCGGCGGCCCGCCCAAGACTCGAGGTCAGGATGGGTCGCTACTCCTTTCCTGTAAGACTCTTTCATTCTCAACTTCATGCCGGTTTATCCCGGCGCATCGGACGCTCCCTATTTTGGGCAGACGTGTCGAAAAACTCCTTATTGGAGGCTACCATTTTGCCTTACAATCTCGTTCGTGATCCGTTTGAGTTCTGGCGGCTGCAGCCAACGGGGCAGAGTTGATGAACACAGCAAGTCAGGGGCTGGCGCCGCCCCCCCGGGGCGAACCTCCGAGCCCAGGGATTGCATCTCATTCGGGCTATCCACGGCAACTTCGCACGGTGAGGATGCATATGCGGCAGCAGGTTGTAGCAATGGTTCTGTGTTACTGTCTTGCCTCATTGGGATACAGCCAGGCCAAACTCAGGCCCGAAGACGTGATTGCGCGGCATCTAGAATCTATCGGCAACGCCAACGCGCGGGCGGCCGCGAAGTCACGATCCGTGGAAGGAACCGCGACGGTGATGATCGTGCGTGGCGGCCAGGGCGGTGATTCGGGTCTGTGGAAGATGACCACCGACGGCCCAAAGTTCAACCTCACTATGCGCTTCCCAAATCAGGTCTATCCCGGCGAGAATATCTCCGCAGACCGAACTCACATCGATATCGCCACCGTGGCTGCGACGACCCACTCGCAGCTTGGCGAATTCCTCTACGTGCGCAGCGAAGTCTTGAAGGAAGGACTTTTCGGAGGGACATTATCGACAGCGTGGCCGCTGCTCGATCTGAGTGCGCACCAGCCCGAGATGCGCTATGTCGGATTGAAAAAAATCAATGACCGTGAACTGCACGATATACGCTACAAGCCGCGGAAGGGGGAGAGCGACTTTCAGATCGACCTCTACTTTGAAGCCGAAACTTTCCGACACGTCATGACGATCTATTCGTTTCACGTGCTACCCAATATGGCGCGAACCACCCATCCTTTCGGACAGATCGAAGGCGAATACAGATTGCAGGAAACGTTTTCTCAATTCCGGCCGGTTGACGGGCTTTCTTTGCCAACGCAGTGGAGCATCGAAATGAGCTTTGAGGGCGCCGGCGGATGGCTCCAGAAGTGGACGTTCGCGGCTGAGCACTTCACCACCATGCCTGCCCTATCCGCAGCGCAGGAAGCACCGTCAGGTGGTCATAGGTATCATCAGCTGGTTGGTGAGCCTTGTGCCGGCTTCCAACCATGCGCGCGGTAGAAGGCCGCGGCCTTCAGAGATTGTTGCCCACACCTGGACGAGTAGGTCCGTATTTGATCGCGGTTTGGCTCCGGGCATCCACTCGCATCCCTCACTATTTCTTTCGGCTCATACTCGGGCCGTTGGGGGTCTTGCGCCCGCGAAGTCCCATTCGATTCAATAACCCGTCACAAACCACTCACACGTCAGCCAGCCAGAAAAAGCCGTTTACGGCCATGTTCAATATGAGGAACCTTGGTGACTGTCCCTCTCAAAGTTTTCACCTAGCCGACAATGAAGCCGTCAATGCTGCGCCATGCCGGTTGATTGGAGGGATTTTGCTTGCCCGAATGAACGATTTTAAGCGTGTGAACTACATTGGGGTCTAGTCCGTTTTGGATCAGGATTTGCTTTTGATCCTGCCATACGTTCGGCCCAGCGAACTGCTCGTGATTCATCACCAGCTTGTCGTCCAGGTAGATTTCGGCAACGGTGGCATCAGGCTGGATTTTGCTGATCAGAGTTATGGATGAACCCTTGAAGCGAAAGATGGAAATTGGGAAACTGGGGACGCTCCCTATTTTGGACCAAAAATCCTATAGGCAATAGTGAGGATCGGGTAAGTGCTTTTGATGGGATGGCAGGTGTCGCCGATCACACTAAAACGCACTTTTCTGAATGGGTGCCGGATGGGAATTCTTTCCTGATCGCCAGGAGTTCACTTGAATTTATCGAATGCCGCTCGGATGGAATTCTTGGCACGGAGAGCTTACGGGCATCAACAGCAGGAGACAAACGCTGGAGATATCGTGAGACGGTGCGTTCAAGGATCTCGATGCCCAGGTTGTAGCGGGAACGAAAGAATGCGCTAAGGCAAGTAAGGAAGCTGACGAAAAATGGAATCATGAGTTTGGATTTATAGCATACAGGTGCGCCCCAGCTCCCACGTTAAATGCTTGAATCTGCTGCTTCACGGAGTTATGGCGACACACACCGCTGCGACCGGCGGAGCAATAAACCGGCTGAGTCCTATTTCCGACCAAGTCCCATGTTCTGGTTGACGAGCTTGGTATATTCCTGGATGAAATTCGCCTTGGTCATCTGCCCAGATTTGACCTTTTGCTCAACCTGTTCGAGCAACTTCAGCAAAGCGCTGGTCATCTCCTTGTTTCCGTTTATGTCCTTTGACAGCGTGTCGTGACCCTCGCCTTCGCCCAGGTACCATTTGCCGCCGACCTTTGCCAGCAGGATGCTTGATCCAGAGCTGACAATTGCCGCCTCGGCCTTGTCGCCCTTCTCAGTGATCTTCACCTTGGCCCAATCCACCTTACCATTCCTGGCGATCTGGGCCATCTGCTGATGCAACTCCAGCTCCCAACCCGCCTGGACCCCGCCCTGCCCACTGCTGACCATACCAGCCTCCATCCTGCCAATCTTTGCCTGGACCAGTTCGGCGACGCTTTTCGTCTTGGCCCCCAACTGGGACGCCAGTTCTAACTGCATCCTGGCCAAGGGAAGCATCGCAGGTGGTTGGAGTCCCAACCATGCTTGTGTCGGAGCCTTCTGGTCAAGGAGCATGGCCATGCTCTCCAGCAAGGCAGCAGGGGTTGCCGTGCCACGGTCTACTATTTCCAGCACGTCATTCGGTTTCTGATCGGGGTAGGTGGCGGCGGAGGTGTCAGCCCTAGTCGGTACCGGCACTCCCGCGGCTCCGGTTGCCGGGCCTATGAGCCAGCAACCCAGAAGCACACCAGCCAATAACCCCCAACTGACTTTGACGCTGGTACATCGGATGTGTGTCATCATGGCTGTTCCTTTCGACGATCCATGGAGCAGGTTCGTTGTATGCAGCTCCAGGAAGCATGATCAATCAGGTGCGCGGCAGCGGCCAACCCCGGCCGGCGTCCGTCCTAAGACGCGGCTGTGGACTGCATGTTAGCGAGCTTACTTGAGGCCACCTCGCGCTGCACGTCGCGGACCTGGCGCAGGCCTTGCTGCACCAGGCCGAAAACTACAAACCATCCCACCGCGCCCAAGGCCAGATGCCTCACATAAAACGGCGAGGGCAGCGGCGCATTCCAGATCATATGCAGCCCGACCGGAATACAAAACGCTTTCAAGAAAGTTGGATCGAAGAAGTGCTGAAGCTTGAGCGGTTGCCCTTGCCGGGCGCGCCAGAGCGCCGCGGCGGAAATGGCGGTCCAGGCGACGTGGCCGAACGGGCTCAGCACGGCGCGCACCTGAATATTGGCAGTCATGGCATCAAGGCTCAGGTTGGCCAGGAGGGCATTGAATGCATAGCCGGCACTCTCGAAAATCGCAAACCCGGCGCCCACGGCCGCCCCGAACAGCAATCCATTCAGGATATAGCGATAGCGATTTCCGCGCACGACCAACACCACTGCCAGCAGCTTGCCCAGCTCCTCCACGATGCCGGCCGCCGAGGCTCCCAGCCAATCGAGATTTGCCGCACTGAACCCGGCCAGGCTGATGATGAGCGAAATGATGCCGCCGAAGCAGACCAGCATCAGCACGCGATGAAACGATACATTGCGCGGAGTGTTCAACTCGAAGAACAGGAACACAGTGGCCAGCGGCACCGCCAGAGAACCCATCATGATGAGGCCGGGAATCAGGTTGGCATTCGCGAATTGCTGGATCGCAAAGGAGAAACCGAAGTAGACGACGGCTACGAAAGCCAGCACCCGCGAGAACAACCATGGCTTGGGCCAACCCGTTTCGACTTCGTCGACGGCCGGTGTAGTGCGAGAGGTTCCGGCAATGAAGTATCGGTCGATTTCTTCTTCGGAGCGCTTTCGGAAGACCTCCGAAAACATCTCCTTGAGGCTGAAGCCCTCCAGTTTTTCGGTGTTGGCCAGAGTGCGCAGTCGCGTCGCAACGGATTCGAGAATCTTCTGAGATGCGGGCGCCGCCGTCGTTCCGTGCGGAGCGGCAAGTTCCTTGCCGCATCCGATACAGAACCGGTGATCCGGTGAATTACTCGCTCCGCAAAACCCACAAAACATGAGTCCCTCCCAGTTGATCTCCAAGATCTACTTGGCCGGATTGGTGAATGCTGGAGCGGGGGCAGGAGGCCAGCGATCATTTAGATGTTCTACTTGGCCTCGAAGAAGTTTGCGAAAAGAGCAATCCCACCAGCGCATCCAGAGGGCCGGCAAGCAGGGCGGTCCGGTGACGGCTTTTCACTTTATCCAATATTTCCATGTGTGTCGCCGACGGTCAATCAGTATACACCTTCTTTGTGCCTGCCAATAACTCCGTAGGGATTCAAATCGTTGTTCTTGCGGCTTCACACTGATATCGTCCTGAGCCATGATTGATGTGCTGATCTCGATGTTTGCTGCCCTCGGATCCACAATCCGGACGCGTGCCTCCCTCCTGTATCGTCAAAAATCCATCGCCCCATGTTTTGTGCACTTGGAATCGAATGATCTCCGGAAGGTTGAAGCGGTGAAGACTCCAAGAAATGTATCGGGAAGGAAGCAGATTTAAGTGTCGGCCTCCGCATCCGACACTGATTCGTGCCAGACGAAAGGTCCTTCAACAACGAAGAGACCTCCCCAGACAGCCTGCTGCCAGTCGTATCGATGATGCAAGCCATAAGGGGCAGAGCAGAATCCAAAACATTCGATCTTGGATAAGCAGCCGAGGGCGAGGCTGTTTTCGCTTGAGCACCCCCAGCTGCTGACGGAGAGCAAGGATCTCGATGCCCAGGTTGTGGCGGGAACGAAAGAATACGCTAAGGCAGGTAAGGAAACTGACGAAAAATGGAATCATGAGTTCGGATTTATAGCATGCAGGTGCACTCCGCCGCCCGCCTTAACTGCTTGAATTTGCTGCCTCACGGAGTTATGGCGACACACAGCCTATTATTTCAAAACCGCAGGAACAGCAGGTTTGGCGTGCTCGTCGACCCGCCGGCGAGGGTCCAGCCCAGGGCGACGCTCTCAACCATGCTCCGCTTGTTGCTGACGTAGACCAGCACCAGGTGTCCTTGCAGGTCGTACGCCGCCGCTGCCGGACCGGGGTACCAATACGTGTAGGAAGCGACGTGCGACGCGATACTCGTCTGGGTTGTGACGAAGCTCTCCCGCCCGGTGTTGTTGGTGACATTTACCGGCTGACTCCACTTATCGCCGTCGCTCGTGGAGATGAAGAGCTCGTCGGCGGTTTCGTTCCCGGTGTCATTCATCTGCATGATCACCACCATCCGCCCACCGGGGCCCTGGTATGCCTGGAAACCGTTCAGCTTCCCCTTCACCTCTTTCGCAGCTCGAATGACCGTCGGCTCGTCCTTGCTTCCCACGAGGTAGTCGCGGACGTTCGGCTGTTCCCCTGCCCTGTACATCGCGATGATGTGCATCTGGCCCCGGGCATACAACAGCAGCATCGGCGGGTATTGCCACGTTTCATAGACCGGGCCCGGCAGCTCGAGCGCCGGCGTCTGCGTGCCATTCTCCATCAGGTGGAATCCGTTGGGAACCAACCCCTGGAACTCCATCTTGGCTACGAAGTGAGCTAGGCCCGCCGCATCTACATAGCCATTAATGGTGTCGAGACCGGCACATGCCGGGCCGCCATAGTTGGCGTTTTGCTCCACCTTGGTCATGTAGATCTCACGCGGCGTGCCCGGATCCTGGCCGTTCAGCACTGCCTCCATCACCCGGCCCACGCCGAGGCCTGGTAAGATGACGCCAGGCTTCAGCAACTGCGTGGGCGGCATGTTCCAGATGACGTGGGCCTTGCCCGCCGGGTCGACGGAAACGAACCACGAGGCCGTGGCCAGTCCATAATCCGCCCTTGTGTGCAGTGGGTGGACCGGAATCGCTTTGCCACTCCACTTGCCGTCGGCGAGGACGCGATACACAAGGTTGTTGGATGCGCCGGCATGTGGGTCAATGTCGGCGTTGAGGCCTTCCGCCACCCCCGTGCGCCAGATGACGTACACCCGGCCGGGGCCGTCAACTACTACCTTGCAGTTGCCAACCTTATAGTCCGGCATGACCTCGGACAGGTTCTTGGCGTCGCTCCAGGTCTTCCCGCCGTCGGAACTCGACCGGTGGTAGACGGCCATCTCGAATGTTGTCGCATGTTCCTCGACGAAAGCGACGTGAATCGCGCCATCCGGCCCTACCGCGATGCTCGGGCTGTAGATTAGGGTATCGTGCCGGGAGAGCTTCAGACCCTCCACCGGGCTGCCGTTCTTCGCGGCAACCGCGAGCATGCCCCCGGCGTTCTTGTTCACGATCGGCGAAGCCGTCAGGGGCAAAGGCACCGCGCCCGCCTGGACCGGCACCGCCGGAGTCCGCGGCACCTGGGGGGCGACTGCCGGGATGGCAGGCGTTGTCGGCTTTGGCGGCGTTACGGGCGCCGCCGGCGGCGCCGCCGGAGCGCCGCCCTTGGCGAGTTGATCCGCCCACTTCTCATACATCGTAGCGGATTTCTCTAACGCCTGCGCCTGCTCCTTATTCCTGCCCTGGGCCTCGAACACTTTGGCGGCGTTGCCGTAGGCGACAGCGGCTTGCTGGTACTTGCCTGCCGCCGCCAGTGTATCCGCCTGTTTCATCATTGCCGCAACGTCGCCAATGGTTTGCGCTGGCTGTGCCAGGCTCGGTACGCCGGAAAGGAGAGCGGCGATTGGCCCACCGACACCCACTCCCCCGATCAGGAGCATGACCCCAACTCCGCAACCCCGTCTAAGTCCCCATCTCGTCATGACCGTCCGCCTCCAATATGCATAGGTAAAATCAGCTGCATTACGTCTGAATCGTCTCGCAACTCTTCCCGGGTCGTTCTGCTTCAGCTTCCGATATGGGGCTTTGAACGGGCTTGGTAAGCCAAGCGCCGCTGCAATGCCTTCTTCAATTCGCTGCTAGCGGATGTTTAGCTGGAGCGTCCAGTTGCCAGTGCCATTGCCGTTCGGATTGGCGTTGATGTCATTGGTTTGAATCCGCTGGCCGGACTCGTTCACCCAGGTGTAGCTGTAGGCGCTGGAATCCTTCGTGATCTGGCCGGTATTAGGGTCCAGCCGCTTCTGTTGATCGAGTGAATAGTCAGCCCAATCACCGGCCATGCGGTGATTCGCGTTGGCGCTATTCGCGGCTTGTTTCATGGAGAGGTCGGTGCCTCGTTGCAAGGTCTCGAGAAACTGATCATGTTGCTGCTGGCGCATGTCCTGGGCTTGGTCGAACGCGTTTTTCTGAGCGGTCATCCGCCCATTGGCATCCTTCCCGATCTTCTGGATCATGCGTCTTCCAATTTCCGCCTGATCTTTGATCTTCTGGGTCATTTCCGCGTTCCATTGTTTGCTCCATTCCTCATCAATCACGAATGACTTTGCAATAGGGTCGAACGTGTCTGCGGACCACTTGCCATGCGGGGCCCACTCGCGGGTCACCATGGCGCTGCAGTAGTGCTTGCCATCGAAGGAGCCCCCATGTAAAGCCACGCACGAGGCAAACACCTTCAACTGTTCTTGAATCTCGATGCTATTGATGTGGTATCGGACCGTGGCGATTGCTATATCCACTGTGTTTGTGGCTGCAGGCGTGCTTTGCTCGGCCGCTGTTTTTTTAGAAGCCGCGAGCCATGGAACGGGCTCATCCTTCACAAACTCAACCTGCAGGATGCCAACCATGTACCTCAAAACCTCGGCTGCCGGCATTTCCTTTTTATAGGGCAGGCAAGCCGAATTGGCCTGGGGCTGCGGCGCGGAGTTGGGCTTGTCTGAAAACGCCCAATCGAGTCGCGGCAACGCCTTAAGTCCGGTGAGTCCGTCCGGACTGGACATTCGCCAAACAGGGAACGGCCCTGGCACACAGGGCGTTCCTTGAATGACGGCCCCTTGAAATATCCAGTTCGCCGGGATGGTCAGCGTATAGGCCCTCATATTCAGAATAGGATCTATGATGGTGGCGGTTCTTGTGCCGGTAGCTGCGCCGTAGGATGAATCGCCCGATATTGATAAATCTCTTGCGCCGCAGACAGTTCCAATACATGCAGCGGCGATTGCCGTGGCGATCAAGCCGGTCAATAATCTGCCTCTCATCGTGTCATTCCCCCTTTTTGAAGGCTGATGGTGGCCATACGCTAAAATGCTTTCCTCAATTCATGATCAGTGAATATTCGTAGCCAGAGTCCAGTTCCTTAGTGCATCGCGCCCTCGACGGCGCTCGACGCAACGTCGTATCTTCTCATTTCGGGGGAGGCACGTTTGCTGTCACTCCGTTCAGATCGAAGGAGGTGCCGCGCACCCGGCAGCTCCAGTCACCAAACGTTGTCCTGTAACAGGCGCCTTCAAAAGGAGTCGCCTTCCGCACGTTACAGTTCTTGCCCGTCGTCCCGTCGTATGTGGGATTCCAGCACGTATAGGCATCATAGGTGCCACGAACCGGGTACACCGGCCGCGAAGGGTCGATCTCTCCGGTGAGCGAGAGAGACCCGTCAATTACTGAGCAGTAGCCCGGGCGCATGGGGCTTGCGGGGCGATCTCCGCGTTGCTCGTCGTCAACGATGTGCATCGACATCGCCTCCTCCTCGCGCCTTGA